>ERZ1090867.343-NODE-343-length-20713-cov-5.888857_pt1 | contig 20713 bp, 15 predicted proteins | sample MGYA00478476_ERZ1090867 | MGnify/ENA primary metagenome ERZ1090867 (study PRJEB33644, sample SAMEA5815742) | chicken gut metagenome | biome: Chicken; feature: Gastrointestinal Tract; material: Caecum | place: Ireland | collected 2019-01-01 | study: A study of the... | reverse complement strand
TGTGTACCTTGTTGCTCTGGAACTCTTCGAGCAGGTCGTTTATCTTTTTGTGTTACGGTATGTAGTAAGCTTCCCGTAACTGTTTCTGCCATTGGAAGTCGTCGCTCTCGCCGATGAACGGCAGCATGTCCTTTACGTAGAGAATGCCTTCTATGTTATCGATGCTGTCGCGGTAGGCGGGAATGCGGGAGAATCCCGATTCCACGATGGTGTTGCGCACTTCGTTGAATCCCCACTCCACGTTCACTGCCGTGATGTCGAGCCTCGGCTGCATGATGTCTTCGACATTGGTATTGACGAAATCGACGATTCCGGTGAGCATCTTCTTCTCTTCGTTGCTCTGGTTCTGCGTCATTTCGAGGGCGTCCGACAGTTCGTCCATCGAGATGTTCGTATGGCTTTTCGCGGCCCGTCGGTTGAACCGTTCGCCCAGTTTGACGAGTATCCACGACAGCGGCTTGAAGGCCGACCTGACCCCGAGCAGCGGGACGGCGATGATACTGGCGAAACGGAGGGGAAAGTGCGATGCGGTCACCTTCGGGATGATTTCGCCGAACAGCAGGAGAATGAAGGTGACGAGCACCGTTTTGAATGCGAAGTTCCACCCTGCTGAGGTGAATGTGACCAGGGAGTCGATGATGTTGTTTGAGAGAATGACGATGATGATATTGACGAGATTGTTGAGTATCAATATCGTTGCTAGCGTGTAATCCTCCGTGGACAGAAGTTTCAGGATAGCTTCGTCGCTTTTGTTCCCACGGTTTTTGACCGTCCGGATGTCGCCGGGCGACAGCGAAAAGAGGGCCGTCTCCGAACCGGAAGCGAAGGCCGATATACATATCAGGACGGCCAGGATGACGAGGCTTATGATGTCCGAACCGTCGAAGCCCTTATAAAGGAATATGCTGCAAAAATGTATCAAAATTCATCCGTATTGGTTCCTTCCCGGTGCGTGCCGTACCGGGAAGCGGCGTTTGCTGCCGTTCCGGTATCCGGACGGCGGAGCGTCAGTGCTGGCCGAACAGGTCGTTTTCGGGCTGTTCCGCCTGCTGCGGTGCGTCGGTCTCGTCCTTCATCGAGACTTTCGATATCTTGCCGCTGCCTGGGACGGCGTTGGTGAGCCGGACATTGCGGCGTATGTAGGCCGGGGTGGCGAGGTATTTTTCGATGTCGCCGAGCCGGTTGGTCTTCCGGACGTGGATGACGTTGGCGTTTGTCTGCGGTTTGCGGCCCGCCGTGTGGAAGATTCCGCCGGTTGCCGGCCGTTCCGCGGCCTGCTGCTGTCCCTGTTGGGTTCCGAGTGCATTCACGTTGTCGAAGCCGGTCGCTACGATGGTGAGCACGATTTCATCGTCGAGCGAAGGGTCTACACCGGCTCCCCAGATGATGTTGGCCGAGTGCGGGTCGCCGATGCCGCGGCTCGCCTTGCGCTGAATCATCTCCAGTACGGAAGTGGCTTCGTCGAAACTTATCTGTCCCGGGCTGTACGAGAGGTTGAAGAGGATGTCCCGTGCCCCCTTTATTTCCTGATGGTTGAGCAGCGGGGAGGAGAGCGCCGCCTCGGTCACTTTGGCTATCTTGTCTTCGCCGCTGGCCCGGCCCGAACCCATGAGCGCCATGCCGCCGTCGGTCATGACGGCCTTCACGTCGGCGAAGTCCACGTTTACATTACCTTCCCTCGTGATGAGTTCGGCAATACCCTTGGCTGCCGTCGCCAGAATGTCGTCGGCCTTGCCGAAGGCCTCTTCCAGCGGCAGCGAACCGTATATCTTGGCAATGTTGTCGTTGTGGATTACCACGAGCGAATCCACGTTTTTGCGCAGCTCTTCGAGCCCCCGGTTGGCCTGGTCTACCCGCTTGCGTCCCTCTGCGTGGAAGGGCAGGGTAACGATGCCGACGGTGAGGATACCCCGGTCGCGGGCCGCCTTGGCGATGACCGGTGCGGCTCCCGTACCCGTACCGCCCCCCATGCCCGCCGTGACGAATACCATCTTGGTACCCTCCTGTTCAAAGCGCAGCACGATGTCGTCGAGACTCTCTATCGCGGCCTGCCGTCCCTTGTTGGGGTCGTTGCCTGCGCCGAGCCCTTCGCCGAGCTGAACCTTGATGGGAACGGGGCTGGCATTGAGGGCCTGCCGGTCGGTATTGCAGACCATGAAGGTGACGTCCGTGATACCCAGGTCGTACATGTGGTTCACGGCGTTGCCGCCCGCACCGCCGACTCCCAGTACCATGATGATGGAGGGATTCTTTTTCGGCAGCTTGATGCCTACGATTACTTCGTTTTCGTCTGTCATTGCCTGGTGCGGTTTATATTTCGTCGTCATCGACGACCTCGAAGATTTCCTTGAAGAATCGGCCGATACCTCCGAAAGGTCTCTTTTTGTCCTTGCCTTTGCCGTTGTTCGGAGTGCGGGGCGTATCGCCGCCATCCGACGGACGTTTGGCGGTATCGTTCTCTGTTTGTTTCCGGGCGTCGAGACCTTCGCCGTCGGGCGCAGGTCTCTGTCCTTCATCCGTCGGTATCTGCCGGTCGGTTGCGGTGTCTGTCTGCTCCTCTGTTTTCTCTCTTTTCCGGAGCGGTTCGGCGTCGGCCGCTATGCGGCTCTCCTGCAGGCCGAGCAGCAGCAGACCTATCGCCGAAGAGAGGTGCATGTCGTCCGCTGCCGGGAGCGACCGGTCGTTCACCAGTTCGGGATAGGCGCTGCCTGTGCGGACGTCGTATTTCGTACGTTCCCGGAAGAGGGTGTCGATATCCTTGAGGTAGGCTCCGCCGCCGGTGAGGACGATGCCCGAACCGAGTTTGTCGGCATATCCCGACTCCTTTATCTCCTCCATGACGTTCTCCACGATGTCCAGCAGACGTGCCTCGATTATCTGAGCGAGGTTGTAGAACGAAATCTCCTTGTTTTCCCGTTGGGTGCGTCCCTTTATCTTGATGTTCTGCGACCGCTTCTCCTCAGGAATCTGAGCTGCCACGGCATAACCGTGGGTGGTCTTGAGTTTTTCGATGAACCGTTCCGGTATCGCGATGGAACGGATGTCGCGGTTGATGGCATCCGAACCGACCGGCAGTACGCCCACATAACGCATGATGTTGTCCTGCCAGATGCAGATATCCGTGCATCCCGCGCCGATGTCGATGACTGCGGCGCCGAGTTCCTTTTCGTCTTCGGTCAGTACCGCGGCTGCGCTCGCCTGCGCGTTGGTGAAGAGCCGGCGCTGGACGATGCCGAGCCGCAGGAAAGCCTTGTTGAGCCTTTCAAGGCTTCCCCGGTTGGCGAGGATGAAGTTGAAAGTGGCTTCGAGTTGCTGTCCGAAGCGGCCCACGGGCTGCATCGTCTCTTCGCGCGAGTCGATGACATACTTCTGCGGCGTCCGGTCGAGGATGCAGATGCCTTCGGGCGGCTGGAGGCTGTTCATGCTTTCGTGGAGCTTGGCGACATCCTCTTCGCAGATTTCGTGGTCTTCGCCGCTGACGTAGACGAAGTAGGAGCTGTCGGCGCACTTGATATCGTGGCCGGAGATGCCCGCATAAGCTTCCGTCACCTTGATGCCGAGATGTTCCTCCAGTTCGCCTACGGCGGCACGGACTGCGCCCGTCACCTGTTCGATATTGATAACCTCACCGCACGACATGCCCTGCATGGGTTTGGAGACCATGTCGATGATGTTGAGTCTGCCGTCGGGGTCCTTGCTGCCGGCTGCCGCCGTCACGCTGCCCGAACCGAGGTCGATGGCCACTATGTAGTTCTTGTTTTCCGCCTGCATGTGATTTTCCCTTTTGCAAAAAAGCGGCCGTGCCGCTGTTCTCCTGTAATCATACCTGCGGCACAGGGAGGCTTACCGTTTGCTGCATACCACCTGGCCGTCGTATTTGAGGTTGATGTAGTTCCATTTGTTCCAGCCCTCTTTCGGCATGGCCTTTCTGTAAAAGGCCAGCAGTTTATCGAGTTTCCGTTCGTAACCGTCTAACCAGCCGAGCAGTACGACATGGTCGCCGACTCTCGGAATCAGTTCTATTTCCGGTTGGGTACGGGCATTCGGCGGCGGCAGGACGTTTATCTGCACCACCTGTGCGTTCCAGAACTCATTATCCTCAATATATTCTACAAAATTAATGAGTTTGTATAGAAATACGTAACTTTCATTTGACTTTTTTTCAGTCTCTTCCATCCCCGCACCTAACTGTCCGCTGAAGCCGTTCGCAAAAGGCAGGCCAAAGTGGCCCGTAACGACCGGTACGTAATGGGCGGAGTGCCGTCCGGCCGGAACGATGTAGCCGTCGGCCGTATAGTAGAAGTCGTATCCGTTGTCGGTCATGATGCGTACGACCGGCCTGCGCTGGTCCATCGTCACAGTCAGGACGCCGTCCAGACCGACGGAGGTTTTGGCGGTGCGGACGAAATCGTGTGAGCCGACCGTCTGCGTGATGGCCATCAGGTCTATCGAGTCGATGTGTTTCCCTACGGGGTCGAGGCCGGCAGCGTTTATCCAGCGCCTGACGTCAGCCGGGCGTATGATTCCTATCTCCGCACTGTCGCGCACCGAGATTCGCATTTCGTGCACCGATACTGCCGCACGTTTGCGCTCGCCGAGGCCGCCGGCCCAGACGAGATACGCTGCGATAGCCGCCCATGCGATGGACGAAAGGACTATTTTCAGGCTGCGGTTCATGTCGTTCGTTAATCGTGTCGCGGGCAGTCCCGGCTACCGAGCCGCTGTCGGGCGATTCCGGCCATAAAATTACGATAAAAAATCCAAACGGAGATGAACGGGGATGGACGGTACGCGGTGCAGTGGTGCGGAGGCCATACTCCTGCGGGATTCCCGTCGGCAGGAACCCCGCGTGTGTGACGCATACCTTTTATTTCACTTTTTCGGCCGTTCCCGCAGCCGGCGGGCGATTTCGCCCGTATAATTCTCGATATTGCCTGCCCCGAAGGTGATGAGGATATCCGGGCGGGCCTTTTCCGTTTCGAAGGCGATGTGTTCCAGCGGTACGGTGTGGTGGGGAACGGTGAGCAGTTCCGCTATCATGTCGGACGATACGCCTTCGATAGGCTCTTCACGGGCCGGATAGATGGGGACGAGCAGCACCTCGTCCGCCAGTGAGAGCGCCTGGGCGAAACCGCGATGGAAATCCCGTGTGCGTGTATAGAGGTGCGGCTGGAAAACGGCCGTTATCTTTCGTCCGGGGAACATGCCCCGTACGGAGGAGAGTGCCGCGCGCAACTCTTCGGGGTGGTGGGCGTAGTCGTCCATGTAGATGAGTTCCGGCGTATTGATGTGGAAGTCGAAGCGGCGCTTCACGCCCCGGAAGGTTTCGAGTCCCTCGCGGAGCTTTGCCTCATCGAAACCGGCCACCCACAGCAGGGCCACGGCGGCCACGGCGTTCTCCACATTCACCCGGCCGGGGATACCCAGCCGGCAGTCGGGGATGGTGCGGTCGGGGCAGACAATGTCGAAACGATAGGTGCCGTCGGGCTGTACCTCCAGTCCGGTCGCGTGGAAGTCGGCCTCCGCGTCGCAGGCATACGTGTAGGTGCGGATGTCCCGGTTCGCTATCGGGAGCTCTACGCCCCGTTTGATGATGAGTGTCCCGCCCGGTTTTATCTGTCCGGCGAAGCGGGCGAAGGTGCGGCGCAGCTCTTCGTGCGTGCCGTAGATGTCGAGGTGGTCGGCGTCGGCGGAGGTGATGACCGCCGCGTCCGGCCACAGTTGGAGGAACGAGCGGTCGAACTCGTCGGCTTCCACGGCGAGCCGCCTGCCGGGACCGTGTACGAAATTGCTGTCGAAATTTTTCGATATGCCGCCGAGGAACGCGCTGCCGCCTCCGCCGGCCACGTGATTCAGCCATGCGGTGAGGGTGGTGGTGGTGGTCTTTCCGTGCGTTCCCGCCACGGCCATGACATACTTATCTGCGGCCAGTACGCCGAGGATTTCCGAGCGTTTCAGCATACGGAAGCCGCGGCTGCGGAACCAGGCCGTTTCGGCGTGGTCGTGGGGGATGGCGGGCGTATAGACGACGAGCGTGTCGTCCGGATTGCGGAAAGGGGCGGCGATGCGGGCCGGGTCGTCCTCGTAATGGATGTCGGCCCCTTCGGAGGCGAGAGCGCGCGTGAGGGCGGTTTCTGTCCGGTCGTATCCGCCCACCCGGACCCCTTCGAGCAGGTAATAGCGGGCGATGGCGCTCATGCCGATGCCGCCGATTCCCAGGAAATAGATATTTTTGGCTTGCGTGTCCGTCATGGTCTGCGTGCGAGTTTGATGATTTCAGAGGCCACTTGCTGTGCGGCGTCGGGTGTAGCCATTGTACGGATGTTCCGTTCGAGTTCCTCCCGGCGAGGCAGGTCGCCGGCGAGGACGAGGGCCGCGGGCAGGGCTTTCTCCACCGCTTCGGCATCGGGAATGAGCAGGGCCGCTCCCCGGTCGGCCAGGGCGCGGGCATTCTTGGTCTGGTGGTCTTCGGCCACGTTGGGCGAGGGGACGAAGATGACGGCCTTGCCGGCGAGGGCGAGTTCCGAAACCGAGCAGGCTCCCGAACGCGAGACGACCACGTCGGCCGCCGCATAGGCGTAGTCCATGCGGTCGATGAAGGCTCCCCGCCAGATGTTGGGGTAGTGCCTCTGTGCCATGAACGCCTCCATCTCCTTTTCGTAGTATTTGCCCGTCTGCCATATAACCTGCACCTCGTTCCGGGTGCCCAGTGCATCGGCATGGCGTTTCATCGCTTCGTTAAGCGTGCGTGTGCCGAGGCTGCCGCCCACTATCAGTATCGTGGGGATGTCGGGTTTCAGCCCGAAATGGGCTGCGGCTTCCGCCCGCGGTGCGGCCTTGCCGAAGTCCCCCCGGAGCGGATTGCCGGTGAAGAGGATACGGTCGGCGGGGAAGAAACGCTCCATCCCTTCGTAGGCGACGCAGATGCGGTCGGCCCGGCGCGAGAGTATCTTGTTGGTCACGCCGGCATAGGAGTTCTGTTCCTGAATCAGGGTGGGGATTCCCATGTGCTGTGCCGCCCAAAGGACAGGGGCGCTGGCATATCCGCCGAAACCGGCCGCCGCATCGGCCCCGAAGGCGCGTATCGTGCGCCGGGCTTCGCGGATGCTTTTCATCACCTTGAAGGGCAGGGCGAAGTTCCGGAGGTCGAGTTTGCGCTGTAATCCGGCCACCGGCAGGCCCACTACCCGGTAGCCGAGGGCGGGCAGTTTCTCCATCTCCATTTTCCCTTCGGCGCCCACGAAGAGGAGTTCCACACCGTCGCCCAGTTCCCTGCACAGGGCCTCGGCCACCGCGACGGAGGGGTAGATATGGCCGCCCGTACCGCCGCCGCTGAGGATGATTTTCAATTTGCCGTTCTCCATTGCCTGTGTCGTTTATCTTGTTTCGTCCGCTCCGTACCTTTGCGGGCCGGGCGGCTGTGTATCGCTATCGGTTGCGGGGAGTGCCTGCCGGTTGCTTTCCGGCCGTCTCTTTCTCGAACAGCGACTCTCCTTTCGGGTTGTCGAGCGTCTTTTCCGAAGTCTGTCGGCTGACGCCGAGTATCATCCCCAATGCCGTGAGGGTGAAGACGAGCGACGAGCCGCCCTTGCTTATCAGAGGCAGCTGCTGGCCCGTGACGGGAAAGAGCGATACCGATACGAGCATGTGTATCATCGCCTGAAGCACTATCATCAGGCCGAGCCCCAGCACCAGCAGGCTGGGGAAGGCCGTTCCGCACTTCTTGAATATCTGTATCGTCCGGAAAAAGAGCCACAGGTAGAGCAGCAGGACGACGAGTCCGCCCACGGCGCCGTACTCTTCGATGATGAAAGCGTAGGCGAAGTCCCGTTCGGCCTCTTCGAGGTTGGAGCGGTGGGTGCTCATTCCCGGGCCCTTTCCGAAGAAGCCGCCCGACGCAATCGACATCTTGGCATTGACGGACTGGCTCGGTTCGGCGGGGCTGACCTTGCCGTCGGGCAGCGTGCGCGCCGGGTAGTCGTATATTTCGATGCTGTCGGAGGTCATGCGGGCGTGTTTGGTCAGCATGTCGGGTTTGAAACTCGCCATACGGCTCCGTCCCGTGTCGCTTCGGCCCAGCCCGGCGGCGAAGAGTACGATGCCGAGCAGTGCCACTGCACCGACCATCTTGCCCAGGTCGGCCATACGTACCCGGCCGATGAAGAGCATGACCAGACAGGTCGCGGCGATGATGAGCGTGGTGGAGTTGCCCACCGAGAGAAAGGTGAAGATGCAGGTGATGACTATCGGACCGAGTACCGGAATGGTCTCGTTGCGGATGATATCCACGTTGCGTTGGGCGTCATCGACCCATGATTTCGGATTGAAACTCGGCAGGATAGGAGTGTGTTCAATGTTCTTTTGGCGGCGGGCCAACTGCTTGGCGAGTACCATGATAACGCCTATCTTCAGTATCTCGAAGGGCTGGAACCGGATGTGGATGAGCGGGATATCCAGGTCACGCCGCGCCCCTGCCTCCTCGGGGCCGATGACCATGGCCAGAACGGTCAGTATGAGTCCGAAGATGAAGACGGCGTTGGCGATGCGTCCGTAGAACTGATACTTGATGACGTGTACCACCAGCAGCGCCGCGATGCCGGCCCCGATGAATACGAGTTGGTTGATGAGTTTGGCCGTCGGTGTTCCTCCCGGCTTGTAAACCGTGGCGGAGAAGGTCAGCAGCATGGAGAAGATGAGCAGGACGATGATGACTGTCCACAACACCTTATCGCCCCCGAAGATGGCGTCTATCCATCGGCGGCTTCTCTTTCCGACCTTCTTTCCTATCTCCATGCCGGTTTCGGAGAGGCGTTTGGCCTCTGCGCCCACCATGCGTGCGGCTTCCGTTCCCTTTTCCGACCATGCGGCGAAGCGTCCCTCCGCGGAGCCCCTCCCGGTACGCCTCTCCGGTGTACCGCCCTCCGTGCGTCTTTTTTCATCCTCCATCACCCGGCGTTCTCCTTTAGTCTTTCAACGGCGGCCTTGAAGAGCCGGCCCCGCTCCTCGTAGTTCCGGAAGAGGTCGAAACTGGCGCACGCGGGCGAAAGCAGGACGGTATCGCCCGGTTCGGCTGCCTCGGTGCATACGCGCATCGCTTCGTCGAGGGAGTGGGTGTCGTAAACGACCGGGACAATGCCCGTAAAGTCGCGTATCAGCTTGGCGTTGTCCACCCCCATGCAGACGAGCGCCTTGACGTGCCGTTCGGCCAGCGGTTTCAGGACGTCATAATCGTTTCCTTTGTCGGTGCCTCCGGCTATCCATACCGTGGGACGTGTCATGCTGTCGAGGGCATACCATGCCGAATCGACGTTGGTGGCTTTCGAATCGTTGATGTATTCTACGCCGCCGACGGTCCCGGCCGGTTCCATCCGGTGTTCCACTCCGGTGAAGGCATACAGGGTATCTTCCACGACGGAGGGCGACACGCCTGCCGCAAGTGCTGCGAGTGCCGCTGCCTCGGCATTGTAAATGTTGTGTATCCCCTTGATTTTCATTCGCGAGGGGTCTATCATGGCAGTCCGTCCGTCAGCCGATACCCGGAAGACGCCCGCAGGGATGTAGAATGCTCCCGGATAGTCGTGTACGGTCACGTCATCTACCAACTGTCCGGCCTCTCCGGCAGCCTGCTCTTCGGTACGGTACGCGTTGTCTGTCCGGCGTTCGTACCCCCTCTCTTCGGCCGGTATGTGCGTATCCGTACAGCCGGGTGCAGTCTTGGCCGTAAAGGGCAGCATGCGCATGGAGGGCGTCCGGAGCGCGATTTCGCGGCATATCACCATGTTGTCGATACCGTAGATGAAGTAGTCTTCGGGCCGTTGGTTGCGGATGATGCGGAACTTGCTGTCGATGTAATTCTGGAACTTGTTGCCGTAACGGTCCAGGTGGTCGGGGGTGATGTTCGTGATAACGGCTATGTCGGGCCGAAAATCGACGATACCGTCGAGTTGGAAGCTGCTCAGCTCCAGTACGTACCACTCCCGGTCTGCGGTGGCGACCGTATAGGCGAAACTCTCTCCGATGTTGCCTCCGACGGCTACGTCGTATCCTGCCGCACGGAGGATTTCGCCCGTCATGGTGGTCGTGGTGGTCTTGCCGTTGGAACCGGTGATGCAGATGGTCTTTCCTTTCGTATAGCGTCCGGCGAACTCGATTTCGGAGATGACCGGTATGTCCCGTTCGCGCAGCTTCACCACAATGGGGGCCGTTTCCGGAATGCCGGGACTTTTGATAGCCAGGTCGGCGTCGAGTATCCGGGCTTCGGTGTGCGTGCCCTCCTCGTAGGCGATGCCGTAACGGTCGAGTATTTCGGCGTATTTGGGCGCTATCGTGCCCTTGTCGGAGAGAAAGACCTCCAGCCCTTTGACTTGAGCCAGTACGGCCGAGCCGTATCCGCTCTCTCCTCCGCCCAATACAACTACTTTCATGGTGCTTAACGTATTTTAAGGGTTACCAGCGTCATGGCTGCGAGCAGTATCTGGACTATCCAGAAACGCACGACGATTTTGTTTTCGGGAATCCCTTTTTTCTGGTAGTGGTGGTGCAGCGGCGCCATCAGGAAGTAGCGCCTGCCTTCGCCGTAGCGGTGTTTGGTGTACCGGAAGTAGGAGACCTGCACCATGGTCGAGACCGCCTCCACGAGGAAGATGCCGCACAGCAGCGGCAGCAGGAGTTCCTTGCGGACGAGCAGCGCGAAGACGGCGATGATGCCGCCGAGTGCCAGGCTGCCTGTATCGCCCATGAACACCTGTGCCGGATAGCAGTTGTACCACAGGAATCCGATGAGTGCTCCCACGAGTGCGGCGGCGAAGACCGTCAGTTCGCCCGCTCCGGGTATGTACATGATGTTCAAGTAGTCGGAGTAGATGATATTGCCCGAGAGGTAGGCGAAGGCACCCATGATGACGATGATGACGGCCGATACCCCCGTTGCGAGCCCGTCGAGCCCGTCGGTCAGATTGGCGCCGTTGGAGACCGCCGTGATGATGAAGATGGCTATCAGAATGTAGATGAGCCATGTCAGTACGTCGCCCCACGGCTTGTCGGTCGGAACGAGCCAGTGGTAATCGAACTCGTTGTTCTTCACGAAGGGGATGGTGGTCTTGGTCGTTTTCTGCGGTTCGTTGCCGGGGTATGCGGTCACCGTGTAGCCCTCCTCTGTCGCCGTGTCCGTATTGTCTGCCCGGACGTTCACCACGGTCGCTTTGGGCTGCGACTTCTCGATGATGACGATGTCGCGGCTGAAGCACATGACCGTGCCGACGATGATGCCGAGTCCCACTTGGCCGATTATCTTGAATCTGCCCTTGAGCCCCTCCTTGTGTTTGCGGAATACCTTGATGTAGTCGTCGGCGAAACCGAGCAGGCCAAGCCATACGGACGACACTATCATGAGCTGGATATAGACGTTGCCCAGGTCGCAGAAGAGTATTACCGGGATGAGCATGGCTCCGAGGATTATCAGTCCTCCCATCGTGGGGGTTCCGCGTTTCTCCATCTGTCCTTCCAGACCGAGGTTGCGAATCTCTTCGCCTATCTGGTGCCGCCGGAGCCTTTCGATTATCTTTTTGCCGAAGATGGCGCCGATGAGCAGCGCAAAGACGATTGCACATACCGAGCGGAACGAAAGGTAGCGGAACAGGCCCGCTCCCGGCAGGTCGAAATGGGTTCCGAGGTATTCGAGCAGAGAATAAAGCATTTACGTAAACTGTTTTTCGGGTTGTCGTTCGGGCCGTAAAAATACGCTATAAATGATTCGGTTGATGTCCTGCGGCCGGAATTATTGTCGGGACGGCTCTCCGTCCTCTCCGGGAAGAGCCATGCCGAGCGCCTTTCTTGCCTCCTCCTTGTCGTCGAAGTGGGTGCGCGTGTCGCCGGTTATCTGGTAGGTTTCGTGTCCCTTGCCTGCTATCAGGATGTAGTCGCCCTTGCGTGCCATGGCTGCTGCGGCCCGGATAGCCTGCCTGCGGTCCGTAATGGTCAGCCACCGTCCCGTGTCGGGCAGTGTGGCGGTCATTTCGGAGAGGATGGCGTCCGGGTCTTCATGGCGCGGATTGTCGGAGGTGAAGAGCGCCAGGTCGGCTCCTTCGGCGGCTATTTGTGCCATGACGGGCCGTTTGGTGCGGTCGCGGTCGCCGCCGCAGCCGACGACCACGATGAGCCGGCCCGCACCGCTGCGGAGTTCGTTCACCGTATCCATCACGTTGCGCAGTGCGTCCGGTGTATGGGCGTAATCCACGATGGCCGTTATTCCGTCCGGAGAGTGCAGCGTATCGAAACGTCCGTTCACCGGTGTGAGCGTGCTGAGTGCCTGCAGCGTTTCGTCGCAGTCCGCGCCGAGGAGCCTTGCCGCACCGTAAACCGCGGCGAGGTTGTAGGCGTTGAACCGTCCGAGGAAGCGCGTCCATACCTGCTGTCCGTCCAATTCGAGCAGCATCCCTTCGGGCGTGTTCTCCAGTATGCGGCACCGGAAGTCCGAGAAGCTGCGCAGCGCATAGGTGTATGTTGTCGCGGCGCTATTCTGCACCATCACCGCTCCGTTGCGGTCGTCGGTGTTCACGAGTGCGAATGCCCCTTTCGGCAGCCGGTCGAAAAAGCGTTTCTTGGCGCGTATGTATTCGGCGAAGGTGCCGTGGTAATCGAGGTGTTCGTGCGTGATGTTCGTGAAGATACCCCCGGCGAACGTCAGCCCGGCGATGCGTTCCTGGACGATGCTGTGGGAACTGACCTCCATGAAGCAGTAGTCGCATCCGCGTTCCGCCATCTCTGCCAGCATGGCATTGAGGCGGATGGCGTCCGGCGTGGTGTGCGTGGAGGGAAGCGTCTCGTTGTCGATTCGGTAGACGACCGTGGAGATGAGTCCCGCCTTGTAACCGAGCCTGCGGAACAGGTCGTAGAGCAGGGTGGCGGTCGTGGTCTTGCCGTTGGTGCCTGTCACGCCCACGAGTTTCAGTTTGTGGCTCGGTTCGCCGTAGAATCGGGAGGCGATGGTACCGAGCGCGGCGGAGCTGTCCGCCACGACGATGTATGCCACTCCGGGAAAGGGCTCTTCCGGCAGCCGTTCGCATACCACTGCAGCGGCGCCGTTGGCCGTCGCCTGTGCCATGTAGTCGTGCCCGTCGCTTGCACTGCCCTTGACGGCGAAGAAGAGCTGGCCCGCCGTCGCATGGCGCGAGTCGAATCCGAGCGAGGTGATGTCGGTTTCCGGAGCGCCTGCCCGTTGCAGCGTTTCGATGCCCGATAGGAGTTCGGTCAATTTCATGCCTGTATCTGTTTTTATCGTCTGTTGTCCGTTGTTCGTATATGTGCCGGCTGTGTGCCTCTGTCTGCGGGGCCGGTTAGTTGCCTGCTGGCTTCAGCGTGATGGTGACCGCATCGCCTTCCCTTATCTGCGTGCCTGCGCGTATGGATTGCGCGACCACCTTTCCCTTGCCGCTGACACGCACGCGCAGTCCCCGGCTCTCCAGCAGATAGAGTGCATCCTTCAGAGCCATTCCCTGTACGGCGGGCATGACGCCTTCCTCGCATTGTACGGGCGTCACCTCCACGCGTGCGGAATCCTGCGTCGCTGTGGCCCATCCCTGCCCGCGGCGGGCGATGTCGGTCGTTATCGAAAGGCGGCCGGCCGCCGTCCTCATCTCCTGTACATCGCCTCCCTTGACCGGTGCCACGGAGGGGACGTCGCTTTCGGTCAGGGGTGCATGCCACTCGGCATCCAGGGCATATACCCGTTCGACGATGGCTTTGAATGCCGGTGCGGCGAGCGATGCGCCGTAGTAGGAGTTGCGGGCGCCTGGGCCGTGGTAGGTCTTGATGGCGACGATGCAGCTGTAACGCGGGTTGTCGGCGGGGAAATACCCCACGAAAGTGGCGAGGTAGTCGCGGCCGCCGCGTTCGTCGGCGTATCCCCTGTTCTTCATGGCTATCTGTGCCGTACCCGTCTTGCCCGCTATCTTGAAGTTCGGGTTTTTCATCATGGAGCCCGTTCCCTCCTCCACGACGCCTTCGAGAGCCTGGCGCACGAGCCGCAGCGTCTTGTCGCTGCATATTTTCCGGTTTACCGTTTCCGTTCCGAAGCGTTCCACCGCATGGCCGTTTTCCATGACTGCGGTGACCAGGCGTGGGGCGACCATGTGGCCGTCGTTGGCCACTGCATTGTAGAGCATCAGCGTGTGTATCGGTGTGACCTCCACGGCATAACCGTAAGACATCTTCATGAGCGACAGGGCATCCCATGCGGTCTCCTTTTTGCGGCGCGGGTCTTTGATGATGGGTTTGAGTCCGCCGTTGAGCTGCATGTTCACCTGCCGGTCGATACCCAGCGAATGGATGAAGTCGACGAACCGTTCCGGGGAGTCGTGGTACTCCTCGTCGATGACTTTGACGAAACCGATGTTCGAGGAGTGTTCCATGACGCCCAGCAGGTCGGTCTGGCCGACGGCGTGGGAGTCCTGGACAAGGTATTTGCGTCTGCCCACCTGATAGTAGTAGCGGCCGTTCTCGGTACAGTCCACCGGGTAGTCGAGCCCATAGCCCGCCTCGTCGATGAGTGCCATGAGCGAAACCAGCTTGAAGGTGGAACCCGGTTCGCAGCGCATCGTGACGGCGTGGTTTTCGTCGTCGCGTACGGTGCTGCCGTAGCGCGTCAGGTTGGAAATGGCCCGGATTTCGCCCGTCTTCACCTCCATGATGACGGCCGTTCCGCAGGTGGCGTTCTTGTCGAGAATCTGTTTGCGCAGTTCGCTCTCCACGATGTCCTGCATGTCCACGTCGATGGTCGTCAGCAGGTCGCGTCCGTTTTTCGCCTCGATGTTCTCTTTCGAGACGACCGGCACCCAGATGTCGCGTACGAGGCGGACGCAGAGGTTCCGTCCGTTGCTGCCCGAAAGCGCGTCGTCGAACGAAGCTTCCAGTCCGAATTCGCCCGGCTTGCCGAGCGTGCGGGCCGCGAGGGTCCCGTAGGGTTTGTAGCGTTCCGCATCCTGCGTATAGATGAGTCCGCCGCCGAGCCGTCCCTTGTCGAAGATGGGGAAGGTCTTTATCCGGTCGAGCTGTATCTGGTTTACCTTGTCGCGTACCAGACGCTGGTTTTGGCTGCCAGGGCCGCCGCGCAGGGCTTTCGCACGGATTTCGCGCAGCCGCCGCAGGAAATAGTCTTTCGAATAGCCGGGAATGGTCCGGCTGAGGCTGTCGGCCAGTGCGGCGCTGAGGCGGCCGAACTCCTCGTCGGACATGTCGAGTACGGTGAAGTCCAGCGACAGGTTGTAGGAGGGGGAGTCGGTGGCGAGGATGCGGCCGTCGTGCGAGTAGATGTTGCCGCGCGAGGCGGGTACTTCGATGGTCTTGTAGCACTTCAGGTCGGAACGGTTGCGCAGGGGAGTGCCGTTGGGGCCGTACTGCGTGACGAGTATCATGGCGAAGATGGCGACGGCTATCACGGCGAAGACGGCGTAAAGCACCCTCACGCGAGACATGATGCTTCTCTTGATATTCTGTTGGTGCGGATTGGCCGGATTGTTTCCCTTGTTTGTCCGTGACATTGCCTTGCTCTCCTCCTTTGCCTCTTTGGTCTGGTGCTGTGTGTTGCCTGTGTGCCGGCTGCGATGCCTGTTTTCTTTCCGGTGCTTACCGGACTGTTTTGGGCGGTACCGTGGACTCTTCGAGTTTCAGACCGCGCCGTTCTATCTCCTCCACGATACGGCTGTGACGGGAGGCGTTCATCCGCATGGAGGAGAAGACCATCGACCGCGAGCGTTCGTTGTTGAGCTCCATGCGTTGCTGTATCTCGAGGCGCTGAAGCCGCTGGAAATTGAATACGTGGCCGATGTAGAGGAATACGAGCAGGATGCAGTAGAGCGCGAGCGGGTACCAACGCCTCAGGCGGCTGTCGCCCATGAAGTCGCCCGTGATGACGTCCTGTGCGGCGCGGGCGGCCCGGCTTTTGGGTCTGCGCTCCCGCTGTCCCACTGCGCCGATGGGCTTCTCGTCTCCGGTACGGGTCATCTCCTGCTCCGGATTGTATTCCGTATGGCGGTCGTTCCTCTCCATGTTACCGTGCGGGTTTATTCTTTTTTCTCCGCGGCACGCAGCCTCGCACTGCGGGACCGCGGATTCTCCTTTATCTCTTGTTCCGTCGGAACCACCGCCTTGCGGGTTACCGGCCGGAAGGGCGAAGCCGTATTGCCGAAGAAATCCTTCTCCGCTTCTCCGGAGAAAGTTCCGCTGCGCATGAAGTTTTTCACGAGCCGGTCCTCCAGCGAGTGGTACGATATGATTACGAGCCTTCCGCCGGGGCGCAGCATCTTCAGGCTCTGTTCGAGTGCCATCTCCAGCGCCCGCATCTCTCCGTTCACCTCGATGCGCAGGGCCTGGAACAGTTTCGAGAGGAATTTGGTCTCGTCCTTTTTCGGCGTGCACGGTGCGACCGCCTCGGTCAGGTCGCTGACGGTGACTATCGGTTTTGCAGTCCGGGCGCGTTCGATGCAGTTGGCTATTTTATAGGGTGTCTGCAATTCGCCCCATTTGCCCAGCAGAAGCGTGAGCCTCTCGGGGTCGTAACCGTTCACGATATCGGCGGCCGACACACCGCCGCGGCGGTTCATGCGCATGTCCAGCGGGGCGTTGTAACGGAATGAAAATCCCCGTTCGGGAGTGTCGAAATGGTGCGACGACACGCCGAGGTCGGCGAAGACGCCGTCGAGCGTCTCTACTCCCCGCATACGCAGTTGGCCGCGCATGAAACGGAAATTGCTTTCGATGAAGGTAAACCGGTCGTCATGGATGCGTTCGGCATTGGCCTTCGCATCGGCGTCCTGGTCGAACGCATAGAGCCTGCCCCGGCTGCCGAGCTTCGAAAGTATCAGCGAGGAGTGGCCGCCGCCTCCGAACGTCAGGTCGGCGTAACTTCCCTCCGGTCTGATGTCGAGCAGCTCGATGGATTCCTCTGCAAGAACCGGTATGTGGTATTCGTTCATCGCGTTTGTTCCGTTCCTGTGCGGATTGTGTCCGGCAGGGTGTCGCAGGCACTCCTGTCGTTTTGTTTTATCGGCTTGGTTTGTCCTGTTCTTTCCGCTTGTCCGCTCCCCTCCTTTCCGGGCCGGGGCGGGTGCTTCGGCATTGGGGCGGTTGGCTTTTGGCGGCCGATTTCCGGCCTTTGTGGCGGTACCCGTACTCTGCACCGGGCGCCCCCGCTCCCGCCGATTGCGCGGCGCTGCTGCCGTTCCGTTGCTTTTGGTCTGCCGCTGCGCTCCGTCGGTCATTTTTCGTTGCCGCTAATCCGGTAATAATGTGTGCTTTGCCGGTTTGTCGGCTGTTGCTCGAATGGTGGCGGGGAGATTGGCTGTAATTACAGACAAAGGTACTACTTTTTCAGGAAATGAAACATACGACGACGATAATAGCGGCGGGAAACAGAGAGAGGCGTCCGTGCAGCGGTCATTGGGAAAAGGCAGGTGAAATTTTGGCCCGGTCGGTTGTCGGACGGCGTATGGAGACTGCGGAAGATGGGTCCGGCGGCTTGTGTCCTCCGTGCGGAAACGTCCGCGTGCAAGGTTGTCAGGACGGATAAAAAACGGAAGCCATCCTGCACAGGATGGCTTCCGGAATAGGTTGTCCGTAAAGGATTATTTCGAACGGACGGAGATGTTCACGTCGTCGATACGGAAGTTGCTGGCAGCAGATTCGGAGCCCATAAACCCAGCTTTATCCAGTGCATAGAATTTGACGGCTGCGGAGGTAACGCCTGCCGGAACTTCGATTCGGTTCTCGAAGTACTGCCATGTGCTGGCGCTGTTGAGCGAAGGAGTGACGCTCTGCGTCGTACCGTCGCTGTACACGACATCCATCACCAGATTGCCCTTGCCGTAGTTGGCACGGCCCCAGAGACCGAAGTTGATGTACAGATAGGTAGCGTTGGAAATCGTTGCTTCCGGGATTTCGATGACGAACGACGGGTCTAAGTCGCCGTCAGCCAGGCCGGCTGCGGGTACTGCATTGATGAAGTAGAGGTTACCTTCACCGCTGGCCGCATCGTAGTCTTTGCTGACACCGCTCCTGCTTATCTGCATGCCGGGGTTTATACCCTCTGTGTTGTATGCCAGGCTGATGAAACTGAGCTCATAGTCGCCGATACCCCACTGTTCGGCCGTCAGCTGGTCGGTGACGTCGAAATCGGCTTCCGGTCTCGGTCCGAAATCTACATTGTATATCTCGGTTTTCGGGTCGGCCGCAGGCTGGGTAATTTCGTAGGTAGCCAATACGGTTTCGCCGCTCTTGAGCTGGATGGTTGCCGTGCGTGCAGCACCGGTATCGTTGTCTTCCATTACCTGCATGGTGCAGATGGAGGTCATTTGGTTGCCGTACGGGTCGTTCATTCTATCGGTCTTGTCCCTGGGGTCGTCCCATCCGCTCCACTGCGGCGGGTTCACCTTCAGCCACTGTTCCGTACCTTCCGGTATGACCAGTTCCCACGGGCCGCTTACGGCGAAGCTGAACTTGGGCAGAGTCGTCTGGTCGATGGTGCCGTATGCGTCTCCCAGCTCTTCCTGACACGATACTTAGATGGTTGCATTGCCCTCTACCTGTTCCGGCGTGGAGAACAGCAGCTCGGCGGGTTCGGCGGCTACCTTCGTACCTGCAGTATTTTCGGTTTCGCCGTTGGCGATGGAAACTTTCAGGTTATCGATGTAGAAGATGTGCCGCGGAGCGTCGTAATTTGCTACGTCGCCGCCGAAGACAAGTTTCGTGTCGGCATCTACGTCCTCAATGAGGAGGGTGTATTCATACCAGGTGAACGGGTCGGTATTATTGGCTCCCAGTTCGACCTCTTTGAGTGTCGTGCCGTTCTTGGTCGCTTTGAATGCTACCAGACCGTCCCACGATTCGTATTCGCCGGCTCCGGTGCCGTATTTGGTGAAGTAGGAAGCCGCGCGGAAAGTCACGACGACGTCACCCGTATAGGTAAAGAGCGGACTCATCGGAATGATGAGGTTGCTGTTGCCGTTGTCGGGGCTACCTATTTGCAGCATACCGTTGTAACTGTTGAGTGCATTCAGGTTGTAACCGTCGTAAAGGTATCCGCGGCTTGCGAGGGTTTCACCTGCGTTGTAGTAGTTGTACGTCGAATAGAGCGGGTTGGTATAGGGGTCGGTCCATCCGTATTTGTCGTACTGGTCGCTCCAGGATTCGGATATCCATGCGAAATCGTCTTCAAGAATGATATCGCCTGCCTGCCATTCGGTTTTGGGTGCTGTCTGACCGAGCTCGGAGGCTTCGATGTCCTTCACGCTGATGTAGGCGATGGAGTTGGAAGTGAAGTCTGCGGTACCGGCAGGTATCGTCAGGGTCCTCGTTGCGGACATGACGGCCGGAGCGGTCGGTTCCTCGGTGGTGTCGTCTGCGGTCGTCGCAGCGTCGGGCTTACCGTAAACGGTAATCGTCAGCTCCGTACCGGCACCCGTGAACGGCATCACCATGACGGGAATCCACTGGGTGGTGGGCGTCAGCGCGAGGGTGTTGGAGAGCGTCAGACGAACATCTTCCGAACCGGCGACAAGCGCATCATCCTTCATGTCGTTGATGAACGAGCCGCCCTGCGATGCCAGCAGTGCCGAACCTTTCGTGCCGGGTTCCGGACGTGCAAATACGTTGGCCGTAACGGCGCCTTCCGGATAGGAGAGCGTCTGGCCGGCAGCCTTTACGACAACGGAGTCGATTTTGGCCGAGCCCTTGAGCCCCAGCATCAGGGTGGTAAACGCGTTCGAGAACTGCAGCTCGACGGTATTGTCGGTGCTGGTCGCCGTAGCGTGGGCGGTCAGGAACATGATGTCCGCAGCCGTGTTGTAAAGGATATTGTATGACTGGTTGCGCTTTACGGGGTCTTCGATGGCCTTGAAGTCGGTTGCGAAACTCATCGCTGTCGGCGGCGTGTTCCGGGACAGCGCGTAGATGTCGGCCGTCACGTCGGCCGGAATCTGGAATCCGTTATAGCCTGCGTACAGGAAGTCGGTGGTCGTCGAAGGCGTTTCGGTCGTGGCGGTGAATGAGTCGAACAAGTCGTATGTCGTTGTTCCCCATGAATTCTCTTTTTCGCCTTGTAACAGATTTCCTTCGCTGTCGTAAGCGCCGACGACGATTTGGTCATCCGATGTCCACAGAAGCGGTACGGTCGTGTCGCCTGCGGTATAGTCACCTATTTCGACGCGCGTTGCGTTGCTGTCGTCCAGGGTACCCAGAATGGTGATGGACTTGCCTTGGCCTTCGGTGCCCTGTTTGTCTTCGACAGCCTCTTTGGTACAGCCCGCCAGTGCAAGCGCACACAGCGATGCGAAAAGTATAATCTTTTTCATAAGTTAAGTAATTTTAGAGGTTTATTCGGCTTCCCAGGAACCGATTACGGTAAAGTCTATGGCTGTCTGGTCCTGTTCGCCCGTGAACGACACGGCGATGCCCGATTCGACTGCGAAACTGGTAGTCTCGACCGAAGGGCTTACGTAAGGGAATTTCCCTTCCTGATTTTCTCTCTTCATGTTGGTTAATATTACGGTTAATTATTAAGTGTAAAAAGCGATTGCTGTATGTTCGTGCAGTCCGTCGTGCTATCTTCCGTTTCCGGACAGGATGTGTGTTATGCCGTAAATGCCCCCGTAAGCGGGCCCTGAGCGGTTTTCGGCTATTTAAACGGTAGATAGTTATAAGCAAATATAACTATATTTTTTTA
>ERZ1090867.342-NODE-342-length-20828-cov-9.253213_pt1 | contig 20828 bp, 16 predicted proteins | sample MGYA00478476_ERZ1090867 | MGnify/ENA primary metagenome ERZ1090867 (study PRJEB33644, sample SAMEA5815742) | chicken gut metagenome | biome: Chicken; feature: Gastrointestinal Tract; material: Caecum | place: Ireland | collected 2019-01-01 | study: A study of the... | reverse complement strand
CACCTATTAAGTCGTCGGCAGCGTCAGATGTGTATAAGAGACAGATCTTAGATTGGGTAATAAATTGAAAATCTACGATTGGGGTAAATTTGATAAGCCTTATATCGATTCCCATGCTAAAAATAATCCTATTAAAGAGATAGAGATTCCTGAGGATGGGTTAGTGCTCTACCCCAATAAGTTATATATCGGTAGCACTATAGAGAGAACTGCTACTGATCATTTTATTCCTGTATTAGACGGTAGATCTTCTGGTGGACGTATGGGTCTACTCGTACATGTCTGTGCGGGATATGGAGATATTGGGTTTGATGGTACATGGACATTAGAGATTGTTGTAATTGAACCTCTAAGGGTGTATCCTGGAGACGAAGTAGCTCAAGTTACTTTCTTTACTCCATTTGGATATACCGGATACAAGTATAGAGGTAGATATTACGGACAATCTGATCCTACAGAGAGTAAATTCGCTGAAGATAAAAAAGAAGAATCTATGGCTAAGAAAGCCATAGAGGAATATAAGATGTATAGAATATTGACCGACCTATATAGGGTTAAGGGCTCTATGTGGTTCCAATCTCGCGGATATATCTATGAAGCTGATTGTAGTTTTGAGCTCTATGATGGAGAAACATTATCTGGAGATAATATTATTAAAAATAATAAAAGTATTGGCCATGCAGTCGATGCAATGGTTCACGAGTATAATGCAAAATCTAAAACAGTAAAAGCATCTGTTGTGACTATATATATTCGTAGACCTTATAATATTGGAGGAGATACCAATGACTGACGGATTGATATATACTAAGGGTACTAAGTTCTATAAGTTCTACAACGAACAACCTTTTCTAGGTGAAGAGTCTACCGATATTCTATATACTGCTAGAGTATTGAGATATTTCAAAGATGAAGACAAGTACGAGATTTATGTAGAGAGTGAAACTGGTTTCTATAAGACCGAAGTTGTAACCAGACAGTATCTACATTCATGGATTAGATTAAATCCTGATGGAGTTGTCTCATTCAATATTGTAAGAGATGGTCAATTAAGAGATGTAATGATTATGGTACATCCTCTTACTGATGATAGTATTGATCCGACTCCGTTTGCTGTCTGTAGACAGGATTGTGTCAATGTATTTAAAGCATCTGTCGATACTCCTGTTAAGGGGCAAGTATGGGTTGGAATTAGTATTAATAAGAATAACTGCCCAGGAAATACTAATATCAACGATTATATACAGTGTGATGAATTAGATTATACTGATATGGTTGTCGTATATAGGGAGGATAAGGTGGAAGATATGCTTCGCCTTGTCTGGTCTAAGAAATATGATGATATCTTAACAGAATATGCTAAGAAACGTCATGATTCTAATCTGACTGGTATATCTACTTCACTAAAGACTCTCATGGAAGACCAGAACTTTATGTACGACTTCCACGAGGCTATGGGAGTTATCAGTGTGCCATTTCCTGTTGATGATGGATCTGCTGAAAAGATAAAGGATGTTTTAGGGCAGCTTAAGGAATCTTATATATCTAAAATCTATATTCAGAAATATGATAGAACTATCGATACTTCTGAGTTTAAGAGAGATTGGGTATATATGGCTCCAGATTGGAGTGTAGTAACAGATGATAATCTTAGAGAGATTTATATTGTAGGTTATGATATAGATCCTGATAAAGATTATCTAACTATGAAATTTGGTACTAATGATAAAGAAGCTATTATGCAACAACTCGGCTTTAAGACTATGTAATAAAAAACATAAGGCCAAACTAGCAAATAACCACATATTATATTGGTGTAATACATCGATCTGTCACGGGATTGATGTGTTATATAGATGATCATCTTTATATCACATTCCTAGGAGGTAAACAAGTATGACTGAAACCGTGAAAACCAACAATGTTCTCGATCAAGCACAAGAAGCAGTCAACAAGCGGGTAGAAGAGAATAAGCCTGCTGAGTTGGCAAGTGAACCCCAGCCGTTTCCCGTGCACACTCAGGGGTATATCACTAACACGTTGGATCTAACCAAGCTGGTATCTTCGCTGTTTTGTGTATTCAAGGACTATGAGGGCTGTAATATCTATTCTTATATCGGCCAGGAAGATAGTTCTATGGATAGAAATCTGCGGAATACCATTTGTAATGGTTCTTTCTATGTGGATATCTTCTTCCGCAAGAATACCAATACAAGTGCGGTTGGACTCGACAATTTGGTCCTTGCAAAGGATTCCTCTAATGGGTCTGTTATTAGTCGGCTGAGAGCTATGTCTGGTGGAACCATGCAGAGTGTATATACTCTGAATGAAGATACCAAACATATCCTGACTAAGTTCCTGTCTGGGTATGTCCCGAACAGCAACTTCAATCCCATGTGGAGTCTGCGTACTTTCGAGTTCCAGGATATGCAGTCTGCCAGTGCATATACTCTTATTAGCAACGGCAATAACTATCCCACTGTTCTGAAGGTCCGTTATCTGTCTCTCGATGCTATTCTGGCTGAGATCTATGGTCGTTATGAAAGCAAAGAGGAAGAGGAGGCCGATAAGAACAAGATTCGTCCTCGTTACGACTATCATGCGATTCCGTTGACCACTAGTGTGGCTGGCATCAGCCCGATGATGTATGGTGCTATGAATAACATGACTCCTGAAGAGCGTGCTAATTCTCAGCAATATGTCATTCAAGTGCTTCGTAATGATCGTTCTATTATCGAGGCTACGCAGAAGGCCATTGGCTATACACCGATCACTCAGGTGAATGGTTATGTGCCTTTCATTCGTAATAACTAATTAAGCTTAAAGAACGGTGAGTGTAATGCTCACCGTTCTTTTTTATGAAAGGAGTATAAAAATGATTAATAATAAGCCAACCAATAGTTATACTGTTGGACTCGACAATTATGATTGCGATCCTGATGGTATTAATGAAATTATAGAAGAAACCGGCTCTAATTCATATACAGCATTTAGGCATATCAGATGGAATAAAGCTGCAGATTATAAATATGATATTCGAAGATATTTTATGAGATCTGATGGTACTGAGATTCCAGGTAAAGGAATATCTCTTACTGATGATGGAGTGAATAGGTTAGCAGAAATGCTTACGGCTAATTTTGGAGATACCAAGAAAATCATTGGGAATATTTGTAACAGGCCAGATTTTGTAGAAGCTGTTGCCTATGCCACAGCTCCTAATGCCGATTTTATTCATGAGCTATCAACTGCTTATAAATATTTAGATGATGAGGAATCAAACAAGCCATTAAACGCAAAGGAGCTTTTGTCTGAGCTCCTGTAAGGGAGAGTAGTATTTAATGGTTGTAGATGTTTACAATTATCTATTCAGAAATTATATAACGTATGATAGATTATACCATCTATCTATGAGAGCATTTTATACTTATCCAGAGATAAATGCTCTTAATGTTTTTATAGATGCACACTCTCTTGTATCTTCTATGTATAATGAAAGCATACAATTTACGTACGAAGACTATAATCCCATAGCAGCTTCTATGATAAATTTATGTGGTCATTTGAGAGAATACTTTCACTCTAGACACCATGTATGGACAAAGTTTTTTATTGTATGGGGAAGAAGTAGACCAGATTATGTAAGAAATATAATTCCAGAATACAATGCTCATACGGTAATGAGAGAAGATAGTAATACTGTCATAAGCAATCTCATATATGAGAATATGGCTTTGCTAAAGTTCGTTTGTTCATACTTGCCGGATATAGTATTTCTAGACGGAGAAAATCTAGAGTCAGCATATTTGATCAACACTGTAGAGAAGGAACCAGAGAAATATAAGTGCTTAAACGGACCTTATGTTATCTATAGTAGAGATTCTTTTCAATATGTATCTATAGCAAAAATGCCATATACTACCATGTACAGACCTAAAAAGTATCGTGGCGAAGATAGATCTTATATTGTCAATAAAACAAATTTGCTAGAGAGCTATCTAGTAAATGAGCTAAAAGCTAAATGGAAAGATGATCTACCAATAGATTATACTAACTTCATTCGCACTATTAGATATGCTGGGATAGATTCTAGAGGCGTTAAAGGTGTAATGAAATTTAAGAAAGCATCAAACCTAGAAGTATATCCCCATTTCTTTACGACAAATGAAGAGAATATAATAAAAGGTCTAAGTATAGCATTTGATTTGGATGCTGGATCAGATATGTATAGAAGAAGTTTAGACTATACTATGTTTGATAGAGAACCAGAAATATTCCAGAAAGAAGAAGTACAAGATCTTAATAACAAATTCTTTACAGTTTATCCATTAGAGCTTAATAGTCTATAGGCTCAACATAAGGGTAGTATAAAGTACTACCCTTATTTTTTGTATAGGGAGTGATAAAATGCCTGGCGGTAACGGTAATGCTAGAAGCGGAAACATATCTACCGATACTAATACTAATGACTTATATAAATATACGGCATTAATGACTTTAGTATTTGATGGGATGGAACCTATCGAATTAGGAATGAATTATATCAAGGGTATTGTAATCGATTATAAGTATACTGTAAATAACTTTCCAATTATCTATGTAACCATTGCTATAGATAAAAAGACTGAAAATATACTAGTAGAAAATCAACAGACAGGAGCAGTGATATTTAAACTTCAAAAATATATTGCTAATGGTAGTAATCCTGATTTGAAAATAGATTGCTTTGAACACAAGTTTATCTATGTGCTTCCGTCCTCTGTTGCAGATATAACAGAATCTGAAGATGTAGAGAACCCTGAAGAGGTTGAGGATATTGTTAATACTTATACTATAGGTTTAGCTAAGGTTGAGCATGTAAACTATAGTAAGAAAGCCATTAACAATGTCATACGCAATGGAACCGTATCTTCTGTTATCTATTATATCTTAGATGGACAAAAGGTATTGATGGAGCCTATTGCTAATAATCAGACTATTCAATATATTGTATTTCCTCCTAAAGGAAGTGTAGCAAAGGCATTAGAATATCTTAATAGTCTATACGCTTTCTATCCAACTCGTTATAGATTCTTTATGGACTTCGATGTATCTTATCTCTTAAGCTCTTCTGGTAAGATAACTAAGCGTAAAGGAGAAGAATATACGGATATAATTATTAATATCAGAAAGAAGTACGATGAAGCTAACTTGGAAGGTATGATTACTAATGCTGATGTACAAGCCTATGTAATTAATGTGACCTCTACTTATTGTACTATCTCTGATGCTAATATGGTCGATAAGGGATACAATGAGTATTCTGCTACAGTAACTACTGGAGGTAAGTCCGATATTAGCTTATCTGATAGATCTGGTAGTGAATTGCTGAATAAGAAAGCTTATTTAAGACTACCAAACAACAATACCGGTCTATTAGAGAATATGAAAGCTCAAGCTCAGTTAACCAATATTGCTATGTCTATCAGTACTACTAAGGTTGATAGCACTATATTTAATCTGAATAAGAAATATACTATTAATGCTGATGACACCTTTGGTGCTGAATATACTGGGCAGTATTTATTAACACATCGTAGAGATGTATACGCTCCTGAGGGAGAAGGATTCAACCTGAATATCACTGTTACATTTAATAAAATCGTTTAAATAAGAAACCCAGCTAGGAAATGTATCCTAGCTGGGTATAATTTATTGACCGAGATTTCTGTTCTGAGTATCTCTATTCTGCATATTAATAAAGTCTTGTGTATTTTGAGCTCTTCCCTGTCTAGTCTGAGCTTCTCCACCGATATAATGATTAACCATTCTACGGAAGATAAACTCATAATCTTTACGGAAAGCTTCAATAGCAGTTAGCTTTGCTCTAATAGCAGAACCAACAACCGACACATAAACATCGCACTTAGCATTCAAATCATCCAGTTGAGCACCAGCAGTACCATACTGATTCTTAGGATCTTGTTGATCGTTTCTGAACCTAGCTGTATTATCAGCGACTCTACCAGTCATATTAGTATAAGTAGTACGATTGGTATTATTAGCTGTAGGTTGACCAGCAGTAGTACCACCAGCAGGCTGTTGATTACCAGCAACCTCAATCTCTAGAAATGTACTAAGGTTATCAATATAAGAATAGTACATAGACTCTGCAGTTTGCTGCTGTTGACCGGCAGGAGGTTGTTCATCTCTAATCTGAACCCCAGTACTAGCACTAGCTTGTTTGATAACTTCATTCTTCATTTTATCGATAGAAGCTAAATCTTTATTCAGAGCTCTATCAATTTTACGGATATCAAACATAAAGTCATAAATATCCTTCATACGAGCTTCAATAGCTTCAGCTGTAGTTTCAATGTATTGAGATTCCTCAAGTACACCAAAATATTCCTTAAACCAAGTAGAGATATCAGTTTCACTATCTCTACCTTCAGCAGGTTGTACAGAAATACTATATTGTGGAGGATATTTATTGCCTTGAGTTTTTCTTAGATAATCAAAGAAAGCATAATTGCTTCCAAGTTTATCTTGCAGCTGCGTATAATTAAACGGATCGATTTCAAAGTTTAATACAGCATCCATACCACGAAGGAAATCATTCGCTCTATATGCTGGATCAGGAACTTTGTTATTCAGAATTATTTTCTGATACTTTTGAGCATAGTTTCTTGTGCTAGTGAAATTAGCACGAATCTTCTCCATAAATCTACGGAAAATCTCTCTAAGCTTAGCAATAAGCTTATTAATAGCATCGCGGGCTTTAGTAGCAATGCCTTCATTAAGAATTTGCATCTCATAGACTACATCACTATCCGGATTAGCCTTAATAACAGCCTCTTTTACGATGCCTTCTTTATAAGCTTCCATTAGAGACCAACGGTATTCAGCCATCTCAGCATCAATAGAGTTCTCAAAGTAAGCCATTTCATCAACAGCTTCATCTTCTTCATCGTTGTCATCATTGTTCAGTACCCAGTTTACTAAGCTGACTAGTTGTCTTGTCTCTTTAGCAAGACTGGAGTACATGGAAGTACAATAGCTATTAATTTTCTTGGTAATAGAAACAGCCAGTTCACTATGAGTAGCAGATAGTTGTCTCACAGAGTCGGCATACTCATCAGACTCACCAGAGTCATTAGCAAGATTATTCTTAAAATTATTGAGGTTATCTACGATAGCTTTAAATTCTGGTAAATTATCCATAGAAGCTTTACCAACGGCATTAGAGAAGATAGTATATTTATCAATCTTGTTGTAAGCCTCGTTCAGATAATCTCCTACTTTAACAGTCTCTTCTTCAGTAGAGAATCCTGACTGCACATCGTAGTTATTAATAGATTCGGTAAGCTTCTTCTCTTTATCAGCAAGAGCTTGAATTGCTTTCTTAGCATCTTCTGCAGAGAAAGACTTATTCTTAATGCCATCACAGATACGATCACTCTCATTGATAATCTCATTCAACTGGTTATTTAGTTCGCCAGAAATGATATTAGGCATATTAGGAATATCATAGCCGCTAGGTCTATTATATTTGGTAACTGTCTTAGTCTTATTTGCATTAGAATCTAAATCTTTATACTCTACAGTAAACTCTTTCTGCATTTTCTTTAGACGCTCAATATTCTTGCTAATAATAGTAGAGTATTGAGCGTATGTTTTATTCTTCTTATCTCCTGTTCCACTACCAAATACATAGCTAAATGCGTTAGTAATAGTAATGATTATATTAGAGATAAAAGCTCCGATTGCAGAGAAAACTCCTTCATGTAAAACATAATCGCTAGATTCTAATAAACCTTGATAGAAGTCTCTTGTACAAGTTAAATCAGCAATAAAAACCTCTTCGTTGAACTCTAGCATTGTGACAAAATCGGACTTATCTGCAGGTTTATATACTGTAGACTCTTCTAGAGTCAAAAGTTTATTTTTTGTATTCATCAACGAATTTATATAACTCATATCGATGAACTCCTTTCATCAACAATACGATTATTAATAAGTTCACCTTATGAGCAAAGAAACCAGAGAGGGCGAACCCTCTCTGGTTGATGGATTCTATTAGCTTACAGCAGCTCCAGGTTAGACAGGAACCCATACTCAGCGGACTCCTTCTGGAAGCCCTTATAGTTGGGGTTAGCCTTATTGGCAGCATAGATGTAAGCATGAGCATAGGCGCGAGCCTGACCCATACGGGCACGAGCAGCACTCAGAATGGTCGCACGAGCAACCTGAGTAGCAGTCAGGATCTGCTTCACGGCATCGGTCATACGCACACAGGTCTCCATTTTCTGGTTACCAGCAGCGGCCTTACCAGCATCCTTATCATTAGCCTGACGAGAGAACTTCTTCTCCAGCTCGTTCAGCTTCTTAATAGCATCCTTATACTCTTTCTGAGCACCATCCATAGCCTTCTTGGCATTTTTGATCTCCTTACCATTCTTCAGAATAGTAATAATGGAATCAGCGCTCATATAGCCTTCCTTCTTCTCGGAGCCGCCACAGACATAGTCATGCAGCTTCTCACGGAAGTCGCCAGCATCACACTCAGTACCACAAATAGCAGCACGATACTTACGAGCAGTGTTGTCAGCAAAATCGGTAGAAACGGCCTGAGTAGTCTCAAGGCCTCCCTTAATACTGTTAAGGGACACAGCATTCATAGCCTTAAGACCATTCCACTTATCAGAATCCATCAGCTTGTCAAGATTCTCATAAGTGTACATCTTCATCTTGTTATTATCTCTATTTTTATAGGCAGCCTCACCATCCTTGATCTGCTTAGCATACTTGTCAGCCAGACCCTTATTGGTGCGGAAAGTAGAGGCAATATTAGCGGCCACGCGCTTCAGAACTTGCCAAACTTTCTTGAAGAAGCTGACAACCCAATCCTTAGCACGCTTCAGATAACCCTTGATATCAGCGGCCTCATAGATCACCTCGCGACCAGCAGCAGTCTCAGAGATCTCATGAATACCGACAGCCATCATGATTTTGTTATAGTTCATCTCAGCCTCGGCGATAGCGATAAAGCTCTCGTCGACAATCTCTTCGGGATCGACGATCTCATCTTCGCCATAGGATGTACCAAACTCAGCAGCCTGAGCTTCGTCCTGCTCAAAAGCATTGGCATCCTGATCGTTAACAACGTCTTCGATCTGCTTCAGCTCAATGCTATTATCATCATCGAGGACACCACCGAGCTCCAGGTCTTCCTCGAGGAAAGTACGATAAATACTCATATTGATTTATACCTCCCTTTTAATTACTCGTCGGTATTATCGTTGACATCAACATCGACATCTTCGTTGCCGTCGATATCAATGGTAATGGTGACTCCCTCTTCCTCAGCGGCAGCCTCAACGTCATCGTCAGTCATATCCTCAGTCTCGAGGAAAAACGCATCATGACCAGCCATGTAAGCAAACTCAAGCATAGCGGCATCGTTGACAGGAGCCTTAGGATTATAAGCAACCAAAGTAGCCATCAGACCACGATCATTGTTAATACCCTTCTTGATAACACGGATAGAAGCAGAGACAGCAGCATTGATAGAAGTCTGGAACTTGGACACAATCTTGGAAGCAGCGCTATAACCCTTCTGAGCAGCGCTACCGTCCTCAGCCTTGCCCTCAGCCTTATCCAACTTGCTGAGAATCCCCTTGAAGAACTTGTCGGTGGAGTTATTCAGCTTCTTCATAGTCTTCAGGTACTCAGAGCCAGAGGACAGATTGTTCATCAGACCCCTGACTCCGCCACCGCTCTTACCATAATAGGTATCAGCGAAGGTCAGGCTGTCCTTAGGACTATCAAAGCACTGCTTCATTAGCTCCTCATAAAGCTTATCAGCAGTAATTGTATCGCCAGAATTATCGAGATACTGGGTAGCGTTCTTAAAAGCATAAGAATCGGGATTGCCAAGCTCCTTAACCACGTCATCGAGAGCCTTACCAGACAGCCACTCCTTAGTCTCCTTAGCAACATCGGAGAAGCTAGCAATGGTGGGCAAATAATCATGAGTAGGATTGAGGAACTTGGGGCACTTGCACTTAGAGCAATCTTTGCTCAGCAGATCCTTGCGATGCATAGCAATGTAAGCCTTGTTATTGCGAACGAGCCACAGGGACAGCTTAGCATACACGCTCTTGAAGACACCCTTGATCTTGCTCCACAGCTTCTTAACCTTCTCCTTCAGACCCTTCCAAGCTTCCTTGACGGAGAACTCCTGCAGAGCCTGAATCTCAGACTGCATCATGGTGCCTTCCTGCATAGCCTGAGCCTCTTTAAAGTCACGAGCGATAGCGGCATTAAACAGTCGCATATCGTTGATAGCGCATTCGGATAGAATACGCCCGAAATCATTCTCAGTATAACCTTCAGTGGCGACAACGGTAGAACCGATGCCACTCACTCGATTAGCACTAAAGATAGGCATATATTATTTCCTCCTTACGTAAGATGGTTAAAATCTGAGTTACAGATCTTATTATGATGTTTATGGTAGAAATTAAGAGATTTCACTTTAAGTCCCTAAAATCTTAATGATTTGTTAAAATAATGCAGAACCACTATCCTCTTCATCGGGCTCTTCAGAAACAATATCAGAATTCATATCTAATTTATATTTCTTAGCAGAATTCTCAATATCCTTAGTAGCCTCTACCTCTGCTTTCTTGTCTTTGATAGCAAAGAAATTAGCAATCTTACGGAACTTTTCTGCAATTTTGTTTTGTTTCTCAACAATATCAGACTTCTCATTTGCATCAGTATTGATATCGTTATTAGCAAGATTATATGCGTTCATAGTTAATAGATCAGCCTGAACGTTACAATAGTCGGATAGAGATACTCTAGTGTGATAGAAAAGATACACTAGCTCTCTCAATAGAGGGATAATATTAGTGAGAATAATTACTCCGATAACGATACCAGCACCTATACTAATACCGGTAAACTTTCTTATTCTCTTATCAATAATCATATTCATAGCCTGGTCAAAATCGCCATTCTCACAAATATGATTAAATTTACTGATACTTTCATAGATAAGATTATCTTTGGATTTGATATAAGCGATCTTATCCAATTGAATAGCAAAAGACTCTCCCTTAGGAGACTTAATAAACTCAATACAGGCGGTAATCATATGGCTAGTACCAACAACCACAGCCATTACCATATTATTATACATGAGCATTGGCATTTCGCAGTTGGCACGGAATGCTCTCTCAAACATATCCTTTCTACCCTGGATATTGCCGATAGCCACAGAGATTTCATCAACAGGCTTGGTATCCTGTTTGTACTCAGTGACAATACCCTTGATAATTCCAATAGTCTCTTTCATAGTCTCAAAGTTAGAGAGCTTGGTAATATCTCCCTTAGTAGCAGGGATCTCACCAAAGTCAATATTATGAGCCTTAGAGACAATCTGGTCATATAGCTTAGAGGTTAACGCTGTTAAAGCAGTATTGTGCTGAGCTTCATTCATAGCTCTTAATTGATTACGAGTAGTTTTATCAAAGACGTCAAAGTGCTCATTAAGAGCCTTCTTCAGTTCGGGATAAGGTTGATAAGGTCTAAGCTCAAGCATATCATCGCCAATGATCTTATCCATTTTATTATCAGTATCCTCCTCAAATCCAGCGAAGATACTAGATAAATCTAGACTACCATCTTCTTTTAAAGAAGCCTCATCATATCCTGGGATCTCTACAGTAGAAGCAGACTCTCTCAATCCCAATCGTTTAGCCCACTTTTTATACTCTACACACTCTAGCATAACAGCATAAACGGTAAAGTATTCTCCTTCCATAGAAACAGCAGGCCAAGACATATAAATATATTTCTTACCAGGAGCTACACGATATAGCATCTGAGTAGCAGGATGTAGCTTTAACCCAGTAGCAGACTTGATAATATTTCTTAGTGTATCCCTATATCCAACTGCTGCACGCTCATTGTTAGCAGCATTAGCAGCAGTTATAGCAACACCAGCACCAGGTACAATCATATTAGCTATACCACCAGCGGCGCCTTTGGCACCAGCAGTAGCATACCCAGCAGCAGGATTGTACATCTCGTTATCAATATTAAACTGATATTTCCATCTAGGATTTTCTTTAATGAACTCATTTGGTTCAACACGATCTAATCCCATAGGCTTAACAGTAACTTTTTTACCCAACTTTTTAGCAAAATCTTTGGCAAAAGAGATGAAGTCCTTGGGAGGATCACCTTTAAACAAACTCTCGGAAATTAACTCCTCTTCCGTAATAGGAGTTAATACCCGTTTACCATCACGATAAATAGGCATAATTTAGTTATACCTCCTTTACGCTAGTTTAGTCATCAGGTTGACAATCTTCTTATAAGAGTTATCACTAGCTTCTTTCTCCAAACTAGAGAAAGCCAGAGTCTCAAAGAAGTTCTCACCATCATCAAACTTGAACTTGACAACCTCAAGAGACTCGTCAGCAATAGCAAATCCCATCAGATTATAAGCATCAAGCAATATATTGATAGTCTTAATAGAATCAAAGTTCTTGCCATGATTCTTCTTAACGTAATCAATCTCTTCTTGAGAGACCACTAAAGTTGTAATGGCATTAGCATTGTTTCCTCTAACGCCAACAAATCTATTTAGTCTAGACATAGCAGCTCTACGCTCTAATACTTTCCACATGGGATTAGCAGACCCACGCTTAGAGTTAGCCAGAGCTTCAATCTTAGCATTGTCAATGGCTAGAACGAAATCTTTAAAGAAAGAAATCTCTCTAGTAGTAGCACGAATAAGCTGAATAATAAAGTTTTTATCTTCCAGCTTAGTTAATAGATGATTAATGATATCATCGCTATCAACAGGAATAAACCTAGCCTTGATACCGATAACAACATTCTCCACTGGTACAGCTCTACCTGTACTAGAATTAACAGTTGTGAAATTGACAATCATAGCTAAAGGAGCTAGCTCATTAGCCTTCTTCACATCGCTAGGAAGAATTTGATTTTTAAAATAATCAGACATTTCTTTCCTATCTTTTATATCATAATTAGAAGCAGCGGCTTCTTTAATGCCATTATATCTATCTTCGATAGATACAGGTGATATATCATCCTCGAGAACAAAATAGCAATTCTCTCTGAAGTCCTTAGATAGACTACTAATGATATCTCTATCTACTTTCAGACTAGTAGTTTCACTCAAGGCATCTCCTAAAGCAATAAAGTCATCGACAGTAGCTTTATTGCCAATACGAATATTAGAATGAAATCTACTAATAAACTCCTGTGCATCTTTAACATCGGTGACTTGGTATGCAGAGAATAGAATTTGTAGCATAACAGCACACTTACGTTCAACAGCTTTCATAATCATCATACAGGTATCTATATGAAGAGTATTAGAGCACATCACAGGAAACACTAAAGTCATATTGGAAGCAATACGAGCAATAGAGCTAGATGCATAAGGACTACGTTTAGTTGCATCTAGAATATCTTCTACATCAGTTTTCTTAAACATATCGATCAAATCAATAGCTGCTCTAATGGGTGTCTCATGAAGACACTCAAATTTATTCATAAGGATTTCCTCCTTTTACGATATTTATTTCTATGTTGCCGGCATAGCCCATAAAAGGTTGATACAAAGCGTGTGATTATTACCCCTGGCAACATCATACTAATATGCTTTGACTGAAGAAAGGAGGATATAGATGCCTTCATATGACGACTATTTAAGATATGCAAGCAGAACAGGACAATTTAATAGACAACAAAGAGCAGATAAAACTACTAGCACTACAGAAGATCAAGCTAGAGCTAAAGATCCTACTATTAGTGGAAATAGAGGTATAACCTCTAACTATAGTAAACGATCTTCTACATATGCCAGCAATCCAAATATTGCAGGGGCATTTGATGACGATAGAGATTTTCTATTAGATTATAATGTAGTAGACAGATATAGAGAAGATTGGTTTACCAACTTCTCTCGTGCTGGATTTGTTGATCCATATAATACTACAAAGCGTACCAAAGAATACTTGTTCTTTACCAAGCCGGATTTACATATCATGGATGGTAATTCTATTAACTCTGATATATCTAATGTATCTACATTCTTTCCGGATGCTGTCAGTAGATACGATGGAGTTGTAGAACAATTACAATATTCTTATAGTACGAATAAAGGTCCATTAGCGCCACTACTGTCTAATGCTGTTACCAGTTCTCTAGAGTTACCTGGTATTTCTGCAGACTATATAGAGACAGCTAAAAACGTCTATCAAACTAGTATTAGCTATCGTGGAACTTCGTTCAAATCCGATCAAGATTTTGAATTTAGTCTCGATTTCAAGGACAGTAAATTTCTAGATGTGTACATGTATTTCAAAATGTACGATGAATATGAAAGACTAAAATGGCTGGGGCAAGTAAGTCCTAAGCTAGAGTATATAAAAAATAAAATACTGCACGATCAATTTTCTATTTATAAATTTATCGTTGCAGAAGATGGAATGACTCTACTATACTTTGCAAGAGTAACAGGAGTCTATCCAACAAGCGTACCTAGAGAAGCCATGTCCAATATCGAAGGTGAGGTCACTTATAGCGTAAACTTTAAGGGACAATTCATTTATGATATGGACCCAAGAATATTAAAAGATTTCAACAATATCACTTCTGATTATCGCGGAGGTAGAAATGTTGGAAATCTAAATTTATTTAATTCTTCAGACAAACAGTTTGAAGGAAGGTGGGCTAGATGCCCTGTAATTTACACTAGAGATAACACTTACACTGCTTCTTTAAAACGAAACAAATATTATCTGCAGTGGGTAATATAGGGGAGTGATGCATAAATGCCTAATACAAACTCTTCAAGTTATTCTTATTCTAGTTATCAACGCAATGGTCTAAGTACTGACATATATGATATAGCGGAATATGTCAATGCAGTAAAACAAGAATTTACTCCAGATGTAGATGAAGATACTTTAATGCTAGGTATCTTTGGTTATTTCGGATCTCTGATGTCTAATATGTTTCAAAATGACATTATTATGGCAGCAGAGTTTGCTAATGAATCTATCCCTACTAGAGCTAAATTTGATAAGAACGTTATTGCTCATGCTCTAGGATTAAACATTACTTCCATTAATGCTACCCCCGCAAAAATGGAAGTGTTGTTAACATTTATCGAAGACGAGATTATCAATGCAATAGGTGGAGGATCTGGCGATTTCGTATTTGACTGCGATAATAAAATCTATTTCGATAATTTAGAATTTCATACTGATTACGATATAATCATTAGAAGAATTAGATTAAAGAATGGATCTTTTACTTATACAGCCAGATATGATATGACTGGAGACGGTGTATATGATAACCCTGTTTCAGACATCACTAACCCTTATCTAACTCCTCCTGTTACAATGAAGGTAAATGGTACTAGTTATCTATTTACTTCCTGTATAATCCGTCAAGTAGAGAAAAATACCATATATAAAAAGGTATTAAGTGACAACACTATATCTTCTAAGACAGTAAACTTTGAGTTTGGTTCTCAGATGGCTGCCTTTGATATTGATGTAGTTGCTAGTGGAACCACAACTCACTTGGTACCAGTATATGAAGGGTTATATAATACGACCAGCAGATATCCATACTTCTGGTTTACTTATCTAGACTCAGATACTATTCGTATCAAATTCGATAGAGACTCCTATGCTCCTAGAGTGAATGCAGACGTTAATATTAGGCTACAAACTACCCAAGGAAATGCTGGTAATTTTACCTGGGTTGCTGAGTATCCTTTATTCTCGTTTGATTCTGATCGTCTAGGATATTCGAATATCACTGTACAGGTACGTCCTCTCACAGGAGAATCTAAGTATGGTGTAGATAAGAAATCCATAGATGATCTTAAGAAGATCATTCCAAGAGAAGCTCTTGCTCGTGGCAGCATTACCAACACGAAAGATCTATATAATTTCTTTAACGCTATAGATACAGACTCTTCTCAAATGTATCTATATAAGAAGCGCGATAATAATATGGAGCGTCTATACTATACATATATAGTCATGAAAGATGCTCTGTCCAATATCATTCCGACCAATACAATCAATCTAATGATTCGTCCAGATCAGCTATACACTGATGTAAACAGAGCTAGGTTGATTCTTAGAAAAGGTCAAGTAATTAAACTAGATTCTGATAAGACAACTGGATTTATCAGTAGAAAGAAAGATGAGGAAAATACTGACGACCCAGATTACACTGATGGGTTTGAATATATTATTCCTTATAACTTTGCTATCTGTATGGACCCGATGTATGGAATGTACTTCCTTACAACAATGGATGAATCTAGAAGTCTGACATTCTCTTATATCAACGAAGAGTGCTTGTATCAGTATATTGCTACTGCCGTTGATTGGAAGAGAGAGTATCTGGAGAACGATGATACTTATAAGCTGACTATTGATATTGAGCAAAACATTACCGACGACGATTCTATGATCACTGTAGATCCAGATGGTAATGTAACTAATACGAACGTAAGATGTTTTGTAGTCTTTTATGATGATAATGATGTGCCTTACAGATATGCTGAAGGTATTATTGTTAATTATAAAGATGCAGAAAAGATCGCTACATTTGAATTCACTATGTCTTCCCAAGACTATATTGATCGATATAATAGAATTCGTGTAGAAGGATTGTATCCTACTAATGCTCTTAACCAGGTCATCAATTATGGATATATGCCTGCTAACTGTAGGACCATGATCCATATTGTTACAATGCAGCCTGAGTATTCTACTGATCTGAACTTTATTGATTCGTATAATACCAAAGTAGATTTGTCTACTCTTATTAGTGGTCTAGAAGGTTGGTGTATTTCTAATAGCTATACAGTTAATAGTGGTATCAACTTCTTCTATGACTATTCTGAGATTATTTATTCGACAATCACGGTTGGTAAGGGAGAATATATTCCACCTGATGAAGATCCTAATCCTCCTGAAGATCAGGGAGATTATGAGATTGGTGGTCCAGAATTCGAAGATCCTACCGATGATAAAACTATTGCTACTGAAAAGGGTGTCGCTAATGAATTAGAAAAGGCTATAATCGAAGCTATTGGTTATATGCCTAAATTCCATGTCGAGGAAGATGGCACTCTATTCATTGAAAATCCTGCAGGTGAGATGAATATTACATTAAATCCTGTATTGGATCTCGGTGATGGTAGAATTATCGATCTATATGATTTATTACCTCCTTCTATTACAGATGAAGATGGTAAAATTATCATTGGTGGAGATGAATTAGAAGAGATTCCTAGTGAGAAGGTTCTCGCTACAGAAAGAGCTGTTGTAGATGCTGTAGAAAAAGCATTTCAGAAATGTATGGGATTTATGCCTAAGTTCCATCTAGACGAAAATGCCGCTCTATATATCGAAGATCCCAATACCGGAGTAGATACTACAGTTGCTCATGATAATCCCACTATGGGCGAGGAAGGTGGATGGGATACCCCTCCTTATCAGATGCCCGATAATTTCTACGATGACAATCCTCCTGTTGAAGAACCTGAGGAGCCTACAGAACCAGAACCTGAACCGGAGCCTGAACCTGATGGCGATATTGACGGTGCTGTTGTTGGTTCTGATGATGGTGTTGTCAATGTAGACGAAGAAGAGACTACAGAGGAGGAAACTCCTACTGAGCCAGAAGAGCCTGTTGCAGATGGTACTGTTATCAGTTCTGATGATGGTAAAGCTGAAACAGAAGTTATTACTGAAGATGAATTCAATGAGAATCCTAACTACTATGTCATTGGTAGTGATACTATTGATCCTGTAAATGCTAATAGCAGAACTCTTGCTACCGAACGTGGAGCTTATAATCTTATTAGATCTATGCTCGATATCGTTAAGGGTGAGGTTCCTGTTATTGAGGATAAGGGTAACGGTGTAGTCACTATCACTAGCAACACTCATGGTACCGCTGTGCTAGGTGCTGAGGCTGCTGAAATGGAAGACATTCTCAATCCTCCTGAAGAGGAACCTGAAACTCCTCCTGAGCCTGAGCCTGGTGAAGAGCTTCCTGTGTTCAACTGCACTGGAAACTGTGAGAATTGTCCTTGCCTGTATAGAGAGGATGAACCCGAGAATACTGGTCCTATCGAACCCGTTATCGGTGGTAATGCTCTAGTACCTGCAGATGATGGTATTGGTTATACTATCTCTGCTGAAGAAGCTAAGAAGTATCATTTCATTGTAGAGAATGTACCTGTTATCAAGCACGATTATTTCCGTACTGAGGATATGGTACAGTTCTTCTGCTCTGAGCTAGTCAGACGTAAGTCTTATATAGATGAAGCGTTAAAGACTATCGAAGATACTTTTGGAATTAACTTCAAATTCATGAATACTTATGGGCCTTCTAGACTATTTACTCTCGATAACGACGCTACTTATATCAATAGAGTGAACCTTAGTCTTACTTTCCGTATCGGTCTACAAGTTAACTATGATGAAAATATCATTACCTATATAAAGGATGATATTAAGGACTTCATCGAAGATATCAATAGTATTGACAGTATCCATATGAGTAATCTAGTCACTGAGATTACAAGTAAGTATGCTGACTCTCTAGTATTCTTCGAGTTTGTTGATATGAATGGATATGGTACTGACAATCAGCATCTATACTCCATGCCTATGCCGGATAATGTTATTACTCCTGAAATGATCAATATTCATACTCTGGATGATTTTACTCCGGACATCAATATCATTATCGCTTAACAGATAAATAATTGAAGTAAAGGAGGTATTTATAATGCCATATCCTGCTAAACCTACATCTAAGCGAGATATGATTAAGCTTCGTATTAATGAGCAGCAGGCTAGAGAGCGTGAGCAAGCTGCTATTAAGGAAGCTAAAGATAAAGAAGATCGTAAGAAATCTGCTATTATGGAGTCTGTATTTACCAATAGAGAGTATCAGACTTCCCGTTATCGCAAGTATACTGCTTTTACTGAACAGGCTAAAGACAAACTATTAGAGCACGCTATCTTCACTCTTGCTAGTAAAGCTCTACAGAAAGTAGATGAGAATCAAGGTACTCATCTAATGGAGAATAGTAACAATATTGCTGCTCTTCATTCTATGATCTATCAGTTCATTCACGAATCTGGTGGATCTTCTGCTGTGTTAGCCGAAATGCGTATGCATGGTAGAACTTATTATCTGACCGAGACTTACAAGTTGATTGAAGGGACTTTCAAGAAAATTGTAGAGTCTGTGGATAAAGATAATCCTGATTCTTTCCAAATTAGCGGTGAGATTACTGATGGTTTCAAGAATGCCATTAATTCCGAAGATACCGATATTATGTCTGAAGCTATCTCCGATAGAGTGGTTGCCGCTATCTCTCAGTTTATCGAAGATAATGCTAAGGATAAGGAAGCTATTGTTGCTGCCTTAACTGCTACCAAGGATAAAATTGATTCCATGGAAGATGAAAACAAAGCCATCGAGGAATCTTATTCTCGTCTTGGTAAGCGTTACATCACTGAAGTACGTGCTCGTAAGCATGGTCTTTTCAATGAGATGGTAAATCTGATTGCTAAAGACGTTATTAAGAACAAGGAGTTACATGAGAGCTATATGAATGGTGCATCTATCGATGTCGGTAAGATTGTCGATAAGGTGACTGTTATGTATGGTTTCTTAGAGACCGTTAATACTATGCGTCTTGCTAAAGTAACTCCTGAGTTCATTAAGACTCGTATCTTCGATATGTAAACAAAAAATAAACCAGGGTGATAGATCACCCTGGTTTTTATTATTATAGATATATAAATTAAGCTACCTTATTGGCAAGCTTACCAACCTTCAGATCAATATTACCATCCGTATCTCTAGATACAAGATAGAATATATGACCAGTTAGTCGATTAAGGCAATAAGTATTATACCTATTGTCTTTTTCCACAGTAATGTTGTAATCGCTTAATTTGAATACAACATTATCATAAGGGAAAATCAACATTTTACCGATGTCTTTTCCCTTGTAGTTGCGAAGGTCGTCAATGCACTTCGCAACAAATGACATATTGTTCATTTGTTGCACCTCCTTTCTAGGAGAGATATAGAGAGATATGCTGTAACATATCTCTCTATTCTTATTTATAATATATAACTAAGATTTATTTTATATTAACAAAAAAGTAAAACCAAGATGATTACTCACCCTGGTTTTATTGTTATATAAACGTATAAGTAAGGCTCAATCTTAAACTCTACGTTTAAGTGTGCCAACAATGATATTAATTTTATCATTCGTCTTGCACACGTCGTAGAAGATCGAACCGGATAGCTTACGTAGAGCAATGTCTATCTCTACGGTTCTGCTACCACACATTGTTCCTCCTATACAAGGAAGAGCAACATTATGATTCTGGGAATATAATGAAGTGATCTCCATTATTCATTCCCGCAATCTAGGAAGCGGTGTAACTCATATTTACACCTCCTTTCCGAATTTAGGATATGAGTGTGGTGCGACACACTCATATCCTCTTATTCATAAATATTATATATAATCGAAATATACTTTGATTACGTATTAAGTAAGCATAAAAGCTAGTAGGACACAAATCCTACTAGCATAATCTTTTTATAGGATCACTTGTACTAGATTGTCCATTATACACTGCACATTGGCAAGGTTATATAGATAAGTAGTATTAGTGCTGTCTCTTATACACATCTGACGCTGCCGACGACTTAATAGGTGT
>ERZ1090867.341-NODE-341-length-20872-cov-16.034875_pt1 | contig 20872 bp, 19 predicted proteins | sample MGYA00478476_ERZ1090867 | MGnify/ENA primary metagenome ERZ1090867 (study PRJEB33644, sample SAMEA5815742) | chicken gut metagenome | biome: Chicken; feature: Gastrointestinal Tract; material: Caecum | place: Ireland | collected 2019-01-01 | study: A study of the... | reverse complement strand
ACCTCGGTACTGGCCGGGATGGGCGTTCTGCAGCCGATGCTCACCGCTTTGGTGGGACTGGTGCCCAACTGTGCCGCCAGTGTGCTGCTGGCCCAGCTTTACATCCAGGGGGCTATCTCCTTCGGCAGCCTGTTTGCCGGCCTGACAGCCGGTGCCGGTGTGGGTCTGGCGGTCCTGTGGCGGGTCAACCCCAGCTGGAAGCAGAATCTGTTTATGACCGGCCTGCTGTGGGCGGTCGGTGCGGTGGCCGGTATGCTTTTGCAGATGGTCGCCCTGTAAAAAAACACCCTTGCGCCCGCATCAGCGGGAAAACATACGACATGGGAGGAAAACAGCTATGCAGCATACCATTGAAAATGACATCCTGCGCCTGACGGTGGATACCCACGGCGCTGAGCCTGTCAGTGTGATCCACAAACCCACCGGAGCGGAACTGCTCTGGTGCGGCGACCCCGCCGTCTGGGGCCGCCATGCGCCGATCCTTTTCCCGTACACGGGCAAGCTGACCGGCGGCAAAATGATCGCCAAAGGCGTGGAGTATCAGGGCGGCCAGCACGGCTTTGCCCGGGATGTGGAACACACGCTGACCCGCCAGACCGATGATACGCTGGAATTTGAGCTGCATGCCAATGCTCAGACGCTGCCCAAATGGCCCTATGCCTTTGTGCTGCGGTCCACCTTTGTGCTGGAAGGGGAAACCATCCACCATACGCTCTGCGTCGAGAACCCGGTGGAGGAAGAACTCCGCTTCGGCATCGGGTACCATCCGGCATTTGCGCTGCCTTTCGATGACCGCCATACCACCGAGGATTACGAGATCCGCTTCGACGGCATCGAGTCGCCGCTGTGTGTCAGCGCGCTGCCCAACGGCCTGCTCAACGGCCAGAGCTACTACCTGGCCCGCAACACCGAGGCCATCCAGCTCACCGACGATATGTTTGACAGCGACAGCCACTGCATGGTGAACCTGCGCAGCCAGCATGTTTCTATTGTGGAGAAGGATACCGGCCGCAGCGTGATCTGCGATGTGGAGGGCTATCCCTATGTGCTGATCTGGTCGGCCCCCAAAAAGCCGCTGCACTTTGTCTGCATCGAACCCTGGCACAGCCTGCCGGGTGAAGAGAACGGCCCGATGGAATGGGAACAGCGTCCCTGCGCGGCATCGCTGAAACGGGGCGAAAGCTGGTCCACCACCCTGTCCACCACCTTCGTGCGCTGAGGACTTTCCATGCAAAAGACTGCGATTCGTGCTTATCGCTGGCCCCTGACCGGCGCGCTTTTGGGCGCGCTGGTCTTTGTGGCTTTATACGGTTTTCGTGTGCTGGACCCTACCTGCGTGGACTGGATTCTCAACAATCCCAGCCCCGACCCGTCCCAGCACTATCTGGGGTGGGCCTTCTTCCGCAACAGCGCGGTGCGGCTGCCGTATCTGGGGGCCAACTACAGTGTGATCTATCCCTACCGCACCAGTATTCTGTTTACCGACTCCATCCCGCTGCTGGCTTTGCTGGGCAAGCTGTTCAGCCCCATTTTGCCGGGGCGGTTCCAGTATTTCGGCTGGTGGGGGCTGCTGTGCTATGCCCTGCAGGGCGGCCTGGCCCAGGCCATCCTCGCCCGGCTGGGACGTGTGCGTCCTGACCAGACGGCCCGCTGCTGGGCCAGTGTGGCGGGAGCCGGGGTGCTGGTACTTTTCCCCGCCTTAACGATGCGGATGTTTGCCCATACTGCGCTGGCCGCCAACTGGCTTGTGCTGCTGGCGGTCTGGCTGTGGCTGCAAAGCGATAAACTGCTGCCCACCACCCGCCGTGCCTGCCTGGTCTGGGCCGGCATGGGCATCCTGTGCGCCGGGATTCATCTGTATTATCTGCCGATGGTCGGCCTTGTACTTCTGGGTTATGCGGTGCGCCGTGGTCTGCAAAAACGCGGCGTGGCCGCGGTGGTGCTGCCGGTGGTCTGCTTCTGCGCGGCGGCGCTGGCGGAACTGGTGGCACTGGGGGCGTTTGCTTCCAACTTCGCCGGTTACTCCAACGGGTACCTCAACGGGGCGGACCTGCTCAATCTGGTGGTGCCCGGCCTGGCTGCCAGCTGGGAGCAGAATGTGTATATCGGCCTTGGCGCCGTGCTGGCCCTGGGGCTGGCCGTGCTTTGCCTGGTGGTTGCCTGCGTGCGCGGCAGGGTACATCTGGCTGAATTCTTCCGCCGCCATCGCATCTGGCTGGTGGCCGGTGCGGTGGTACTGGTGCTGGATGCTGTGGCAGCTATGGGGAACCAGATCACGCTGGGGGGCAAAAGCCTCGGCACGGTGCCTATCCCGCAGTTCCTGATGGATTTCTGGGCTATGTTCTCCTCCTGTGCACGGCTGGCCTGGCTGGCGGGAATGCTGATGGCATTGCTGGCCTGCGGTGCTGTGCTGCGCCTGTGCGGCGGGCGGGTGGCTGCCGTACTGCTGGCGGTCTGTGCCCTGGTGCAGGCCTATGGCCAGCGGGATGAACTGGCCAAACGGTTTGCCCAGTATCATGACCCGGAAACCTATGCCGACCAGTCCCTTCTGACCGACCCGGCCTGGGAGGAACTGGCTCAGAGCGGGCAGTTCCGCCACCTGGCTTTTGTCAGTTTCGACTTTGAGCATGACGAGTTCTGGGATCTGGCAGCTTTTGCGGCCGATCACGGTTGGACCTCCAACAGCTTCTATATGGGCCACATGGACGGCAACCTGGCGGCGGTAACCCTGGCCGGGGAGATGAACAGTCTTTCCGCCGATACGCTGTATGTATTTGTGGATGAGGATGAGTTGGCCCGGGATTCGTTTGGCCTGTATTATTACCGGCTCAACGGTATTCTGATCGGCAGCGTGGAGCCGCTGGACCTGCCCCAGGACCCGGCCCCCGCGGCAGATGCCCGTTCCATGGACCTGACTATGTCTGGTGTGACCAACGGCACGGTTACGGCAAACGGGGTGGAACTGGGGGCCGGCGGCGAGATGCTGACAGAATCCTGGATGCTGTTCCCGGGTACCTACTCCGTGACGCTGACGGGCAGCGGGTTTGATCACAGCTACATCTATGCACGCCATGGTCTTATCAACCAGGAAACCTACAAGCTGGATATAGAATTCACCGGTATTGCCCCGGAAACCATGACCTTTACCTTCACCACAGGGGAGCCGCTGTACTACTGGTCCACCGCGGTACACACCCTGGATGATACCCCCATCACCGTGACGGGAATCACGGTGGAAAAAACGGGCTGACGCGATTTTGGCTCCGGGTTATGCTTGACAAACAGGGGCCGGCCTGCGTACAATGAAGGTACCATGAGGGAGTAATTCCGCACCGCATGGTGCGCGGCGTGTTCGCCATACCCGGCCTACCGGCCCGGACCGCCGGAATCATAGAATGAGACTCATGCACAGGGATTTCCTGTGCATGAGTTTTTTTATTCCGAAAGGAGCGATCCCGCGATGAAACAGGCATACACCCAACCTCTTGCCGAACTTTTGCAGCAGCTGAATACATCGGAAAACGGCCTGACCCGGCAGCAGGCCGAAGAGCGCCTGCCGCAATACGGGCCCAACAAGCTGCGCGGTGCGCCCAAGCCCACTCTGCTGCAGCGCTTTGTGGCCCAGCTGAAAGATCCCATGCTGTTGATCCTGCTGGCGGCAGCGGTGGTATCGGGGGTGACCAACTACCTGGCCGGGGAGGATTTTGCCGAGGCGGCAATCATCCTTATTGTGGTGCTGCTCAATGCGGTGCTGGGAGTGTTTCAGGAGAGCAAGGCCGAAGCGGCCATTGAAGCGCTGCAAACGATGACGGCCGCTACCTGCAAGGTGCTGCGGGACGGGCACCAGACGGTGCTTCACAGTGATGAACTGGTTCCCGGCGACGTGGTGGTGCTGGAAGCGGGGGACAGTGTGCCTGCCGATGGCCGCTTGCTGGAGAGCGCCAGCCTTAAAATCGAGGAAGCGGCCCTGACGGGGGAGAGCGTGCCGGTCACCAAAACCATGGAACTGCTGGGGCTGGCCCCCGGTCAGGGAGAGGTGCCGTTGGCCGACCGCAAAAATATGTGTTATATGGGTTCCACGGTGGTGTATGGCCGCGGCCGTGCGGTGATCACGGCCACCGGTATGCAGACCGAGATGGGCAAGATCGCCGGGGCGTTGGCCGGTACTGAGGACGAGCAGACGCCGCTGCAGCGCCGTCTGGACGAACTGGGGCGCACGCTGTCCAAACTGGTGCTGGGCATCTGTGTCTTTATCTTTGTGTTTGACCTGGTGGCGGCGGGGGCTTTCACGCTGGAGAGTGTGCTGTCCACCTTTATGGTGGCGGTGTCTTTGGCGGTAGCAGCCATTCCGGAAGGTCTGGCCACGGTGGTCACCGTGGTGCTGTCCATCGGTGTGACCAACATGAGCAAGCGCAAAGCGGTGATCCGCCGCCTGACTGCTGTGGAAACACTGGGCTGTACTCAGGTCATCTGCACCGACAAAACCGGTACCCTGACCCAGAACCGGATGACCGTGGTGGAGCACCACGGCGATACCCGGGAACTGGCCACGGCCATGGCGCTGTGCAATGATGCGGTGCTGAATGAAGAAGGCCAGGCCGAGGGCGAACCCACCGAAGCGGCGCTGGTGAATTTTGCCGTGGCTGAGGGCCTGCCCAAGGACCGGCTGCAGGCGGAACAGCCCCGGGTAGGGGAAGCACCTTTTGATTCCGGCCGCAAGATGATGTCTACCGTGCATAAGACGGCACAGGGCTATATCCAGTACACCAAAGGCGCCCCCGATGTGGTATTGCAGCGCTGCACCGCCTACCTGGAAAACGGAACGGTGCATCCCCTTACAGAAGAAAAGCGCGCCGAACTGCTGGCGCAGAACAAGGCCATGGCGGACCGGGCATTGCGGGTGCTGGCTGCAGCCGAACGGCACTGGCCGCAAAAGCCGGTTTTTGATACACCGGAAACGCTGGAACAGGACCTCTGCTTTGTGGGCCTGACCGGCATGATCGACCCGGTGCGTCCCGAAGTGCAGGACGCCATTGCCGAATGTCGCAAGGCGGGCATCCGCCCGGTGATGATCACCGGCGACCACAAGGATACGGCGGTGGCCATTGCCAAACAGCTGCAGATCATCGACGACCCTTCCCAGGCGGTGACCGGTGCGGAACTGGATGCCCTCTCGGACGAAGAACTGGCCCGGGCCGTGCAGCAGTACGGCGTGTATGCCCGCGTACAGCCCGAACACAAATCCCGTATCGTATCGGCCTGGCGCAGTCAGGGAGCCGTTACGGCCATGAGCGGTGACGGTGTGAACGATGCGCCCTCCCTCAAAAAGGCGGATATCGGCATCGGAATGGGCATTACCGGCACCGACGTGACGAAGAATGTAGCCGATATGGTGCTGGCGGACGACAACTTTGCCACCATTGTGGCAGCGGTGGAAGAAGGCCGCCGCATCTATGATAACATCCGTAAATCCATCCAGTTTTTGCTGGCCTCCAACATGAGCGAGGTGCTGGGCGTATTTGGTGCCACCCTGCTGGGCTTCACGCTGCTCAACCCGGTGCATCTGCTCTTCATCAACCTCATCACCGACTGCTTCCCGGCGCTGGCTTTGGGTATGGAACCCGGCGAGCCGGATACCATGTCCCGCCCGCCACGCCGTGCTTCCGACGGTATTTTTGCCGGGGGCCTCGGGTTCGATATCGCCTACCAGGGCGTGCTCATTACAGCCATTACGATGACTTCCTATATCATCGGCCATTGTATCGAGGCCGGTGCACTGGAAATGCCCAAGGGCGTCAGCCCCGACGGCATGACGATGGCGTTTTTGACCATGAGTATGTGCGAGATTTTCCATAGCTTCAACCTGCGCAGCCAGCGCAAGAGCGTGTTTACGCTGCATACCCACAACGTAGTGCTGTGGGGGGCCATGCTGGGCAGCCTGGTGCTCACCACCGCCGTGCTGGAGATCCCGGCGATTGCCCGGATGTTCGGCTTCACGCCGGTTACGATGGAAGAATACCTGATCGCCCTGGCGCTTGCCCTGCTGGTGATTCCCATTGTGGAAGGGGTCAAGTGGCTCCAGCGCCGCTGCGCCCGCCGCAGCTGAACAGAAAAAAGCGGCACCCGTTGCGGGTGCCGCTTTGGTGTTTGGGGATTCAGGGCAGGAAATTGGCGGCCATGGGAGCCAGCAGCGCGGTCAGCACACCGGCCACCGCAATGGCCAGGCCGCTGATGGCGCCTTCCACTTCACCCATCTGCAGGGCCTTGCTGGTGCCCACCGCATGGGAGGAAGTGCCCAGCGCCAGCCCTTTGGCAACGGGGTCAGTGATGTGGAAGATTTTGCAGATGCTCTCAGCCAGCAGACTGCCCGCAATACCGGTCAGGATGATAACGGCGCCCGCCAGCGGTGCCGTGCCGCCCAGGGTTTCGGCAATATCCATGCCGATGGCGGTGGTGACGGACTTGGGCAGCAGCGTTACGGCGTGGGCGTGTTCCATATTCAAAATCCAGACCATTGCCAGCACACTGCCCAGGCTGGTGATCACACCGGCCAGGATGGATACCAGAATCGCACCCACGTTTTTCTCCAGCAGTTCCCACTTTTCATACAGCGGAATGGCCAGGCTGACGGTGGCCGGGGCCATCAGCCAGTTGACCGGGGCGGCACTGACGCTGTACTCGGCATAGGGGATGGCAAAACACCGCAAAAACACGATAACGAAAATGCTGCCCAGCAACAGCGGATTGAACAGGGCCCACCCGGTTTTGCGGTTGATCACCACGCCGATGGCATAGGCTACCAGGGTCACAAACACGCCCCAGCTGGCACATTGCTGTAAAAGTTCAGTCATCCTGCTCCACCTCCGCTCCTTTGGTACAACGTTGGGCCACGCAGCCGGTCACGGCCATCACCAGCGCCGTGATGGGCACAATGGCGATAAGGACCGGCAGCAGCACCTCCATCAGCTCACTGCCCAGCTCCATGACGCCGCTGGCAGCCGGCACAAACAACAGGGGAAAAATTCCCGTCAGAAAAAGCCCCGCTTCCCGTACCTGGTCCAGCCGCAGCAGCCCCAGGCGCAGGGCGGCGGCCATCAACAGCAGCCCGTAGACGCTGGCCGGAATCGGCAAGGGCAGCAGGGCAGAGAGGACCTCGCCCAGCAGGCAGAATCCTACAATGCGGGCAAATTGAAAGACAAACTTCATATACACTCCCTCATTTGGCAGACAGACTGGCCCTATCATACCATTTTTCGACACATCCGACAATTCCCCTGAAGCAGAATTGTGAAAAATAACCACACTTGTATTTTGTTGCAGAGTGTGGTATACTAACCCAAAACCATATTGGGAATGCGAAAAGAGGTTTTGACATGTCTTTGCTGAAGAAACTGGCCGGACTGGCTGTGGGCGCTGCTGCTGTGGGCGCCGCTGTGTATGTGCTGCAAAAGCGCGAGCACGGCGAGGAGTACGAGCATATTGTGGGCCCGGCGGACGAGGTTGAAACCGACGCCGAGCCCGAAGACGATGCGTCTGCCGAGGCTGCACAGGCCCCCGCTGCCGCGTCCCCCGAAACCGATGCCGTATACCAGCCGCCGGTAGCCGCCCATGCAGTGGAAACCGGCGACGACACCCCCAACGCGAACCCGGTGGAACTGGGTGCCGTGGAAGTGCCCAGGACGGCGGACGGTAAGTACGACGCCACCAAGATCGCGGACCCCGCGGACTTCGGTGACTGGGACGAACAGGGCTGCAAGGGTTGATACACCAAACGCTTCAGGCGCATCTTTGTGAAGGCAAAGGTGCGCCCTTTTTGTATTTTACTGTATAAAAATGCGCTTTACATCTTTACTGCGCTAAAGTATAATGTCTTTATATGTATGGAGAGGCAGGGAATGAACATGGAGATCCAGCTGCAGAATTTTACCCCCGCAGAGCAGGCGACCTTCCGGCTGCGCGCGTTGTACGAGCAGGCCGGCTACCGTAAGTACCGGTGTTCCCGGTTTGAGGAGTACGCCCTCTATCAGGAGTATCAGCGCTTTTTGCCGGACTCCCAGGTGGTGACGTTCACCGATCTGGACGGCAAACTGCGGGCCATCAAACCGGATGTGACGCTGTCCATTGCCAAGACGGCACAGCCAGCCCCCGGCGAGTGCAAACGCTTCTATTATAATGAGGAAGTCTGCCGCGCCAGCCGGGAAAGTCACACCTTCCAGACCATCCACCAGATGGGGTTGGAATGTATGGGCGCGGTGGACGGCACAGCCCAGGCTGAGGTCGTGCGGCTGGCGCTGCAGAGCCTGGCAGCCCTGCAGGTGCCCACGGTGCTGGAAGTCAGCCACATGGGATTTGTGACCGGCCTGCTGGATGCCCTGCAGGTGCCGTCCGCAGCCAGAGGAAAGCTGCTGGAACTGCTCAACGAGAAAAACGCCCATGAACTCCACGCAGCGGCGCTGGCCGAAGGTCTGGACGGGGATGCGGCGGACGCTTTGTGCGGGCTGCTGACCCTGCACGGTCCTTTGGGTGCCACGCTGACGGCAGCCCGGAAAAGCTGCCGCAGTGAAGCCCAGCGGGCGGCGCTGGAAGAATTGCAGGCGCTGCAGAATCAGCTGGGGGAGGACGGCCGCGGCACGCAGCTGGACCTGAGCATGGCCGATGAAATGGAGTATTACAACGGCCTGGTGTTCACCGGCTATGTGGCCGGGGTACCCCGTGCGGTGCTCAGGGGCGGCCGGTACGACTACCTGATGCAGCGCTTTACGCCGGGGGCAAACGCCATCGGTTTTGCCATGTACCTGGATGAATTGGAACGCCTGACGGCGCAGAACGGGGAAGCCCCCGTCGGCAGTACCGAAAAGGTCTGGCTCAACATTGCGCTGCCCAAGGGCCGCCTGGGCGACAAGGCGTACAAGCTGCTGGCGGAAGCCGGGTACCGCGCCAACGAGGACTACAACGATACCCGCAAGCTGGTGGTGGAAAACCCCGAAGCCGGGGTGCGGTATTTCCTCGTCAAGCCCAGCGATGTGGCCATCTATGTGGAGCACGGCGCGGCGGACATCGGCATCGTGGGCAAGGATATCCTGGCTGAATCCAACGCCGATGTGTATGAACTGCTGGATACCGGCATGGGCAAATGCCGGATGTGCGTGGCCGGCCCCAAAAACTTTGCGGATGACGAGAGCCGGGCGCTGCGGGTAGCCACCAAGTTTGTGAACATCGCCCGGGACCACTACGAGCGCCGGGGCCGGGACATCGACATCATCAAACTCAACGGTTCCATTGAACTGGCGCCCATTCTGGGGCTGTCCGATGTCATTGTGGACATCGTGGAAACCGGCACCACGCTGAAGGAAAACAACCTGGCTGTCATCGAGGAATTCATGCCGATCTCGGCGCGGTTCATCGCCAACAAAGCCAGCTACAAGTTCAAATACCAGCAGATGAGCGAGCTGCTCAATAAAATGAAGGAGGCCCTTGCCCAATGATCCGCCTGTATGATTTTGACAATGTCAAACCCGAGGAGATCCTGAACCGCGACATCCGTGCCGAAGCCGATGTGGAAGCCACGGTGGATGCCATCATTGCCGATGTGCGCGCCCGGGGCGATGCGGCCCTGATCGAGTACGCAGCCAAGTTCGACCACGCCGAGCTGCAGTCTGTGCAGGTCACCCAGCAGGAAATCGACGAGGCCTTCGCCGAACTGGAAGCCCAGGACCCCGAATTCATCACGACGCTGAAGATGGCGGCGGAAAACATCCGCCACTTCCACGAGCAGCAGCTCCACAAGAACTTTGTCCTCACCGATCAGCCCGGTGTGGTGCTGGGCCAGAAATATACCCCCATCCAGCGGGCGGGCGTCTATGTGCCCGGCGGCACGGCGGCCTACCCCTCCACGGTGCTGATGGACGTCATCCCCGCCAAGGTGGCCGGCGTCAAAGAGATCGTCATGACCACCCCGGCCGGTGCCGGCGGCAAGGTGAATGCTGCCATTCTGGCGGCGGCAGTCATTGCGGGCATTGATAAGATCTTCAAGACCGGCGGCGCCCAGGCAGTGGCGGCCCTGGCCTATGGTACCGAGAGCGTGCCCGCCGTGGATAAGATCGTCGGCCCCGGCAACATCTATGTGGCCACCGCCAAGCGCAAGGTGTTCGGCAAGGTGGGCATTGATATGATCGCCGGACCGTCGGAGATTCTGGTACTGGCCGACGGCAGCTGCAACCCGGCCTGGGTGGCGGCCGATCTGCTCAGCCAGGCCGAGCACGACAAGCTGGCCACGCCGGTGCTTGTTACCGACAGCTGGGACCTGGCCAAAGCGGTGCAGGCAGAACTGGAAGTGCAGATCCCCCAGCTGCCCCGGGCGGCCATTGCCCGGGCCAGTGTGGACACCAACGGCAAGATCATCGTCACCGATGATATGAGCAAGGCCATCGAGGCCGTCAACATCATTGCGCCGGAACACCTGGAAATCTGCGTGGATGATCCCTTCGCGGTGCTGGGCCGCATCGAGAACGCGGGCAGCATCTTCCTGGGCAAGAACGTGCCGGAGGCCCTGGGCGATTACTTTGCCGGCCCCAACCACACGCTGCCTACCAGCGGAACGGCCCGGTTCAGCAGCCCCCTGGGGGTGGACGATTTCGTCAAGAAATCCAGTTTTATCTACTATACCCGGGAGGCCCTGGGCCAGGTGCAGCAGCGCATCGCCGATTTTGCCGAGCACGAGGGTCTGCACGCCCATGCCAAGAGCGTGACCATCCGGTTTGAGGACCAGTGAGCGGGAGGAAACACCGATGAGCCGTTATTTTACCAAAACGCTGGCCGCCCTGGAACCCTATACCCCCGGTGAACAGCTGAAAATCGATAACCTCGTCAAACTCAACGCCAACGAAAACCCCTACCCGCCGGCCCCCGGCGTGGCAGCAGCGGTGGCAGCAGCGGTGCCGGGGCTGCGGTTGTATTCCGATCTGACCAACGCAGAACTCAACCGGGCCATTGCAGATCACTGGGGCGTGCAGCCCGAAAACGTGCTCTGCGGCAACGGCAGCGACGAAAACCTGCTGCTGGCGCTGCGGGCTTTCTGCGACGAGGACACACCGCTGGCGTTTGCCGATATTACTTACAGCTTTTACCCGGTTCTGTGCGACCTTTTGCATATTCCGCAGCACATCCTCCCGCTGGAAGCGGATTTTACCATCGACCTGCGCAAGTATCAAGGCTTGCACGAAACCATCGTCCTTGCCAATCCCAACGCACCCACCAGCTTGCTGGCCCCGGTGGATGCCATCGAGGAAGTGCTGCGCACCAATCCGGATAACATCGTTATCGTGGACGAAACCTACATAGAGTTTGCCCCGGCGGGCTCCACCTGCCTGCCGCTGCTGGATAAGTACGAGAATCTCGTCATTACCCACACTTTCTCCAAGACTCATAATCTGGCGGGGGCCCGGCTGGGCTTCTGCCTGGCGCGTCCGGAACTGATCGCCGATATGAACCGCGTCAAATTCAGTTACAGCCCCTATAATGTCAACTCCCTGACCCAGGCGGCAGGCACCGCGGCCATCCGGGACGAAGCCTATTTCCGGGATGTGACCGGCAAAGTGCTGGCTGCCCGGGCCGATACCACCGAAAAGCTGCGGGCCCGCGGCTTCACGGTGCTGGATTCCGCCACCAATTTCCTGTTTGCCACCACCGACCGGATGCCCTGCAAAACCATCTTTGAAAAACTGCGGGAACGGGGCATCCTGATTCGTCATTTCAGCGCCCCGCGCATCGACAACTGGCTGCGCATCACCATCGGCACACCGGAGCAGATGCAGCGGTTCTTCGCGGCACTGGACGACATCCTGCCGCCGCAGGAGTAAAACATCATCAAGAGGAGGGAACACCCCATGATTGCCATTGTGGATTACGGCGTGGGCAACCTGTTCAGCCTGTCGTCCAGCGTGCAGAGCCTGGGCGCCGAGGTGCGGGTCACCGGCAAGGCCGAGGACCTGCGGACTGCCAGCCATATCCTGCTGCCCGGCGTGGGCGCCTTTGCCGATGCCATGGCCAAACTGGAAGCTACCGGCCTTGTCCCGGTGCTCAAGGAGGAAGTGCAGCGCAAACCCCTGCTGGGCATCTGCCTGGGGATGCAGCTGCTGTTTGAAAAAAGCTACGAGTACGGCGAGCACGCCGGCCTGGGGCTGATTCCCGGTTCGGTCTGCCCGCTGGCTGACGATCTGAAAGACCCGACGCTGAAGGTGCCGCACATCGGCTGGAACGCACTGGACATCCTGCCGGGCCGGGAAACCGACCCGCTGTTCCGGTATGTGAAAAACGGGGAGTACGTCTACTACGTGCACAGCTACTACGCCAAGGATTGCGCCGCTTCCACCCTGGCCACCAGCGATTACAGCATCCCGGTCACGGGGGCGGTACGCAGCGGCAACGTCTACGGTACCCAGTTCCATCCCGAAAAATCCGGCGATACCGGCCTGCGCCTGCTCAAGGCGTTTGCCGAACTGTAAGGAGGGAACCGTTATGAAACTCTATCCCGCCATTGACCTGCGCGGCGGTCAGGCCGTGCGGCTCTATCAGGGCGATTACGACCAGATGACCGTCTATAACGCCGACCCCGTGGCCCAGGCCCGGGCCTTCATCGACGCGGGGGCAAAATACCTCCATGTGGTGGACCTGGACGGCGCCAAGGACGACACCACCGCCAACCTGCAGACCATTGCGGCCATCGCCAAACTGGGCGGCCTCAAGATCGAGGTGGGCGGCGGCATCCGGGACGAGGAACGCATCCGGCGGTATCTCGACCTGGGGGTGGACCGCTGCATCCTGGGCACCATCGCGGTGAAAGACTTTGCCTTTACCGAAAAAATGGCCCGCACCTACGGGGCACGCATCGCTGTGGGCGTGGACATGAAACAGGGCTATGTGGCCGTCAACGGCTGGAAAGAAGTCACCCCCGAACCGGGGGTGGATTTCTGCCGCCGCTGTGCCGCCGCCGGGGTGGGGGCCATCATCGCCACCGACATCTCCCGGGACGGCACGATGCAGGGCACCAACCTGGACCTCTACCGGGAACTGCTGACGATTCCCGGTATCGAGGTCACGGCCTCCGGCGGCATTGCCCGCATGGAGGAACTGGCGGAACTTCAGGCCATGGGCTGCCACGCGGCCATTCTGGGCAAATCCATCTATACCGGCGCCATCGACCTGGCCGAGGCCGTGGGGCGCTATCAGGACTGAGGAGGACGCAGCATGATCACCAAACGCATCATTCCCTGTCTGGACGTCAAAAATGGCCGTGTGGTCAAGGGTGTCAACTTCGAGGGGTTGCAGGATATGGCCGACCCTGTGGAGATGGCCCGTTTCTATAACGAATCCGGCGCCGATGAGCTGGTGTTTTACGACATCACCGCCAGCGTGGAGGGGCGCACGCTCTTCACCGATATTCTGCGCCAGGTCGCCAGCCAGATCTTCATTCCGCTGACGGTGGGCGGCGGCATCCGCACGCTGGAGGACTTCGACCGGGTCCTCAAATGCGGCGCCGACAAGGTCAGCGTCAATTCCGGCGCCATTGCCAATCCCGGCATCATCCCGGCGGCGGCCCAGAAATACGGCAACCAGTGTGTGGTACTCTCCGCCGACATCAAGCGGGTGGATGGCAAGTTCATGCTCTTTGCCAAAGGCGGACGGGAAAACACCGGCATCGACGCCCTGGACTGGCTGGAACAGGGCGTGAAGAACGGCGCCGGGGAACTGGTGGTCAACTCCATCGACACCGACGGCGTCAAGAACGGTTTTGACCTGGAACTGCTGGATGCGGTGGCCGCCCGGTGCGCCGTGCCCATCATCGCCTCGGGCGGGGCGGGCTGCCAGGAGGACTTCCTCACCCTGTTCCGGGAGCACCCGGCGGTGGATGCGGGACTGGCGGCCTCCATCTTCCATACCAGGCAGGTGGACATCCGCGACCTCAAACGCTATCTGCGGCAAAACGGCATCGAAATGCGCCTTTGACCCCTTGCCAAACGCGGCAAAAACAGGTACACTATAAATATGTTTCCTTGGGCGGGCGGTGCCAGTGGTACGGCCCGCACCAAACGTTATCGAGCAGGAGGTTTCTCACATGGAAATCACCCAGAATTCCCAATCGCTCCACTTCAATTCCCACGGGCTGATTCCGGCCATCGTGCAGGATCATTATACCAAGGAAGTGCTGACCCTCGCGTACATGAACGCCGAGACCCTGGCCCTGACCATTGCCGAGGGCCGCACGGTGTTCTGGTCCCGCAGCCGCCAGGAGATCTGGCGCAAAGGCGAAACTTCCGGCAATGTGCAGCGTGTGGTTGCCATTACGGCAGACTGTGACAAGGACGCCCTCGTCATCGACGTTATCAAGGAGGGGCCTGCCTGCCATACCGGCGCCGAGAGCTGTTTCTTCAACCCCGTCTATGTTTCGGACGAACTCAAGCAGTTCACCTGGCAGGGACTTTACGAACTGATCGAGGGCCGCAAGACCGACCCCAAAGAGGGCAGCTACACCAGCTATCTCTTTGACAAGGGCCTGGAAAAAATCCTCAAAAAGGTCGGCGAGGAATCCACCGAAGTCATCATTGCCGGCAGCAAGCGGGATAAAGAGGAAACGATCTACGAGATCAGCGACCTGGCCTACCACGTGATGGTGCTCATGATCGAGCTGGGCATCTCGGTGGAGGATATCACCAAAGAACTGGAAAAACGGCACGTGATCGACCATAAAGTAAAGCAGGAAAGGATGCAGTAACTATGGCGGGCGAATATCTGAAAAGTTCCGTCCACGTACATTCCAAGCTGTGCGACGGCAAAAACACCTTAGAGGAACTGGCAGTCACCGGATGGCGTGCCGGGCTGCAGACGCTGGGCTTCAGCGGTCACAGCCACACCCCGTGCGATCTGGAATACTGCATGACCAAGAGCCGCACGGCGCTCTACAAGGCACAGGTTGCCAAACTCAAAGAGCGCTATGCCGGTAAGATGGATATCCTCTGCGGTCTGGAGTGGGATCTCTACAGTGACGATGACCCGCTGGAGTACGATTACTTCATCGGCAGCACCCACTATGTGCAGGGCCCCAAGACCGGCAAGTACTACGAAATCGACTGGCGCGAGAGCGATCTGGCTGCCTGCATCGCCGATGATTTTGACGGCGACGGTCTGGCGGTTGTGGAGGCCTACTTTGCCAACGTGGCCAAGGTGGCGGAAAAGAAGCCCACGATCCTGGGCCACTTCGACCTGATCAAGAAGATCAACGGTGAGGGCAAGTTCTTCGATGAGCACGCCCCCCGCTACAAGGCGGCAGCTGACAGCGCCCTGATGGCCGCAGCCCGCAACCGCTGTGTGCTGGAAGTCAACACCTCGGCGGTGTTCCGCGGCTTCCGCAAGGATTTCTTCCCCTCGGATGAGATCCTCAAGGACTGGCTGGCCCTTTCCGGCAACGTGGTGATCACCGCGGACGTCCACGACGCCAAGGCCCTGACCTTCGGCTATGAGGAGGCGGCTGCCAAGCTCAAGGATCTGGGCTACACCAAGGTTCAGGTCCTGGGCAAAGACGGCTTCAAAACCTGCGAACTGTAATTGCAACGATATGCAAACGCCCCGCACGGGAAGATTCCCATGCGGGGTGTTTTTTTCGTTATAAGGGCATTTGCCGGCCGTCCAGCACGGCACGCATCAGCGTGTCGCCATCATAGGTGAGTTCCAGATGGAAAAACGGCGCATCCTCGGCCAGCAACCGGAAGAAGATCTTGTCGCCCGGCCAGATGGGAAGGTTTTGCACAGCGTCTTTGGGGACCCATTCCAGGGTACCCTCGTCACAATCGGTCATGGTACCGGTGAACTCGGTGCAGGTGTACAGGTGCATCCGTTCGGCCGGCCAGGGCGGGCAGTAGAAATCCACGATGCCCCGGTACTGCGGGTCCTGCATGGTCAGGCCGGTTTCCTCCCGCACTTCCCGCAGGGCACAGTCCAGCGCCGTTTCCCCCGGCTCAAACTTGCCGCCTACGCCGATCCATTTGTCGTGGTTGACATCCTTTTTCTTTTTGATGCGGTGCAGCATCAGGTAACATCCGTTCTGCTCCAGATAGCAAAGGGTCGTCTGCAATAACTCCATAGAAAAGCGCTCCTGTACATAAATCGGTATTTTTAGCAGATACTACCATAAAATCATCGCGGAGGGAAACAATATGAAAGCAACAGGAATTGTGCGCCGCATCGACGAACTGGGGCGCGTAGTCATCCCCAAGGAAATTCGCCGTACCCAGCGCATCCGGCAGGGGGATACCCTGGAAATTTACACGGCAGCTGATGGGGAAGTGATCTTTAAAAAGTATTCTCCGCTGGTGGAACTGGGCCAGATTTCCGCGGTCTACACCGACGTGCTGGCCAAAAGCCTCGGCTGTACGGTGCTGGTCTGTGACCGGAACTGTATCACGGCGGCATCGGGAACCGGCAAAGGGGAGATGCTGGGGCGGGAGATTTCCACCGAAACGGAGCATCTGCTGGCGGGGCGGGCTGTCTATGTGGCACCGGAAAACCCCGCCAAGCGCCTGCGCCTCTTTGAACGGGGGGAGCGGCAGATCCTCTGTGCGGCACCCATCGTGGCCCACGGGGACATCGAGGGCGGCATCCTGCTGCCCGGTACCGCACGGGACGCCGTGCCCCGTCAGGAAACCGTGCAGGTGCTGACTACAGCAGCCACCTTTCTGTCCCGCTGGATGGAGGAATGAACGGTCAGGCGGTCTTTTCCATCTGGCGCAGCACCTTGCGGAAGGTGAAGAAGAACAGGGTCGCCGTAAAGAGTACGGCCAGGGTGTCGGCCACCGGCTCCGCCATATAAACGGCGCGGGCCTGGTCGGCGCGGAACAGTTGGGGCATAATGTAGATCAGCGGCAGCAGCAGGATGAACTTGCGCATAACGGCCACCAGGATGGATTGCTTGGCCTTGCCCAGGGAGGTAAAGGTCATCTGGCAGGCCATCTGGATGCCGAAGAGGAACAGTGCCGCCACATAGATGCGCAGCGCGTTGCCGGTATACGCAACCAGCGCGGCATCGCCGGTGAACAGCGCGGCAAAAGCCTGGGGGAACAGTTCTACCAGCAGCCACAGCAGGCAGGAGTAGAGCACGCTGACCCGCAGCAGCAGGAAGTAGGCTTTTTTCACACGGTCCCGCTTGCCGGCGCCGTAGTTGTAGCTGATGATGGGCTGGGCGCCCTGGCCCAGGCCCTGCAGCGGCAGCATGGCAAACTGCATGACGCTGGAAAGGATCGTCATGGCGCCTACGGCCATATCGCCGCCGTACTTCAGCAGCGAGGAGTTGAATGCCACCGAGATCACACTCTCGCTGGCCTGCATAATAAAGGTGGCGGCACCCAGCGCTACACAGGGCAGCAGCACGGTGGGAGAAAGGCGGATCGTCGAAGCGCGCAGCCGCAGGAAGGTCCGTTTGCCGAACAGGAAGGCCAGCACCCAGGCGCAGGACAGTGCCTGGGACAGTACGGTGGCCAGCGCGGCGCCCCGCACGCCCATGTTCAGGCCAAAGATAAACACCGGGTCCAGAATGATGTTGGCCACGGCGCCGATCAGCACCGAGAGCATACCTTCCTTGGCGAAGCCCTGGGCTGTGATGAATGCGTTCATGCCCAGGGTTATCTGCACAAAGATGGTGCCTACCGCGTAGATGTCCATATAGGCGACGGCATAGTCAATGGTATTGGCGCTGGCACCGAACGCCAGCAAAAAGGTGCGGTCGCCCAAAAACAGGATCACCGTCAGAAGGACCGAGACAACGATCTGCAGGGCAAAACAGTTGCCCAGGATCTCCTCGGCCTTTTCTTTGTTGCCCTGGCCCATGGCGATGGTCGCCCGCGGCGCGCCGCCGTTGCCTACCAGCGCGGCAAAGGCGGACACGATCATGATCAGCGGCAGGCATACGCCTACGCCGGTCAGGGCCAGCGCGCCGGTTTCGGGGATGTGGCCGATGTAGATGCGGTCCACGATGTTGTACAGCATGTTGATGAGCTGCGCGGCTACGGTGGGCAGTGCCAGCCGCAGCAGCAGACTGCCAAGAGGGTCGGTTGCCAGAAAGGCTTTGTCGTCAGAATGGGTTTGCATCGCAGTGGTACCTTCTTTACATTATAATAAGGTTATAAAGTAGTATAAATCCGGCGAATGGTGGTGTCAAGGCGAGGAGCAGAGGGGATTGTGTCGAAACTGTTAAACTTACAAAAAGTTTTGCCAAACCTCTTGACAGGGGAAAAAAGGAAGGTATAATAAATTTAGCACTCAGAGATACGGAGTGCTAAAACAACCAAAGGGAAACAACAAAGGAGATGAGCGACATGGCGATGGACGCGCGCAAGCAGCGGATCCTGGAAGCTATTGTTGCCCTGTATGCCAGCGACGGCGAGCCGGTGGGTTCGGGTCTGCTGGCCAGCTACTTTGATATGGCACTGTCCAGTGCCACCCTGCGCAACGAGATGGCGGCTCTGACAAAGCTGGGACTGCTGGAACAGCCCCACACCAGCGCCGGGCGGGTGCCCAGCGCCCAAGGGTACCGCTACTACCTCGATCATCTGATCGACGCCCCGGGCAGCACCCAACTGTCGGAAACAGACCGCAGCCATATCGATGATCTGTTCGCCGGGATGGATGTGGAACCCGAAAAGCTCGCCCCGGCGGCGGCGCGCAGCCTGGCTGATTTAACCGAATGTGCTGCGGCCGTCACAACCCCCCAGGCACCGGACCTTTGCATTGCCCACTTCGAGGTCGTGCAGGTCGGCCGCTATTCGGCGGCGGTGCTGGCGGTCACCAGTGCGGGCGGCGTGCGCACCCGTGTGGCCCGGGTCGATACCGGACTTACGCGGGACGATGCCGCCAATCTGGCCCAGCTGCTCAACTGCGGGCTGACCTTTGTGGCGCCCCAGGATCTGAGCCCGATGCTGACGGCCAGCATGGTGCTGGCGGCAGGGGAGCGGCTGGCACCGGTGGTGCTGGCGGCCCAGGCACTGGTCACCACCGGCCCGCAGGCTTGCCTGCAGGGCGCGCAGTATCTGGCCAAGATGCCCGATGTGCGGGAAAACCTGGGTACGTTGCTGGAGATCTTCTCCGACAACGAAGCGGCCACGGAGCTGCTTCGACCCGACGGCGGCAAGATCACAGCCACGCTGGGCAGCGATCTGGACCCCGCAATGCCGGGGGCCTGTATTGTCAGCAAACGGTATCTGGCAGGCGGCGGCCTGACCGGTTCGGTAGCGCTGATCGGTTCCACACGAATGGAATACCGGCGCCTGCTGCCGATCCTGGATTACTTCGCCGTCAAGCTGGGACAGAGCATGGCCGGGCAGGGCCAATAAACAGATAAGGAGGACCCGCAATGAGCCACGAGAAAGAGAAAGAAAAGAACACGGCGGCCCAGCCTGAACAGGCTGCCGAGGCCCCCGAAACCGAAGCCAAGGAGCAGACCGCGGAAGCGGTATCCAAGGCCGAAAAGAAAGAAAAGCATCACCACACGGAAGCGGCGCTGCAGGCCAAGCTGGAAGCCAGCGAGAAGAAGAACACCGAGCTGAAAGACCAGCTGCTGCGCACGGCTGCCGAGTACGATAACTACCGCAAGCGCTCCCAGCGCGAGGCGGACCAGAAGTTCAACGACGGTATTTCCCATGCCGTCACCCAGATCCTGGGCATCCTGGATACCCTGGATATGGCCGCCAACGCCGCTTGCACCGACGAGAACTACAAGAAGGGCGTCATGATGACGCTGGACAAAGCCGCGAAAGCGCTGGAAAATCTCCACATTACCGAGATCGAAGCCCTTTCCAAACCCTTTGATCCCAACTTCATGAACGCCGTGCAGCAGGTTCCTCCCGCCGAAGGGCAGGAGAGCGGCACCGTCGTTCAGGTATTCCAGAAGGGCTACAAGATCGGCGATAAGATCATCCGCCATGCAACGGTGGTCGTTGCGGAATAAAGGTTGAACCGGGCAACGCCCGTTTCAGATAAACAGATATTCACCACATTCAAAGTTATTTTGAAGGGAGTTTTATAGTATGAGCAAAATCATTGGTATTGACCTTGGCACCACCAACAGCTGTGTTGCCGTTATGGAGGGCGGCGAGCCCGTCGTTATCGCCAACGCTGAGGGCGCGCGCACCACGCCTTCTGTCGTCGGCTTCACCAAGACCGGCGAGCGTCTGGTTGGCCAGGTGGCCAAGCGCCAGGCGATCACCAACCCCGAAAACACCATTTCTTCCATCAAGCGTAAGATGGGCACGGCCGAGAAGGTCCATGCCGGCGGCAAGGACTACACCCCCGAAGAGATCAGCGCTATGATCCTCTCCAAGCTGAAGGCGGACGCCGAGGCTTACCTGGGCGAGCCCGTCACCGAGGCTGTCATCACCGTTCCCGCTTACTTCAACGACAGCCAGCGTCAGGCCACCAAGAACGCCGGCACCATCGCGGGCCTGAACGTCAAGCGTATCATCAACGAGCCCACCGCCGCTTCTCTGGCCTACGGCATCGACAAGGAATCCGACCAGAAGATCATGGTCTACGACCTGGGCGGCGGCACCTTCGACGTTTCCATCATTGAGATGGGCGACGGCGTCACCGAAGTGCTGGCCACCAACGGCGACACCCACCTGGGCGGCGACGACTTCGACCAGCGCATCATCGACTGGATGGCTGAGGACTTCAAGCGTGAGAACAACATCGACCTGCGTCAGGACAAGATGGCTGCCCAGCGCCTGAAGGAAGCGGCCGAGAAGGCGAAGATCGAGCTGTCCAGCGCTACTTCCACCAACATCAACCTGCCCTTCATCACCGCCGACGCCAACGGCCCCAAGCACCTGGA
>ERZ1090867.340-NODE-340-length-20951-cov-14.877776_pt1 | contig 20951 bp, 21 predicted proteins | sample MGYA00478476_ERZ1090867 | MGnify/ENA primary metagenome ERZ1090867 (study PRJEB33644, sample SAMEA5815742) | chicken gut metagenome | biome: Chicken; feature: Gastrointestinal Tract; material: Caecum | place: Ireland | collected 2019-01-01 | study: A study of the... | reverse complement strand
CGCTACCTCCACCTTGGCAAGGTGGCGCTCTACCAGATGAGCTACGGCCGCATATATCGGAGAGTTTTGCTCAGCCGCTCTCTCCGGGCGACGGGTATTATTATATACAACCTCGCCGCATTTGTCAACCACTTTTTTCTATTTTTTTGCGATTTTTTTCAATTATTTTTATTGCTGGTTTTTTCGTCGCAGGAATGCCATTTTTTTAGCAAATCATTAAGGTCCACACGGTAGATTTTATCGCAGAACTGGCAATTCACCTCTGCAATGGGATCTTCATCCCGCAGTTTCTCTACCTCTTTTTCTCCCAGACTGTGCAGCATACCTTCCACCCGTTCCAGGCTGCAGTCGCAGCGGTAGGCCACATGGTAGCTATCCAGGATATCCGGCTGGAATCCTTCCAGTGCAAGGTCCAGCATGTTCCGTACCGTCATCCCCTGCTCCAGCATAGTGGTAACGCTGGGCATGGCTTTGATGTTCTTTTCCAGGTGGTCAATTTCCTGCTCCGTGGCACCCGGCAGCAGCTGCACAATAAAGCCGCCTGCACAGCGCACGCTCAAATCCGTGTCCACCAATACTCCCAGAGCACAAACGGTAGGGATCTGTTCACTGATGGCAAAGTAAGAGGTAATGTCTTCGGCAATCTCTCCTGTGGTCAGGGGCACCTGGCCAATATAGGGTTCCCGCATGCCCAGGTCGCGGATCACATCCAGCGTGCCGTCATGGCCCACAGCAGCTCCCACGTTCAAGTGGCCGTCTTCACGGGGGGGCAGTTCCACCACAGGGTGCTCCACATAACCCTTAACATTACCGGTACCGTCAGACACCGCCAGCAGACGTCCCGCAGGGCCACCGCCCTGAATCTGTACCGTCACGGAATCCTGGGTGCTTTTGAGCATAATCCCCATCATGGATGCCGCTGTCAGCAGTCGTCCCAGGGCCGCGGTGGTAACAGCACTTGTTTTGTGCAGGCGCTCCATTTCTCGCACCATCTCGGTAGAATCCACGCCGTAAAAAACAATGCCGCCGTTTTCCGAAATACCGCGCAGCATATTATGGTTTTGTTCCATTATTGGCTTTCTCCTCCTGCGTATATTGCTTTATCGCTGTAATAATCCAGCGGGGACTGTCTGGCCGCACAGGGCCGAAGTCTTCCCCGTCAGCGACCCGGGCCACCGCAAATCCGTATTGTTCCAGCAGAGCCTGTACCGTTTCCAGGGGATAGCTGTATTCATAAAAAGATTCCTGAAACTGCTCCCCTGTGTCCTGGTAGGTAATCTGGATAGAGATTCCGATACGGCCGGTGACCTCATCATACTCATTGGTCCAATGGCACAGGGCATCCTCCGCCTCAATATCGAAAGTCTGCCCCGCCAAAATGTGTTGATGCTTATACGGCGTGTTCAAATCAAAAAGGAAGACGCCGCCTTTCTCCATAAAATAAGCGGCTTTGCGGATAGCCTGCTCAAAGCGGTCCAGCGGTCCGATATGGCTGAAGGTATCAAACGTAGATACCGCCGCCCGGATCGTTCCGTACAGATCCAATTCCAACAAATCCTGGAGCAGCAACAGCAACTGCCCGGTCAAGCCCAGTTCGTCGGCTTTTTCCCGCAATACACTGAGCATTTCCTCCGAGCGGTCAATACCAATTACATCGTATCCTGCCTGAGTCAGCATAAGGGTCAGATCCCCTGTGCCACAGCCCAGGTCCGCCAGAATACCATCTTGGACGCCGTGGTCCGTCAGTTCCTGATGAATATACCGGAACAAAGCGTCATAGTCAGCAGCACTGTTGAACTCGTCGTAAAAATAGGCAAACTCGTTATACGCCATCGCCGGCCACCCCATTCAGGTGCTCTTCCAGGCAAGCGCGCAGTGCATCCATACCGTAGCCATTCTCGGCGCTGGTCAGGTATACCCCCTTGCAGCCGTAAGGGGCGCACAAGCCCTCAAATTCGGTCTGGCGGCCGGTCATTTCAGACTTCTTCAGCTTATCTGCCTTGGTCAGGGCCACCACAAAAGGAATCTGATGGTAGTGGAGATATTCCAGCATCTGCCGGTCATCGGCACTGGGGGCGTGGCGGCTGTCCAACAATTGAATCAGCAGGCAGACCGCCCGGTCCGCCTCAAAATAGCTGTTGATCAGCTCGTCCCAACGAGCCCGGTCAGCGTTGGATACCTTGGCATAGCCGTATCCCGGCAAATCCACAAAATAGGCGGTATCTGCTTTATAGAAGTTGATCGTAGCCGTTTTACCCGGCGTAGAACTGACTCTAGCCAGATTTTTACGGTTGCACAGCTTGTTGATAAGGCTGGATTTGCCTACATTGGAGCGGCCGGAGAACACGATCTCCGGTCGGTCACTGTCCGGCAACTGGCGCGAAAGGCCGTAAGAGGCCAGAAATTCGCAATTGTTATAGTTCATGAGATTCCTTTCACATCACTGCAGCGGGCTCTTTTACAGGTTTCTCGTTGGCAATCAGGCTGGTAGCCGGGGGCACCCCGTGAGCGCCGCGGGCAGAGGTATGACCCGGCAACAGCAGCGCCTGCTTGAGCACCTGGGATAGATGCTCAACCGGCACGAACTTGATTTTTTGTTTCACTTCGGCATCCACTTCAAAAAGATCGCTTTCATTATCCTTGGGAATCAGCACAGTGGAGATCCCCTCCCGGAAAGCTGCCATGCTCTTTTCCTTCAGACCACCAATGGCCAGCACGTTACCGTGCAGAGTGATTTCACCAGTCATGGCCAGATCATGGCGCACCGGAATGCCGGAAAGCGCCGAAATCAGAGCGGTGGTCAGGGTCACACCGGCAGAAGGCCCGTCCTTGGGCACTGCCCCCTCGGGGGCATGGATATGGATGTCGGTATTTTTCAGACTGTCCGGTGTGATTCCATACTCTTCCCCATGAACCCGGGCGTAACTGATAGCCAGTTTGGCGCTTTCCTTCATCACATCGCCCAAACTACCGGTAATTTCGATCTTACCGGTACCACCGGGAATAACCGCCACTTCCACAGGCAGCATCTCACCGCCCACACTGGTCCATGCCAAGCCATTGGCGATGCCTACCGAGTCCTTGCGGGAGATGAAAGTGGGTTTGACCTTTTCGGGGCCCAGCAGCGTCTTGACCATGGAGGCAGAAACGCTGATTTTCTCCTTTTCCCCTGCCGCGATACGCTGTGCGCACTTACGCAGTACCGAGGTGATGGTCCGTTCCAGAGTACGCACGCCCGCTTCCCGTGTATAGCCGTCGATGATCTCGTACAGCGCACCGGAAGTCAAGGTCACACGCCCTTCCAGGCCGTTGTTCTTCAGCTGCTTGGGCAGCAGATGCCGCTTGGCAATGTTGAATTTCTCGGTCCGGGTATAACTGGGCAGTTCGATCACGTCCATACGGTCATACAGAGGACCGGGAATGGTGGAAGCATCGTTGGCGGTGGTGATAAAAAGCACTTCGCTCAAATCAAAGGGAATGTCCAGATAGTTATCCTTGAAGGTGCAGTTCTGTTCAGGGTCCAGCACCTCCAGCAACGCGCTGGAAGGATCCCCCTTGTAGTCCCCGGCCAGCTTGTCGATCTCGTCCAGCAAAATGACAGGGTTGGAGGATTTGGCCGTGGTAATGGCACTGATAATCCGTCCCGGCATGGCGCCGATATAAGTGCGCCGGTGGCCGCGGATTTCCGCTTCGTCATGTACACCGCCCAGGCTCATACGGGCAAATTTGCGTCCCATGCAGTCTGCCACCGAATGGGCGATGCTGGTTTTACCCACACCCGGAGGGCCTACCAGACAAACGATCTGACCTTTTACATCGGTATTCAGCTTGCGCACTGCCAGCAGTTCCAGAATACGTTCCTTCACCTTCAGCAGACCGTAGTGTTCCCGGTCCAGCACCTTGCGGGCATGGTCCTGATCCAGGTTATCCTCGGTGGTGGTGTGCCAGGGCAAGGCCAGGCAGGCGTCCAGATAGCTGCGGATCACACCACTCTCCGCAGAATTTCCCTGCATACGGGAAAGACGGTCGCACTCTTTGAGCAGCTTCTCGGTGGATTCGTCGTCCAACTTTAGGGCTTCGATCTTTTTACGGTATTCCTCAGCCTCGGCGCGGGTATCCTCGGCATCCCCCAGCTCTTCGCTGATGATATGCATTTGTTCCCGAAGATAATATTCCCGCTGGCCTTTATCCATCTGGGCATTGACCTTGTCGTCCAGATCACGCTCGATCTCCAACACCTGGCATTCCTGGCGCAGCAACGTGAGCAGTTTTTCCAAACGGCCCAGCAGAGTGGATTCATTCAGAATTGCCTGCTTATCCTCATATTTGAGCAGCAGGTTTGCCGGCATATATTCGCTAAGGTACAGCGGGCTGGTAGACGTAACAATATTGTACACTACATCCTTGGAGATCTGCGGACTGTAAGAAAGATAGTTTTCAAAACATTCCTTCAGGCTGCGAACCAGCGCTTCGGTCTGGGTGCGTTTGTCGGCACCGATACCGCGCACAGGCACCGGCCGCACCGTAGCCTGCAGATACTTATCCCCTTCGTCCAGTTCCAGCAGGCGGGCGCGGGTCTTGCCTTCCACCAGAACCTTCACCAGTTCATCGGAAACGCGCAGCACCTGTTTGATCTCTGCGATCACACCATAGGAATAGAGATCCCGTACAGTCGGGTCCTCCACATCCATCTCTCGCTGGGCGACCAGGAATACGCTGCTGTTGCTGTGCATCGCAGATTCGATGGCCGCAATGGATTTGGGGCGCCCCACTTCAAAATGAACAACATTGTTGGGGAACACAACAAGACCGCGCAGCGCAATGGCCGGCAGGTGAATCACGTTCCGGGCAATTTTAACTTTGACTTTTTCAGACATGCTTACTCTCCCATAGCCTGGAGTACAGGCGCATTTTGTGCGAGTTTCGGCGGCAAAAGAATACGAACGCTGCGCCGCGCCACCTCTGCGTGCAGATTCATCTGAGGAGAACACTCACCGTCCAGAGTGGTAATCAACGGACGCTGGTCCAACACTTGAATATCAATGGAACTTGTGCGAAAAAAGGTCATATATGGACGAAACGGTTCTGTCACCTGTCCATCCGGTGTGAGGTGATGCCCTTGGCGGTATCCTTTCAGCAGACCTGCCAGACGAAGTCTGGGAACCGGTTTGAGCAGCACGACATCCAGCAATCCGTCGTCCATATTTGCATAGGGGGCGGCACAGTATCCGCCGCCATACATCTGAGCATTACAGATGGCAAGCATCATAAAGGTATCTTCCATCTCCAAATGATCCGCCCGAATATGCAACCTGTGGCGAAACGAACTGCAGACCGCCTCCAAAATGGAAAGTGTATAGGCTGTCGTACCGCCGCACAACGGCACACGACGCCATTTGGGAATTCCATTGGCAACCTGCGCGTCAATTCCTGCTGCATATATGTCGATGCCATATCCCTGCGGTGTACGGATCAGATCAGCCGGATAAGAATCTGCGGCCAACTGGGCATCCAGATCCAAAAAATCGGATTGATTCCCAAAATTCCGGACATAATCGTTACCGCTTCCACAGGGAATACACCCCACAGAAATCTGCTCGTGCCCGGCGGCTCCCTGCAAAACTTCGTTGAACGTTCCGTCACCACCGCAGGCATAGATTCGCACAGGCTCTGAACTTTCCGCGCAGGATTCAGCAACTTCACGGGCGTGTCCGGCCCGGCGGGTTACTACAATAGTGAATTCTATTCCCGCCCGCTCTGCAGCCGCGCGGATACGGGGTGGCAAAGCCACACTGGCATCGACTTTTCCAGCGGTTGGATTGATGATAAACAGATAACGAATCGCAGCCGCCTCCCTTTTTTCATCGTATAGATACAAGTAGTATTCATTGTATCTTTTTCTTATAAAAAGTGCAAGAGGGTGGGATAAACTGTTAGCTCTCTGCCCAAAATAAACCGGACGGGAGGCGCTTCTATGCAGCAAATTTTTGAAGAAATAGGCAAAGTCGCATTGACCAGCATCTTTTCCCTTGTGATGATGTTTCTGATTACACGGTGGGGCGGCAAACGCCAGATTGCGCAGATGAGCCCCTTTGATTATCTGAATGCTGTTACGGTCGGGTCTATCGCCGCAGAAATGGCAACCAACCTGGAGGCATGGTATCGCCCGTTTACAGCATTGCTTGTGTACGGTGTGGTTACATGGGCTGTAGAAGTTTCTGCCTGTAAAAGCATTGCTCTGCGTACCTTCTGGAGTGGGCGTTCGGTGATCCTAATGAACAACGGAACCATTATCAAAGAAAATCTCCGTCGGGCTACCATCGACCTGAACGAGTTTTTAGGGCAGGCACGAATCGCAGGATATTTTGACCCCAACGAAATTCAGACTGCCATCCTGGAAAATAACGGCCAAATCAGTTTTCTGCCAAAAAGCAACGCTCGCCCTGCCACCCCCCAGGATCTTTCCATGAATCCGGAACCCACCAGTGCATGGTATGATCTGATCTTGGACGGCCGATTCATGTCTGACAACCTGAAAGCAGCCGGAAGAGATGAAAAATGGTTGGACAATCATCTGCATCAAATGGGGATCGGGCAACGCTCCGAAGTGTTTTATGCCGCCTGTGACAAACAAGGGCGCTTTTTTGCATGCCGCGGACAATAAATGTATAGCACACTCAAGAGTAAAATATAACAACCGGGCCGGAGCAGATGCTCCGGCCCGGTTTACGCCTTTTGGAGTAAATTATTTGAAGTAGCGGTCCAGCAGGCCCTGCATACCACGGCCATGGCGAGCCTCGTCCTTCGCCATCTCATGAACGGTGTCATGGATCGCATCCAGGCCCAGCTCCTTCGCCTTCTTGGCGATGTCCATCTTGCCGGCGCAGGCGCCGCACTCGGCGTCAACACGCATCTGCAGGTTCTTCTGGGTGCTGTCGGTCAGCACTTCGCCCAGCAGCTCAGCAAACTTGGAAGCATGCTCAGCCTCCTCGAAAGCGTAACGCTTCCAGGCCTCGGCGATCTCGGGATAGCCTTCGCGATCAGCAACGCGGCTCATGGCCAGGTACATGCCAACCTCGCTGCACTCACCGTTGAAGTTCTCGCGCAGACCCTGGATGATTTCTTCCGGAGCATCCTTGGCAATGCCAACCACGTGCTCGGTCACATAGGTGTTATCTTTCTTCTCGATGAACTTGGAAGCCGGCGCCTTGCAGACGGGGCAGAACTCGGGGATGGAACCTTCGGCAATGTAGCCGCAGACGGTGCAAACATATTTCGTCATAATGAATAGCCTCCTGTTATTGATAATGCTCCTAAGACGCATTCCTGTGTCTTTGCTGTTATTATAGCGACTTATTCCTACAATGTCAATAGAATTTTGAAAATTTAAGAAAAATTCTTATTTGTAAAAAGGATTGTTTCGACGGGCCGTACAGCGTATCTCCCGGGGCAAAGAAGCAAAGAGCGCTTTCGTCAGAATATAGCTCAAGGCGCCGACCACAATGCCTGCAATCAGGAGAATTGGAGCATACGCCATGACCATCGCGCTGGACAAAATCACGGAAGCACCGGCCAACTGCCCCAGATTGTGCGATACTGCGCCGCATACACAAAAAAGGTACCCGCTTACCGGACGTGGAAGCTGCAGCAAAAGCCAGAACACCAATAAGGAAAGTCCCCCACCGCAAGCCGAAAGAAATCCGGCAGTGGCACCGCGAGTGAGAAAAGCGAACAGTGCTTTCAATATGACCAATGAAAAAGCAGTCCGGGTTTTCAAAAATAAAATGGCATACATGACCACAATGTTGGACAACCCGAGCTTCAAAGCAGGAATCAGCCCTAAAAGAGGAGTAACATAAGATTCCAGCCAGGAAAGTGCGATAGCGAGGGAAAACAACATTCCCGTCAGCGCAACATTTTTTGCCTTGAGGTTTCGCAAGATGGCAGCCTCCTCTTATAACTTGTTCTCCCTGCGAGTGTACGGCAAAGGCCGGGCATTTGTCAAGGCCACAAAAAATTTACAAGGATTACAGGATTTTCACCTGCGGTTTCGACGCAAACGGGTTGAAAAAGCCACTAAAATAGTGTATTCTAATAAAGTACCCTGAGTTCTTGACGGAAACGGATGGGATGCAATCCGTGAGACATCCGGAGGCACCTCAAGATCTGATTTTTAATAGAAAAGGAGATTTGTTCCCATGAAAAAATTGCTCCCGATTCTTCTGTGCGCAGCGGTTCTTCTGGCTGGCTGCAGCAAGTCTGCCGAATCCAGCTCCACCTCCTCAAGCAGCGAGGCTTCTTCTGTTTCTGAGGCGGTAAGTTCCGAGGAAACTTCTGAAGCCGCTTCGGAAGAAGCATCGAGTACCGCTGAGGAAGAGGCTCAGACCGCCAATCTGGAAAGTGCAGTGGCCGCTCTGGAGGCGGTCAACCCCATCGCCAACCCGCTTTCCAAAGATGATTTCGATTTCTATGTCGAAAACACCATGCTTCTGACGATGGATAACATCGTTGCCTACGCCGGTGACGTCACGAACAACCAGGCTGATTGCGGCCTCGTGTTCGTGGTTCAGGCCAAAGACGGAAAAGCCGCGGATGTGGAGGCAGAACTGCAGGCGTTTAAAGAGAGTTTGGCTGCCAACGATATGTATGCAGACTTTGCCGACAAGATTGCCATTTCGAAAGATGCACGAATCGTAACCAACGGCAACTATGTTGCCATGGTGATCGCCAGCATTGACGTTGGCGATTACGCAGCCATCGATACCGCTCTGGAAACGGCTCTGGATTTCTGATTATCCCTGCCCAAACACTTTACAAACAGGCCGTTACCATGTGGTAGCGGCCTGTTTGTTTCATCAGAACGGAGTATGTTTATGGTCTTTAACAGTGTTGTTTTTTTATTTTGCTTTTTACCATTGGCACTGCTTGTATACCATATAGCACCGGGACGCGCCAAAAACGCAGTTCTGCTGGTAGAAAGCCTGCTTTTCTATTGCTGGACAGGCATTGCCTTTTTGCCGCTGATCGTGTGCCTGATCGTTTTCAATTATCTGTGGGGGTTACTGACAGCGGCAGCCCGGCCCAAACTGCACGCGCTTTTACCACTGGTGTCTGTTTTGGTCAATCTTGGGGTACTGGTCTATTTTAAGTATGCCAATTTTCTGATCGAAACGCTGAATCAGGTAGCCAACTTCGGTCTGGCGACACTGGATATTGGCGATGTACTTCCCCTCGGTATCAGTTATTACATTTTCAAAATTATCAGTTATGAAGTCGACGTTTACACCGGAAAGGTAAAAGCCGAACCCAACCCGATTACCTTTGCCTGTTATGTACTGTTCTTCCCGCAGCTGATTGTTGGGCCGATTGTAAAATACCGCGATATGGCCGATCAGCTGCACAAAAACACAGGACGCTGCAGCCTGGCACAAATCGAACAGGGCGTTGAATTGTTTGTGTTTGGTCTGGCTAAAAAGGTGATCCTTGCCGATTCCATCGGCGCGCTGTGGACCGATCTGATCGGCTCCGGAGGGGTCGGTCTTGCCAACGTATCGACCCCGCTGGCCTGGCTTGGCATCATCGCCTATTCTCTGCAATTGTATTTTGACTTTGCCGGATACAGTGAAATGAGCAACGGCCTGGCCGCTATGCTGGGCTTTGACTGCCCCATAAACTTTGATCTCCCCTATATTTCCGGAAGCATTACCGAGTTTTGGCGTCGGTGGCACATTTCTCTCTCCAGCTGGTTCCGTGACTATATCTATATTCCCCTTGGCGGCAATCGAAAAGGAAAAGCCCGCCAGCTGTTCAATATGCTGCTGGTGTGGGCAGCGACCGGCATCTGGCATGGCGCCAGCTGGAATTTCATCTGCTGGGGATTGTATTATTTTGTTCTGCTTACCATTGAAAAACTGTTCCTGCTGAAATACCTGAAAAAAGGCCGCGTATGGCCGCATCTGTATACACTGTTTTTTGTGGTACTTGGCTGGGGTATTTTTACAGCCAACCAGCCGGGCGCCCCGTTGGGACTGCTGATGCAGAAATTGTTTATTCCGCAGACGGGAATCTCTCCGGTCTATTATTTGCGAAACTATGGGGTTTTGCTTGTTCTGGGCGGAATTTGTTCCTCCGGATTCCCCCGTTGGCTGTGGAAGAAAATTTCGGCGTTCACCGTGCTGAAAACCATTGTTTTTGTACTTCTCGCACTTTTGTGTATCGCGTATGTTGTTGCTGCAACCAATTCTACGGCACTGTACGCCAATTTCTGAGGGGAGGGATCATTGTATATGGCAAAAATTGTTTATCGTAAAGCCGGGAGAAAAGCCCTCCACCCAATTGTGATTGCGGGCGCCGTGATTGTATTTGGCGGTGCATTATTGAATCTTGTTTGGCCCAAACGCACACAGATTGAGTTAGAAAACCGAAGCCCTGCAAAGTTCCCGTCTTTCAGCGTTGCCAGCCTGGAAAAAGGAAATTGGCAGCAGTCGTTTTCCAACTGGTTCCAGGATCAGTTTATGCTGCGGGATCAGTGGATCAACGCACAGAGAGCCACTGACGAGATTGTTTTTCAGAAGGTGGAAGAGGACGGTATTCTCCTTGGCAAAGACCACTGGATGTTCACCAAGTTGTTCACAATAAACACTACGACGCAAAAACAATTGGCCAAGAATGTGCAGGCCGTTGCCGAGTTTGCCGGTCGCTATCCCGGAAAAGTATCTTTTCTGCTGGCGCCTTCGGCCAGTGTGATTTATCCGGAAAATCTCCCGGCCGGCGCACCGATGATTGATGAAAACGCAATGCTGGATTCCATCTTTACAGAAATCGGTGAAACGGCAGATGTATTGGATCTGCGGGATGCATTTACCGCCAACAAAGAAGAGTATCTTTATTTCAAAACTGACCATCACTGGACCCCTTACGGAGCTTATCTTGCATACCAGCAGTTCTGCACGCTCAAGGGACTTACGCCATTTGATCTCGCAGCCCATGAATCGGAAACGATCGAAGATTTCCAGGGAACACATTATTCTGCCACGCGTCTTTGGAACGTAGAAAACGACTCCATCACTTACTATCCCATTGACAACCTGATGACCGTATTTGACGTTCCTGCCGAAGCACAGTTCGAGGAGATCAAAACGGAGAATTTGATCAATACCGAAAAGTTCTCCACGCGGGACAAATACGCAGCTTTCCTGGATGGAAACAACGGTTACTCCGTCATTGAAGGAAACGGCACAGGCAGCATTCTCGTAGTAAAAGACAGCTATGCCAATAGCTTTGTTCCCTATTTGACAGAAAATTATGCCAAAATCGGGGTCGTCGACTTCCGGAATTTCCGGTACGGTTTGGATTCCACCATCGAAAAAGAAGGATACGACCAGGTCCTGATTCTGTATAATTTCCAGACCTTTATTGCAGACAAAAATCTGGTCAATCTCTCTCGCCCCAGTTCTCTGTAAAAATTCAACAAAGCCGCCGCCAGGAGGAACGCCTTGGCGGCGGCTTTGCGTTTAAGATTCAAATATAACTTCCAGTGTAGGGGGCTGCGGGGCAAAATCCGGACCATATTGGCAAGATTGCCAGAAACGCAAATGGAAGGGATCTGCTTCCCCGCTGCACTGCATTTGTTGCTGCAATTTCAAAAAGGAACGCTGCAGTTCTTGTTCCAAAACGGATTGCAACGCCTCTTCTGAAAAAGAAGGATCCAGAACGGTAAGCGTTGTATCCCTCAAATGAATTTGAAGGTGTTCCCCTTCTGCCAAAACCTGGGTGCGCGTTTCGCAGGCCGCCCTGCCGGAGGCAAATGTGCCTTTTAAAATCGATGTTTGACCGCACAACACAGCGGCAAGTTGAGCCTCAACCAAACCGTGACAGCGCACAGGTGATCCATATTGCGGCAGCAAAAGAAAGTCGTATCCGCCACCGGCAATATAGCCGGGTATGCCACACACTTCCTCTTGTGAAAACAACTGCTGAAGGCCGCAGTGTACTTTGTATGTCTTTTCCAACGATTTCATGTTTTGGTATAGCACACTTCCTTCTTTAGCCCAACTGGAAACAGAATCATCCAGTACAAAAACTGAGAGTTCCGGGGCAGGCTGGGCATTTTCGTATAAAAGCTCCCCTATTTCCCGGGCCATAGAGAGATCCGTATCAGACGGAAGTGCCGCCAAATCCAAAAGACCGTAGTACACATCTCCATACAGTGCCTGTTCCGCGCGCTCTAACGCCTGCGCAGGAGTACTCCCCTGCGCAGCGGAAATTTTTTCGCCGCCGGAATCCTTTTCCGAATTCTGATCAGCAAGAACCAAACAAGCGGAAAAAGCATCTTGCTGCCGTGTAAAGAACACCCCCCTGACGATTTCTCTTTCAGAAAGAGCCTGCCCACCGCAACCACTCAATAGTAAACTCATAAGCAAACATCCTTTTAGGAACAGCGCTTTATTTTTTGACACAGCCATGCGGCAGCACCTCCCATTCCAGTAAGCAATACAAAAGCCCATGTCCATGCGTTACGCATCTGCAATGCTTGCCGGATATCGGTCTTTTGCAGCAAAGCACACAGAATCCATAATCCGCCCAGATAGATCGGAAAGTTGCCCAGTTGGATGGAGGTGCTTCGCTGCGGGCTTTTTGTCAGAAGAAGGCAAATGGCATACAAATACAGAGCCAGCTTCAGCGTGATAGCCATAACCCACAAAATGAGCTGCAGACTTTCCAGACGATTGAAAACCGAAAGCGCACCGCAGCGTGCTACGGCATGAATGGGATCTATACGGTTTGGCATGGATGCACCATAAAAAAGTTCCAGAATCCAGTGAACTCCTACGTCGAACCACAGTGCCATCATTGCCAACCGAAGCAACGGATGGTGACGTTCCCGCATTTGTTGCTGCGGCCACAAAGCCGGAAGAAGATATTCCGGATAAAGGGTAAGTTGTTCCTTAGCTGCGGTAGCGAAATCCGAGATTTGCAACGGAACCATCTGCAAATTGGTAATGTGCAGACGCGGCAGCACCGTCAACAACATAAATCCAAACGCCAAAATCAGCAGACACAAAACCACGTGGGCTGTTTGGGAAATTGCTGAAACCCGCCGCAGATAAATAACAGGAAGCAGGGTTGTCAGGCACAGTGCCGTTAAAGAGATAGCCCCCGGATACAAGCGTTGTGCCAGATTCCAAAATTGCAGCAGTTCAAGGGCTGAAGTATAAAACAGAAGTATTGCAAACAACAAACGCAAAAGAGGGCTTGTACCGCCTTGCCACGCTTTGGCAAACAAGGAACCGATGGCAGCCAATAACGGTGCACAAAGCAACGCAGTAGCAACGCCAGCTCTTGGCCAGTAGGCGCTCTGGCTCCGAAGCAGTACATTGACAAGAACGCCTACCGTCAGCGCCGCAAGAAGGCTTGGACAATCACGCTTCATGCTTGCCAATCACCTCCCCCGGCTCAGCCAGATCAGACCAGATACTGCGAACAAATCCATCCCGCCAACTTGTGCGGGTCAAAGGCATAAGCGGATAGAGATAATCATAGCCGAAAGGTTCACTGCCGCAGGCCATAGCCAGGATGATAAGGGCCGCACATGCCAACCCCACCACGCCAAAAATCCCTGACAGCAAAATCACCGCGAAACGAAACAGGATGGATTGCTCATACAGGGAAGGAACCGCCAATGTGGCTATGGTGGCAGCTGCCGCCATTGTAAGAACCGGAACGCTGACAATCCCGGCGGAAACCGCAGTTTCCCCTATAATCAAAGCGCCTACCAGACTGACCGTATGGCTGATAGACTGCGGCGCACGCAGACCTGCCTCCCGAACGATTTCCAGCAGCAGTGTAACACTGAGCATTTCCAGCATAGGTGGCAGCGGTGTTGCGGTTTCAGCCTGTGCTAATTTTGTCAGAAGTTGTACCGGGATAATTTCTGGTGCGTAAGCAACCGCCATTACGTAAAGTCCCGGTCCAAATACAGAAAGCAAAAACGCGAGGTATTTTAAAATCCGAATCAGTCCGGAAAAAACCGCTCCTGATGCGTAATCGTCAAGGCACTCAAAGTGTTCTGCAAAAAAACTGGGAATGATAAGCGCATACGGGCACCCGGATACCAGCACAACGGCCTTTCCTTCGCAGATCCGTGCACAGGCGGTGGCTGGACGTTCGGTGTAAGCAGCAGCCGGGAACAAATTCAATTTGTCCTGTTTCAAAAAAGACGCAAAATAGGCACTGTCCAGCAATACCGGCATTTCTATCTCCGCAAGGCGTTGACGCAGGGCATCGATTGTTTCCTTAGGGGCAAGTGCGCGGTCATAACAAAGGCAGTATTCTGTTTTGGATCGGGTGTGTGAAGTTGCAATCTCAACCACCAAGGTTTCGGTACGGAACTGACGCCGCAGAAGAGAAATATTGTTGCGAAGCAATTCAGTAAAGGCTTCCTGAGAGCCCCGCATATTTCCTTCCCCTGTGGGTGTGCTGACAGAACGATGCGGCATCTCCTGTGTGGAAAAAACAACCGCCCGCCGACTACCGTCAATGAGAAGCAAGGTCATACCGTTGCACAGCATTTCCACAAAAGACGTCCAGTCTTCTACAGGCGTTGACTCTGCCGGAACACGGCTCTGTTTCAGCAAATAGTCACACAACCCTTCGCTCCCGCCAAACAAAACCGGGTCGCGGTCCAGCATCTCCAGAGCAAGGTGACATAGTTTTTCTGGGGAAGAAAGCCCGGTAAACATAACAATAGCGCAGGGGATCCCACTGATGGTCAGTTCTTTGGTATAGAAGTCTCCCGAATCGCCAAAAATAGTTTCCAGAATCTGTAAGTTCTTCTGTAATGAGTAAGCCAATTTCGTACGCTGCATAGGATTCCTCCCTTGTCAGAGAGTAGTTTTGCCCAAAACCGCAAAAATATGAGGAGGCGGCTGAATGCTGGCTGCAATTTTTCGAACGATCGTAGTCTACAGTACCGTGATAGCAGCACTGCGTCTGATGGGGAAACGTCAGCTGGGCGAACTACAGCCCTCGGAACTGGTAACTACGCTGCTGGTTTCCAACGTAGCATCTATTTGTATCGATGAGCCGGACTTACCGCTGCTGTCCAGCCTGGTACTGATCATTCTACTGACATCTTTAGAAATATTCAGTTCGACACTTGCCTATTTGAATCCCGCGTATGCCAGGCTCTTGTTCGGCAAACCCATAACCGTAATCCGAAACGGAGGCATCGTGCAAGAAGCACTTCCCAAGCTGCGCATTACAGCCGGGGACTTGATGGAAGCCTTACGCGGGAAGGATATATTCTCTCCGGCCGATGTCCTGTGGGGGGTTGTGGAACCTAATGGGCATATCAGCACCGCTATGATGCCCGGCCAGGAACAGAGCACGCCGATGCTTCCGCTATTGATTGACAACGAAGTTTATAAAGAAAATCTGGCCGCGCTGCATTTGGATGAAGCCTGGCTGGAAGAATATCTTTCCGGAAAAGGTTTGACAAGAAAACAAGTGCTTCTGCTGCTTTACGGCGAAAAATCATTTTTGTTGGTACAAAAAAAGGACCACCCCAAAGGGTGGTCCGGAAAGGATTCTATATAACGTGAATCGAAACTGGTATGCGGGAATTTTGCTGGCTATTCTGGCGCTGGTGCTATGCAGCTCAGGCCGATATATCAGTACCAGCACACAAGCACTGGAACAAGATCTTCGTGCAGCTTACAGCTGTGCAGAAGTCGGGAACTATGACTGCGCAAAGCAGACATTCCAAAAAGTAGCAGAAACGGCAGAAGAAAACAGCAAAATCTGGGTACTTCTCATACGGCGCAGCCTTATCGATCAGTTAAACCAGACGCTGGCAACCATACCATCTTACGTTTCCCGGGAAAATCTTGCCGATCTCGCGGTAGAAACGTCACGCGCCTGCACACAGACCCAGCAGATCCGTCAGTCATTTTTCAGCTGGTTTTGACCGGGTATCCAACATATCCTTGAGCTCTTCCATGAAGGTGTTGACATCGCTGAACTGACGGTATACAGAAGCAAAACGCACATAAGCCACGTCGTCCATCTTTTTCAATTCCTGCATTGCAAGATCGCCAATGTGGATGGAAGTAACTTCACGGTCATAGGAGTTGAGCAGCAACTGTTCGATTCGGCTGACTGCGTCATCCAGCTGCTGGTAGCTGACAGGGCGCTTCTCACACGCACGCAGCATACCGTTCAGAAGTTTCTGGCGGTCAAACACTTCCCGGGAATGGTCTTTCTTCACAACCATCAGCGGAACCGTTTCAACGATTTCATAAGTGGTGAAGCGCTTTTTGCAATTCAGGCACTCACGACGACGACGAATCTTTTCTCCGTCCTCGGTCGGCCGGGAATCAATAACCTTGGAATCAACTTCACCGCAGTATGGGCACTTCATGGCAGATTTCTCCTCTTTGTCCTAAAATCAGGCCTTCTTCTTGGCAGGGGCCTTTTTACGCATCTTCCAGTCAAACCACAACGGAGTAGCAATGCAAATTGTGCTGTAAACACCGCTGATCATACCAAAGAGCAACGGGAACGCGAAGGTATAAATGCTGTCCAGCCGATATACCACCGATACGACGCAGATCACACCCAAAGCCAGGCAGGTAGTGATGGAGGTCATCAAAGAACGGGAGAAGCTCTGGTTCACAGAAAGGTTGACCAGTTCGGTCAGGCTCATCTGCTTTTTGCCGAACAGCGCACTGTTCTCGCGGATACGGTCATAAATAACAACGGTATCGTTGATGGAATAGCCCAAAATGGTCAGCATTGCGGCGATGAAGTTTCCGTTAAGAGGAATCCGCAGCAGTACAAATACGCCGAAAATGATGAACATATCGTGCAAAAGAGCAACGACAGCGGTGGCGCCGGCTTTCAGGCCACCAATGCGGCGGAAACGATAAGCCACATACAGCAGAATCAGGACACACGCAGCAATCAGCGCGACCAGACTCTTCAGCAGGAACTCATTACCGATGGTCGGATCAACGTTGCTGACCTCATTCTGAACAAACTTGTTTTCGGGGTACTGTTCATTCAAGGTGGTAAGCAAACCATCCAGCTGATCCGTCGTCAGCGTTTCGCTGCCCGGCAGAGTGATGGTCAGCGTCTGTCCGCCGGAAATATCGGAACCTGTCTGCAGCGTCAGGTTGCTCTGGTTCAGTTCCGATCCGATCGTTTCCTTCAAGGCATCAACATTTGCCTCGCCTTCATAAGCCAAGGTGATCATGGAACCGCCCTTGAATTCCACGTCCATGCGGACACCGAATACGGCAGAAAATACCAGGACGATGGCAATGATGCAGCAGGAGAAGCCATAGAACTTCTTGCGGTTGCCGACAAAGTTGATGGTCGGCGTCTTGTACTCAGCGCCGCCTTCTTTCTTGCCGCCGTACAGCCAGGGGTTGCGCAGTGCTTTGCAATGGATGGCACCGCGGATCATAACGCGAGTAGCCCATACGCCAAAGACAAAGTTAAGCAGCACGCTGGTCAGCAACGTGAAACCGAAAGAATAAACGGTACCGGCGGTGGAGGGACCAAACCAGAAGAAAATCGGGTTGAACACTTTAGCCCAGAAACCGTCGGTGGGACCAAAGGCGCCCATCAGGATAGCCGCCACAATTACGATGGTTACGTTGCCATCAATAATGGGCGTAAGTCCCATTTTGAAGCCGCTCTTCACAGCACCATCAAGCGTCTTATTTTTGGAAAGCTCTTCTTTGATACGCTCGGCAGTAATAACATTGGCGTCAACACCCATGCCAATGCCCAGAATGATACCGGCAATACCGGGCAGCGTCAAAGTAGAACCGGGGAACACGCTGAAGTAACCGGAAACTACAGCCAGCGTTGCGCAAACCTGGCCCAACAGGGAAATCGTAGCAATCGTGCCGGGCAGACGGTAGCGCAGGATCATGAGTACTGCAACCAGAATAAAGGCAACTACGCCGGCCAGAACCATAACCTCAAGGCTGCGGGCGCCCAGCGTGGGGCTGATCGTGGAATAGCTTTCAGCCGAGAGCGCAAAAGGCAGAGCGCCGGAGTTGATCTGGTTGGCGAGTGTTGCAGCGCTATCCTGATCAAAATTGCCTTTGATGATGGCTTCGCCGCCGGTAATAGCTTCATCAACCGAGGCCGTAGAAATATTTTCGTCATCCAGCCAAATGGAAATCGGATCACCGCTGGCGGCCAGCTCGGTGGTGGCATCAGCAAATGCCTGTGCACCCTCACTGCTGAATTTCAGCTGTACGACCCAGCCGTCCGTTTCACTGTAGGCTGCATTGGCAGAGGTCACATCATCACCGCTGAGAATTTCTTCCCCGTCGACCGTGGAACCTTTGCGGAACACCATCTGAGCGGTGGTGCCGATTTCATCGATAGCCGTTTGCGGATTGAAGTCGGACTCCCCGGTTTTCCACGGGAAACGAACGATAATACGATCCTTATTGCTGTCGACATAGCTCTCGTAATCAGTGATGCCCAAACCGACAAGACGATCTTCAATAACCGTTTTGGCGGCAGTCATCTGTTCGGGCGTAGCATCTACATCTCCGTCCGGCATAAATGTAACATCCACACCACCGCGGATATCAATGCCGAGCCGAATGTCCGAAGCGCCCTTTACATAGACATTTTTGGTGTCACCATACTGATAGCTTACACCAAAGATTGCCGTAAGGGAAAATACAACAATCAAAATCGCCACGACAAACAGCGGCCATGACTTCCCTCTCTTGTTCATAGAAACCTCCAACAACATGCCCGCACCCGCGGGCGGGATACTTTATTACTGCTGATCAGCCAGCAGTTTTTCTACCACAGCCAGGCGCACGCAGACGCACAGCAGGGCGGAAGCAGTTTCGACCTCGTTTAGGCTCGGGTACGTAGGCGCGATGCGCAGATGAGCGTCTTCGGGGTCCTTGTGATAGGGATAAGCGGAGCCGGCGCCGGTGAGCGTCAGACCGCAATCCTTGCAAAGCTGTGCCACGCGCTTGGCGCAGCCCGGCATTACATACAAACTGATAAAATAGCCGCCCTTGGGATTGGTCCAGTGAGCGATATTGCCGCAGGGCGTCAGTTCCTCAGCGAAAGTAGTTTTGACGGCATCGAAGCAAGGCACCAGACGGCGGCGGTGTTTTGCCATGTGAGCCAGCACACCTTCTTTATTCTTCAGGAAGCGAACGTGGCGCAGCTGGTTCATCTTGTCATAGCTGATGATCATGGCAGAGAACCGCTTGCAGATGTACTTCATGGAGTTTTCGCTGCAGGCAAATGCAGAAACACCCGCACCCGGGAAGGTGATCTTGCTCGTCGAAGTGAACATGAAGACGCGGTCTTCATGGCCATACTTCTTGCTTTCGTTCAGGAGCACAGGCGTTTCGATGATTTCATCCGTCAGATGATGGACAATATAGGCTTCATCCCAGAAGATTTTGAAATCAGGCGCAGCCGTTTTCATGGCAGCAAAGCGGCGAATGGTTTCGTCGCTGTAGGTGTAGCCATCAGGATTGGAGTACTGGGGCACACACCAGACACCTTTGATGGTATCATCCTCGGCAACGAGTTTCTCGATCATATCCATATCGGGGCCATTCTCAGTCATGGGAATGTTGATCATCTCGAAGCCCATTTCTTCGGTAATGGCAAAGTGGCGATCGTAACCCGGAACCGGGCACAGGAACTTGCGCTTCTCAAGCTGGGACCAGGGGCACGGAGATTCCGGATAACCGAACATATAGCCAATGGCCATCAGGTTGTACATGAGCTGCAGGCTGGAGTTGCCGCCCACAAAAACTTCAGCAGGCGTAACGCCCATGACGTCGGCAAAAAGTTCCCGCGCTTCGTACAGGCCCTCAAGGTTGCCGTAATTGCGGGCGTCAAAGCCGTCGTCCGTGGTATAGTCGTCCATTTTCAGCAGATCCATAGCCAGGTCCATCTGATGAGGGCCCGGTTTACCGCGCGCCATGTTCAGTTTCAGTCCCATATCCTGAAACTTTTTGTACGCAGCCGTCAGTTTTTCCTTTTCGGCGGTAAGCGCAGCACGGTCCATTGCAAGATAGTCAGCCATATCATTTCCCCCTATACTATAGTTCCCTGCGGTCTCCCCTCTATTTTGACGTAATCGCAGGCATACACTACATTATATACGATTCGTGGCAAAGAAACAAGCATTTTCTTTAGTAATCAACCATAAAAAAGATAAAAAAATGAAAAAGCATTCATTGAAAAGTACCCCGGAATTATTTAAATATTGCCTTTTGCGCAATTTCCTTTATACTAATAAGTAACGACAAAACCAGTCCGGGAGGTATGGAAAATGGAATTTGATAAGCTCATCCACGAAAGAAGAAGTATCCGAAAATACTCTGCCGATCAGCAAGTCACAGCTGCGCAAATCGATGAGATCGTGACGGCTGCCGCGGAAGCACCCTCGTGGAAAAATTCACAGACGGCGCGTTACTATGCTGTTCTTTCGACGCCTCTCCGCGAGGAGGTCGCTCGCACCTGCCTGCCAGAGCGCAATGCCTTGAAGGCTGAACATGCCGCTTTGGTTGTTACGACTTTTGTAAAGGACGTTGCCGGTTTTACGAACGGGCAGCCAGACAATGAATGCGGCAACGGATGGGGATTTTATGATTTGGGCTTGCACAATGCCCTGTTCCTTCTGAAGGCAAAAGAGCTGGGATTGGATACATTGGTCATGGGGCTGCGTGATGCCGATGCTCTCCGGTCTTTGCTGAAAATTCCCGAAAGCGAAACGATCGGTTCCGTAATTGCTGTGGGATATGGTAATCAGCCGGCGGTCCGCCCTGCGCGCAAATCAACAGCAGAGATTCTGAAGTTCTACTAAACAATATTTCCTGCCCGAACAACAAAAAATCCCACAGCGAAATAGAAAAAACGCTGTGGGATTTTTATATACTATG
>ERZ1090867.326-NODE-326-length-21503-cov-16.276949_pt1 | contig 21503 bp, 15 predicted proteins | sample MGYA00478476_ERZ1090867 | MGnify/ENA primary metagenome ERZ1090867 (study PRJEB33644, sample SAMEA5815742) | chicken gut metagenome | biome: Chicken; feature: Gastrointestinal Tract; material: Caecum | place: Ireland | collected 2019-01-01 | study: A study of the... | reverse complement strand
CTCCAGCCGGGATGCTGGGTCGGGGGAAAGCGGGAGAACACCCGCTGCCAGGAACTTTTATATAAAACGCCTTTACTGCTTCAGAGCAGATCGGCGGCGGTGATCCTGTATGGGGATTGCCGCTGCCAGTGTGCTCTGAAAAAGGCAAACTAAATCATAAACGGATTAGCCGAAACCCTTCGATTCCGGCTAATCGTTTGGTGCGCCCGCAGGAACTCGAATCCTGGACCCTCTGATTAAAAGTCAGATGCTCTACCAACTGAGCTACGGGCACCTATGCTTTGGCGCTGTGCGTTTACAGCCTTAATAGTATACCAAGCGGAACGAGGTTTGTCAATATCTTTTTTCAAACAATTCTGCAAAAATCCACGGCCTTTTGGGGCGCTGCCCTTGCCAAAAGCAGGGCGGCGCGGTATAATACATTTTTAGAATAAAAACCGTAAAGGGGATTGGAAATATGGAAACTTTGGGCAACCTGCGCCGTACCCGTTACTGCGGGGAGGTCAGCCTGGCCGATGCCGGTCAGGAGATGACCGTCTGCGGCTCCATCGCCCGTGCGCGCGATAAGGGCGGCATCATTTTTGCCGACCTGCGCGATACAACCGGTATCCTGCAGCTGGTGTTTGACGAGGATACGCCGAAGGATGTGTTTGCCAAGGCCGAAAGCCTGAAGAGCGAATACGTGGTGATCTGCCGCGGCAAGCTGCGGGAGCGCGCCTCCAAGACCGACAAGATCGCCACCGGCGATGTGGAACTCTATGTTTCGGAACTGCGTGTTCTCAGCGAAGCCCAGACCCCGCCCTTCGAGATCCGCGACGAGATCAACGTCAACGACGATCTGCGCCTGCGCTACCGCTATCTGGACCTGCGCCGTCCCTCCATGCACGAGCCCATCGTGCTGCGCAGCAAGATCATGCAGATCATCCGCAGCTATTTTACCGACAATCACTTTACCGAGATCGAAACGCCCACCCTCATCAAGTCCACGCCGGAGGGTGCCCGCGACTATCTGGTACCCAGCCGCGTGCAGCCGGGCCACTTCTACGCGCTGCCCCAGAGCCCGCAGCTCTACAAGCAGATCCTGATGCTCTCCGGCTTTGACCGCTACTTCCAGATCGCCCGCTGCTACCGCGACGAGGACCTGCGCGCCGACCGTCAGCCCGAGTTCACCCAGGTGGACGAGGAGATGTCCTTCGTTACCGAGGACGACATCATGACGATGAACGAGGGCCTGCTCAAGCGTCTGTGGAAAGAGATGCTGGGCATTGACCTTGTCACGCCCTTCCAGCGGATGCCCTGGGACGAAGCCATGGGCCGCTTCGGTTCCGATAAGCCGGATACCCGTTTCGGCCTGGAGATCCAGGACGTCACTGCAGTGTTTGCGCACACCGAGTTCAAGCCCTTTGCAGCGGTCATCGAGGCCAAGGGCACCATCCGCGCCATCAACGCCAAGGGTCTGGCCGATAAGCTGAGCCGCAAGAACATCGACAAACTGGGCGAGGTCGCCAAGACCTACGGCGCCAAGGGTCTGGCCTACAGCCGCCTGACCGCCGACGGCACCTCCTCCAGCTTTGAAAAGTTCCTCACCGAGGAGGAGAAAACGGCTCTGTATGCAGCCCTGGGCGCCGAAACCGGCGACGTGCTGCTGCTGGTCAGCGATGCCGACTGGGTCAAGGCCTGCACGGCCCTGGGCCAGGTCCGTCTGGACATTGCCCGCAAGCACGACCTCATCGACAGCAACAAGTTCAACTTCCTGTGGGTGGTGGACTTCCCGCTGTTCGAGTACAGCGAGCAGGAAGGCCGCTGGATGGCCATGCACCATCCCTTCACCATGCCCAAGGCCGAGGACCTGGACAAGATCGAGAGCGATCCCGGTGCCTGCCATGCCGTGGCCTACGACATCGTGCTCAACGGTGTGGAACTGGGCGGCGGCTCCATGCGTATCAACGACCCCGCCCTGCAGGATCGTATGTTCAAGGCCCTGGGCTTCACCGAGGAAAAGGCCCGGGAGAGCTTCGGCTTCCTGATGGATGCCTACAAGTTCGGTGCGCCGCCCCACGGCGGTATGGCCTACGGCCTGGACCGCATGGTCATGCTGATGCTCAAGAAGGACTCCATCCGCGACGTCATCGCCTTCCCGAAGGTGCAGAACGCCGGTGAACCCATGAGCGGTGCCCCCGATGTGGTGGATCAGAAGCAGCTGGCCGATCTGTCCATTGCGCTGACCCTGCCCGAGAAAGAATAACTTCCCGATCATCCCTGTGCCCCTGCGGCGCAGGGATGATTTCTTTACACATCACAAATGGTAAGGCCCCCGCCATCCGGCGGGGGCCTTGGGTGTTTATATCAGTATTTGGGTTTGGGTTCCTGCTGCGCGGCGTCGGGTGTTTGGGCCGTGGGGGCACCGTAGGAGGCCGGGGCAGAGGGTTTGGCGGGCGTGGGCGGCTTGGGATGCCGGGCACGATGACGGCGGGCCAGCACCCGGATGACCAGGACCACAACCACTGCCAGGATCAGCAGCGGCCACAGGTAGACCAGGGTCAGGACCAGGCCCTGCACAAAAGCCACAAAGCCGTTCCATCCGCCGCGGAAGGCATCCCCCAGACGCTCCCCGAAGGTGGTGCCGGTGGGGGTCAGGGTGGCTACTTCCCGCAGATAGATGTCCACGGTGGAGTAGGTGATCTGCCCGCTCAGGGTGCGCATCTGCTGGGTGTAGCTTTCCAGTTCGTACTGCACATCGGACAGACGGCTTTCGATCTCCAGCAAATCGGCGGTGGTTTCGGCTTCGGCAGCCAGTTCGTTCAGCCGGTCCCGCTGGTTTTCCAGCGAATCGATCCGCGCCTGCAGGTCAATGTACTGGCTGGTGACATTTTCGGCGTTTTCTTCCAGGTTCAGTACGCTGCCGCTTTCACCGGCCTGCTGGAGAAAGGCGCTGTAGTTGTCCACGGGGACCCGCACGGTGTAGTTGGCGTACCGGTCGTGGTCCTCGGCGCTGCCGCTCATCTGGCTGTACTCCAGCCAGGCACCGTTGGTCTCCACAGCGGCCAGCAGGGTGTCCCGTGCGGTGTCAAAATCGGTGGACTCCATGCTCATGCTGGCGCGGTAGATGATCTTCTGGGCGGTTTCCGCGGTGGCATCGGTGCCTTCGGGCAGCAGGGCACTTCCGGTGCTGCCGGCGTTTTCCATGTCCATGGCCGCACCGGCTTCGGCGCTCATTTCGTAGCTGGCATCCATGCTTTGGCTGCTGCCGCCGCTGGCGCCGCAGCCTGCCAACAGGGCCGCGGCCAGCAGGGCGGCCGCCAGGCGGGCAAAACGTCGTTTCATAAGGGGCCTCCTTTTTTGTCGGACGGGATGGTTCCGTAAAACCTGGTTTTGTGGTTTCAGTATACCATAAAAGGGGCAGCTTGTGGATTACAGCTTGCCAACAAATCGGCAACAAAAAAGGAACAGACCGAACATTTTTCGGCCTGTTCCACAAAATTTTTCTCGATTATTCGGCTTTCTGCCCAAGCAGTTTAAGGTCGTCGTTGTCGGCAAAGGCAACAGCGTTGTAACCGGCGGCTTCCAGCGTGCCGAACTGCTTGCCCAGTTTCTTGGCCTGGGGCAGCACGGTCACGTCGTAGTCGGCGCGCAGCGTCTGGGCCTTGCCCAGCACGGCGGCGAAGTCGGCGTCCTTGCAGTAGAGCAATGCCAGCCGCGGTTTGGCACCGGGAATCTGATAGCCCTGCTCCAGCAGGATGCCGCAAACGCGCTCGAAACCGATGGAGAAGCCCACCGCCGGCACCTGCTGGCCGATGAACTTGCCCACCATGTTATCGTACCGGCCGCCGCCGGCCACTGCACCGCTGAACTGCGGGCAGGTGACCTCAAACACCATGCCGGTGTAGTAGCCCTGGCCGCGCACCAGGCTGGGGGCGTAGGCAATGCCGTACCGCCCGGCGGCAATTTTCTCACTGGTGGCAATGACGTAGCGCAGGTCGGCGGTGAGGGCATCATCGTCCACCTTGGCGGCGACGGTGTCCAGGCTGAAATCCCCGGCGCGGAGGAATTCGTCCAGCGCTTCCACCGCTTCCGCGGCAAAGCCCTTCTCGGTCAGTTCGTTCTTCACGCCGTCGGCACCGATCTTGTCCAGCTTGTCAAAGCTGATGCAGACGGAGTCCAGATCCTCGGCGGCAAAGCCCATCTTCTGCAGCATGGCGCGCAGGATGCGGCGGTCATTGATGTTCACGGTGAACCCGGTGAAGCCGATGGCCAGCAGGGCGCGGGCGGTCACGTCGATGAGTTCCACCTCGGCGTTGGGGCTGGAATCGCCCAGAATGTCGATGTCGCACTGGACGAACTCACGCAGGCGGCCTTTCTGGGGGCGCTCGGCGCGGTAGACGCGGTCGGTCTGGATAACCTTGAACGGCGTGGGCAGCTCGTTGCGGTTGGCAGCGTAATAGCGGGAGAGGGGCAGCGTCAGGTCGTAACGCAGACCCATATCGGACAGCTGCTTTTCCTCCCCGGTGGCCAGCGCCTTTTCCAGCTTGTCGCCGCGCTTGAGCACCTTGAAAATCAGGTTGAGGTTGTCGCCGCCGTCGCTCTTGTCCAGGTTTTCCATGTCCTCCAGGATGGGGGTGGAAATGCGCTGGAATCCCGCGGCGCGGTAGGTGGCCAGAATCTGGCCCTGAATATAGTCACGCAGCGCCTGCTCGTGGGGCAGCAGGTCGCGCATACCTTTTAACGGCTGGGTTTTCATCGGCAATGGCTCCTTATTTCTATAATGTTATCATGATAAACTTCCCGCCGCATTTTGTCAATGCAAAGCGGGCATACTGAAAGGACAGGGGAGGGGTCATCCATGGAAAAACAGAACCGAGGACCGTACATTCTGGCGGCCGGGGCCGGTACCCAGCTGCTCACCGGCATCCCGGCGGCCTGGGGGGCATTTCAGCGCCCGGTCATGCAGGGGTACGGCCTTTCCCGGGGGCAGGCCATGCTGGCCTTTGCGTTGCTGGTGGCTTCCTACGGCGCGGGCTGTGCCATAGGGGGGCTTCTGCAGGACCGCCGCGGTCCCCGTACCGCGGGACTTTGGGGCACAGCGCTGCTGGCCGGGGGATTTCTGGCCGGGGCGCTGGTGCCGCCCGGCAACGCACCGCTGTTTTTGCTGGTCTACAGCCTGCCCGCGGGGGTGGGCAGCGCCTTTCTGGCCCCGGCGGTGCTGTCCTGCGCCCAGAAGTGGTACCAGAACAAAAAAGGCTGGGCCACCGGTGTGACCGGGGTGGCCATGGGGCTTTCGGGGGCGTTTTATACCTTGTTTGTCCGCCTGGTGGGCGGGCGGTGGGGCATCCGGGTCTGCTTCGCGGCGCTGGGGCTCCTTATGCTGGTGGTCTGCGGCAGCGGGGCGGCGCTGCTGCAGGACCCGCCACGGTCCGGACGCGCGGCACCGCTGCCCGGCATGAGTCATAAGCAGATGCTCCGCACGCCCCAGTACAAACTCTGTGTGGCGGCGGTGGCCCTCAGTGCGCCGCCGGTGCTGCTGTTCAGCCCTGAAATCTATTCCATTGCCACCGAACGCGGCCTGCCCGAAGCGGTGGCGCCGCTGAGCATCGTGCTGGGGTCGGCAGCCAGCGCGGCAGGGCGGTTGCTCTGCCCGGCGGGCAGCGACAAACTGGGCCGCAAACGGGTGCTGTACGGGGTGTATCTGGGGCTGGCGGCAGGGTCGATCTGGTTTGCCTTCGCCCGGGACTGGTGGGTGCTGGCTGCTTACGGGCTGCTGACCTTTTTCTATTCCGGCGGCGCGGCGGTGCAGCCTGCCCTGAACACCGACCTGTTCGGGCTGCGCCACGCCGGGGTCAACTACGGGTTCATCGCCCTGGGCATGAGCGGCGGCAGCCTGCTGAGCTATATCGGCAGCCAGGCCCTGCCGTTGACGGCCCGCCACTGGCTGGCAGGCGGCTGTGCTCTGGCCGGACTTTTTTGTGTGCGACTTGTAAAACCTGTGCGCGAATCTTGAAATAGTGCGGTGGAACGTGTACACTATATAGGTTATCCCTTTTTGCAACCGATTCCAAAGGAGGACCCATGCAGCAGACAAACCAGCTGCGGCAGCTCGCAGCGCGCTCAGCCACCGCCTTTCTGTTGGCGGTGCTCTGCGTTTACCCTTTATACATTGATAAGTTTTCCAACCTCGGCGTTGTCAAATTCACCGGGGTGTGTACCCTGTCCTGGGCGTTCTGTCTCTGGCTCGGCGCCCTGGCCCTGGTAGGCGCTGCCCCGCGCCCCGGGCGTTTCTCCGCCAAGGACCCCACCCTCTGGGCACTGGGGGCGTTTGTGCTCACCGGCCTGATCTCCACGGCGGCATCCCTGTCGCCGGTGTCGTCCTTCTGGGGATTGGGGGGCTATTACGGCGGCTTCATGATGGTGCTGTTCACGGCGGCCGGGTACCTGGCGGTGCGGGCGTTTGCGCCCCAGGGACTGCTCAACGGCCTGACCTTCTGTGTAGGCATCACCACGGCCATTGTCACGGTGCTGTATGTGCTCAATATCTTTAACATTGACCTCATCGGCACCTATGCCGACACCGCTGTGGTGGAGCGCGCCCAGTTCTTCTCCACCCTGGGGCAGAAGAACTTCAACTCTGCCTTTATGGCGTTTGCCCTGCCCCTGGTGTTTTATGCTTTTCTGGTGGCCCGGGGCGTGCGCCACACGATTTTCTACGGTGTTCCGGCGTTCTTTGGCGCGCTGGCGCTGGCCGTGGTGGATGCCGAGGGCCTGGCCCTGGGCATCGGCGCGGCGGTGCTGGTGCTGATGTGCCAGAAGATGTTCACCACCCGCACGCTGCGGCGCATCGCGGTCATCGGCGCATTCTTCTTTTTCCATGCCGGGTGGATGCAGTACATGCGCACCCATGTGTATACCCAGGGTGGTAAACCCATGCTGGCGGCGCTGGGGCATTTCGGGTTTGACGGCCTGCTGGTCTGTACGGTGCTGTGGGCGGTGCTGCGGTTCGGTCTGCGCGGGCGGGAAATTCCCCTCTGGCGCGCCGGACGGGTGGTGGCGGCAGTGGCGGTGACAGCCGCCGTGCTGCTGTACGCGCTGGCCAATTTCTGGCCGGGCTTCCCCAGCCTGGGACGGCTGGACGATATCCTCATCATCAACGATGACTGGGGTACCTACCGCGGTACGGCCTGGCGCATTACCTGGAGCACCTGGCTGGACCAGCCCCTGTGGCGCAAGATCGTGGGTGTGGGCACCGGTATGATGCACACCGCCATGCTGGACTGGGCGGGCAGCGATGTCACCGACCGCATGAAAACCTTCTACGCAGCCCATAATGAATATCTGGAGCAGCTGCTCACCACCGGTTTGCTGGGACTGGCGGCCTGGGTGTGGTTCATTGTGGCGCATCTGCGCCGCGCCGTCAAAAACTGGCTGCGCCCCGGTGTGGCGCCGGTCACCCTGGCACTGGTCAGCTACCTGGCCCACGCCGTGGTGTCCATCCGGGTGTCCATGATCTTCCCCGAGATTATGCTGCTGTTCGGATTGCTGCAGGTGTTCTGCCTGCCGCCGGAAACGGAACCCCTCCCGGCGGAGAAGCCCCGCCACGGCAAGGCGAAAAAGGTAAAGGCCGAACCGCCGGTCAAACCGGGGCTGGTGCGCACCTGGGCGCCGCCCGCAGCGGCAGCCATTGTGATGATGGCGGTGTGCGGGGCAGCCTCCCGGGTACTCTTCGGGTTCCTGTTTTGAGAAAAAGGGGAAAACGGGCAAAAAAACGGAGCGTTAGTGTGTGCTAACATCTTGCAAAAAGTGCGCCGACCCTTTATAATAAACTTAGCTGTGAAAAGCCTAACAATATGCAAAGGAGAGAAAATTATGATCGAATACTCCGCACAGGTCAATAACATGTGCCCGATCACAAAAGGGCCCAAGCACGGTCCCGCGCCCATTCCCGAAGAGGGCGAATGGGTAAAGGCCTATAAAATTGAGGACATCAGCGGCTATACCCACGGTGTGGGCTGGTGCGCTCCTCAGCAGGGCACCTGCAAGCTCAGCCTGAACATCAAGAACGGCATCATCGAAGAAGCCCTGGTCGAAACCATCGGCTGCTCCGGCATGACCCATTCTGCTGCCATGGCTGGCGAGATCCTGCCGGGCAAGACCATCCTGGAAGCCCTGAACACCGACCTCGTCTGCGACGCCATCAACGTTGCTATGCGTGAGCTGTTCCTGCAGATCGTCTACGGCCGCAGCCAGACCGCTTTCTCTGAGAACGGCCTGCCCGTCGGCGCCGGCCTGGATGACCTGGGCAAGGGTCTGCGCAGCATGACCGGTACCATTTTCTCCACCAAGGCCAAGGGCGTTCGTTACCTCGAACTGACCGAGGGCTATATCCTCAAGACCGCGCTGGACAAGGACAACCAGGTCATCGGTTACCAGTTTGTCCGCCTGGGCAAGATGATGGAAGACATCCGCCACGGCAAGGACCCCAAGGAAGCCTACGAGAAGAACATCGGCACCTACGGCCGCTTCTCTGCTGAGCAGGGCGCTGTCAAGTACATCGACCCGCGTGAAGAATAAGAGAGGGAGGAACACACACTATGGCAACTTTTGAATCCCAGGAACGCCGTATGCCCAAGATCGAGGCCTGCCTGAAAGCCAATGGCCTGGAAAGCCTCGACGCCTGCAACGAAATGCTGCTGGCCAAGGGCATCGACTGCGATAAGATCATCCGCGGCATTCAGCCCATCTGCTTCGACAACGCCGTCTGGGCTTACACCCTCGGCACCGCCATCGCCGTCAAGCGCGGCCTGAAGAGCGCCGCTGAGTGCGCTGCCGCCATCGGCGAAGGCCTGGAAGCCTTCACCGTGCCCGGCTCTGTTGCCGAGCAGCGCAAGGTTGGCCTGGGCCACGGCAATCTGGGCGCCATGCTGCTGCATGAGGACACCCACTGCTTCGCCTTCCTGGCCGGCCACGAGTCCTTCGCTGCCGCTGAAGGCGCCATCGGCATTGCCCGTACCGCCAACAAGGTCCGCAAGGAGCCCCTGCGCGTTATCCTGAACGGCCTGGGCAAGGATGCTGCTATGATCATCAGCCGCATCAACGGCTTTACCTACGTCCAGACCGAGTATGACTTCAAGACCGGCGAGCTGAAGGTCGTCAACACCACCGCTTACTCCGATGGTGAGCGCGCTGCCGTCAAGTGCTACGGCGCCAACGACGTTCTGGAAGGCGTTGCCATCATGAAGGCTGAGGGCGTTGAAGTTTCCATCACCGGTAACTCCACCAACCCCACCCGCTTCCAGCACCTGGTTGCCGGCACCTACAAGAAGTGGGCCATCGAGAATGGCAAGAAGTACTTCTCCGTCGCTTCCGGCGGCGGCACGGGCCGTACCCTGCATCCCGACAACGTGGCTGCCGGTCCCGCCTCTTACGGCCTGACCGACTCCATGGGCCGTATGCACGGCGATGCCCAGTTCGCTGGTTCTTCCTCCGTGCCCGCTCACGTTGAGATGATGGGCCTGATCGGCGCCGGCAACAACCCGATGGTCGGTATGACCGTCGCCTGCGCGGTTGCTGCTTCTCAGGTCAACGCCTGATCTCCTTTGCAAACTGCATAATCTCTGCCGCCGTCCGGTGTTTGCCGGGCGGCGGCTTTTTGCGTTTGAAAGATTTGTAAACTCTGTGGCAATACTTGCCCAACAGATTAGCAGGGTGTATAATAGGACTGTATATGGTAAAAATGGGGAGGGACTGCGCCATGCCACGCAAAGAAGGTCAAAAACGCAAATTGCTGGTCCTTTTGGAAATCCTGATCCGGGAAACGGATGAGAAGCATCCGCTGAGTGTGCCGCAGCTGGTGGAAAAACTGCAGGAACGGGGGATCGAGGCCGAGCGCAAGAGTGTCTACGGCGATCTGAACACACTGAACAGCCTGCCGGGGGCTCCCTATGAGATCGTGCAGCTGCGGGGCCGCGGCGGCGGTTACTATATGACCGACGCTCTGTTCGAGCTGGCGGAACTCAAGCTGCTGGTGGATGCGGTGTATGCCAGCAAGTTCATCACGGCGCGCAAATCCAAGACCCTGATTGATAAGCTGGGGCAGTTCACCTCCCGTTACCGGCAGGCGGAACTGGACCGCAAGGTGCTGGTCAGCGGCCGCATCAAAAGTACCGACGAAAAGATCCTGTATACGGTGGATGCGCTGCATACCGCCATTACGGCGGGGGAACAGGTGCAGTTCAAATATTGCGACTGGACCCTGCAAAAAAAGATGCTGCCCCGCCATGAGGGCCAGCTGTACCGGGTCAGCCCCTGGGTGCTGGTGTGGGAGAACGGCAACTATTACCTCATCGCTTACACCGAAGGCCGGCTCAAACATTACCGGGTGGACAAGATGCAGAACGTGCATCAGATCCCGGGCAGCAAGCGGGAAGGGGCGGCGGAATATGCTGATTTCGACGTCAACACCTATATGCAGCAGATGTTCGGCATGTTCAACGGCCCTTTGAAAAAAGTGACGCTTCTGTGCGAAAACCGTTTTGCTGGTGCCATGATCGACCGCTTCGGCACGGGGCCCATCCTCAACCCCTGTGAGGATGGGGAACATTTTACCATGACGGCGGAGATCCAGGTCAGCCCGCAGTTTTTCGGCTGGGTGGCCGGGTTCGGTCCGGGTGTGGCCGTGGCAGGCCCGCCGGAGGTCCGTGCCGAGATGAAAAAGACGCTGGATCGTCTGCAGGAACTCTACCGTTGATTGCAAAGCCACGCAAAATGTGGTATGCTGATACGATACACTTTCCTTGCTTTGGCAGGGAAGGGGGCCGCTGCGGCGGCACAGAACCAATCTCGTAAGGAGGGCACCGCCGGTGCTGGAAAAAAACCAACGTTATAAAAGCATCCTCAGCGGGCTGCTGGATGTGGTGCTGTTGTTTGTCGGCTTTTTGCTGGCCAACTATGTGCGCTTCAATTACGTCCGCTTTTTTGAACCGGGCGGCGCAGGTCCGGCATTGGACGTGGCACAGGACCCGCGCAATATCCTGGCCGGGGCCGCTACGTCGGTGCTGCTGGTGGTCGTCTATTGGATGGCGGGCATCTACAGCAATTCCCGGCTGCGCGGACTGTCGGTGCGCTGCACCCGTATTGCCGTCATCAACGGCGGCGGCATCCTGGGCTTCGTCTTTATCCTCTACCTGATGCACCTGGATGATTACTCCCGCGTGGTGCTGGCGCTGTTCTATTGCTTCTCCACCGCGCTGGTGGTCGCCAAGCGGATGATCCGCCGCTGGTATGACCGGGCCCGCCGCCGCAAAGGCCTGGGGCTGCGGCACATCCTGCTGGTAGGCGGGGGCAAGTCGGCGGCGCTCTACCTGCGCGCGCTGGAGCATAACCCCTATTACGGCTTTGCTGTGGACGGCTACCTGGCGCCCATGGAGGAGCCGGGATTCGGGGTGACCTATCTTGGCAGCTATGAAAAACTGGACGAATGCCTGGAAAATCCCGGCATCGACGAGGTGGTGGTGGCGCTGGAAGCCGATGAGATCCAGATGCTGCCCCGCACCTTTGCCGCCTGTGATAAACACGGTACCCGCATCACCATGGTGCCGTTTTACAGCGATTATCTGCCCGCCCGGCCCACCATCGACGTGCTGGACGAGTGCAAGCTCATCAATGTGCGCCAGACTCCCTTCGACAACATCCTCAATGCGGCGGTCAAGCGTACACTGGACATCGTGGGCAGCCTGATTTTGATTGTACTGACCAGTCCCATCATGCTGGTCACGGCCATCGGCGTCAAGCTGTCCAGCCCCGGTCCGGTCATCTTCCGGCAGGAGCGCATCGGCCTGAACAAAAAGCCCTTCATGATGTACAAGTTCCGGTCCATGCGGGTCAATGCCAAACAGCAGACCGGCTGGTCCACCGACTACGACCCCCGCAAAACGCGGTTCGGCAGCCTGATCCGCAAGTTCAGCCTGGATGAACTGCCGCAGTTTTTCAACGTGCTCAAGGGGGATATGTCCCTGGTGGGCCCCCGGCCGGAGGTGCCTTTCCATGTGGAGCACTTCAAGGAAGAGATCCCGCGGTATCTTGTGCGCCAGCAGGTGCGCCCCGGCTGTACCGGCTGGGCGCAGATCCACGGCCTGCGCGGGGATACCGATATTGCCGAGCGCATCCGCTATGATATCTGGTACATCGAAAACTGGACCGTGGCACTGGATATCAAGATCATTTTCCGCACGGTATTCGGCGGTAAGATGATCAACGACGAAAAATTACAGTGAGCCCACTGGAAACCGGGTGAGAGTTATGAGCAAGACCGAACCGAAAGTTGCCATCGTACATGACTGGCTGGTTACCTACGCCGGCGCGGACCGTGTGGTGGATTGTATGCACCATGTGTTCCCCAACGCCGTGATTTATACGCTGGTCTATGATGAAAAAAAGATGCCCGCGTGGTTCAAGGACTACGATATCCGCACCACCTGGGTGCAGAAGATCCCCTTCGCCACCAGGATCTACAAAAATCTGCTGCCGCTGATGCCAGGCGCTTTTGAAGCGCTGGACCTGTCGGAGTATGACCTGGTGCTGTCCTCCTCGTCGTCCTGCTCCAAAGGCGTCATCACGCGGCCGGACGCCGTACATATCTGCTATTGCCATACGCCGATCCGGTATGTGTGGGACTTTTACTACACCTACCGGGATAACGCCAACTGGCTGGTGCGGGCCGTCATGCCCCATCAGATGCACAAAATGCGCATCTGGGACAAGTGCGCGGCGGACCGTGTGGATTATTTTATTGCCAATTCCCACTATATTGCCCAGCGCATCAAGAAATACTATCGCCGGGACAGCGATGTGATCTATCCCTGCTGCCATATCAACGAAGCACCCTTTGTCAAGAAGGAAGACTTCTATCTGGTGGTGGGCCGCCTGACCTGGTACAAGCGTATTGATCTGGCGGTGGCTGCCTGCACCAAACTGGGCAAGCGGCTGGTGGTCATCGGTGCCGGGGGCGAGGAGTCCAAGCTGAAAGCCATGGCCGGCCCCACCATTGAGTTCAAGGGCGGCGGCCTGAGCGATGAACAGGTGCGCGGGTATTATCTGCGGGCCAAGGCGTTCCTCTTCCCCGGTGAGGAGGACTTCGGCATCACGCCGGTGGAAGCGCAGTCCGCCGGTACGCCGGTGCTGGCCTATGGCCGCGGCGGCGCCTGCGAAACGGTGCTGCCCGGCAAGACCGGCTACTGGTTCCACGAGCAGACCGCCGACAGTCTGATGCGCTGCATCGAACTGTTTGAACGGGACGGCGTGGCCTACAGTAAAGAAGAAATCCGGGAACACAGCCGTTCTTTCAGTGAGGAGCGGTTTGAAAACGAGCTGCGGGAATACTGCGCCCGCCGCATGGCAGACTGGCAGCAGGAACTGCTGGACTGCTCCCACTGGCAGAAGGAGGAACTGGATTGAATCCCATCGTCATCAACGGCACTGTGCTGTGCGATAACATTACCGGAATTCCGCGCTACGTGTATGAAACGGTCACCCGGCTGGATGCCCTGCTGGAGGGCACCGGCCTGGATGTGCGCATCGCTTACCGCGATGACGGGCGTCCCATCCACCTGCCGGAACTGAAAAACATTCAGCTGGTGCCGCTGAAAGCCGTGAAATATTTTTACAATATGGCGGTGCTGCCGTCCTATCTGCGGCGCAACCATGCGTTTTTTGTGGGTCTGGCCAGTGATATGCTCATGACCCGGCGCAGCGTGGTGGTGCTGCACGACATCCGGCCGCTGGTCATGGATACCGACCGGGGCTTCTTCCGCTTCAAGTTCTGGGTACACTGTCTTTCCACCAAATGGTTTGCGCAGAAGGTCTATACCGTCAGCGAGGACCAGCGCCGGCTGATCAGCCAAAAGCTGGGCATTCCCATGGACAAGATCGGCGTGACCTACAACGGCTGGGAGCACATGCGCAAGGTCGTGCCGGATGAGGGCATTTTTGATAAGCTGCCCGGCGTGACCAAAGGGGAATACTTCTACGCTCTGGGCAGCCTTGCCAAGCACAAGAACTTCAAGTGGATCCGGGAGGTGGCCCGCCGCAACCCCGACAAAACCTTTGTGGTGGCAGGCGGCAAGGACCTGCGGGCCTTTGGCGACGATGCCGAGGCGAAGGACACCGCCAACGTCTTTTATCCGGGCTATGTCAGCGACGAGGAAAACGCTGCGCTGATGAAGCACTGCAAACTCTTCCTGCACCCGGCGGTTTTTGAGGGATTCGGCATCCCGCCGCTGGAAGCACTGTCGCTGGGGGCACCCATTGCCCTGGCCCGGGCCAGCTGCCTGCCGGAACTGTACGGCGACACCGCGCGGTATTTTGACCCCAATGACTATGAAGTGGACCTGGATGCCCTGGCGGCCCAGCCGGTGGCTCCGCCCGACGAAGTGCTGGAAAAGTACAGTTGGGACAAGACCGCAGCGTTCTGGCTGGAACAGATCAAGAAATACGCAGAGGCATAATCTTATAAAATAGTACGGATTGTATTTAAAATTCCACCGGAGAGGACAGAAATCTATGATCATTGTGGCATTGCTTTTGACGGCCGTTGTGGCATTGGTTTTTGGTTTGCTCCCCGGTGCAGTCACCCGGCGGTCCATGCAGGTGCGGGATCTGGTCTGGGGGGCAGGAATATGGCTGGCCGTCTGGCTGTTCAGCCTGTGTGCCTACCACAGGCCGGGCATTACCGTGGGATTTGATCTCTTCCGGCTGGCGGCCATTACGGCCATGACCGGATGGGCCGGGCTCTGCGCGGCGGGGCTGCGGATTTTCGGCCGGAAGGGTGCGCGGTATGTGCTGCCGATCCTGGTGGTTCTGGCGGCGGGGACTGAACTCTTTGTCTGCAACGTGACCTACTTCAATACCCACAGCTACCAGCCCTTCCAGCTTATGGACTACCTGGACTCCAACGTCAATGTGGGGCGTGGGGCAGGCACCTATACGCTGGATGAGGACCGTTCCTATCTGCGTTTTCTGGAGATCGGGCAGCCGATCTACAATCTGCATATTGACAACATCACCAACGACGACACCGATCTTTTGCATGCCGACAGCACTTTTACCTTTGCTATCCAGGCAACCGATGAAGCCAACGGTTCCTTGATCGACTTCGGCAGCTGGGAAGTTTCGCTGCAGGCAGACCGCACCCACACCATCAGTCTGGATCTGACCGGCAAGGTGGATACGCTTACGCTCAAGGCCAACGGGTACAGCAGTGCCCATGCGACGTATCCCATTGCTTTCACCATTACCGGCATCACGGCGAATACGCCGCGGCCATTGCAATGGTCGATGCTGCGGTTTGTTGCCTTATGGCTGCTGTTTGGCGCGCTGTATCTGCTGCGGTCCGGCAGCGGATTGTGGCAGCGGCGCTGGCTGGCAGGCAACGTCTGTGACCGTGCGGCAGCTGCGGTACTGGGTGTGGTTCTGGCCGGATTCGTTGTGGTGGTGCCTTTCTGGCAGCCCGGCAACAGCGGTCTGGCTACCGCAACCTATAATACCGCCTACTGGGACGGGGAGAGCACCGTCAGCTTTGTTTATCAGCAGTACGGCGCCCTGGCCCACAGCCTGCTCAACGGGCGGCTGGACCTGGAGGCAGATCCTCCCGCGGAACTGGTCGCCATGGAAAACCCCTACGATGCCGCAGCACGGGACGCGCTGAACATCCAGGGCGGGCTCTGGGACCATGCCTACTACAATGGCCGGTACTATGTCTACTTCGGCATTGTGCCGTGCCTGCTGTTCCAGCTGCCTTTTGAGGCGATCACCGGCATCCAGAACCTGGCCTACGCACCCTGCATGGTGATCCTGGGTCTGGTTTTCCTGCTCAGTTGTTTTGGTATTCTGAGCCAGGTGGTGCGGCGCTGGTTCCCGCAGGCTTCCACAGCCGCCTATCTGCTGTGCGTATCGGCTCTGGTGCTGGGAAGTCAGCTGTATAATTTGCTGGAGCGTCCTTATATTTACGAATATGCCATTCTCTGCGGTGCGGCGCTGCTGATGCTGGGAATCTGGTTCTGGCTGGCTGCGGCCGCCACACCGGAACACCACGGCGGTGTACTGACGGTACGCCTGGCCCTGGGCAGCCTTTGTGTGGCGCTGGTGGCCGGATGCCGCCCCCAGATGGTGCTGTTTGCCCTGGTTGCGCTGCCCATTTTCTGGAATCGGTATATCACCCGCGGCCGTCTGCGCAGCCGCGCCGGTGTGCGGGATGCCGTGGCCTTCCTGCTGCCGGTGCTGGTGGTGGCAGCAGGGCTGATGTGGTACAACTATGCCCGGTTTGGCTCCCCGTTTGATTTTGGCGCCAATTACAACATCACCGGCAACGATATGACCAAACGCGGCTTCAACGTGGTGCGCATCGGCCCGGCGGTATTTACCAGCCTGCTGGATCTGCCGCGGCTGAAAAGCGTTTTCCCGTATCTGCAGGAGGTGGATGTAACCACCAATGCGGTTATCCGCACCATCAGCGAAAAATTCTGCGGCGGTATGCTGGCGGCCACGCCTTTTACCTGGGCGTTGCTGCTCCCGGCGCTGCCCCTGGCCCGGCGCAGCCTGCATCGCCGCCGTGCGGTGGCAGCCCTTGTGTACGGATCGGTGGCGGCCATGCTGCTGATCACGGTGGTGGACTGCCAGATGGCCGGTGTGCTGTACCGGTATCTGATGGATTACAGCCCGGTACTTCTGCTGGGCGCCGCCCTTTGCTGGCTGCTGGCCGAGAGCGGTCTGGCCCGGCGGGCCGCTGGCGGGGAAGCCTTGGCGGTATCGCTGCTGCCTGTGCTGCGCATCGGCATGGCAGGGGCGCTGGCCTGGGCGGTATTTTACCGCTTCTGCACGCTGTTTGCGATGGAACCCTGGCTGCAGGGAATGAATCCGTCGCTGTATTATACTGTAAACCGCCTGGTTCAGTTCTGGATGTAAAGGCAAGAAAGAGAGGTCCGCGTTTATGGACAAAATAGCTGTTTTGATTCCCTGTTACAACGAGGCCAAAACGGTGGAAAAGGTCGTTACGGATTTCCGGCGCGTACTGCCCGAGGCAACGGTCTACGTTTACGATAACAACTCTACCGACGGCACAGCGGAACTGGCCGCTGCTGCCGGCGCGGTGGTGCGGCATGAATACCAGCAGGGCAAAGGCAACGTGATGCGCCGGATGTTCCGGGAAATTGATGCCGAGGCCTATGTGCTGGTGGACGGGGACGATACCTACCCGGCGGAAGCTGCCCCCGAAATGGTGCGTGCCGTTACCGAGCGCCAGGCTGATATGGTGGTGGGGGACCGGCTTTCCAGCACCTACTATACGCAGAACAAGCGCCCGTTCCACAACTTCGGCAATGATCTGGTGCGCTTTTGCACCAACAATCTGTTCGGCGGTAAAATCAAGGATATTATGACGGGCTACCGCGCCTTCAGCTTCCAGTTCGTCAAGACTTATCCGGTGCTGTCCCGCGGGTTTGAGATCGAAACCGAAATGACCATTCACGCCCTGCAGCGTCACATGCAGGTGGATAACGTCATCATCGAATACCGCGACCGCCCCGAAGGCTCCGAGAGCAAACTCAACACCTACTCCGACGGATTCAAAGTGCTGGGCACGATTGTGCGGCTGTTCAAAAACTATCGCCCCTTTGCCTTTTTTGGCGTGCTGGCGGCGGTGCTGGCGGTGTTCGGCGTCGGCTTCATGATCCCGGTGGTCAATGAATACTTCCACACCGGGCTGGTGCCGCGCTTTCCGACGCTCATCGTCTGCTGCTTTGTGCTGGTGGCGGCACTTCTGCTTTTTGTTTCGGGCGTGATCCTTTCCAGCCAGCTGGCAAAGGACGCCCGGGACTTTGAATTCCAGCTTCAAACCGTGCAGCATTGGCAGCGCACGGCACAGGAATGAACACCACGGCCCGCACCCGGGCTTTTTTGAAGATCCACCCGCTGTTCGGGGCGGTCTTTCTGGTGGAACTGTTGTTTGTGGCGGCACTGTTGGCGGGGTCTTTCCGCCCCCTGGCGGAAGTTTCCATCCCGCTGGAGAGTATGACTCAATCGGAGGACGGCACGTCGGTTTCCCCGCCGGTCACCCTGTCCTCCGGCGGGTACCGCATCACGGTGTGCTATCAGGCGGCGTTCCCTGAAGAGCCGGAACGCACGGATGGCACGGCGGTGGCAACGCTGGACTTTTCTTCCGCCGGCAATCCCGCGGCGGTGCAAAGCGATGCCATCACCCTGACCGATACCTTTTCCACCGTTACCGCCCGCCTTTGGGTGAGTACGGCGTCCACGGTCAGTGACCTGACGCTGCGGGTGACCGAAACGCTTGCCGAGGGACAGACCTTTGCGCTGCAAAGTGTTACCCTGACGGAGCAGCCTGTCTGGCGGGTGACCTCCCTGGTGGGATGGCTGCTGCTGTTTGCGGTGGCGGATGCCTTGCTGTCACTGCTGTTCCTGGGGCGTACCCCCCGTGCGCCGCGCTGCGGCTGGGGTGTGGTATTGCTGCTGGCCGGGGGAATCGTGCTGGCCAGCCTGCCGTATTGCGCGGATTTCCTGTACACCGGGCATGATCTGCGCTTTCACTGTTACCGCATCTGGGCTGCGGCCCAGGCACTGGCGGACGGGCAGTTCCCGGTGCGTATGTTCACCGATGGTTTTCACGGCTACGGCGCCGCTACACCGCTGTATTACTGTGACCTGTTCTTGTACATTCCCGCGCTGCTGTACAACGCATTTTTGCCGCTGCAGACCTGCTACCAGATTTACGTACTGCTTGTCAACACGGCCACGATGCTGCTGGCCTACTACAGTTTTGCGCGCATCGGGGAACAGCGCCTGTACGGGGCGGTGGCGGCCTTCGCCTATACGCTGTGCGCCTACCGCCTGACCAACATGATGATCCGCGCCTCGGTGGGGGAATATACCGCCATGACCTTCCTGCCGCTGGTGGCGCTGGGGGCCTGGGCCATTGCCCGGCACGAGCGCCCGGCGGCGCGGGACTGGCTGCCGCTGGGATTGGGTATGGCCGGCATTGTGCAGAGCCATCTGCTTACCACGGAACTGGCGGCCATCTTTTTGGCACTGTTCTGGATATGCAATTTGCAGGTCATGGTGCGCCCGCCCCGGCTGCTGGCAGCCCTGAAGGCGGTGCTGACGGCCGTGGGCCTGACCGCCTGGTTCCTGCTGCCCTGTATGCAGACCCTGAATGGCCAGAAAATCATGATCAGCGATGTGCACCCGGCACCGCTGCAATCCACCGGCACCTATCTGATCCAGCTGCTGGGATTCTTTGGCGTTTCCAGCGGCAGTTCCGGGGCCGGAACCACCGGGGATATGCCCCTTACCCTGGGGCTGGCGGGATGCCTGGCCCTGGGCCTGGCTTTGTGGTGCTGTCTGCGGCGGGACTGCTGGCAGAAAACACCGGATACGCAGCGGCGTTGGTTGGGGCTGCGCGGCAGCCTGGCCCTGTGCTTGCTGGCCATGTGGATGTCCACCACATCCTTCCCGTGGGACTGGCTGGCCAACAAACTGCCGCAAAAAATCGTGGATATTCTGCTCAAACCCCAGTTCAGCTGGCGGTATCTGGCGGTTGCGGTGGTGCTGGCAGGGGTCATTTCCGTGCTGGCCCTTCGTCTGACGGAGGAACTGGCACCCCGCCTGGCCCGCGGAGTGGCGGTGGCGCTGGTGGCGGCGACGCTTTTGTATGCGGGGGCCTTTTACCGCGACTACGCTTACAGTAAGGATACCATCACACTGATCAGCACCGAAACCGTCACCGACTTCCCGTACGAAACCATGGGCTATGATTACCTGCCGGCGGGGGCGGACCTTGCCACCTTTGATCGGGTGCAGGCAACCACCCGGGACGAGGATGTGACCGCCGTCTGGCTGGGGCAGGGGAACGTAGAGTGCCAAAACGATACGGATTCCACGGCGGAGGTGGAGCTTCCGCTGCTGGCTTACCAGCATTACACGGCCCGGGACACCGCAACCGGCGAGCTTTTGCCGCTGACGGAAAACGAGCAGCATTGCCTGCGCGTTACACTGCCTGCGGGGTACCGCGGCACGGTACAGGTGCGTTATACGCCGCCCTTTGCCTGGCGTATAGCGGAACTGGTTACGCTGGCGACGGCGCTGGGCCTGGCCGGCTGGGCCGTGCAGGGGTACCGCCGCCGCAGACGGGAAAGAATACAAGAGGAAACCGTTCAGGAGGATTTTATTCATGTATGATTATCTGATCGTCGGCGCCGGCCTGTTCGGCGCGGTATTTGCCCACGAGGCAACGGCGGCCGGCAAGCGCTGCCTGGTCATCGACAAGAGGGACCACATCGCCGGCAACATTTATACCGAGAACATCGAAGGCATCGCCGTGCACCGGTATGGTGCACACATCTTCCACACCAACAACAAGGAAGTGTGGGACTATGTCAACCGTTTCGCGACCTTCAACCGGTACACCAACTCTCCGGTGGCCAACTATAAGGGCGAGCTGTACAATATGCCCTTCAACATGAACACCTTCAGCAAGATGTGGGGCGTCATCACCCCTGCGGAAGCCCAGGCCAAAATCGAGGAGCAGCGCGCCGCCCATTACACCGAGCATCCCCAAAACCTGGAAGAACAGGCCATCAATCTGGTGGGCCAGGATATTTACGAGAAGCTCATCAAGGGCTACACCGAAAAGCAGTGGGGACGCCCCTGCACGGCACTGCCGGCGTTCATCATCAAGCGCCTGCCGGTGCGTTTCACCTTTGACAACAACTATTTCAATGCGCTGTACCAGGGCATTCCCAACGAGGGGTATACGGCGCTGGTGGCCAACCTGCTGGACGGCATCGAGGTGCGCCTGAACACCGACTATCTCGCTGACCGTGAGGCACTGGACGCGCTGGCAAAGAAGGTCGTTTATACCGGCCCCATCGATGCTTACTTCGACTACAAGCTGGGGGCACTGCAGTACCGCAGCGTCCGCTTTGAAACCGAAACGCTGGATATGCCCAACTATCAGGGCAATGCGGTCATCAACTATACCGATGCCGAAACGCCCTACACCCGCATCATCGAGCACAAGCATTTTGTATTCGGCTCCACCGAGCCGGGCACCAAGACGGTCATCAGCCGGGAATATTCCGCCGAGTGGAAACCCGGCGACGAACCCTACTACCCGGTCAACGACGAGGAAAACGGCGCCCTGTATGCCCGGTATAAGGAGCTGGCGGACGCTCAGCCCAATGTACTGTTCGGCGGCCGCCTGGGCGAATACAAATACTATGATATGGACCGCGTCATTGAGGTGGCGCTGGACCGCGTGCGGGCTGAACTGGCCTGATGCAAAAAATACCGCAGAGCCGCTGCAGGGCGGACCTGCGGTATTTTTGATGGTTGGGGCCGGGGGCGCCGCCTTGCTTTTTGGGCGGTGATAAGCTATAATAATCTAGTATATCGCTGTGCGGCGTGATCGCACAGGGGATTGTGGGAATGATAGATAGAGGGAGAACCGA
>ERZ1090867.324-NODE-324-length-21512-cov-6.012723_pt1 | contig 21512 bp, 17 predicted proteins | sample MGYA00478476_ERZ1090867 | MGnify/ENA primary metagenome ERZ1090867 (study PRJEB33644, sample SAMEA5815742) | chicken gut metagenome | biome: Chicken; feature: Gastrointestinal Tract; material: Caecum | place: Ireland | collected 2019-01-01 | study: A study of the... | reverse complement strand
TTACGACGACGAACAGTTCGCGGGCGATTTAAAAGAACTTTTGGTGTCTTTCCCGGAAAGCGGCGTGTGCGGTGTGGTTTCCTGCGGCGTAAGCCCCGAGACCTGTGCGTTTTCGGTGTCGCTTTCGGAAAAGTACCCGTTTATTTACGCGGCGGCGGGCTTTCACCCGCTCAATCTCCGCGAAGCGCCGGAAGATGTCGAAACTGCGCTCGCGCCGTTTTTTGAATATCCGAAAACGGTGGCGGTCGGCGAAATCGGGTTGGACTATCATTATGAAAAAGAAACGCGCGCTGAGCAGCTCGTGCTGTTTGAACGCCAGCTGCAATTTGCGTGCGAACGGGATTTGCCGGTGATTGTGCACGACCGCGAAGCGCACGCCGACACCTTGGCGCTTTTGCAAAAATATAAACCCCGCGGCGTGGTGCACTGCTTTTCGGGCAGTGTGGAAATGGCGCGCGAGGTGTTGAAATTAGGCATGTATATAGGCCTCGGCGGCGCGGTGACGTTTAAAAACGCCGTGAAGCCGGTCGAGGTCGCGGCAATGGTGCCCGACGACCGCCTGCTTGTCGAAACCGACGCGCCTTATATGACGCCGGTGCCGTTTCGCGGCAAGCGCTGTGATTCGCGCTATATCGCCTACACCGCCGAACGCCTTGCGGAAATCCGCGGCGTCGATACGCAAGCACTTTTGGACAAGACCTGTCAGAACGCGAAAGACCTGTTCGGCATCGCGTAAATTCGGAGGCTTTTGTGGAAACCTTTTCGATTGCAAAACTGAATGTGCGCTTTGAAGCGGCGGGTGACTTGTTATATTCTCGCACGCGCGCTTATCTTGCGCAAAAGCAAGACGCAAAAGCGGACATCACGATTGATTTGCCCGAATCGTTTTTTGAAGAAAAACACCGAAAATTCCCGTCCTTGACGCTCGACGAATGCCGTTACGTTTGGGTGGGCGAAGCGTTTTACGCGGAGCTTCTTCGCCACGACGGGCTTTTGATGCACGCTTCGTGCGTGGAGCGCGCGGGCGGCGCCTATTTGTTTTCCGCCAAAAGCGGCACGGGAAAATCCACCCACACAAAGCTTTGGTTACAGGAATTTCCCGACTGCAAAATGATTAACGACGACAAACCGGCTCTGCGGCGGTTAGACGGGCGGTTTTACGCCTGCGGCACGCCGTTTTCCGGCAAAAATGATGAAAGCCGCAATGTCCAGGTGCCCGTGCGCGCGATTGTGTTTTTGGAGCGCGGCGAACAAAACGAAGTAACGCCGCTTGCGCCGTCCGCGGCAATTCCGCTGTTTTTGTCGCAGACCCTGCGCCCGCCGAAAACGGATTTGATGGCGCAAATGCTCGATTTATTGGGCGATTTGCTCGAACATGTGCCGGCTTTCCGGCTTCGTTGCAATATGGACCCGTCTGCGGCGCATATCGCCTATCAAAGTATCGAAAACTATATTCAAAATCACGAAAAAGAGGGCTCAAAATGAAACTGAAAGAGGGCTTTTTACTGCGCGAAGTCGCCGGCAGCAACATTGTGGTTCCCGTCGGCAAGGCGGAACTGGATTTCGGCGGTATGCTGACGTCGGCGCATTTATTTGGAATCAGTTAAGCGAGGACACCACCGAAGAAAAAATCGTCCGGGCGGTGCTCGACGCTTACGAAATTGACGAAGCGACCGCGCGGCGCGACACCCACGCTTTTTTGGAAAAGATGCGCGGGAAGGGACTTCTTGAGGACTGATTTTATATGGAAAAGAAAAAGGTCCGGCTTTCAGAAATGCTCCCGGCTATGGAGGAAACGCTTTCCGCGGGCGGCACGGTGAAACTGCCGATTACCGGCACGAGTATGCTCCCGCTTTTGGTCGCCGGGCGCGACAACGTGGTTTTAAAAAAAGCAGACTTGCCGCTTCGGCGGTTTGATTTGCCGCTTTACAGACGAAAAGACGGCGCGTTCGTTTTGCACCGTGTGGTGGCGGTCGAAAAAGACGGCACTTACACCATGTGCGGCGACAACCAGTGGGTCAAAGAACCGGGCATTTCCGGCGAACAGATTATAGGGGTTGTCACCGAGGTCGAACGCAAAGGGAAACTTATTTCGGTCCAGTCATTTCGTTACCGTGCTTATGTGCGGGTTTGGCACGCGCTTTTTCCGGTGCGTAAATATCTTGTGAAATTGAGAGGAAAGCTGACAAAGTGAAAAATCCGACTGCACTTCGCTGGATATGGTCCCGCACGAAGCGGGAAACCCCGCTTTTGGTGCTGCTGACATTCAGCAACGCCCTGCTTTCGGTGTGCTCGGTTTCTTTGGCGCTGCTCGCAAAAGAAATTGTTGACGCGGCGGTAAACGCCGACCGCGACCGGCTCATTCGCTTTTGCGTTATATTGCTTTGCGTGATTTTATTGCAGGTGCTTTTGCGCATTTTGATTAAAAGCTTGGAAGTGCGCGTTTCGGGGCGCATGGAAATGGATTACAAACGCGCGTTGTTCGGCGCGATTTTGTCAAAAGACTATTCTGCCGTGACCGCGTTCCATTCCGGCGAGCTTCTGACAAGGCTCACAAGTGACATTACGCTTGTGACCGACACGGTGACGACGCTTGTGCCGTCCGTTGCGGCGATGCTCACGAAGCTTGTCTGCGCGTTTTTGGTCATTTTATCGCTCGACAAATGGTTTGCCGCGATTTTACTGCTTGCCGGCCTTGTGGTATTTTCGGGCACGCGGCTTTTCCGCGGCAAAATCAAAGCGATGCACCGCCGCGTGCAGGAAACCGACGGGCGGCTTCGTTCGTTTTTACAGGAAGCGATAGAAAGCCTTTTGGCGGTGCAGGTGTTCGGCGTACAGAAAAAAGTCGAGGCGCAGGCACTCGAGCGCGCCGAAGAAAATTATGATGCGAAGCTTAGCCGCAACCGCTGGGCGATTTTTGCCAATACCGGCTTTTCCGCAGCGTTTGCGTTCGGCTTTTTGTTTGCGCTGGTGTTCGGCGGCTTCCGGCTTTGCGCCGGCGAGATCTCGTTCGGTACGCTGACCGCACTTTTGCAGCTTGTAAATCAGGTGCAAACCCCGTTTTCGAGCCTTTCGGGGATTGTGCCGAAATATTACAGCATGCTTGCGTCCGCGGAACGCTTAATGGAAATCGAAGATTTGCCGAAAGATGCGCCGCAAGCGACCGAACTCGACGCAGCAGCGCTCTGCCGGGATTTTACGGGCATCCATTTTGACGGCGTTTCGTTTGCCTACGGGCAAAACGAGGTGCTCACGGACGCGACCTTTGAAATTCAGAAGAATGATTTTGTTGTGCTTTCCGGCATTTCCGGAATAGGTAAAAGCACTTTGTTTAAACTATTGTTGGGCGTGCTTGCACCCGACGCAGGCGAAATATCCATAGAAGCGGGAAGGAAAGCCTATCGCGCGGGGAAAGATACACGCGCGCTGTTTGCCTATGTTCCGCAGGGGAATTTGCTGTTTTCCGGCACGGTGCGCGACAACATCCGGTTTATCCGCGAGGATGCGACCGACGAAGAGGTTAAAGAAGCGGTGCGCATCAGCTGCGCCGACAGCTTTGTCTATGATTTGCCGAATGGGCTTGACACCGTGCTCGGCGAGGGCGGCCGCGGGCTTTCCGAAGGGCAGATTCAGCGCCTTGCCGTGGCGCGCGCCGTTTTGACCGACGCACCCGTTCTGCTTTTGGACGAGGCGACGTCGGCTTTGGACGAAGCGACCGAACGGCGGCTGCTTGAAAACATCCGCGCGATGCAAAACAAAACCTGCATCATCATTTCCCACAAAAAAGCGGCCTATTCCATTTGCGAAAAAGAAGTGCAGATTGTAAACAAAAGGGCGGTTTTGCAAAAAATAGCGGAAACCTGATTTTTGTGTTGCGAAACCACGGGTTTTTTGCTATAATTTATCATGTCGTAAATTGGGCGGACTGTGTCCGTGCACCAAAGGGGATTACAACAAAATGGATTATAACTCTGTTTCAAAAAAAGAAGAGGAAGGGATCAATCTCGAAACCCTCCTGATTTATGCCAAAAAGGTTGTGGAGCGTTGGTGGATTGTCGCCGTGTCCGCAATTTTGCTGGCGGCAGTCGGGCTTTCTGTGGCACTGGTTCGCTATGTGCCGACCTATTCTTCACAAATTATGTTTATCGCAAGCAACCGGCAGACCTCGATGATTGTTTCCGGGCAAAGCTCGTCAGACTTGAGCGCGTCCGTGACGCTGGCAACCAGCTATCAATATGTGTTCACCACCACGGAGCTTGCTACAAAAGTCGCGCAGAACTGCGGCTATAAAGATATTACCGCGGCGCAAATTAAAAGCTTTGTTTCTGTGCAGACGGTGGAAGACACCGCGATTGTGTATTTGACCGTAACAACCACAAATGCGGATTTGTCTTATTCGGTTGCGAAAACCTATGAAAGTTTATATGAAGACGCCATTACGGCCGCGTTCCCCAGCACAACGCTGACGGTGATTGACCCGCCGCTGATGCCGGAAAGTCCGAACGCAAACCGCACGACGGTGCTTTACACGCTTGCGGGCTTCGCTGCCGGTTTGGTGCTCTCCGTGCTCGGGATTGTCTGCGCCGTTATGCTAAAAGACACGGTGAAGAGCTCCGACGAGGTCCAGGAAAGACTGGGGCTGAAAGTCATCGGCCGCGTCAACCGCGTTACCCACAAGGGGAAAAACAAAAAGGGCGAAAAGTCCAGCATTTTGATTACCGACCGCAAGTCCGGCTTTGCGTTTATTGAGACCTTTAAGCTAATTCGTACAAAAATTGACCATATCAGCGCGCGCAAGAATATGAAGGCGTTTGTGGTTACGAGCACCATGGAAAATGAGGGCAAAACCACCACGGCGGTCAACATTGCCTTGGCGCTTGCGAAAAACGGCAAGGAAGTGCTGCTCATTGACGGCGACCTTCGCAAACCGGCAGTCGCAAAATCCCTCGGCATCAACGCCGGCGACGACACGGGAATTATCGGCATTGTCGAAGGGCAGAAATCCCTGGCGGATTCGATTAAATATTCCGAAAAATACAATTTGTATTTGCTTTTGAACGGCCGCGCGATGTCCGACCCGTCGGAACTGCTTTCCACACAGCAGACGGAAGAAATCATCGACCGTGCAAAACAGGAATTTGATTATGTGATTATTGACACCGCGCCCAGCGGCGTGATTGCGGACGCTTCGATTCTTGCCGGCTTCTCTGACGGCATTATTATGGTAATTCGTCAGGACGTTGCGCCTTTGCGCCGGATTCAACGTGCAATGGACAACTTGAACAACTCCGGCACGGAAATCGTCGGGTGTATTTACAATGATGCGAGCTCCGGTACACATATGGCCCGCGCCTATGATAAGCACTACGGCTATGGTTACGGCTACGGTCATGGTCATACCAACGGCGAATAACCGAGAAAAAAGGCGGGAAAATCGCCCGAATCGAACAAAAGAACAACAAGAAAAGCGACAAATTCAAGTTTTTTTGTCGCTTTTCTTTTTTACAAAAAATTCACAAATACAGGTCTTTATAGACAGAAAAATACTATATATTGTGCAAAGCGTAAAAAAGAATGTTCTAAAACAGAAAAAAATATGTCAAAGAGTATAAAAAAAGATTGACGAAGTGCAAAAAGTAGGATAGAATATAGTGTGAATAACCGTTAGTGGAATTGTTGTTTTTAAAATCCCTGCGGGGCAAAACCGGGAGGTCTTTGTTACTTATGGATATGAATATGGATGTAAAAGACCTTTTTGCGGCGCTGAAAAAGAAAAGCGGAAGCAAAAAGAAAGATGCGCGCGGCGGGAGTTCTTTCGTCAACTTTTTTGAAAAGAATCCCAAGATGAAAATCATCTTGCCCGCGATTTTGGTCTTGATTGCCGTGGCGGTCGCCGTGGTACTGATTATCACCGGCATTCAGACCGAAACCGACGTGGACCCCGATTCAGCGGTTGCAGGGCAAGCAGTCGAGGTTTTGCCGATGCAGGAACGCACCGAGGGTGTAACGCTCGCCGACGGTGTGGACCCGTTTGCGGAGGACGTCATCGCCAACGCAAAGCTGAGCGGGTTGATTTATAACAGCGACGGTTACTGGACCGCGATTGTCAGCACGCAGTATGCTTCCTATACGCTGCAAGTCGGCGATTACGTCGGCAGTTCCTCTTGGCTTGTCGAGGAAATCACGTCCAACACCGTGACGTTCTCGCTCGGCGATAAGACAAGAACCATTGAAATGAAATCCTGATTTTAAAGATTTTACCCAAATACAGATTTATCAGATTAAGGGGAGACGAATATGAACAGTTCTAAAAAAACGCTGAAAGCGGTTCTGGTGTTCGTGCTGGCAGTTCTGCTGCTGTCCAACGCCGTGCTGCCGATGTCGGTCATGGGGTCTGACAACGACGGCGCCGCCGATTATCAGTATTATGCGGTCAAAAGCGGGGACACGCTGACGCGCATTGCCAAAAACTACGGTGTGACGATAAGCGACATCATGACCGCGAACGACCTGTCCAATGCGGACCGCATTTATACAGGCCAAATTCTCAAAGTGCCGTTAAGCTCCGCTTCAGGCGCGGGAAGCTCTTTGGTTTCCTCACGAATCTCCCTGAATGTGGCGGACGCGAATATCAAAGACGTGCTTTCGGCGATTGCGCTCAACGCGGGTTATACCATTATTATGGAAGACCCGTCGACCGACGCGACCGTCACGGCGACGCTTGAGGAAATGTCGCCGCTCAAAGCGATTGACTATGTCACCCGCTTTGTGGATATGACCTATCTCAAAGACGGCAACACCATTATGGTCGGCACGGCGGAAGCGCTCAACAGCACGTTCGTGGACAAAACTGTTCTCTCCAAAATCACCCTGAAATACATATCCGCCGAAGCGCTGCAGACCCAGATGTCTTCGCTCGGCCTTTCCAACGTACAGGTTGTCAGCACCAACAACAAAGATGAGTTCTATATTTCCGGCTATCCGAAAGAGCTTGCAAAAGTTTCCGAACTTGTGCGCCTTTTGGATGTCAGCTCCAACATTATGGCGGGCGGCGGACTTATCACGTCCAACTTCTCCGCGATGGAACTGAAATACATCACCGCTGAGGAATTTAACGGTTTGCTCGGCAACTTGGGGTTAAGCCAGGGCATTGTGCTCGCTTCGCGTCCTTACACGTTATATGTTTATGTGACCGGCGCAAACCTCACCGACATTCGAACCATTAAGAATATCGTCGATAAACCGCTTTCGGGTGCAAACCTGAACGCGACGACCACCACACCGTCCGGCGGCAGCAACGACGTTACCGTTCCGGCGACCACCGCGCCGCAGCAGACACAGCCGGCCACCACGACACAGGGCGGTACTTCTTCGGGCGGCACAACCTCTTCCGAACCGACGATTCTCCGCGAAATCCAGCTTTCGGTCATCGACCGGAAAGCGGCCGAGGAAATCCTTCAGAGCTTCCCGCTGGAAATCCAGGTTTACGGTCCCGAAAAGATGACCAAGAAGATTTGGATTGCCGGCTCCCAGGCACAGGTCGACCAGGCGGAAAGCTATATCCGTCAGTTCGACAGCGAGGAATATGCGTCCTCCGTGCTCAACGACAAGAGCTTCTTCGCCTATCAGTTACAGAACTGCACCGCAGCGGAAATGCTCGAAAGATTGTCGAACTTGACGCTCGAAGGCGTAACCTTTAAGACCAACACTTACCCGACGGCGACGAAGTCCCTGCTCGTCTACTGCGATTCTTATCTCGTAGACGCGACCAAGGCGCTCCTTGCGGAAATGGATACCACGACCACCGGCGAAAAGGCGAACCGCGCGATTGAAGCGACGCCCGACACCGCGACGGCGCAGGCGCGTATCGACGCCCTCAAAGACCTGTATCCCGAACTGCAGGGCTACGAATTCACCTTGAAGACCATTCCGAACAAATCCGGCGAATCCAGATGCATTACTTATGTCATGGCCACCTCGGAAGATGCGGATTATATCAAGGCGCTGTTCAACGAACTCGACACAGCGGCTTAAACCGAAATTTGGGGTGCGGGGGTTCCCCGCACCCTAAAGTGATTTTTTCATACACGACATAAGGAGTGCTAACAAGAATTGAATATTACAGGAAAACCCAGCAATTACCCTTATACATTAGAGGACCTTCTCCGGCTGACCGTTGAAAAAGGCGGCTCGGACCTTCACTTGGTGGCGGGCATTCCGCCCTGTATTCGTATTAACGGCGACCTGATTCGTCAGGAAATGCCCAATTTGCTGCCGGAAGACGTGGAAGTGATGCTGTTTTCCATGATGACCGAGGAGCAGAAAGAATCTTTCCTCGAAGAGTGGGAACTGGACCTTGCGCTGTCCGTTCCGCAGTGCGCGCGTTTCAGAGGCAACGTGATTGTCCAGCGCAGCACATTGGCGGCGGTATTCCGCGCCATTCCGTTTGAGGTGCCGGAACTTGAGAAGCTCGGCCTTCCGCCGGACGTCAAGCGGCTTTGCAACCTGCCGAGAGGCTTGGTCTTGGTTACCGGCCCCACCGGCAGCGGTAAATCCACGACGCTCGCCGCGATGATTAAATACATAAACGAACGCTATGAAACCAATATCGTGACAGTCGAGGACCCGATCGAATTTTTACACACACACATTAAATCCACGGTCCGTCAGCGTGAAATCGGCACCGATACCCACAGTTTTGCCAACGCCTTGCGCACAGTGCTTCGTCACGACCCGGATACGATTATGATCGGCGAAATGCGCGACCCGGAAAGTATTTCCATCGCGATTACGGCGGCGGAAACCGGTCACTTGGTGTTCTCCACCTTGCACACCCAGACCGCGCCGATGACCATTTCGAGAATCATCGACTCTTTCCCGGAAGGGCAGAAAGGGCAGATTCGCCAACAGCTGGCAAACTCCTTAAAAGCGGTTATTTCGCAACAGCTTATTCCGACCGTAAACGGCAAAGGCAGAGTGCTTGCCGTAGAATACATGACGGACACACCGTCCGTCCGCAACCTGATTCGTGAAGAGAAGGAGCATCAGCTTTACGCAACGATGCAGACTGCACAGCTGCAGGGCATGCAGACCATGGACCAGGCGCTTTTGAAACTTTGCCGTGAGCAAAAAATCAGCAAAGAATCCGTTATCGAATATTGCGTGGACGAAAAAGAGGTCCGGCGGCTTCTTTCGACAATGGGTTATTAAGGGGGCGTTTTTTTGGCAGCCTTTACATATGACGGCTTAAACCGTCAGGGACAAAGTGTACACGGTGAGGTCGTGGCGGACAATTCCGGCGCCGCGATTGAAAAGCTCCGTGAAGCAGGCGTCCTGGTTACCGACATCAATGAAAAAGTGGTCAAACAGGCGAAAAAGCGCGGCGGTAAAAAAGTGACGCTGACCGACACTTCCCTGTTCAGCCGGCAGTTGGCCGCTATGCTTTCGGCGGGCGTGCCGGTTACAAGAGCACTTTCCACCCTTGCAAAGCAAACAACAAATCCCACGCTTGCCGCGGCGATTGATGATATTGCGAAAAACGTCGAAGGCGGCGGCACGCTGGCAGACGCGTTTGCACAATATCCGAAAATCTTCAATAAGCTGTTTGTCTCTATGATTGAGACCGGCGAATTGGGCGGTATTTTGGAACAGTCTTTGATGAGCCTTTCCAACCAGCTCCAAAAAGAAAAGAACCTGAAAGAAAATATCAAATCGGCTGTTTCCTATCCGAAAAATATCGGTATTTTCGCTTTGCTTCTTTTGATTGCCATGTTGGTGTTCATGGTGCCGATGTTCCAGGATATGATTCCGGAAGACACGGATTTGAACAAATTAACGGAAATGATTTTTGCCGTGTCCGGCAGCTTGCGTACCAAATGGTATTTGTGGATTGTCTGCGCGGCCATTCTGATTGCGGCGTTGGTGATGATTAAGCGCAGCAAACCCGCGCACCGGTTTTGGGAAAACACAAAATTGCGGATGCCGATGTTCGGCACCTTTATCACAAAAATGTGTATTGCGCGTTTCTGCCGCACGCTTGCAACCCTGATTTCCGGCGGTGTTACCGCCGTAGACGCGCTGCAAAGCGCCGGTCCGACAGCGGGCAGTGATTTGATTGAAAACGCGGTCAAAGACGCGATTTCCGATATTGAAGAAGGTAAGGCAATTTCCGAGTCGTTAGACAAAAGCGGGCTTTTCCCGCCGATGGTTATCGGTATGATTGCAATCGGTGAAGAAGCCGGTACTTTGCCGGAGCTTTTGGATAAGGTTGCGGAATTCTATGAAGAGGACGTTGAGGTCACCTCGCGAAACCTGCGTGCCATGATTGAGCCGATTGCGTTGATTTTTGTCGGCGCGCTGGTCGGCGGCATGCTGATTTCGCTTTACCTGCCCATTTTCTCGGCAACGACTTCGGTCGGTTCATAATCCCGTTCGCGCGCTTCGGGCGCGAAATCAGATATCGAGTTTTGAAACGGGGGAGCAAACGCAGGTTTCAAAACTCCATTACAGGAGACGGATACTATGGCAAAAAATAAAAGTATAATCGGTTTTGAGGCAGACGCGACGGAAATTCGTGCGGTAGAGCTTACCCGTGTCAACGGGGCTTACCAAGTGCTCGCCTGCGGCAAAATCCCGCTCGGCGACGGCGTTGTGGAAGAAGGTTTTGTCCGTGACGCGGATGCATTCAGCACGGCGCTTGCAGAACTGTTGCAAAACGGCAACTTTAAGTCGTCGGATGTTGTCGTCGGTGTCAACAATGAAAACGTTATTATGCGTTACGCCTCTTTTCCGAAGATTGCAGATGACAAGCTGCGCAACATGGTGCTTTTACAGGCGCAGGAGTTTATTCCCATTCCGGTGCAGGAAATGGAAATTGACTATGTGGTCGCCGGCGAAGGGGTCAACGACGAAGATCAGCCGGTTGTGTACGTGCTGCTTGTGGCCGCGCGCCGCAATATGCTGGAACAACTGATTACCCTGCTGAATGCGTCTAAGCTTCAGGTCTTGGACATTGACTCTTCGGTTTTGTCTTTGTGCCGCGGCTTAGCGCCGATTGCAGGCGATAAAAAATATGCTCTTTTGAATCTCACCGACGATATGCTGAACTTTATGGTCATTCGCGGCAATGAGATTTCCATGGTGCGTTCGATTGCGATTCCGGAACGTACGCTGGACGCCGTCGAGGAACTTTTCAAAAGTACAGCGAACGGTGCAATTTCCGACAGTGTGCTTTCCGAGGTCGGCAGCATGTTGGCTTCCGAAACTTCCTCTTCCGTCAGCTATTACGCGATGCAGAATATGGAAGAGCCGATTGAAAGCATTTATTTTGTATCCGGTGCGGGCAGAGCCGACGAGCTCGCCAAAATGATTGCTGAGACCATTTATACCATCCCGGTGGAAGCGCCGCGGTTTTATGAAGGCATGAATTTAGGCCTCGACCCGCTCGTTGTGAAAGAATTTGCCGGTTGCATCGGCCTTGCCATGCAGGCACTGGAGGGATAAAGCGTGTTAAAAGTCAGTTTGTTGCCTGCTTCTTACCGGAAGCGGCTTGCAGAACAACAAAAGAAAAATTTGCTTGCGAAAGTTGCGCTGATTGTGCTGCTTTGTCTTGCCATTGTGCTCGGCGGGGTGTTTGCAAAAGAACAAATCCTCAACAGCAAGCTTAAAAGCTTAGAACAACAAAACAAACAACTGCAGCAGCAGTTCCCCGCGCTCCAGCAATATCAAACCATATTTAATGATTTGCAGGCGGCGAAGCAAATGGTCGAAAGCGTTTCCCCGCAGGACCCGGAAGCGGTAGAGTTTTTAACGATGATCGCAAACCAGACCCCCGACTATATTCAGATTTCCGAAATCAATTTGGAAAACTGGTTTACCGCCGGTGTCTGCACGCTGACCTGCACCTGCATGGATTACAGCGACTTAAACGATTACAAAGCATTGTTTGAAACCGAAGAAATGCAGCAGACCGTAAAACTGGTCCAGTTGACCAGTGTTACGCGTCAGGTGGACGAAGAAGGCAACAAAGCGATTAACTTCACAATCGCTTTGAGCATGTCGAACGCGGTCGAAGTGCCGACCGAAGCGCCGAAATATGAGGTTGTCACAAACGATGACGGCGAAGCGGTGACCAACGACGAGGGCGAAACCGAAACCACCATGGTAACCACCAAAGCTTCGACAACCGGTGCGTCCGGTGAAAGCACAACCGCCGCTGAAACCACGGAAGAGTAAGGAGGAAGCGCAATGGCATTTCGTATCAATGTAAAAAGCAATACTGCTTCTTCCGGGGCATCTAAGGGGAAGAACTTTTTAGAAGATATCCGCGTATTTGCGGTTTTGATGGTCATTGCCTGCGTTGGGCTTATCGCGCTGATTGTGGTCGGCTCGCGCAGCATCGACGAAACCAACGCGGATATTAAGCAGGAAATGAAAACCTATGAAGAAAACCAGCTTTCCATTGCCAACTTAAAAGCGCTGCAAGCAAAAAGCGAAGAATATGAAGCCCAGCGCGACGCGTATGACGCGATGATCCCGGAAAAAATGGATCAGCAGCAGATTATGATTGAGATGGAAACCCGCGTGGAAAGCATGAACTGCGTTTTAACCGATTTGACGTTCGGCAGTGAAAGCGCGGACGACAAAAACAGCAAAGCGGCCGCCTCTTCTTCCAACGGGCTTGTCAATCAAATGCAGGTCCAAATCAGCGTGCGCGGGACTTACACCGACATTATGAAGCTTTGTGAAAGCATTGTGACAGATGAAGAACTGATGCGTATTGACGGTATCCACATGATGCCGATGACGCAGGGCGGTTTAAAAGAAGCGCAGCTTACCATTATGAAATTTTCTAAGAAATGACTTTTTGACTTACAGGGAGATCGATTTTCATGGCAAACGCAGTGTTATTTCCGGGCAGTATTTGTTCGAGGCTTGTTGACGCCGGTATCATAACAGAGGCGCAGGCGCAGGAAGCGCTGGAAATTCAAAAAACCAGCAAAGCGCTCATCGGCAGTATTTTGACACAGCTCGGCTACTGCACTGAAGATGACATTGCGCGCATCATGGCGCAGAAAAGCGGCTATCGGTATGTGTCGATTAACGAAATCGGCGTCAATGTTGCGGCCGCGAACTTGATTACACCCGAAATGGCGCTGCGCAACAACGTTTTGCCGCTCTATCAAGAGGACAAAACCTTGTATGTCGCCATGAAAAACCCGAACGACATTATCACCATCGATAACCTGCATTTGATGACCGGGCTTGAAATTTGCCCGTTGGTCGTTGCGGATATGGAGCTTGCGGCGGCGATTGAAAACTTCGCCAACATGAACTCCTCGGTGGAAAATTATGATGACGACGACCAGACTGAGGCAGTGGAAGAAACCGAAGAGCTCACGCTCGACGACAAGCCGGCGGTACAGCTCGTCAATCAGATTATCAACAACGCGATTAAAAGCGGCGCGTCCGACGTCCATATTGAGGCGCTCGAAAAAAATCTGCGCGTCCGTTTCCGTATCGACGGCGTTTTGCAGGAAGTCATGCAAAACCCGATTAAAATCTTCCCGTCTGTCGTTTCGCGTGTCAAAGTTCTCGGCGGTATGGACATCGCCGAAAAACGTGTTCCGCAAGACGGACGCGCCACCGTTCGCTATGAAGACAAAACGCTGGACGTTCGTATTGCGACCATGCCCACCGTTTACGGTGAAAAGATTGTTATGCGTCTTTTAGAGCGCAACAAAGGCAATGTTTCGATTAAAGACATCAACTTCTCCAAACGGCAGTTCCCGCGGTTTGACAAAGCGATTCACATGCCCTACGGCTTCGTGCTGGTTACGGGCCCTACCGGAAGCGGTAAATCCACCACGCTTTACGCGACGCTTGCCGAAATCAGCACGCTGGAAAAAAACGTCATCACGCTGGAAGACCCGGTCGAACGTCGAATGGCCGGTATTAACCAAGTGCAAATGAATAACCGCGCCGGCATGACCTTTGCCGCAGCGCTCCGTTCCGTGCTCCGTTCCGACCCCGACATCGTGATGGTCGGTGAAATTCGTGACGGCGAGACTGCAAAAATCGCCGTCGAAGCGGCGCTGACAGGTCATATGGTTTTGTCCACCCTGCACACCAACGACGCGGCGGGCGCCGTTACGCGACTCGAAGAAATGGGCGTGGAGCCGTTCTTAACGGCTTCGTCTTTGGTCGGCGTTCTGGCGCAAAGACTTGTGCGTAAGCTTTGTCCGAAATGCAAAGAGGAATATACGCTCACGCGCGAGGAAATGCTGAAAATCCTGCCGGACTTCCCGGTGGAAGAATACCCGCAGGAGGTTTATAAGGTCTATAAGCCGAAAGGGTGTCTCACTTGCAACAACACGGGCTATAAAGGCCGTGAAGCGGTGTTTGAGTTCCTGACGGTTACCGAAGAAATGAAAAAACTGATTTTGGACCGCGCGAACGGCGCGCAAATTAAAAAACTTGCCATGGAGCAGGGCATGTTCACCCTGAAAAACGAAGGCATTTATAAAGTGATGGAGGGTAAGACGTCCATTGAAGAGCTGCTTCGCGTTATTGTTTAAAAAGGCGAAGCACAAGGGGAAGAAAGATTTTTGGAGGCGATTCCGATGCGTGCACAAATTCGAGAACAGCTGAAAAACAACCAAGGCGCGGCGCTGTCTATGGTTATGGTTTTGCTGGTCGTCATGTCGATTCTCGGAACCGCTATGTACGTCTATACCATGCAGTCGCTGAAAGTGTTGGAATTCGGCACGGCGCGGCAGAAAGCAGAATATTTGGCGCGTTCCGGCATTGAGGCGTCGGTGTTTATGTATCAGGACGCGATGCTCCAGTACAACTCCGAAGAAGCGCTTCGCGACTTCATTGACCAGGCGACAGATGACGGCAACCCCGATACCGACGAAACGATTACCACCAACTGGGTCTATTTGCTGTCTGACGGGCAAACCTATGTGGACGGCGGCAACGGCGAGGAGCCTGCGCCGATTTCCGATGAGTATGTCGGTTATTACCGCGTGACCATTACCAACGACCAGAAATCCTATGAAATGCCGGACGGCCAAGGCGGTACGCAGACCAAAATCGAATATATCAAACGCTTTACCTCTGTGGGGTACAGCGGCACGATGGCGGCGACGAAAAAAGCCTATATTGTTCCGCTGGTGGATATTACCGGCAAAGGCTGGGTGAAACCGGACGGTGAAATCAGTCTGAACACGGCGCAAAGCGACGACACGTCGATTATTGTGGAAACCACGGTTTCGGTGGACTGCGGTCTTATCGATACATTGATTAACCGCTTCCCCGGCATTTTCGGCAGTTATTCCGCCGGGCGTGTGAAAAACCAGCCGCTGTATCTCGGCTGCACCTCCGGCAATATGGTGATTACAAAGCCTGCGGCGTCTGAGGACATTCACTTCACGTCGGAAGCGGCGGACCATATGGGCGGTTTTGTGTCGCTCGGCAACTTGTTCGTCGAATCGGACGTTAACGTTGAACCGATGTCCAAGCAATTCAATATGCTTTATTTGCGCGGCAACCAAATTGTTGTGGACGGCGATATCAACATGTATGTGTATGACCCCGGCACCAACAACGCGAACGGCTTTACCAGTTGGATTACCGGCCTTGCCGCGAAAATTGCCCGAAATTACCGACTGGGCACGGTGGTTATCGGTACGCCTTCTTCGGTGGCGTCCACGGTGACAGACCCGATGCCGTCGGATGACGGCGGGCTCGGCGAATGCGGTCAGATTTTCTTCGGCGGCGATGTTTACGTCAACTTGATTTCCCGCAACTCCACGCGGAAATATAAAGTTTTCTCCGCCGGGGATATTTGCTATTTTGACGGCGATTTTGAAATCAACGGCCAGCCTTACGGCATTGACCTGGTCAAATATTTCTTAGACACCGCGCTCGAAGAGGGCAATTATTCTTCGACGGTGCTTACGCAGTTTGAAAGAACACGAGAATTCTATTACAGCGAAACCGACGAGGTGTATTCCAATTACAAAAACGGCTATCAAACGCCGAGTATGCGGCTTATCAGTATTGATGACAATCGCTACGACACAGTGGCAGACACGGTTTTGCCGAGCGCCGGCGACGCGGCATATATCATTTGGGAATAAAGAGAAAGGAGCAGGCTCGTGCGCAAGACGATTACACAAGCAGCATTACAACGAAAATTGGGCGAGAAACGCGGCATGACGCTTGTAGAGATGCTGGTCGCTTTGGCGGTTCTCACCATTGCGATTATGTGCTTTTTGCCTTTGGCGCAAACGACGATGCGCAACTTGTTTACCATCGGTGAGCGCACCAGCGCCAACTACAAAGCGGTCGGTCTTGTCGAGCGACTGATCGGCAACAGCGGCGCGAACGGCGACTATGAGGTTTCGACCGAAGATGTACCGCTGCAAATGACCGTGAAATCCGAGTCGATTATGGCAAACTCCTCCTCTTTGCAAAGCATCGACGGTGCCTCTCTGCTTTCCAATCCCGCAATCGGCGGCAACGGCTTGAGCACCTTCATTTGCGACTCGGTTACGGCGAAAATGGTTTGCTATCCGACCCATGTCGCAGATGACTTTTTAACCAAGACGATTACGCTGTATGCGTCCGGTTTTCGGTTTTCAACCGTAAACGACTTTAAAATTTATTACACCGATTCCAGCGGCAACCGCCAAATGGTCAGCGGGGTTTACAACGATTCGAACCCCTACTGCCAAATTGAAATCGACCGCGACAACGCTTCGATTGCCTATTTGACACTCAAGGGCGACAACCAGGTCATCTGCTTTGAAACTTCGCCGCTGACGATTGAATACCGTGTGTATTCGCTCACGGTCGAAATCGACGCGCCGACAGTTATCATGGTCGGTGAAGACGCGCAGGACGGCAACTATTACTATTACGTCACCAGCGGCGAGCCGGATGAAGACGGCCACCTCGAAATTGTGCGTAAGGTGATGAACAGCCGCGACCCGCTCGGCAAGATTTCTACCCCGATTACGCTGAATGCCGCTATGAATGACGTGGAATGGGTCGAACCCGGCGAGGGCGACGACGGCAACGGCGGCACGAACGAATACGGCTATTACGTGATGTGCGGTGACAACGGGCAAATCCGGCGCTTCTGGCGTAACCCCGTAACGGGCAACTACGGCTGGGGCGGCGACTACACAGTCGCGCACAACTACTATTATAACAACGGGCAGCAGACCGAAACCAACGAGCGGATGTACAGCACAACGGTCGATTCGAGCTTTGTCTATATCAAAGACCCCGGCAACCCGGACGTCAACGACAGCTCCGTCACCGGCATCAGCTTAAACCCGGATACAACCGGCTTGGGGTATACGATTTTCAACAAGCTGTATACGCAAACCGCGTTCACCATTAACGCGCTGCAGGATTATCAAATCGACGTTTACACCGCCGGCAATCTTTTGTGGGCGCAGGCCAAAGACGAATACGGTCGAATTGATGGTAACCAGCCTTATAACGAATATGTCAACAGCGACAATTCCAAATGGCTGACGGCGTACCTTTACGGCACGCTCCGCGGCAATTATTATGACAACACTTACCCCGGTAACCTGATTTTACGGCGCTATACATTCAACTATAAAGACGGCACAACCAAAGTGTCGGCAAACGATATGATTTCCTACGGGGATTATTATCAGTTGGACGATCATACAGATAACTATATCACCTTAACTTCCGTCACGCCGATTAAAATGACCAAGGCGTATTCTTCGTCAGAAGGCTACCCGACCGAGAGCTACACGCTTTACGCCGGTCAGATTCCCGCCGTGATGGACCTTTGGACGCCTACGCTCGGTGTTGCGGACCACTCCGATTACAACTACGGCGAATGGCGCGCCACGTTGGGTATTGCGTTTACCGACGATTCGGCAAACGCGGCAAAATACTTCACCAACGCCGGTAAGATGTTCAACGGCGGTAAAAGGGAATGGGGTATCATGCGCCGGCGCAATATGTGGGGTTATGTTTGGCATTATACCGACGCTTCTGCTTCGGATTATGCGCTTTCGGGCGTCTGCTCCCCGAAAAACTACGAAGACAGCCGTGCGCTGGAAGTGACGTTTGACGCTGTGGATACGATTGCTTCCGACTACGGCAAGCGCGTCTACCCGCTGAACACGTGGGACTATCAGAAGCAAATTCAAAATCAGAACGACACCAAAATTACAATCGCCTATTTGTCGGAGCCTTACGCCATTTCCAAAAACCAAATCATGTTCAACAAATACGACGTCTCCTCCAACCGTCATGAATACGACGGCGTTTACGAGTGGGGCTTTGATGACAGCGTGACGATTTCCGACGCGGATTCGATGTATTACGAAGATTATGACGGCAACGGCGGCTACTTCTCGATTGCGGTCGGCTATTATGTCGGCGGCCTGCTGTTCGAGGACCAGGATACGAAAATGCTTTCCGTGCCGACCGTGATGAACAACGGCGTTGTGTATCTGCGCGCGGGCGAAGCGGGCGGCGCGCCGTTTGACGAGAACTTTACAGGCTTCACCTTGCAGAAAGAAAGCAACGTCTTTAATGAGTTCTATACTTCCGTTGACTATTGGCGCAAACGTCAGGACGACTGGGGCGCGGTGAAGAACATTTTGACCGAAGCGGTCAGCGCCGGCTATTGGCGTGACGCTTATCATCCGCTGTTCTATTCCACCTACGGCGGTGTTTATAACCCGGACAGTTCCCGCGACAAATATTCTTATTTGATGGGCCATATTCTTTATGACAAACGCTTGACCTCGGTTGCCTGGGGCACGACTTGGAACGAGTCCCCCGAAGCGATGTGGGGCGCGAGCGACGGCACGCTTATGAGCTGGTATCTTGACTTGGACGCTTTGGAAGCGGGCAATGCGGACGCCAACAACGACGAAAGCATCACCGCCGAATTCCAGTCCTACAACTGGCTGAAACGTGCCAACGAAATCAACGCCGAAACCGGTACGCGTAAAATGGTTTGCCGGTATTCCAACGCCATCGGTTACGATGAATCGTACGATATCCCGCTGACGCCCGACGAAATGACCGCGTGGCAGAACAAAGACAACGCCGACGATGAAAATACATATTGGGATAAATGCAGTTCCCAGCTCGGCATGACTTCAACGCTCGGCTTCATTTCTCCGCTCGATACGGTGGAAGACGTCACCTTTGCCAACGATACTTGGGTGGCAGTCGGCGTTCAGGGGCTTGCAAACCCGAAAACCGACGGCAAGGTGGATTACTGCCGCAACGCCGCTGTCGTGAAAGCGCCGTTCAGCCGCGCCACCGGTTCCTGGGTGTGCGTGCGCACTTGGTATGACCAAAGCGGCGGTCAGGACCGCGGACCGATTGCCGGAAACTGCAACTATGTCTGGAAAGCGGTTCAAATCAGCGAAAAAGAAAACTGCAATATTCAGCAAATCACCTACACCAACGGCATGTGGTATGCGGTCGGTTATATCGACGATAACGACAACGGCGAATATGACTATATCACCGGCGACGAACGCGCTGTGGTGTTCTATGCGATTGACCCGTTAGAGCCCTGCGGCACCGAAAAAGGCTGGAAGCTTTCCGACCCGGGCGGGGTCGGCTACACCCAGGCGTGGTACAATACCGGCAACGGCGGCTATCAGCTTTTAAACATTGACGGCGTCAATGCGGTTGCGAGCCGAAACGATTGATTTTGAAATTTTAAGAAAACGTGTGCTGTGCCGCTTTGCGGCGGCACAGCTTGTGAAAGCTAAGGGAGGCGTACAGGGTGCTTGCCAAACTGAAAAACAAACTGAAAAGCAAACTGAAAAGCAAACAGGGCATCACGCTGGTGGAACTTTTGGTGACGATTGCCCTGATGGCGATGGTTACAGGGTTAACCATTCAGCTGGCGCATTCTTTCCTGCAAAGCTACAGTATTGTGCAGGCGCGCTGGCGAACGCAAAACGCCGCGCAGCAGGTCATGCAGTTTTTCCGCCTGCAAAACGAGTCTTTGAGCAACTCCGCGAGCATTTCCCTGTTCTACACCGAAACCGAGCAGCCGGTCGCGGATTATGAAGACCCGACCGATATGCAGGGCGTTCCGAGCACGGGTAACGACACTTACGCCTATATTTATTCCCAGCCGGCGTCCGACCCGGAGCTGGGCGACGTCATTTATGTTTTGGAACGCGGCGAGGGCAAAACGCCGGTTAATTTGACCGAATACTTAATAGACGAAGAAGTCCCGTTGGACATTAAATTCAGCGTCTCTGTCGTCCCGCAGGAGGTTTTCCGCGGCGAAGCGACAACTGACGCCGAGGGCAACACAACCGTGCCGTATTCTTACGGCGGCGGCGAAGACGCCTATTTGCCGACGACGGTCGATGTGACCATTTCCACGCCGGAGTCCATCGGCGGCAATTACACGCTGACCACTTCGTTTACCATGAACAATATGATGCAGAACCAGCGCGTCAATTATGAGGGCGGCACACCGTGCCGCGTGGCGGCGAGCGGCATCGGCATTGCCGGTTGGGATGACCCCGACCTGGAGTGCCCGGTCAGCACCTCGCTTTACCCTTACGCGACCAAATCCGCAAATATTTTGCGCTATGTCTCGGCGCAGTCGTTCTTAGAGTCGCAAAACACCAACGGCGCGGATTTGAACGTCCAGGGCGCGGGGCTTTGCTTCAGCAACCTGGTTATGGCGGATTCCCCGATTGGCTGGCAGGTGAAAGGCGCGCTGCGCGATTTCCGCGACAATGTCCTTGCCAAAACCGATTTGGGCAATCAAATTATTGACAAGTATTATAACGAGTGGTCGCCTGCGCTTATTGCGGCCGCCGAAGAAAATCCCGCTGTGAAAACGCTCGGCAAGCTGGTTTTGATTCCGGCTTCCGTTGTGGCCTTGTTTATCGCAGATTAACGGGAGAAAAACTTTATAATTCTTTTTTCAAAAATTCTTCTTGACTTTTTGTTCGGCTTGTTGTAACATTGAGGTACGGAAAGTTCACGGTTTAGAACCGAAACCATCTCAAATTAGGGGAAAGATATTAGTGAAACGCAAATTGCTGCGTTCCGAACAGGGGTTTACGTTAGTTGAATTGATGATTGTCGTCGTGATTATGGGGATTTTGGTCGCGGTTGCAATTCCGATTTATGGAGGGCTGACCAATCGCGCGGAACGCCAGACCTGCCATTCCAACTGCGAAATCATTGAAAAAGCGGCGGTGCAATATTTAATGACGGCCGGCAACGACACTTTGGACGACATCGCGCCGCTCGGCAACCCGGTTACGGTGGAAAGCCAGGCAGACGCTGAGGCGAAATTACCGCCCGCGTTCCTCGCTTGTTTTGAGGGCGGAACCTTTCCCGAGTGCCCCTCGGAAAATTGCCATTACACCATTTCTTACAACAACGATTCCGGCGGGAGAACGGTTACCGTTACCTGCTCGGAACACGGCGGAAAGAGCGATGCGTAAGAC
>ERZ1090867.322-NODE-322-length-21549-cov-14.870196_pt1 | contig 21549 bp, 22 predicted proteins | sample MGYA00478476_ERZ1090867 | MGnify/ENA primary metagenome ERZ1090867 (study PRJEB33644, sample SAMEA5815742) | chicken gut metagenome | biome: Chicken; feature: Gastrointestinal Tract; material: Caecum | place: Ireland | collected 2019-01-01 | study: A study of the... | reverse complement strand
CATGACGTCGAGTCTCGTGGGCTCGGAGATGTGTATAAGAGACAGCTTATGAACAGGCACATAATATCTCTTAATAAAATCTTCCGCATAAGCCCTAAATTTTTTACCAAAAATATCATATATATTGCGTTCTGGTGTTTCGGTTGCATATTGTAAGCCCAAAACTTTATCTTTAGCATATCTAAAAAACATTTCAGCATCTTCGGTTGCTTCAAGCCATAATTTATCCTGATATTGTCTTCTATAATCGTCAATAGGCTGTCTTGCAGCATTTCTCTTGGCTTTAAGCTCAACCATGTATAGTGCATCTTGTGGATTATCAGCTCTATACAATGTAGATGTATCACCAGATAGTATAGATGACTCAATCTGTCTAAGGTCGTTACCAGTAAACTTAACTCTCTCCTCAAATGCTGCTATTTGCTTATCCAGAGATTTAACCTCTTGCCAACTAGCCAATAAATCATTAGTAACAGTTTTATTTGATGTTTCACTAATATCCATTTTAGATTTATTTGTATTTGCTTGAGAATCAGCGATAGCATTATCTATAATTTGTCCTACAGTTTCAGACTGTGAATTTGTCGCATTTTGAGTATTCTGAGCCATAACTTCATTTATATGATTTTCTGCAACAGTTCGCAAAGTAGGCACTTGTAAAGGTGTTTCACTTGTCATATTTTCGACATTTACAGATGTATTATTCTGTAAAGGCTGATTACTTAACATGCTTGTATTTTGTACATTTTGAGCCTTTGCAATGGTTTCATTGATATGATTTTCCGCAACTGTTAAAAGTGTTGGTGGTGTTACATTTATGTTACCATTTACTTGAGTTGTATTGTCTTGATTGTTATTATGTGATACAATACCATCAGATAGACCTGATACAGCTGTCGTGAGGCCGTCGGTTTTGGACCGGCGTGAAGCCGCGGTGGGTGTCAGGTCTATTTCATTTATAACTCTATATGTGCGGAAGTTATTAGTATCTCTAAAAACCTCAACATCAAAAGTTACAATATAATTTTGATTATTTATATCAAGTAAATTTTCGAAATAATCATATCTTATTACATTTGCAGCTTTGTTTTTATTTTTATTATAATGTCCACTTCCAACATATTGAGCAGTCGAAATAATTTCATCTAATTTGCTAAAAGCAGCTAATTTTTCTGATGACATACTATGGTCTGAAGCAACTTTTGAAAAGACTCTGGCAGGAATACTGACAGAATAATTTTTACCGTCAAAATATAAATTATCTACAGTAACTAATCTAGAACCGCCGCTTTGTTGGAAAATATTTTTCAAAGCGGTTTTTATATTTTTTGCAAATGTTTGAGATTGTTTAGCATCATCAATAATAGTTTGAGCATTATTTAAAAGATTATTGTCAATATGTATTGATTGGCGATTTAAATTTTGTTGAGAGGTAACAGGGGTTTTACCATCATATGGCTTCTGAATAGTGGTAGCCTTACCAACACGAATTGGATTTACATCAGAAATAGTGTTATTTATATGATTTTCCGCAACTGTTCGGAGTGTTGGAACTTCAATATCATTTACAGATTGACCATCAATTTTAACATCTACAACAGGGCTATCAGGATTATTTACTGCCTGTTTAGCGTTTCTGATAGTATTATTTGTATGACCAATAACCGCATTGACACCACTTACAGCACCGCCTAAAATAGCACCAGCACCAGCATTCATAGCAAGTCTTTGCGGGTTAATAACTGCATCAGAGTCACCAGTGCCAAACCACTCACGCTCATGGTCATAAGCAGTTTTATTTATAAGTCCACTTGTGATATCTTGTAAAACTTCTTCGCCAGCTTCTTCTGCAGCTGTTCTGATTACGCCTTGTGCTTTATTGCCTAATAAGGTATCAATACCACCCATACGCTCTATTGCCCCGCCAACAGCACCACTTGTCATACCTGTTAAGCTTGCTTGCAGTTCGTTAGCTCCTTTTGCCTTTGCATTATAATATTCAGGTCCTGCAGTCTGAGCAAAACTTGTCCAATATGCTGGACTTTGCAATAAACTAGCAACAGAACTACCAGCTTGCCCAATTTGAGAAGCTGTACTAGAACCACCACTAGCAAGAGCAGCTATAGCTGATGGTATCATTTGTACACCTGCCTGATATATTTCACCAACTATACTACTAGCAGTACCACCTTTGCTATTTGTTTCAGTTGCCTTTGCTTTCTGTTCATCAGCGTAATTAGCATTCCATTCAAAATAATCTTGTAAATATGGTATATTCGGTAAAAGCAAATCAGCTGTCTTAGTTAATGCAGCTGATGCACCAGTTACACCAGCTATTGTGTTATCTTTAAGCCACTGACCAGCATTTTTTAGTGACTCACTTGCAGACTCATTTATAGCGTTAAATTGACTTGCTTGCCCCTCTGCAGCTATCTGCTGAGTGCTTTTAGGCATAGCACCATTAAGCTGAGTAAGCAAAGCCATAGGACTAACAGGCGATATATATCCATTATTTGTTGTGCCTATATCATAGGCTTTATTTCCAGATGAATTAGTCCACCTACCCGAAGGAGTAAATTTAAGTCCTAAATCAAGTCCTAAATCTGTATTATTTTTATGCAAAAGGTTTTGTTTATTAGTTAATGCAGATACATTTTGATTAGGGTTTTGTTTTAAAAGTAAGTTTTTTTGAGCTTCTAATCTATTCCATTGAGTAGAATTTTCCGCCATTTTTTGCACTTTTGGATTAGATGAAACGGTAGGTAATGACGAAGATTTAATAGTTGGTGTCTTTGCTGATGTGGAAGTTGGTTTTTTAACAGTGCTTTTTGGTGTTATTTTAGGAGTTGAAAGCACCTTATTTGTAGCATTTGAAAGAGTTGTAGTAGGTCTAGGCACAGATACATTTTTAGCATTGTTAAAGGTATCTGAATTAGATTTTATAGCAATATTTTTTGCTGTACTAGCAGCTTTTAACAATGTATTTTTAATATCATCTTTTTTCTTCTTTTTTGCCATTACCTTTTAACCGTCCTTTCAGTTAGAAATTGTACGAATTTTGAAGATACTTGTTATATAATTCTTGATAAATATTTGCAAGTTTTGCACCGCTGTTAGCAAGTTTTTGTGCTTCAAGCTCAGCCTCTGCCTGCTGATATCCAAAAGCTTTTTGAAGTAATAACTGGAATTGCTTAATCTGATTATCTAAACTTAAACCTTCTATTGTGTAAGAAAGCTGTTGACCTGCCATAGTTGGATTACCGTTAAGACTGCCAGTAATACCTGCCTGAGTGAAAGCATTATTAATATTTTGCTGGTTCATGCTTTGACCGTTGCCAATAGCCCACTGCATAGCGGATAAAATATTGTTAGCGTTCTGCATACCCGCTTGTAGTACGGTATTATAATAACCTTGTAGCTGTTCAGCAGTAGCAAGGTCGCCAGAAAGTTGAGCATTTTTAATAGCAAGCTCAATAGCCTGAATTTGATTGCTAACGTTCTGTTCATTAGAGTTTACAGCATTTGTGTAAGCGTTTTGAGCAGCAATAGCAGAGCTTTCAGAGAGTCCAGAATTAGAAAGACCCAAAGCGGCGAGCATTTCAGCATTTGAGCCATTAGGATTAAGTAAATTCATATAGTTTTGTTGAGCCGCAGAGTTTGCACTTTGTCCAGCTTGATAAACACCAGTTTTCTGAGCTTCAAGCTGAGAAACATTCTGCTCAATAGCAGCTTGATTTTGAGCTTTAATAGCATCTTGCATTTGCTCATATTGGTCCATATAACCGTTCATAGCATCTTCATATTGCTTAATAGCATCAAATTGTGGCTGATACATCTGGTTATAAAGACCGTCAACATAGCTTTGTGCCTGTTCCTGCCATGCATCAGCCTTGCCATTTAGTTTATTTAGTCGCTGATTAAGTATGTTTTGGAGCTGACCTACACTAGCAGTACCCATGCTGTCCTGAAACATCTGTGACCAGTCAGTATTTTGGTAAAGACCAGACCAGTTAGAATTGCTACCAGCGTTTAAAAACTGAGAATAGTTGTTTGTTTTGTCGTTTCCGTTTCCATAACCTGCATCAATTTTCTGGTTTCTGAGCTGTTCATACTGAGCAGCACTTTGATAATCACCTTTACTTACAGCATCATTTATAAGTGCCTGATAATCTGTATTTACATCAAATTTAGGAGTATTAGACGTTGATGAACTGCTAGAACTCCAAGAAGAACCAGAACTAGAGTTAGAACCAGAAGAATTGCTAGTATTATTAGACCCAGGGTATCTATTATTATAGGAATTTGAAGAAGTGCTAGAGCTAGATGAACTGTTAGAACTGGAAGAACTGTTATTATTTTTATTAGCTGAAGATATAGCACCAGCTGCCTGAGCCGCATTTATAGCACCGCTAATAGCAGCACCTAAACCACCAAAAAACATAGTATTAACCCTCCTTTTTTTCTAAAAGCTTAGTAAGCTGAGGTAAAAGCCTAATTAAATCTGGTAATTTTTCAATCTGACCATCAGTTAAGCGGTCAATATACATCATTGGCTGAATAGAGCTGTGTTCAACAGCCATTGCACCAGAGCTATCAGTAGAAATAACACCGACTTTGAACATTCTTGTAAAAGTATCCTGAGCATAATCGGGCATATCTGGAACATATTTATAAACTTTCATTTTTTGAGCCTCACATAATTTATTTTTAAAATTTATCCATAGTGTTTCATCTTCAACCATAGGAGCAGGGCAATCCTTACCAGTGACATCAAAATGTCTAATTACATTGTCCTTACTTATGTTGTATTTTTGCATTAAATAGCTTGCAAGCTCAGCAGCCTTGTTTATACTAGCTTGTACTATCTGCCCTTTAGAGTTAAGCATACATATCTCAATGCCTAAGCTGTTAGCATTTCGGCAGTATTTATGCTTGTAGTTTTTCGCTCCACAATGCCAAGCAATATCTGCATCATGCACACTCTGCCAGACTTGACTACTATCAACAAAGTAATGTGCAGATGTTTTTGTAACTTCTCTTGCAAAATAGTCTACATTATTTTTAGCAGTATCGCCCTTATTAGCAGTATAATGAATAACAATATATTCAATATCTCTTGAATTGCACTCCTGATAATTACCAGAGTTACACTGTTTAAAGTTTATCTGCATTTTGTTCCTCACTTTCTTTGAGTTGCTCAAGTACATTTTTTAATTTTTCTGGATACGGAACGCCAAGCTTACCCGCATTTTCAAGAATACTTATACCCTCATTTGCTAAATAAAAGGCTATTACAACGCCTCTAACAACACCAGAACCACCCATTACATGGGTATCAAGTATGTTAGCAATCAGCACTAAAAGCAGAATAAAGACCTTTTTTGCAAGACCTTTAAAGCCTACCGAGCTGTTAAGGGTTTTATTTACAATAGCAACCATCAAGCCAGTGATGTAATCTATTGCAATAAAAGCTAAAAGAGCCATCATAACACCGTCAAGCTTGCCCCAGAACAGACCACAAAAGCCACCAAAAGCAGCACAAACGGTTTTAAAACCTAAAATTATATTATTTTCCATTGTTTATCACCTATTTTTGAAAATTTATGTAAAAAAATAGCCTGCTCTTGACTTAGAGCAGACTAATGTGTTAATATTGAGTTAGAAAAAGGGTGCTGTCTGACAGACGGTTAGCCCCAAATTTTGTCGATTACTGTGAATCGTAACCGCTCTACTTAGGACATGGAGCGGTTACTTTGCGTTTATAATGAGTATATGTAGCAAAAAAGCTACACATAATAAAATTCTAAAGAATTTCATCATCATAAAGCTATCACCTCCCTTCATGGGAGAGTGAGCTAACCGCCCGCCGTTTGTTTGACAGCACCTGAGCTATTTTAACACAAGTAACTGCCCTATATCAAGTTTTTAGTATCGCTTTCTGATTAAAGAGAGCGATTTTTTTGTTTTACTCTGCAAGTTGAGGCATATCAAGGTCAATTAGCACTTGCTTTACCTGCTCTTTAAGAGTATCAGGCACTTGCTCATAAGTTTTTGCACCATTGACAATCAAAGTAGCATAAATAACAGCCATGTTTTGCACGTCCTTTCTGAAAAATAATTTTATGATAAGATTGAAAAACATCAATCATCACCAACTAATCTTTTTGTTTGCAAGTATCATTTCATAAACCTCAGTTAGAGCAAGCTGAGTTTGCAAGAGTTGCTCTTGTAAATCTTTAACTGTTGGCTGAGGTGTAGGCGGTTTGGGCCTGTCCGCTTCTATTTCTTCTACTGTTCTTTCGACCGCCTTACCATCAACCAATTTATATCTTGGCACACCATCATTAGTATAGATAGGCTTATCAAAATAGTGTGATTGACAAAGATTATATTTATCTCCACTTCCCTCATCAATCAGCACCCAATCTGTTAAATCATTTGGTGTGGTATATCCGCCTTCACAGCATAATATACGATTTTGTTTATCTACTTTAACATATACTTTTGATGTATTTTTTTGCATGTTTATCACCTTACAGTTCTGCATTTGCCACTATTATAAAATCATAAAATCTTGATTGTACAAATGCTCCTTGCTTTCTTATGATAGCAAAACCAAAGTTTGTCACATAAGAACAAGTAAATCCAGATATATCAACAGATGCACCAGTAGAAGAATCTCTCACCTTATTTATGGTAACCATTTCTTCTCCATCACCTTTTGCATAGACAGATATCGCAGGAATTGTTCTCATTGGAACAGGAAATTGATAATTAACAAGGAGTTCATCTGTGCTTATTGCTTGACAATGACCAGACCACAGATTATTGTTTTTAAATTCATTTATAGGACCTTCTATTTTACGAAATTCTACATAATAACGTAAGCAATCCCTAAATACACTTGCATAATCAGGAGTTTCAAATAGATGCCATTTTTCCTTATTATCTTTCCAAGCAAGGGTTTGAAAATCCCCTTCCTCAAGCTTCATAGCATACAAGTCGATTGTATTGCCCATAGCAAATAGTGTACAATAGCAGTCATTTGGCACAGTATCTTCGTCGATGTCAACAGTAACAAAAATTAAATCAATATCATCAGATACTTTATAGTTGTATTGGAATTCAAAATTTTCAGTAGCCCATTTCTTACCCGTCCATAAGTTAAGAAATACATTATCATTAACTTTATTAGAACATTTACATAATGCAGATATTGTATATCTACCAGCTTTAAATGACTGAGATTTGAATTGTGAAAATGATGGGTCATTGCGTGTATTAGTGTCAGAAATCTGTAAGCAATCATCTAAGATATTTAAAGTTGCAGTTGTAGCATATCTCCATCTATCAATAGAGTTATGCCATGTGTCATCATTGGTGTATATTTTTTTACCTTTTTGGTTTACTGGAAATTTTCCAAAATCTCCACCACCGATAAAATAGGCATTATCAAGCAAATTTTCCCTAGGCATACAACCAAGATTATATATTGCCTCCTGAGCAGTTTTTGCACCAGTACCGCCCTGAGAAACTGGAACAGCGTTACCTAAATAGGGGTCAATTTTGCTTATGGTATCAGCTAAAGAAATAATAGCTTGTTGTAGATTACTAGCACTAACGCCACTTACAGGCTGTAAACCTACAAGAGAAGCACCATCAGCGGTAAAAAGTCTTTCTAGGTTTGAGATATCAATATCTTTATTTTTTAAAAGTAGAGAAACAGCTTGTAAAACAGCTTGCACATTGCCACCAGATAAACCATCAATAGGCGTTAAACCTATATTTAAAGCACCTTGAGAGCCTGTTAAATCATCAATAATACCATTTATAGCAGGTTTTAACTGATTAGAGTTAGAGTCAAAAGCCGCTTTAAGAGCTGCAGCCGTCATTTGAGGTTTGTCGTCTAAGCTAGAAACAGACTGTGACCAGTCACTAACTTTTCTATCTATTAAAGCCATTAACTTCGCCCCTTTCGTTTAGCGTAACCGCCAATAGTGTAATGCAGAGCAGCCGAGTATATACCAAAACCCTCGCTAGGTTCTTCACCTTTTAGAATTACTTGAATAAATAAGAATTTTTTAATTTTCTTTTTAAACATAATTTGCTGAACATCAAGACAAGAAAAAGTAAATCTATTAAAATCAACATCATAAAAGCTAAAAATATCAGCGGTAGGAACATCTATTTTTTGACCAAAGTCCTTTTCAGTTCTAAGCCATATTTCACAGCTAGACCTTGTAAAAGCCTTGAGTTGTATGCCATTACCACGCTTATGCAGTGTTTTGTAGCGTGTAGGATATCCTAAGCTGTCGAGTTTAGACCGCCATTCCCACTTAATTGGCTTTCCATCATCATTGTAAGCCATCATTAAGCGGTCACCTACTTCATCAACCATATCATTGTTAAATCGGCATATTTTCCCGTCATCAGTTCCAAAATACAAAATATCGTCCTCTGTACTCATGCATCTTGCGGGAATATTGTCCCAATAGTACCACTCATAACCGCCATCGCTCTTATCTTGGTTACTGTCAGCTACATAAGCATGACCGTTAATAGCTAATATGTAGTAGCCTTGCCAAACAGCAGAAACAGCATTTTCTAGTTTTTTTTCTTTGATTAAGTAAGGGTTAACACGTTCAGAGCGACATTTTAGCGAGCGTTGCACATTCGGGTAAGTGTAACTTGTAACAGGAGCAAACACACCTCTAGGAGAGAGAAACAAAGGGTCATCAAGAAGTGTTTGTATAGCATAAGAGCCAACCGCACCAATACCATTTAAGCCCTCTTTTAACGGAAAAATACTTGTTCCACTGTCTGATGTTTCGGCAGTGTGATTCCAAATAGTGATTTCTTGGCGGTTGTCCTCCTTTAAAACTAAGAGTTCGCCTTGATATTTGGCATAACCTACGATTTTAAAGTCATTTGTACCGACTTCAATGCTTTGATTGTCTGGGAAATAGGTTGCATCTTTAAGACCAGAATACCATTCAGTAGCCTTCATATCTGGATTACCAGTTAAAAACACTCTGGTTGAGTTGTTAATGCCAAAAGTAGTAAAGATTTTACACTTTTTTATTTTATCTGCTGCACCTTCGGTTGTTTTTTGAAATTCAATGGTAAGTGTAGCAGTACCACTTGCCGCAGGTTTAGCAGGTGCAGGAGAAATAGTTACAACACCAGTATCAGCTTTAAAAGAAATACCGCTTTTTATTTCCTCACCATTGTTCCAAACCTTAACAGTCGAACCCTCATCAATTTTCTTTGTATCAACAGTAAATTCAGTAGCTGAACCGTCTGGAATAAAAGTGTTTTTACGTCTTTTGGATAGCAAATTAACACTTTCGTATAGATTACCGCCACCAGTAGGCTTAGCACCAATAGTTGTAGTTGGTATATATGCCTCATCTTCCACATTTTTAACTGTTTTACCATCATAATGAAGATATTCTTTACCTGTTAGTATCCAAAGGTCACCATTGAAGTAAAAGCCTGTGCTTTTATCGTCGTTGATATCTTCAAGTAAAACTTGTTCTTCTAATGGCTCATCAGCAGTAAATTTAGTTACTTCTGGTTGCTTGAGTTTTATTAGCTTAGTTCCAGAGTGAACAATCATTTGCCTTTCATTATCTATAACAAAAGACCAAAGACCATTTATTCTAGCTTTATCACCAAACTGATGTAATGTTCGCCAGCCAACACGCTTTTCTGGATAACCGCCAGCATCAGAAATGAGGTTAACCGCCCAAGGACTTCTGCTGTCATCAATTTGAGTATCATCAGTTAAAAGGTCAACCCCTCTAAACTGCTGATAAACTTTATATCCTTCTGACGGTTGAGTAAAAGACGGAACAGAAAGAGCTTCAAGCATCTTCGTAAACCTCCATTTCTATTTCAACCGCAGGGGTTATGCTGTTTAACATTTGTGTAAATTTGTTATAAGCAAGAACAGACTCCGCTTTTTTATCGTCATCAGCCTCTAAAAACTTGCTTTGCACAGCGTAAGGCATAGCCATTCGAGCTATTTCCTCACAAAATGGAATTTCAAAGTTTTCAAAATCAGAGCCTACTAAAAAAGGGGGAGCAAGTAATTTATCTTGCCCCCTGATTGTTCGGAACTGATTTTCATAAGGCAAACAAACCGCCATTGTTTGATTTAAGATAGTCGGGAAAGCAGATTTTAATTCATCATCATCATCTGGTATTTCATAAACGAGATAACACCCCTGTTCATACAGTTCACGAGCAGTCATACTTAAGTCTCCTTATGAGTCTGCAACTTTTGTTTCTGCGATTTCAGAGGTAAACTTTCTTGTTGTTTCATCATTTTTTCCAAATGCAACAGCTCTTACAAGCTTACTAGTACCATCAAAAGCAGCAGTATAAATTTGTCTTGTCATGGAGAAACGAGGGTCAGAGCCGTCCAATGTGTAATAAATAGCAGCAGCACTATCAGAAGTTAGTGTTACAGCCTTTTTATTAGTATCTGTAATAGTAGGCTTAGCTTGCTGAGCAGACTGAAGAACGAGAGAGTAAACCGCATTAGCTTTAGAACCAAGTACAAAAACATCATAGAGCTGTCTGCCTTCTATAACAGCACCATTTATACCGACAGGGTCGGTGTGAATTTTGGTGCTATTTAACTTGTAAGGAAAAGCAATGGCACTAGAATGAATAGCAGTGAAGTAGTGATTTGTATCAAAACAACTATCTGGAACTTCGATAACAGCAAAACCTGCGACTTTGCCGACTGTACCAGTTGGTAACTGTTTACCTGCTAAGCTATCAAGTCCAATCCATTCGTTAGAAAGCATAATATCAGGGATAAATCTGGACTGAACAAATAAAACTCTTTCTTTTGAATGTACTCTATGATTATTGAACCATGTGCGAGCCTTAAAAATCTCAGATACAATATTTGATTTTGTAGGTTCAGCGGAAATTGTCACAACTTTACCGAAATCAACCATACGACTTAATGCATAACCATCAGCCATAGGAACAGCTTGTTCTCTGATTTGCTGACGTAGCCATTGACCAGCCTTATTATTGATAGTCTGTTCAGACTCATCACCCTTATCTACAACACCAGTAAATGATTTATCTTGGCTCATAGTGTATTCATGTACAACATCATTAACATCTTCGAGCTTACCATAACGAGAACCGCCAGAACGTTGATAATCATTCATTGGAGTGGTTTTAAGTTCGTAAATTCTAACAGTTTTAGCACCTGTAAAGTCAATTTTAGCTTTACAATGATTTTTAACATAAGACTCATGTGCAAAACCTTGTTCAATTTGAGGACCATATTTGATTGCTAAATTGATAGCCATTTTTTAAAATCTCCTTTTAAAATTTATTTTTATAATCCAAACCCGCTTAAAAACGAATCAGAACTAACATTAGAACCTTGCATACTACCAATAGAAGTAGCTGCATTTTGCTGATTTTTATTAAACGCTGCAAGCTGTGCCTTGTATTGCTCAGCCTGTAAACGCTCATAAGCCGCAGATGGGTGCAAGCCAGACTTCACAAGTTCAAAAAACTTAGGGTCTAAGTTTTCTTTTTTTACATCTGGATACTGTCTATAAAACTCTAAAAAAGGTTTTACTTTTTCCGCATTTGCCTTTTGCTGAGCTTGATATTGGGCTTGCTGTTGAGCTTTTTGTATTTGCTGTTCTACTAATACCCTTTGATTAGCTTGTTGCTGATGTCTATTTTGCACAGTCTGTTGTGCGAGTCCAAAAAGTGCCTCCTGTGGTGTATCAGGGTACTTCATTTGAAAATTTTTAATCTCGTTTTGAACTTCAAAGTTATTTAATTGCTGTTGCATAGCCTGCATATAAGCTTGCCTATCACTAAAACCAGCAGCTTTAGCATAAGCATCTAATAAAAGCTCTGCTTCATTCGGCTTCTGTGGCTGTACTGGTTGTTGTGGAGCTAACCCACGCTCAAGAATTTGCCCGATGTTGCCACCAAAAGCATTATTTAAAGCCGTAAGAGCGTCCAAAGGCACATTTACAGACTGACCATTGTAAGGAACGCTAACAAATTGCTGTGCAGTTTGCTGTGTTTGCGGTATATTTTGCTCAGTTTGTGGCTGTGTTTCATCATTTTGCGATAAAGTTTGTTGCGGTTCTTCGATTACTTCTGGCGAAAGTTCACCCCAATCACCAAAACCGTCCTCAAAACCATCTAAGCCACTATCTTCTAAACCTTCATTTTGACTTGTTGGTTCTTGTGGTTCTGGTGCAGGTTCTACGCCTTCATCTGCGAAAAATTGCAAGCCTAAACGTTTAAAAAAAGTTGATTTCATTGTATATTACCTCCTGTTTGTTGTTGCATAGCAGCCATTTGATTATTCATAGCTGTCTGTTTCTTCATAGCTTCTATAATTTCCTGTTTGTTAGGAATATAGCTATTAGGAATTGACTCAAGATATAGAACTGGGTCAGTAATCATACCAGCTTGCATAAGCTTGTCCATGTTGGTCATAGCAACTATTTCAGACCAGTAAGTAGCAGCACCTACATCAACATTTATATCCATAGCACCTATTGAAAGCTTATCAAAATCTAATAAAACATCAGTTTTCTGCTCAATTTGCGAGCCATCAGGCTGAGTTTGCTTTAAATTGACACTAATACTTCTTGTTCCATAATAAGCACAAGCCATGTCGACTATTATGCGTATACAATCCTCATTAAATTGCTCAAACATACGCTTTTGCAGTTCAAGCGGTGCATTACTAGCCTTTTGAGTTGCAAGTATAGCCGAAGTATTATCTGGGTTAGATATATTACCAAGTGCAGTATCTGACGCACCCATGCAATCTTTCATCATGCTTTGATACATTTCAATACTAGAGAAAACGCCGCTAGGCATCTGCATACCACCAATAGGGTTAGCTATTACCTCTCTAGGGTCACCAGTGACACCAATCGCCTTAGATGGGTCACCATTCCAGCCATTTGGTAGCCTTTGAATGTTATAAACCAGCTTAGGCATAGCCACATTCTGAGTGTAAGCACCAATATAAGTAGCCTGTTTGTTTATAGCTATCTGAGTTGGTATCATCTCTGTTATAGGACTAATGCCATGCATACAGTTATTACGCTCTATCCAACTAGCCCAAGCAATAGGATATAACGACATATTTGTTTTAGTTTCGGGATAAGTTATAACATCGCCGCAAACTTTCATAAAATATATATTTTCTGTTGTTTGAGGTATAGAAAACTCATCTGACTGTGTTTGACTTTCTACTTTCCAAAGCCTTGTAAGCTCAGTTACAAGCTCATCAGATGTTTGTTCGTCCTCACCGACATACTCAGAACAACTATCTGACTGTATTTCTTGCCAGTTTTGTATGCCATTCGCTTCTGCTTCTCGCCTTACTTCCTTTACTGGTCTACGCCTAGCAATAATTATGTAAGGCTGTCCTTGTACATCTACCGAGTGAGGATTTCCAAAAAAAACATTGGTGTTCATCAGCGGTTCACAAACAATATCACCTTTTACAAGCTGACCAGTGTTTATTTTCGGGTTAAAAGTGAAATACATACATAAATCACCATCAACCACACCATTTCTAAGAACTTTTCTATTCTTAGTCTTAATTGCCTGACGCTCAAATACACGTTCAACAACTGCATCAAGAGCTTGACACTCAATACTGTTCTGGTCACTCACATTAAACGGTCTAATATTCCAAGAAATATCATCAGAAACAACTTGCGACTGAAAAAGAGAAGTAACACGCCTTAAAATATTAAAAGTAACGGGCTGTATCTTAGAAGTTTTCAAGCCTTCCCACTGTTGCCCTAAATAAAACTTCTCATTTTTCTTAACCTGCTCAAAAAGGTTTAATTTTTCCTTGAATTGCTTGCCTCTGCTGTATTCAGACTGTACCTTTTGTGATGAAATATTACTATTCATTTCCTTGCACTCCTGTATAATTCATTATCTTCTGCAAATCAGAGTGAAAAGTATCAATATTACCGTCTACATTTTGCGGAGTTTTAGAGGTTTCCTCTCGTTTTTCGTCGAAACGCTCTAAGAGGTCCAAACGCTCAGCGGTCTGACCGCAAGTATAGCCAAGCTTAAAAGCGAGTACAGCACAAACAATAGTTAAAACTATACTAAAAGCCGTTATAATCATTAAAACCGTCCTCCTCTTCATAATCATACTGTTTGTTATTTTCGCTAACCGCTGCCAACGGCTGACCAGAAACAAAGTAACGCACCGCATCACCAGCATGAGTAACTTCATGTGGCTCTGTTGCTACATCATCAGGATTTTTCTCATCATGCAGTAGTAGTGGAATTGTTTTTATAAGGTTAACGCAATTAGAAAAGAATATAAGTTTGGGTTTACCGCCATCTTTAGGCACTTTAAGCCATTCTCTGACATCAAACCACCCTTGCACTCTATTATTACTAGCCTTATAAAGTGGAACACCACACTCAGCAAAGATATCAGCAGCAGAGCGACCAGTTTCCTGTCTTTTATTCCACATATCGGGCGGAGCAAAAGTAGCTAAGATGTTTTCCTCTGGTGTAGTAAGGTCTAAAATCTTAGCAGCAGCATCTGAAATGGTTAAACCTTCGCCCTCATTGCCAAATTGGTCTTTCTTGTCTTTGCCTTCATAGATTTCTTTGTAAAAATACGCTCTTTTGTTTTCGTCCATCGCCACAAAGTAACAAGCGAACATATCAAATCCATAGTCAAAAACTCTGTATCTTCTCCAATGACTAGGAATGGTAAAAGGCTTACACACATGAATATTCACATCAAATTCAGTGAAATATTGACCTTCAAACACATTCCAGTCACCATATAACATAGCTTTTTTACGTTTTTCGGGCAGATTTTCCAACGCTCTGACATAATCAGGACTATTTTTCATAAGCCAAGGGTTGTCATACACATTAGCTTGAATAAAAAAATAATCATCTGGGTTTTCCTTTTCGTTGTAATCTCTATCTATAAAAAGACGTTTAAACCAAGCATGACCAACGCCCCCTGGGTTACAAGTGAAGTACATTCTAGGAGGAAAATATTCTTTCATTTGCCCGCTAGAACGGTTACTTTCTGTCATAGTCTGGAATACAATTTCGGGAAAAAGTGTACATTCTTCTAAGAAAATTACATCATAAGCCTGACCTTGATACTGCAAAAGGTCGCTTTCATTTTTACAATAGCCAAATTTTAAACGTGAACCATTCGGAAATGTGAAAGCCTTGTCAACACTTGAGTATTTAGCAATACCTTTTAGCAATTTCATAGCTGGTATAAGGTGGTTTTCTTTAAGTTCTGGATATGTTCTACGCATAAAGAGAGCTTGCAAACCAGAATATCTAAGGCATAGTATAATGCCTTGATTTCTAGCAACATCACTCTTTCCGCCACCTCTAGCTCCACCATAAGCAGTGTAACGGTATTTACTCTTATAAAATTCAACCTGTTTTGGGTAAGGCTTATTAATTATTAGTTTTTTCATCAGCCTAACATCTCACTCATAGAGCTATCAGCAAAAGAAATTTGTATATTGCAGTCACTTTCTTCCTCGCCAGCAAGATATTTTTCAAACTTCTCTGAGATTGAAAGACTTTCTTTTGCAATCTTGAGCATATCAGTCATACTTGTTCCAGTATAGTTTTTGACGATTTCCGCCATAGTTTCACGAGTTACATCATCAAGTTCACCATCAGATAAAATTTTAATAAGTATTTTATCAATCTGACTTTTCTCAAGCTTTAAAGCCTTGCTTTGCTTATCTAGTCCATCAATACTACGACTTGCAACAGAATAAGCCTTATCCATTAGATTTCTTAATTTATTTCTCCTAATAGCGATTAAATCAGGGTCAGAACTTTTATCAGTGCGATACCAATCATAAACAGTCGAACTTGGTATCCCTAATTTTTTAGCAACTTTAGATGGGGTCATTTTGGGTTCTGTACACATAGCAACAGCATTCGCCCTAAACGCATCATCATATTTACTTCCTTGCATTTTTGCTCACCCCTTTATTTTTGATAAATCTAATTATAATTAGAAAAAACGGGAAAAAACGGACAATTTTTAATCACTAATTTTGTTTATTTTTCTTTTAAGAATATTCTTTACAGAATACATTATAAATGATATACTATAGATAGTTAAAGAATACATAAACCACCAACCAATCATTAAAAAGGAGAATTATTATGAAAAAGATAACAATCGAGGAAGTAAAAAAAGCAATTTGGGAATCTGAGTTCACATGTGATGAAGATAGCGTTATATATTATCTACAAGTCACAGATGATGGTGAAGTAGTGAATGGCTCTCTAAAAAAAGCTGATGAGCAATTTGATTATCATGTTGCTTACGAAAGATACGTCGGTGAATATGATGAATACGATAAATACAAGGATTATGATGAAAATTATAGAAAAGAAAAATATGAGGAGGATTTAAGAAAAGCAATAGATGACTGTGAAGTTGATGGCAATGAAATTTTCGAGGAAGCAGCAAAAAATCTTTGTGACCAAGTTAATAAATGGTTTGATGAGCAAGAACAAGGAAAAGCTTGTTTTAAACAGTTACTTGATGAGGTACTTAAATAAAAAAAAGGAGTTTTAAAAAATGAATAATCTAAAAAAGCTCAGAACAGATAAGGGTTTAAAACAACTAGAACTAAGCCACAAAAGCGGAATTGCTCTATCTGTAATATCAAAGCTAGAAACTGGCTTTACAGACATAATGCAGACAAGAGTCTGTACAATGGCAGCACTTGCAAAAGCTCTTGACTGCACAATAGAAAATCTGATAGGAGATGAAGATAAATGACAGCCGAACAAGTAGCAACAACCATAGAATTATGGAAGCCAGAGAACTTCCATGGCAATGAAGAAATTTTTATAAAAGCAGTAGAAATAAATATAAAAAAAGCAAAATTAAAAGGAAGAAAGCAAGAAGAGCTTGAATGGAAAGAAATTTATCAATCATTCAGAAAATTAACAGCACCAAAGGAAACCGAACTGCATATAGATGAAGATGAAGAAGATTACAATCTAGGTTTTTAAAATAAGCCGTCCGAAAGGGCGGTTTTTTATTGCCTTTAATATCATAACAAACGACCATTAAATTTAATACTAGATTTAATACATAATATAATAGTATCAATATTACTTTTAATACTTAGATATATATAGTTACTTTTAATACTAATTTCAGTAAATAAAAAACACTCTCATTTTATAGAGAGTGCAAATTTTCATAATTTTTAGCAAGCTTATAGAAAGTAGCCTTTTTAAGATTAAGCTCTTGCATAGCCTGAACAGCTGTAATATTTCCAGCTTTCCAAATTCCGTATACTTTCGCCCAATCGCTTGGGTATTCGGCTTTTGGTCTGCCAAGGTGCTTACCTTTTAATTTTGCAGCAGCAATACCTTCTGCTTGACGCTTTCTAATTGTTAATCGTTCCTGTTCTGCCATTGATGCAAGCACTTCAATTATTATATTGTTAAGCATATCAATTATCCAACTGCCATTTTCACCATTTGGAAAATCAATCATAGTTGTAGGCAAATCCAAAATCTGAACTCTTATTCCAGCTTTACGAAAATATTCAAGCTCATCTTTTATAGCCTGTTTGTTTCGACCTAAACGGTCAAGACTTTTAACAATAAGTGTGTCACCTTTTCTAAGTAGTGTTTCCCTTAGTGACCTATACCCCACACGGTCGAAATCTTTACCGCTTTGTTTATCAGTTATAATATCACGCTCATCATCAATGTATTTTTTAAGCTCTAAAATTTGTCTGTCTAAATTTTGCTCTTTGGTGCTAACTCGTGCATATCCATATTTTTTCACCATGATTTTTTACTTCCCTTCAAAAAGTGCTGTTTTTAGTATATAAAAATGTAAGTTTTTTTATATACGTTTGCTTTTCATTTCACTAACCTTTATGGACTTAATAAGCATAAAAATATAAAGCGTTTTCCATTTCTCTAAAGTTTCACCTTTTCAAACAGTTTTTTTCTTAAAATAATTTACAACAATCTTTCTAGCGTTATCGTGAGAAACATAACCCATCTTAAAACTGACCTCTGCCCAAGTTTTCCCATCAACATAGTGTAATTTAATAGCACGCCTAACTAAACTGTCTGGAATTTCTTCAATCTCCTTAGCAACAGAGCGTAAAAATTCTTTTTTTTTCTCTTCGGCAAGATTATCATCACGAAACAATGACCAAGCACCGAGAGTGTGTTGTCTTTGAATTTCTTCTTCCATTTCTAAGATAAGACTTCTTAATTGCTTGAGTTTTTCTTTATTCATTACACACCCCCATAGATTACGAAGTTTTACGCAGTTTAATGCAGAGAAGTTAGACTTGTTTTCCAGCTAGAAAGCGTTATTTCAAACGCTTATATTTTACAATATTTTACTTTTTGTTTTTGCCTTGCGTATCTTCGCCAGTTAGCAGCTTCATCACATCTGCGTTTGTCCATTTTGGCTTTTTTCCAATACAAGTCAAAAGCTTTTTGGTCTACAATTTTACCTATAATGATTTCATATCTGCCAAATCCGTTATCGCCCAAATAACGATTAACCAATTCAACGCCATCAGGTAACTGACCACATTGGTTCTCTGGTATTTTTCTTCTAAGAGGTTCTTCTGGTCGCTTGAGGTTTCGACTACACCTGTAAGAGCGTTCATTTTCTGGCTTTTTTTCTTTCAAAAGATACTGGCAAGTATCTTCAAAATTGTCTGATAATTCTCTTAAACTTTGAACATTTACACCGCCCATACCCCAAAATTCTATAATTTTTTCTTGCATAAGCTGACCAGTTCCAGTGCAAACGATGTGATAATGTTGCCTTACTGGCTGACCATCTCGGTTATGTGTTTCTCTTACAAGTATGTAGCGATATTGTTTCCCTTTCTTCTTAAAAAAGGTATTCATTCGCCGATGAAAACGTTCTAACGCTCTTTTTTCCTCTTTTTCGGTTGGTTCTTTAGCAAACGAGAGTTCTATAAATAAATCCCTATTCGGTTTAAAATTTACACCGAATAACTGCATAAGATAATATTTGCGTTCAATAAAGTTTATAAGCCGTTTGGCTTCGGTTTGCATTTGTTTGCGTTTTGACCGCTGAGCAGGTGGCTGTTTTTTCAAAATACCAGCAGAATAACAAGCTTGCTCATAGAATTTACCTGCTCTAATTTCTTTTTTTATTTGCATATTTTCACCTACTTTTTATAGCAATGCCTAAGCCTCCCCGATATTTCGAGGAGGCTTTAAAAGGTATTTAATTATTTATTTTTAAACCTAGGTTTGATATAAAAAACTCTAGGTTTGTGTGTTTTTTGTGATTTTACAGTACAATTTTCAGAAGAACAAGGTCTACACTGCTTATTATCTAAAGCATAATGACAAGCATATACAGAACTGCCTACTGCACTTTTAATCTTTCTGTAATATGTACAGCCAATGCAATTATTTTTCATCTTCAATGTAATTTATACAGCGTAACATCTTATATTCAGCCATATTATGCACCGTATCTTCAATATCAAAAATAATGCATAACTGGTCAAGCATATTATAAACATCAGCGATTTCACCAACTAAATCAAGCTTATTAACTTCACCAGTCTGCACACGACCAAGAAGCGTTAAAAGCTCGCCCATTTCTTCGACCGTTTTCGGAATTTGCTTACTTCCGTAAAAATCAACCGCTTTTTCAAGTCTATCATAATGACTAACAGCGTTTTGTAATTCTTTTTCTTCTTCTCCTGTGCAAATATAGGTTGGAACATCATTTACAGCATCAATCATATGCGGAAGATATCTTTCACCATCAGCAACGGACATAATTTTATCTAACATATCTTGTTTCTTTATAAATTCAATCATTTTGTTCTACTCCTTAAATTCAAGTGCTTTAAAACACCATTTCAAATAATCTTTATAAGCTTCTTTTCTAAAATTTCGCCATTTTTTGAGCATGGGGCAAGTGTTGTTAGTTCCTTTGCAGATTTCATTGTATTTGCAATACATACAAGGTCTAGTATCTTGCTTTGCTATTTTTTCAACAAGTGTCATAAGGGTTACCCCCAAATATCTGACTGATTTTTAAGCCAACTAGAAATAGCATAGCCGAAATTTTGAGCGGTTTCAGAGTTAACATTTTTAAGATTTTGAAAAGCAATTTCAAGTTTTTTAATGTTTTCTTGAACTTCACCGAATAAAAAATTAACTTGATGAACAGAAGGATTTTTTGCTTGTTCAAGAGCAGCAGTGGCAGCTTCTGCACGTTCATTAGCTTGCTTAATCTGTTCTTCTGTTTCAGCTTTTACTTGTTCTCTGGCACGTCTTAGTATTTCTTCATCGGGAACAATTTCAGCTTGTACTTCAATAGGCTTTTCTTTTAGTTGTCTTAGTAAATCTTCAACCTGTCCAGAAAGCTCATTATTTCTATCTTCAAGAGCTTGCCTTGCTACTTCCTCTTTTTCCAAAGCCTTTTCTGCTTTTTGTGCAGCTTTTTCGGCTTTTTCAGCTAAAGCTTTAGCATCATCAGCCATTTGTTGAGCTTGTTGTTGAGCTTTTTGGGCTTTTTTATAATCATCAGTAAGTTTTTTTATTTCCCTGCTTGACATATTTGCAAGGTCATTGTTTTGGGCGAGTTCTTTTCTTGCTTCCTCCGAAATGCCAAGAAGCGGAACAATCTGGCTGTAACCTAAATCACCAAATAAATCAACGGCACTCATACCATCTAAAGCGATTTGATTATCTCCAAATTCACGAGCAATACGCATATAATTTTGTGCAGTGCTAGGCTTAAAACCTAATACATTTTCGAGATAATCGAGCCAACCGCCTTGCGGAACTCGTTCTTTAGCTTCATCTAAACGTCTGCCAATATCAATAATACCCTGTCTTATTGTCCTTGCGGTGTTATCACGAATAATAATAATTTCACTTGTAATAACATCAAGAGTTCTTTCACTAACATTCAACTTATATACACTCCTTTAAATAATTTTTCCAGTGATTTATAAAATCCTTAACTGCATTTGTTGGTGAGCAGTTACGAAAGCCATAGCATTGTAAAAGCACCAGTTTTTTAGTATCAAATTCTATTGTATAAAATGGTTTTAGCGGTTCAATTTTGTTTCTAAGCACAAAGATAGCTTTATCGCTTTTTATATGGCTATCAGAATATCGAGCAACACAATGATGCTGTTGTTCGCCTTCTTTTATTAGTTCGGTTTCACTAGAAATAGGGCGAATAAACATTTTATTGTATTTAAAGCAATATTTTTTTAATAATTTACGCTTTATTCTAAATTGTGTATTGTATTTAGCAGTTTTCATGGCGGTAATTCTCAAACTAAGTCTTTGATGACTTTCAAATAAATCACTTGGATAATAGTCTGGATTTTCAATCTGAAGCTCATTAAGTTCATTAAGGTAATCTCTATAGATAGCAACATTATCATAAGCTTGATTATTCCTGTCTCTTATACACATCTCCGAGCCCACGAG
>ERZ1090867.312-NODE-312-length-21938-cov-8.647946_pt1 | contig 21938 bp, 20 predicted proteins | sample MGYA00478476_ERZ1090867 | MGnify/ENA primary metagenome ERZ1090867 (study PRJEB33644, sample SAMEA5815742) | chicken gut metagenome | biome: Chicken; feature: Gastrointestinal Tract; material: Caecum | place: Ireland | collected 2019-01-01 | study: A study of the... | reverse complement strand
GCCTCAAAGCGCTGTGGGCGGTCGCTCATACAATGGTGGCAGCCATTGCGGCAGGCGGAACCGTCGCGGTGCTGGTTGTCGTGATCATCTGCATGATTGCGCTGGTGATTGGCTCCGGGTTCGGCATCTTCTTTGCCGCGGAAAGTGCCGGGGACGGCATGAGCCTGGCCGACGCTATCACCCGACTCAACGTTGAATACCAAGACCGGCTGGAGGAAATCGAGGCAGATCACCCACACGACCGCCTCGAGATCACCTCCAACGACGGCAGCTATGCCATCGCCTGGCAGGATGTCCTGGCGGTCTTTGCCGCCCGCACCAGCGGGGCTGAGGAGGGCGCGCCGGTGGCATATCTGGATGAAGCCAACCTGGAGCGGCTGCGGCAGATCATGTGGGATATGAACGAAGTTACCTGGGAAGTCGAGACACAGACCCATGAGGTGGGGACGGCCCCGGCCTCTGACACAACAGCCGACACCGCGGTGTCCACAACGGGAGAAGATTCCGGCCCCCTCACAGCCTTGGCATCGGACCGCAGCGGCACAGAAGAAGCACCCGCTGCCTCCGCCTCTGACACAGCCGACCCGAGCACAGATGAAAACGAGGACGGCCCCGGCACCACTACGGTGACCGAGACCGTCCTCATTCTTACCTTACACCACAAAACAGCCGAGGAAATGCGCGAGGAATATCACTTCAACGCCCGCCAGAACGAGTACCTAACCTTGCTTTCCGCCGATGATGCAGCCCCGCTCTGGGCTGATCTTCTCGGCGGCTTTGCAATGGGTGAACTGGGCGGTGAAATCTTGTCGCCGGGCTCCGATGCCACGCTGTGTGACGGTGCCTTGCAATGGCCGCTGCCGGTGGCGGGCACGATCACCTCGCCGCAGGGCTACCGCACCGACCCGATCACCGGCGAAACCAGCTACCACAGCGGCACCGACATTGCCGTGTCCGAGGGCACCCCGATCTTGGCCGCCGCCGACGGCACCGTCACCATCGCCAACGCCCTCGACAGTTGGGGTGGCAGCTACGGCTACTACGTCAAACTCGACCACGGCGGCGGACTGACCACGCTGTATGCGCACTGCTCGAGCATCTGCGTCACCGCAGGCCAGCAGGTTCAAGCCGGTGAGGTCATCGCCTACGTCGGACAGACCGGCCGGGCAACGGGACCGCATCTGCATTTTGAGGTTCATTCGTCCTGAGGAGCAGTGTCTGTGTCCGAGCCCTTTTTGTCAGACGCCTTATGTACCTTTTCCAATATCTCCCGCAAAACCGGCGGCACCGGCGCGCCCATCTCGGCGGCATTTTCCAGAATGCTGCCCAGCTCCGTGGCGATGTACCAGGTCAGGACAACAGGCGTCAACAGCATATCGTAGTCAAACGGCAGTTGCAGGCCGGGCACATGGTTGATTACAAGCCCCAAAAAGGTGTCGGTCAGAACGCTCACACAGATCATGATCGTGCTGCCGCCCTTATGCCACAGCCCCTGCCGTGCCTTGCTGGAGTTCCACGCCTTCTCCTTGATGGCCAGCGCGGTGCCCGTCGCGCAATCCAGCAGCATACAAGCCGCGTACAAGATCGCCAGCCACCCCAGCCACCCGTGCAGGGCGGCCCAAAGTCCAACCGCGCCCACGCCTGCCAGCTTTTCCACCGTGTCTGTCTGCATAACGATTTCTCCTTTGTTGATGTGTTTCAAAAAATAAAGAGAGCAAACGGCTTCAAATGTAAACTGCTTTACATTTTTCCGTTTTTGCTCTCTTTATCTTTTGAGTGGCCGCTCAAAAAAACATAAAGGAGAAATGACAAATGGCTTACGAATTCAACCACTACTATGAACTGCAAAACGTGCAGACCCGGAAGTATGTGAACATCCTGGGCAACCATGAGGACGGCACCGTCAAAAATGGTGAGACGGTCAACTTGTTCGCGCGGACGGACAACCCCGACCAGCGTTGGGCTCTGGAGAATTACGGCGGCAGCGGGAATGTGCGGATTGTGCTGCAGCGCGGCGAGGGCTGGTATGCGCTGAACTACAATGTGAGCAACGCCAACTGCATTGTCTGGCATCTGAACACGGCGGAGGATACCGATACGGTCATCACCACCATTCCGGTTGACGGCAAGGCGAATACCTACTACTTTATGCTGCGCGATCGTTCCCTCTATCTGACGGCAGTGGGTACTTCGCTGAAGTGGCAGCCTTACACCGGCGGCGAAGAACAGATGTTCACGATCCTCGAACCCGGTACAGGCGGTGATGGCGGCGACGAGGGGGATGCCTCGACCGTGCCGGATTCCGATCTGGTTACCCGGTTCATTCCCGCATACGAGGGCAATTACACCAAGAACCGCACGGCGCAGGGTGGTGTTCTCTCGGAAATCACCATCCACCATTGCGCCGGTGTGATGACCATTGATTCCCTGGGCGCGCTTTGGCAGCGTGTGGACAGAGGCGGCTCATCCCATTATGGTGTTTCGGAAACTGAGATCGGCCAGTATGTACATGAAAGCGACGTGGCCTGGTCGAACGGCAACTGGGAGGCAAACTGCCGCGCTGTGACGATCGAGACCTCCAACAGCGGCGGCGCGCCGCAATGGCCGGTTTCGGACACGACTTTTGCAACGCTTGTCACCCTGGTAGCGGATATTGCCCGCCGCAACGGGCTGGGCAAGCTCATTAAGGGGCAGAACCTGACCTGGCACAGCATGTACGCCGCCACCGCCTGCCCGGGACCGTATCTGTCCAGCAAGCTGCAGGAACTGGTCGACCGGGCTAACATGATCAACGGGTTCTAAAAAATTTAGATTTTTTTATTTTGACGGTTTACAAAACGCGACGTTCTGACTCTTTACTCTATGAACGTTCAATAAAGCGCTTGACGAAGCGCAAAACAACATCTCAGACAAAATGGAGGTAATAAAGATGTCTGAAAACTTGGAAAATGGAATCTTTTTGATCCGCAATGTAGGCAGCGGCAAGTATCTGAACATTTGGGGGACGGACCAGGTCAGCAACAGCCGAAATGTGTGCCAGTACGATCTGCTTGCTGAATTGAACCAGCTTTTTTGGGTGCAGCGAACCAACAGCGGTGTGCTGAAGCTTTCTTCTATTATGCAGGATTCGGCGCAGAATTTCTACTCGCTTAACATCAACGGATCTACGGGCAATGCTAACCTGTACAGGGAAGAAGCTTCGAATGACGTGGATTCTGCGGTCGTTTTTGAAAATGTCGAGGGTAGCCATTACCGGATTCGGCTCGAACATGCCCGAAGCAACGGTTCCTATGTATATCTGACGGCAATCGGGTCGGGTAATGGCAGTAGTGTCACTACGAATAGCAATGGTAATGTCATGTGGCTCGCTTTGTCAGGCGACTCGAATCAGCAGGTTTGGGATATGGAATTTATGGTTCAGTACCCAAACTACTCGTTCGATATTCGGAAATTGGATGCACAGATTTTCTTGCACAAGTTCTATAATTCAACCATTACCATTGACGCTCAGGCTGGTACGGTTCTTTGCCGCGAATTGGTAAAAGCGCTCCAGCAGATTCTGCTGGGATTGCATGAAGGCAGTGACGGCTACGGAAATTTTGGCCCTGCCACGCTGGCAGCATGTCCAAACTTGTTTGTTGGAATGACACCGAGTGGGTCTTTGACCGAAGATAAGCTGAAGCGCCTCATCACGCTATTTTGCCACGCGATGTTCTGCAAAGGCTACTCGACGGTAGGTATCTATGATACTTACAATGCGAATGTTGCATCAGGCGTAAAGTCTCTTCAAGCCAGTGCAGGCCTTGAGCAGGATGGCATTGTGACCCCTCAGCTTATGAAGGCTGTTTTTAATACAGACAGCTACGTGCTTTCGCTTGTCGGTGATTCCAGAATCCGCGAAATCCAGATGGCGATGAATGGTGGTTATAACGATTACACTGGAATCAATCCTTGCGATGGCGTATATGGGCGTGCGACTAACAATGCGCTCATTTATGCCGTCCAAAAGGAGGAAGGGATCAGCGTTGAAGAGTCTGCTGCCTCGTTTGGCAACCGCACATTCAGCCTATTCCCGACGCTGCCTTTTACTGGCGATTCCAAAGAGGATGGAATCAACGAAACGAATCTGATCAAGATTTTGCAGTATGCGCTGTATGCAAATGGAATGTACACGGGCTTGTTTGATGGCGTTTACTCCAGCACGGTTGAAGAATCTGTTCTGAATTTTCAAGAGTTTATGGCGTATCCTACACCATGGAGCACTTCTGCAACCGCTCGTGTTATGAAAGGCCTACTCGCCAGTTGTGGCGATACCAGCCGCACCTGCATTGCTGTCGATACGTCGCAGGTATTAACCAATCAGGATGCCTATGACTTTTTCGCCAGCGGCGTACGTTATGTCGGGAGATATCTGACGGGGACAGTCCGCGGAGCAGATGGGATTCGGCGTAATAAAGCGATAACGCCCAGCGAGGCGCAAATTATTGTTCAAGTAGGTCTGCATATTGTTCCCATCTATCAGGATGGCGGCACTTATGTATCGTACTTTAACGCAAACAGAGGTGAAGCCGATGCGCTCGCGGCCATCGCGGCTGCAGATGCGCTGAAATTTCCCAACGAAACGACAATTTACTTTGCGGTGGATTGTGATCCTTTGGAATCCCAAATCACTACAGCAATCCTTCCCTATTTTAGGAAGATTAAAACGGTAATCGATGAGGCTGGCCGATATAATGTCGGGGCGTACGGTACCAGAAATGTTTGCAACCGTTTGTATGAAGATAATCTGACGGTTTATAGCTATGTTTCCGATATGTCTACCGGCTATAGCGGCAACCTTGGGTTCAGAATGCCGGTGAATTGGGCGTTTGATCAATTTGCAGAAATTTCTGATGGCTTGGAGCACACGATAGATTTCGATAAAGTGGGGTATTCTGGACGCGATGAAGGCGTTTCCTACCTACTTTCCACCCCGAGCGAAGATGCGACGCCTGAACAAATTCAAGCCGCCTATCAGAAACGCTTTAGCACGTTTCAAGAGGATCTGCCCCTTCTTAACGCGATTACCCCTTCTTCTATTGTTCTTGAAGAAGAAATCACGATCGTCCAATCTGCAAACTATCGAGTTAGCGTTGTCGTTTCTTCCGAAGTCGTCGATGAACCGTCGAATGGGTATGCATCTATCATTCTCAATGTCACGGATGGTGCCCTTTCGCCGAGTGCGGAGACAAGCATCACGAATTATCTCAACGCTATCAAGGCGAATCCTGACTATGCGGAACTTTGGGATGCATATGAGGGTGACAACCAAGACGGCGTTGAAGCAACAATCGATCTGCTCGGCAGCATGGCGCTCTCTGTGCGAACAGGAAAGATTTACTTCTCTGTTGTTCCTGACATCCTCAACAAAACGATTACGTATGTGTTGGCTGCAACAACAGATGACTTCCAGGTCGCCGCTAATGTTAGCGCCACCTTTAGTATGGAGATTCGCATCGAAACCAGGTTGGATGATGATAGCAACGCAGGCGGTATTATTGACAGCTTTACCACTGTGAACGCCACAGATGTTGTATTTGGCCTTCTTGTTGCTGGCGCGCTAATCGGCTTGTTTGTTGCGCCTCAAGTTGAGCTCCCCGCGATTTTGTCGTCTTTGATCACCCTTATCACAAGTTCACTGCCAGCTTTGGTGGCTGCCTGAATAAAATTTCGGTAAATGAACCTGTCCAGATCGCGGTTTATGGCGTTATGGTATAGTTTGTTGCACAAGTGAAGAATCGGGGCTGTTGTACTGGATTTTGGCAACAGCCCCGTTTCTTGTATACTTGTATATGATTTCTTCTGGCATTTCGGCGACTTGTATTTTGTCCTGGCAAATGTCGCATCCACGTGAAGGCACCTGTGAGTTGCGAACCAAAAATCTGTGCAACCGCAAGACCCTACACGACGAACCAACCGGAGCGGATCACACAGGTTGCTGCCGGTTGGAAAGAGAAGGGATTCAAAAGCCCCTTCTTCTTGAGCATAGCAATTTGTCCCGAGCCATCCGAAACTTCGGTATAAATATCCGTTTCGCAGTTGAGAAAGGCAAACGGAGAATCAAAACGGACCGCGATACCACTTGCACCGCGGCATACAGTTCCCCGCAGCACGGCGTCTGCACCACCCGTATGTACAAGTTTTTTTCGCAGTTGCCGAAGGCAGGCCGATACCTGCACCCGCAGCAGGAAAACCCGAACGGTGGGATAGCGAAGGAGAAACAGCAGGAGCAATGCGAATGCGAATGTGCAAGCCACGTATTCGCTCAAAGGATATTGGACGATCATGGCCAGAATCAACCCCAAGGTGATTGGAAATTCGTAAATCAAAGTAGAGAGAAGGGCGATTCCCACAATCGCCAAAGTGGAACGAGATGGGGCACAACCACGTTTTACCTGTGACAGGCAGAATTCTTCGGCTTCTTTCAAGTATATATCGAGCGGAACTTGGAACGGGACGGATTGTTGTAGGGTACGCCCATCAAACTTATTTGCAAAGGTCATAAACGTCCGGCCGTTTTGGCTCAGCCAGGCATATATTTCCGCACGCTGCTGTTCACTGATATGATTTAGTGGGAACAAAAAAGCGTTCGGATACAGCGTGCTTACAAACGCCCACCAGTACCGCAAGGCTAAATTCCCCCCGGGAAGATTTGTGCCCCACACTTTGTCGGCATCCACCAATAACAGCGCATCGTCCCCCTTCCAAAGGCACCAAAGTTGTTTGGTATTGCAAGACCAAATCGCTTTCTCTGACCCATTTTCCTCCTGACAGGTCGCCCTCACGTTTCCTTCTTCAAAATACAAATGAAGCGTGAACTGTGTTCCACGCAAAGCAGGAATCGTGCCGAGAGGGAAGCGCGCCGCGTATCTGCGGCATACCCCTTCATGCATTTTGTTGATTCGCCAAGGCCAACTCAAAAGCGCGATACCCAATAAGGCTTCCAGCCAAACAGGCCAATGCGTTGGATTTGTAAATATTGTGCGGTCAGTAGAAGGAAAGAGAATGAACAGTACGGGGGTACACAGAAATATCGTGCATACATAATACCGCAGATTTCGAAACCAGTTGCCCAAATTGTTTTCAAATGCGCGCACAGACAATGTTTGCAGGATATCGGCGCGCAGGTCTTGGTATGCCTGTGTTTGGCATACTGCTTCGTATTGTTCTGTGTGGTCAGACATAAATTCTCCTCCCTAGAATAAGCACAGTTACTTTTTGTTAGTATAATACCTTTCTATAGCATCTTCAAGGCTTTCTCTTTACTCCAAGCTGTTTTCAATTTTTTTAGGGCTTTGATCTTTGTTTGGTTAATGGCTTGCCGAGTTTTGTGCTTCTGCTGTGCAACTTCGGCAACGGATCGCTGTTCAAAATAGATCGCATAAATGATTGCAAACTCGTGTTCATTCAAAACCTTGTGCAAGTCCTGAAGCGTCAGTTGGTCATATTGGTCCCATGTGCTTGTCTTCTGCTCATACTCAATGACTTGTGGAATCGTTGCATCTTCCAGGTAAGAAGTGCCCCGCTCTTTTCCCTTTTGTTTTGATAGTGCTATATATACGTTTTTCACCGAATTGGCTATGTAACGAATGACGGTGGCATCATCCGTTGACGATAAGCGGTTTGTGTCCCATGTTTTCAGCATTGAGAGCAAAAAGCATTGCAAGTCTTCAAAGCTGTCTTCCCTGTGCAGGAAAAACGCATATCGTTTGATGAGTGGTCTGAATTTTTCGACAAGCTCTAAGGCAGCGTTGGAGTCACCGCCTTGATAAGCAAGAATTTTGTTGTGAATCTCTGCATACATTTTTCTCTACTATCCCTTGGGATAAAGAGAAAAATGCTGCAGATTTGTAAAGCACAACCAAACAAAAAGCGATCAATCAGAATAGTGGGCAATCAGCTTTCACAGATATTGTATGCCCAGCATAACCGTCTTTTACATAAAAGTATAAAAAAGCGCCACACTATTGCTTCTTGCACCGAATACAATATATTCCGTCTCATTAACTGCCATAAGCGGCTTCTGAAACACAGCAGCGACACACTTTCTTCGCGCGTGCCATGCAAAAGGCTTCGCTTGCTGAATACTTTCGCCCTCTTTGGACAACTACATCAGCCTCAAGACGCGGCAGGCCCACCGCAGCGGCTGATTGTTGGTAGTAAAGTTGCCGCCCAGAGTAATAACTGGTTTGGCACTTGCCGTCACGGTGAGTCACATTTAGGAACACGCGTTGGAGGCAGAACTTGTGTCTCGGCACTCAATAATATTCTATAAATCACCTAAAAACATTTCGAATAGACCGATTCGGAATAAGATGACCTCAATACGGTAAAGCGTATATTACGTTTCGTGTTCCAACAAGGAGATAGGCCAATCATTTTACTAGGGTGTATCTGAAAAATCAAAAGTACTGAAAACCTTGCCTGAAAGCAGCGAATGCAAGATTGAACTACGCATCTGATGCTACTTTTAGTAAAACTGAACAGTGCTTGAATACTCTCAAATACACCCTATGTAATTTAACGATTAACTTTATCTTCTATGCCTTTCGCAGAATGCACTGCTGAATTTTTTTCCACATCGGTATCAATGAAAGACCGCATTCATGAAACCGCGCTGTTTTAGTAGTTAACGAACCACCTCGTGTCCTTTCCAAGTTCATTCCACCATGAATCACTGCGCCCAAAATGAATAGGAGACCAATCAACATTTGGGTTATCAGCCGACATGACCCAGCTACGGTTACTTTCAAGCCACAATAACTGACCGTCGCCATTTTCTCCCCATCCCCATTTTCCGCGGTTGAAGGCTGAATCAGCGATACTGTCGTAGCCGATTTCATACATAAATGCCTGGTTATTGCTGCTATTGCGATTTACGGCATATTTGGAACTTTGCACATTTGTCAGAAGAAATCCATTATAGTGGTAATTCCAAAAAAGCTCAAAATGCTGATCATCACCTTGAGAGTGGCCAGCCGCAAGCAGATTTAAGTACCTCCCTTCAACCTCGGTTCCTTCCCCATTCAAATTAATGGGACGGCCAACGGGGCTATTTGCCATGAATAGTTGACCTGATCCAGACAAGGGCATAACTTCTGTTTGAAAAGCAGCGTGTGCTTGCCCGGAAAAGATTACTCCCATAGCAAGAGCCCCAACAAGTATAGTCGAAAATTTCTTTCGCATATAGAATCCTCCTTAACTAAATTGTATAGTGAACTGAAAGGGAAATAATCTGCGAATACCCCCTCCCTTCCTCTTTGAATGTGTATCGAAACGCTGCCAAAAACACTAAACATCATCACTTACAAATTTGAAATCTTGCTCTCCGTGGATATAACTGTTTATTGGTATAAGAGCATATTGATTCTCAAAAGTAACGCCGGATGAGTTACGCTCAGAGGTTTCAAGGGGCGTTTCGATCCGATTATAAAGGACAAAAAAACAATTTTTGTGTGTTGCTAATATCGGCATCGGCTCTTGACTATATTCAGAAATCAATGTGATTTCATGGGTCTCACCCGCCTCAATATCCAAGTAGGTCTTTCGAAATGCACCGTCTTGATAATATTCATATATAAAAGCATTTCCATCGCTACTGGGTTCAAGAAGAGCTTTGTATGCGTTTTTATCAAATGGATAAGTTATTGTTTCTTGCTTTTCTGTGTTTGTCTTTTCGTTATCATCGAATTTGCGAAGTTCAATTCTTGTAACAGTATTGCCTTTTTCCCGCATTATGTACAGATAAGGGTTTTCAATCAAAATGTATTCGTTTTCGGCATTATAGCGTAGCAGAACATTGTTTAAGCTCGGGTTATCTGGATCTATTTCATATATTGTGCGTTCACCACCCGGATTACTTGTGCTCATTTCAAGCAAAAATAGCGAGCTGTCGTATGCGCCCATCAGTGCGTACATTTTGTCCTTGTTTGGCAATTCCAGTAATTCTTCACGACTCTCTTGCTGTAAATCAACCGTTTCGAGAGAAGTGGAGACAACTCCATTTTCATCCACCTCTTGAATAATAAAGTAAAGATAACGTGAGTTAGCCAAAAAATCGCCGCGCAAAAATTGATTCGACTTGTATGTTGAAATTGTATGACGCTCCGATCCGTTCAAATCTGCTACTGCAACATAAGGAGATTCTGTTGGGCCTGCCCCCTCTTTAACAATGATAAGTGATTCATTGTTGCACATGATAGTAGGTTCTAAATTTCCATTTTCGATTGGTATGTAACTAACACAAGAAGCAGAATCATGCGTACAATTAGGTTGTCCACACAGAACGAGCGTTTGAGCCTTCTCAAAATCTGTATAAACAATGTTTACGGAATTTGGATGTAAAGACCGCAGTTCATATACACCCTCTTCTGAATACGCATACGATGATTTGGAGATGTTTATCGTTTTGCCATACTGTTCATCGTGCGTGCTTTCACTTATCTCGGTTTCGGTTTGTGGGGAATCTTCTCCCTTCGATTCAGCATAATTGCTGCACGCGCTAAGAGCTACTAGCGATAGAAGAACGAACAGTCTTGCTCCTCTTTTCATATTCTATCTCCTATTCTTTTGTATCTTGTTCCATGATAATGCCTAAGTTGTATCTGAATAATCCAAAGCGCCGGGTAATTATCTGAGAGGTAGAGAGTGCACAGAAGGGAACCGTTGAAATATTTGACGTAGTCCAAGGCTGTTCAACGCAGTATGTGCCGCTTTTTAGAAGAACTGAGAAACGCAAGGTTTTTTAGATGCACCCTAAGTAGAACCATAATCTCACTGCTCATTTTGCTGAGCTTTTCCGCCAATAACTGAGCAAATTATCTATTTGTATCAGAGTTCTCTTCGGGGGCTTCCGGTCTTTTGGGTTGATGGTTCCGGCCATAGCAGTCCACAGTGCCGCTGTGTTCCAGTTTCACCATTTTTTACAGCGTTGAAGCCAACACTTTGGCGAAACGATTGTTGTTTTTGCTCATAGGCAAAACCTCCATAATGGTTGTTATTTTTTGAGCAAGACGGAGCATGACCGCTTCGCCTCTTTGGCTTAAAAATAACATCCTGATTGCGAAATGGCAAGGAATATGTCCCGAAATGACACGCGTAGAAAAGACAAGAAAGTTTTTGTGCAAATTAACCAGACACCAGCATGGATGAAACGGGCCAGTAAACCAACACTGTCTGCAATAGTGTAATAGTCTACATTCAAAAGGTTTCGGATGAACAGGTTGGCCTTAGCAGTCCCAAATAAATTAGATTTATATAGAAGCATATCGAACTGCATCTTTGTCAGGGATTCCAATCCATCCCCTTCGTTTCATAGGCATCCCGGAGCACACCGGACAAAAACACGGAGGTCAAAAGCGCCACCGCGAGCAGCAGTACCGCAATCCACCCATAGTTATAGGGCTGCCCTTCGGCCCCGCCGTAGCCTTGGGTGGTCAGCAGCGCCGTGGCGTGGAACAGCGGCCAGAAGCCCAGCCACTCGATGCCGCCCTCCATGCCCGAAAGGCTCAACAGCGCCGGCAGGCAGTACCCCACCGCGCTGACGAACAGCGCGGGCAGCAGGTTGCCGAACGCGCGGCCGAGTGTGAGGGTGACCGCCCCCATACACAGGCAGGCAGCCGCACGGCAAAGGAACCAGAACAACAGCACATCCAACAGCGTCACAAACGCGGGCAGGCTTTCAAGCTCCGCGATGCTCATCGCCGGGGCAAAGACGGCGGGCAGGCCGTAGTCCCGCAATACCTGGATCAGATGCGGCAGGCAGGATGCCGCCGCGATCGTCACCGCCACGCCGGCGCTGATCGCGAGCTTGGCCCGCACCGTGCGCTTGCGGCCGAGCGGCGTTGTGCAGAGGATCGCCTCCATCCCGCCGCGGCGCTCCATCGAGAACAGCCCCGCAAAGCAGAGCGCGCAGGCCAGCCCGGCCAGCAGCGTGTCCTGCACATCGGCCTGGCCGGTGAAGCCGAACAGCTGGCGATACCCGCTCTCGTAGACAAGCCACGCGCCGGGGTGTTCCTGCAAATAGTAGTTGATGTTCTGGTTGATAACCTTGCTGTAGACACTGTACTTTTGTTGCAGCGAGCTGAACGCTAGCATCGCGTCGCTGGACAGCTCTCCGGCCGCCACTCTCCGCTGCGCTTCGAGCATCGGGGCAAATTCCTCGCCCTGCTGTTCGAGCCAGTCATAACTCTCCTGGGTGAACGGCCCGGAGATATGTTTCATGTAATAGGCGTAGTAAATCTCATCTGGGGCGATGTAACTCTCGGCGGTCACACCCTGGTAGATGCCGAACCCGATGAAGGCCAAAAGAGCGACTGCTGCGCCGTTGAGAAGCAGCAGCTTGCGGGCTTCTTCCCTATAGATAGAAGTCGCGCGCGTCTTGCGCCGCAACCCCAGCAGGAACCCGCGCTTAGACGCAGACAGCAGTTGCGCGCGCGCAGACACCCAGCAAAAGCCAAACCCCAGCGCCCCGCCGTACAGAACCGCCGCCGTCCACTCGACGAGCGGCAGGCCGATGGGGGAACCGAACCAATACAGGTTTCGGTAGTTGCCAAGCAGCTCGTTGGTTTGCAGCAGACTGGCCAGATTGGCGTACTTAATCACATTCAGCCGGCTTGTGGCGGGGATCATCTCCCGAATCCCAAACATCACGAGCGGCCCGGCCAGCGCGGCGGCCCAACCGGCGGCGGCGCGGCGGGCAACCAGCGCCGCCAGCATGACCCACAGCCCCATGACGAACCCGCCAACCCACTTGGCGAGCAAAAACCGGAACAGATACTGCCCGACCGTGATCTGCATCGTGCAGCGCATCAGCGCCGGCACGCTCTGAATCGTGCGGGTCAGCGGCCCCAAACCAAACGTCGCGCCGCAGTAGACCAGGTTCACCCCATACAAAAGCGCCAGCACGGCCAAAAGGCTCAACGCAAACGCGCCGAGCTTCGCAAACGCCGTTTGCAGCCGCCCGCCGGGCAGGCTGCGCACAAGGGACAACAGCCCGCTGTCCCGCTCCTGCCGCACAAGCAGCAGGGCCAGCACGAGCATGGACGCCAGCAGGATCAGGTCGGTGAAGGCGTAGGAAATGGCGGTGTACAGACCTTTTTGCGGGTAGTAGTCGATCGGCGTTGCGCCAAGGCCGGCATAGACTTCCGCCGTGACTTCGATGTTTTTCAGATCGTACCCGGTTTCGTCGTTCTGAAAGATCGAGATCCCGGCCAGCTGGGTGGCTTTGGCCTGCACGCCTTCGAGGAAATCGGTGTAGCCGGCGACGGTGTCATACTCGGTCGCGAGCTGGGAGAACAGCAGGTATTCCTGCGCAAGGCTGCCGGTGTAGAGGGTGTAACTTTCGTCGAGATACGCTTGCTCGTAGGTATCGAAGAGCGCGGCGTTTTCCTCGCGGTAGTGCTGCAGATAGACGCTGTTGCCGTAGGCGAGGTCGCGGTAATAGTTGTCGAGCCGCAGCAGGGCTTCGGTCTCTTCGAGTTTGCCGTGCAGAAACTCCCCCTTGGCCGCCATATCGGGGCCGAGGGCAGCCAGATCCGCCCCCGCGGCGCGGTAGGCCGCGGCGGGGGGCTGGTTGGCGGTGGGGCGCGCGCCCATCCAGAGCAGCAGCAGGTTGGCGGCCGCCAGCACGGCCAGCAGCAGCGGGAACACGCGGTTGCCCCAGACCTTGCGCAGTTCGGCGGCAAGCAGGCTCATTTCCCGTCCCCCTCCCCGAACACGGCCAGGTACACGTCCTCAAGCCCCTGGCCGGGGGCGTATTTGGCGATGAGGGCCGGCACCGGCGCGGCATCGACGATCTGGCCGGCGCGCAGCAGAATCACCTCGGTGGCGACGGTCTCGACATCGCTGACGACGTGGGTGGCGACGAGAATAATGCGGTCGGCCGCCATTTTGGCGAGCAGCTCGCGCAAGCGGACGCGCTCCTTGGGGTCAAGGCCGGCGGTGGGCTCGTCCAGAATCAGCAGTTTGGGGTCGCCGAGCAGGGCGGCGGCCAGCAGCAGCCGCTGCTTCATCCCGCCGGAGTAGGCGGACAGGCGCTTATCCAGCTCGCCCGAAAGGTTGACCGCCGCGGCCACGCGGTCGACCTCAGCCGGGACGGCTTTGCGGGGCAGTTCTTTGAGCGCGGCCATGTAGGCGAGGAAGCGGCGGCCGGTGTAGCTGTCGTAGAGGCCCTGCTGCTGCGGCATATAGCCGAGGATGCGGCGGAACCGGATGCCCCGCGCCGGCCGCCCGCACCAGCGGACTTCGCCCGCATCGGCCGCCAGCGTGCCGGTGATGATGCCGATCAGCGTGCTCTTGCCCGCGCCGTTCGGGCCAAGCAGGCCGTAAAGCCCGGGGGTGAGGGTGAGGGAGACATCGGTCAAGGCTTTTCTGACTTTAGGTCGGAACTGCTTGCCTGATGTGAAAAGTTTCGCTGGTTGGTAGAGTTTGCTTAATCTCGCTAAATAAAGATATGGCATCATTACCCAAAAATCCTACCATGCTTATTGGGAATTTTGAATTTTGACATCTTTGCTGTCATCGTCCATCCAGTATGCATTAATGGGTGTAAGAGTGAGTGTTTTAGGAATGGTATCATAATCTCTACATACCAAATAGCTATCGCCAAATGTGTCTAAAATCTTGTTGCTTGGTTTTGCACTTCGGTAATAACTAAAGTTAGAATGAACGAATTTTCCATCCTTGTATAGATAATACTCTTCACCAACACTCCATACGAGACCATCGTCTTTTGCATCTGCGATTATTAATGGACTGGAAACGTTTTGAATAATTTCATTTTCAAAAATTGTGGTACATTCACCTGTCAAAATATTCTGTTTAACAAATCTTCCTGCCTGATTATCATGGATGTACAAACTTCCGTCAGTGGGGTAAATGAAAGTGTTTGCATTTACCCAAGATGGTAAATTAATTGGTACTTCTTGACCATCTTGGGTCAACATCAAAAACTCCGGCTCCAATGGCTTCCAAGTGTCTTCGTCAAGTGAAAAACGCTTTATAATTAGTTTGTCTTCAGATACATCCATGATGAATTCCTCTTGGCTTGAGGATTGAATAGGGGTTATAGTCTTTGATTCGAGGTCAAAGGAAACGATTTGATAAGTCTGGTTTGCATTATCGTCAATTTCTACAATGGCAAAATAGAGATAATTATCAGCAGCGGCAACACCCCCTACAGGAAAATATTCGTTCTCTTTTAATTCTAAAAGAATTTCTGAGTTGCTCCCGTCAAGGTTCATACACTTCAAATGTTGCGGCGCATCATAACCTTGATAGAATTGATAGAGCTTATCATTATAAACAAAAAGTGAATTTGTATCGGCTATTGATAAACATTCTGACGAGTTGTGATCACAATTCGGAGAGGCACATAATGGAATCTGTACTTTAGTTGCATAGTCTGTATAAAAAATCTGACATTGTCCATCGTTCCTAATGGAAACATCATAGAAACCGTTTTCCGTTGATCGGTTTATCTGATTTTGAGTTCCATTTACGAGTAGAGTGCATTCGCTCCATTCTTCTGTAGAGTTGTCCTCTTGTCCGGATAAGGAAACGCTTCCAGAAGAGGCGCTTACAGTGGGACTTGGGATGTTTCTGCTGCAACCACTTATAACCAACATAGTGGACAATGTAATGCACAAGAGTATACCATGCGATGCTGTCACGTGCCGATTGAAAAGCATTATGTGCCCCTCCGTTATTTTATGCATCGTATTCCGCGAAATTGGTATAAGTGTCGTAGGACCACTTGACACTTGTCCAAGCGGTTCCCGGATTGGGGACATCTAGTCTTAGATATCCAGAATGCAAGGTAAGTACTAGGCCATGTACCGATGTCCAAACACCGCCAATGGATGCGGCTCCTCCATCGCAACGGGAAATCACATAATCAGCGGGCGAATTATCTTGCCAAGTATGAACATTTGCATTCAAATTAGAATTGTTGACATTTAAGGCCAACCCTTGACTTGCTCCTTTACGGTTAAGGAGCATCGTCCCATTAGGTGTAGACGTAAACGACCACTGTTGATTCGTGTCGGTAGAAGAATAGTTCATCATGATGACATCAGCATTTTGGTAGAGCGATACATTCGGCCCGCCAGCAGCCAGCCGTTCAGGCGAATATGCAAGCCTCAAAGATTTGTAAGTTGAAGCCCGCGATTGTGCATTGACAGGAATCGCAATCGCAAAAAGTGTTGCTGTAGCCAAAGCAATAGAAATAATCCTCTTCAGTTTTGACTTCATAAAAATCACTCCTTTTAGATAAATGGTTATATGATCGGTGCATATCCCCGGGGGCACTGATTCCTTAGCAAAAAATATGACACGAACGCAAAAATTTTCACTGCAGATGACCGAATCAGCAACGGTGATTGGTTGTTCTTAATTATTTGCATCCGGTCAGTTGGCAGCAAAAATAAACCGGCCGTCCTCGCACGTCAAGGTATATTCAGCGTGGTACTTTTCGAGAATATCCTCCACATTGCGCAGGCCAAATCCGTGCAGCAGAGGATTGGGTTTGGTTGTAGCGATCTACCCCTCAGTGATTTGAATCGGGCGGCTCGGGTTTATATATAATGGAAATCGACAATATCTCATGGCTGTGCAGAATTTGGACGCTGACCCATCGCTCGGCTGCCGGCATCTGGATACAGGATTCTATCGTGTTGTCGATTAAATTTGCGAATACGATGGCCACATCCACACTCAGTAGCTTGAGCGCAGACAGATGGCTCTCCTTGTCACTACGCAAGGCGATTTGCTGTATTAATTGCCGACAGATAAATGAAACTTTACTTTTTATGTTTAGATTAAATGATGCCATTTCATTTTTCAACAATAATGTAAGATAAAGTATCTCAATCGTCACAAAACGCATATATTGCATTATTGTATGGTTGCTAATATCTGTAAACCCGAAGTTCATCTCTGGCATACGACAAAGAATTGTGAAGCACACTTCTTTGGAACGGACGTAAAAAACGTGTACCCGAGATATATAAATACTCAGGTACACGTCGTATTCTACAATTATATTGTTATATTGTCCTATTTTCAGTTTATGGTGGCAAGTTATAGCAAGATTTTATACCGGTTTTGTAGTGAGGCTGCATATAGCTGCTACCAGGAGTTACACGTCACATGCAAACTCTTTCAGCAACCTCTTCTGCAGTTCCATGTAGCACAACGCCTTCTGCTCTTCGCTAAGTTCATTCATATGGAGAAAGTTATTCCGCATCAGCATAAGAAGCTCTCTTTGACTGTCCGTCAGGGATTCATCGACCACATCGCTCTCCCAAAAGGCCAGAGGCACACTAAAGATTGCCGAAAAAGAGCGCAATGTGTCGAGCGTAGGTTCCTGCAAATTATTCTCATATCGCCAAATCGTGTTTGCAGAGCGATTGATCCTTTTGGCCAATTCCTTTTGCGACCATCCGCGCGCTGCGCGCAACGCTTTCAGAGTTGCGCCAAAATCTTTCGTCACTGCCTTCACCTCTAGTGACATTTTACGCTCTTGACATCTCATAATATGAGAATATATAATCTGATGTATCACAAAATATGAAATTCTACATAGAAAAGTATGTTTTCTTATTGACGAGAGGCCGATTTCATGACTATTCTTTCAGAAAAAGAGCAAAGACGCTTCAGCCTTAAAGGAAAGGGTGTTCGGATGCGCGCAATAATCTGTGATGACGATGGCCGTTTCGCCAAGAAGCTTGAGCAATCAGTAACACAATATTATCGAAAGATGGGGATGACCCTGGATACCATTGTTGTAACAAGCCCTAAGATTCTTTTGCAGCGAAGTGATTTATCCAGTTTTGATATTGCATTTCTGGATGCTGACATGAAACCAATGGACGGGATTGAAGTTGGCCGTGCCCTAAAGAAGCAAAAATCGGAAATCATTATTGTATTTGTGTCAGCCTATTTGGAATTTGCACCGAAGGGATACACCGTCGATGCGTTTCGTTATGTTCTCAAACATGATATCCAAAACACATTGCCTCTATGCCTTTCAGACATATTGCAACAACTTGCACCGGATCATGCGGTTCTATCCTATAAACAACATGGTGAAACATTCCAAATTCCAAGCCATGATATTGTTTATATTCAGAGCGATTTACGGAAGCTGAACGTGTTTGGAAGTAATCCCATGAAACCAATCGCCACTTTTTATGGCAAGCTCTCCGATTGTGCGAATACACTTTCTGATCAAGGTTTCCTGCAGATCAACAAAAGCACGATGGTCAATATGGTCTATATCAAACGCATTGCCAGTTACCATGTACATCTATCGAACGGCGTACTTATGAATGTGACTAGAAAAGAGTACACTGCCATCAAAAACCGTTACATTGAATGGAGGGGAACGCTGTGACAAATATAGATATCTGGAATTGGATTTCTGCCTTCATTCAGAGTTTTGCGGAGACATTTTTGCTGGTCAACGTGTATTGCGCGTTCCTGGGACAGCCACGCATAAAAAAGTGTATCGCCTATGCTTTCGTTTGCATCTTCGCGGCGTTGTATTGCATTTTTATCAACATTTTCATCTTGCCTACTTATCAGAGATATTTTTTAACTTTCTGTGTGTTTTTTGCATTCTCCATAGCGTGGAATGGCTCCATTTGGAAAAGGCTGTTCACTGTATGTACAGACTTGACTATCAACGCACTGGCTTCTTCTATTGTATATTGGCTGGTTGACTTTGCGCGTACAAATCAAGGGACCTCCCTGACCATCGATTCCGTTCTGTTTGCAACGCCGAATGTCTTGATTCTTGTCACCATCGCCATGATTTTTCGCTACTTTTATTCTGCCAAATGGGAAAAGCTGAAGATTTCTCCGCTGCAATGGCTCGTATTAACACTGTATCCCGGCGTTGCTTTACTTGTGACGATATCGCTATTTTCGATTCCCGTATGGGATACGGGCAATCATATTCTTTTAATCGTTGATGCGGTCGGCCTTTTGCTGGCTATGGTGATTCACTTCGTGCTGGTCGATTTGCTCAACGAGTACAATTCCAAGATGGAACAAGACAAACTGCTTCACCAGAAAATTCAGTTGGAAAGCGAGAAGGCCAATGCGCTCTACGATGTCTATCTCCAACAACGGCATCTAACCCATGATTTTTCCAATCAATTGAACACGATCGCCGGTCTGATCGAGCAGGGAAACGCCCAATCCGCGTTAGAGTTGATTCACAGCAGTTCCGCTGAGATTCACACCAACACGCTTGTCGTCAACACCGGCAATCCTATGATTGACACACTGTTGAGCCAAAAGTACAGCGAGGCCCAAAAGAAGTCGATCCCCGTGATCTTTTCGCTGTGCGATCTGTCGGAATGCCCCATTTCTTCCAGAGATTTGCTGGTGGTGCTTGGAAACCTGGTGGATAACGCGATCGAGGCATCGGAAAAGGTCGATGATCCGTGTATCCAAATCAAATTACAGCGCAGCGACCATGATTTCGTATTGTCTGTGCGGAATCGTACAACGCCGGACGTCGCGATCACCAACAATGAAATCCCGCTCAGCACCAAGCAAGATACGGGGCATGGAATAGGCCTAAAGAATGTCATAGCCATTTTGCAAAAGTACCACGCCGAATACACTTTGAGTGCCAAGCAGGGGTGGTTTCAATTCACCGCGCTGCGCTATTTATAGGCTGAAGAAATAGGCTTTTTCTGACATTTTATAGTGTTTTCGTGCCGCCTTTGATGCAATTTTCACCTGGCCACGCTAGAATATACCATATAATACCCGGGCGAGGTGAGAACGCGATGCAGCATACAATAGCGACAAAAATCGTTGGATTTTTCGCCCGGCGCAACCTCATTGAAAAAGATAATGTCGATTGGTGCGTCTACTTTATCGAAACACGCATTTTTTCTTATGCGACGTTGCTGCTGTTCTTTTTCCTCTTATTGCCAATCTCTCGTCCGATGGAAATCCTGGTCTTTCTCTTATCCGTTCTACTGATAAGGCGACGTTCCGGGGGCTATCATTGTAAAACTGAACATGGATGTTTCTTCTTTTCGCTTTTTGTTGGGGTGCTGGGCCTCCTGCTGGCCCATTTTCTCGAAGGGAAGTATATCATCCAGTTGTTGCTGCTATTCTTCTCTGTGGGTGCAATCTCTATCGGCCCAGTGAACCAGCCGGAACTTCATTTGAGTGCTGAAGAATACCGTGAAAACACGCATCGTCTTCGCATAATGACGATATTGCTGGTATGTATTGCTGTACTCATGGTGCTGATGCGGTTAAATCTTGCATCGTACTGTGTTACGGGCCTGCTCGTTGCGGCCATCTCCGTAATTGCAGGCAAGATCATTCAAAACGGGAGGTATTCACAATGTCGGTAAAAGAAAAAGCCATCGCGTATGTAGGCCGCACTCTTGATAAAGTCGGTGAGAAAGAGCGTACCTCGCACAAATGTGCGGTATGCCCCGTCATCGGCTTCCAGCCGAAGCGCCCGGAGCGCACGTCAGATCACCGTGACGCGAAGTAAGTGAACGTGAGCAAACGGCGAACCGAACTTCACTTTTTGTGCTGTCCAAACTGCGGGAAGGAAAGTACAATAGAAGTCTGCGATAAAACAGTGCTATTGAATTTTCCGTTTTCCTGTCTGCACTGCGGAACGAGCATCTTCATCAATTACGTCGAATCCACCGCGGTGGTCATCAACAAAAAGGTTGTCCGTCGCTAAAAAGCAAGCCTACGTCCACGGCAACTGGATGTAGGCTTTTGCTATTTTGATTCGCTTTCAATTTGACGCAGTGTTTGCAGTACGTTTTCGCAGATGCTCGACAAAACGCGGGCTTCATGCTCGGAGCATCCTTCTACTAAAAAGGCAAGGTGCGCTTTTTCCGGGGTATGAAGATGTTGCTCAGGGAAAAACAGGGGGTCGGCCGACTTATGAAGCGCACGGATCATCGGATATAGCGTTGTGAATGTCGGATTTCCCTGTCCGCTTTCGATTTTTATAATCGTCCTTGATTCTATTCCGGATTTCTCTGCCAGTAGAACCTGGGTTAACCCTACCTCGGTACGGGTGTTTCGCAACCAAGCAGCTAAAATCATATTTGGCTCCTGCATTATGTTTCACCTCATACCAATTCTACAGGTCATATTCTCTTGTGAAAAGGAATCACGCTTCTTATTTATTATGTATCATAAATTACGTTTGCATGGGTTTGGGATATACTCAGTGATTCATACACAAACCTTTCTAAAAATTATTGCTGTTTATTCTTTTTAGCCATCTTTTTTGTCCTTGCGCGCGCAAAAAGTGAATTGTATTTCACGTTTCGAGAGAGACGCTTATTTCCGCTTGTTCTATGCAAGCCGAGAAAAGCGCCTCTCTTTTTGTTTTTCGGGCAACAAATAGAACTGCGCCTAAGTATAGAAAATGTAGAAGGCTTTTTTCTACATTTCGCAATATACTCAGCACAGAGCAAAAGAACAGAGGAGGTGAAAGCCCGTGCAGGCCGCTTGGCGCAGGCGCATGATTCTTGAACTGCTATGCGTCCGGCGGCATATGAAGGTGGGCGAGTTGGCCAAGCGTTTTGATGTAACAAGTAGAACAATCTACAACGACATTGAAAAGCTGTCTCTTGCTTATCCAATCTATACGACAAGCGGGCGAGGCTCGGGTGGTGTTCACCTTATGGATGAATACAACCCAGCGCAACACAGGCTGACAGCAAAACAAACCGACCTTCTGGAACGAATGATGCCGACATTATCCGCAGAAGATCAGTACGTTGCCGAAAGCATCCTTCAGGACTTTGCTCCCGTTTAGCTGGGATGCCAGCAGACGCGCAACCTTGACAACTTCATACCCAGCACGGCAGGTACGTTCCTGCCCTAGCGAGCGA
>ERZ1090867.311-NODE-311-length-21994-cov-17.885865_pt1 | contig 21994 bp, 22 predicted proteins | sample MGYA00478476_ERZ1090867 | MGnify/ENA primary metagenome ERZ1090867 (study PRJEB33644, sample SAMEA5815742) | chicken gut metagenome | biome: Chicken; feature: Gastrointestinal Tract; material: Caecum | place: Ireland | collected 2019-01-01 | study: A study of the... | reverse complement strand
AGCCCCAAAAAGAGGACGGCTATATCTACAAGGGCCTTTATCCGGACCAGAAAAAGGGGCTGGAAGAGGGCCTCGGCATCTCTCCCATCACCAAAGAGGACGGCGCCTGGAGCGCCCGGGTGGGCTTTGAGGGGTACAACGGGCACAAAACCAAGAAATACCCCCAGGGCCAGCCCAACCAGATGATCGCCGCCTCAACGGAGAGGGGCACAATCTACCGGCAAAAGACGCCTTTCATCCGCGATGCGGTGAAAAAATGCCGGAAAGAGGCCGAACAGGCCATGGCCCTCTGTGTGGAGAGCGAGATCGCCAAAAAAATCAACGATTGAACCTGTGCCCGGTGGAAAACCGGGCCTTTTTCGTAACAGAAAGGAGCAATACGCATGGTTACGACTGGGTTCCGCAACATTTACGTTGCGAAGTACAGCAACGAAGATACGACCGTGTCCTATACCGGCTTCCAGAAGCTGGCCCGGGCCCGCGGCTTCAGTCTGGACGTGGGCACGTCGGACGACAACCAGTATTTCGCCGACGATTCCCTGGCCGAGACCGAGAGCGGCGCCAGTTTTGCCTCCGGCACCCTGGAACTGACGGTGGACGGCCTGACCGGCGAGGAGGAAGCCCTGCTCTTTGGTATCGTGACCTCCTCCAGCACGGTGCAGGTGGACGAAACGCCCGTGACCGAGGTGCGTTTTGGCGACAGCCTCAACCCGCCCTTTATGGGCGTGGCCGGCATCAAGCGCTACCAGCTGAACGGCGTGGTCACTTACCGCCCCATTGTCCTGCCCAAGGTGCAGTTCACCCTCGGCACCGACGAAGCCGAGACCGGTGAGGACACCATCAACTGGCAGGACCAGACCCTCAACGCCAACATCATGCGGGACGATACCGCCGAGCACAACTGGAAGCGGATGCCGAAAGACAACTTTGCCACCCTGGCGGAGGCCATTGCCTACATCGAGGCGATCCTCAAACCCAGCGCTTAAAAGGAGGCTTTGACCATGCAGACCAATGACCGCATCACCTATATCACCATCATGGGGAAAGAATACCCGCTGTGCCTGAACATCCGGGCGCAGAATGCGTTCCGCAAGGCGTTTTCGGTGGGGATCACCGGCATCGACAAGCTGCTGACGCTGGAGGAGGACGGCAGCAACGCCGACCTTGTGTACGAGAATTTCGTAAAAATTCTGGAAATCCTCCTCATGGGAGGCCGCACGACGGTGCGCAGCCGCGCCCGCCTCGCAGGTGAAGAAGTCCCGGAAATTCCTGAGATCACCGCCGACGACCTGCAGGACATCTACACCATGGCCGACATGGCAGAGCCCACCAGACGCATCTACGAGGCCATGAACAGCTCGTTCCGGCAGGATGTGGAGGCGAAACCCGTAAAAAACGCCGAAGAGGCGGCGCAGCCTGTCAAAAAGTCCGGCTGACGACCGCCTTCTTCGTCTATTTCGGCCATACCATGGGCATGAGCCGGGAGGAGACGCTGGACAGCCCGGTGGGGGAATTTCTGGACCTGCTGGACTGCCGGGCTGTGCTGGCGGGCGAGAAAGAACAGGTCATCTACGGCGAAGTGGACGATCTGGAGCGGATCAGGTAAGGAGGTGAGAGCTTGGCAACCAACATCGGCCCTAAAATCTCGGTGGAGGGCGAAGCGCAGTACCGCAAGCAGATGGCGCAGATCATCGCCCAGCAGAAAGCCCTCGCGGCAGAAATGAAAGCCACCGTCAGCGGCTTTACCTCCGCCACCTCGGCGCAGGAGAAGGCGCGGGCGTCCGCGTCGGTTTTGGACCGGCAGATCGCCAACCTGACCGACGCCCTCAAAGCCCAGCAGGGCCAGCTGGACAAGGCAGAGGCCAAGTATGGCTCAAGCTCCAAAGAGGCCCTGGCCTACCGCACGGCCGTCTACAACACCACCGCCGAGCTGAACAAACTGAAAAACCAGCTGGGCGGCACAGCGGACGCGGTAGAAGACACCGGCGACGCCATGGAGGAGGCCGGCAGACAGGGGGTCAGGTTTGGCGACCTCATCAAGGCCAATGTCATCTCCGACTTTATCGTGGATGGCCTGCGGGAAATCGCATCCGCCGCCAAGGATATGGCGGCCAGCTTTGTGCAGTCGGCCGCCGACGTCCGGGCCGAGACCGCCCAGTATGCGCAGACCTTCGGCGAGCTGGCCGGGGAAGCGGACGCCGCCATCCAGCAGGTGGCGGACAGCGCCAACACCCTGCCCAGCCTGCTGAAACCTGCAGCTACCTCCATCTACGCCTTTGCCCGCTCCTCGGGCGCGGACACTGCCCAGGCCATGGACCTGATGGCCCAGAGTATGCAGGTGGCGGTGGACGCCGCAGCCTACTATGACCGCAGTCAGTCCGACGTCACCGAGACCCTGCAGAGCTTTTTGAAGGGCAACTACGAGAACGACGCCGCCCTGGGCGTCTCGGCCACCGAGGCCACCCGCAACGCCCAGGCCATGGAGATGTTCGGCCAGGCCTTCAACGACTTGACCGAGATCCAGAAGCAGCAGGCGCTGCTGCAGATGGTGGTGGACGCGCAGGAGCTGTCCGGCGCAATGGGCCAGGCGGCCCGCGAGGCCGACGGCTGGCAGAACGTCCAGGGCAACCTGAACGAGGCCTGGCGGCAGTTTGCCGCCGTCAAGGGCCAGGCCATGCTGGACGCCCTCATCCCCGCCATGCAGGAGGTGACAGGCCTGCTCACCGGCCTGACCGACGGCTCCCTGTCCGCCGGGCAGGCCATGCAGCAGGCTTTTGCGTTTGCATCCCAGCAGGCGGGCCAGCTGGTGGCCCAGCTGCCGCAAGCGTTGAGTGGCCTGGGCGGTCTGGGCGCGTCCATTGCCAGCGGGCTTTCGGCCGTCCTGCCCCAGGTGCAGGCGGCGGCGTCCGACCTGCTGGCCACCCTGAAACAGGGTATCGAGGCAAACCTGCCCCAGCTGATGGACACAGGCCTGAAGGCCTTGACCAACTTTACCGCCGGGCTGCGGGAGAGCGCCGGCCAGCTGGTGGACCAGGGGCTTTCGCTGATCGTCTCGCTGGTCGAGGGCATCGCCCAGGGGCTGCCCTCCCTCATCGAGCAGGCCCCCCGGATCGTCACCAACCTGGCGGGGGTCATCAATGACAACGCCCCCAAGATTTTGGCCGCCGGGGTGCAGATCATCGCCGCTCTGGCCAAGGGCCTGATCCAGGCCATCCCCACTTTGGTGGCCAACATCCCGGAAATCTTGAACGCCATCGTCAACGTGTTCCTGGCGTTCAACTGGCTCAACCTCGGCAAACAGCTGGTGACGGCCATCGGCAACGGTATCAAGGGGGCCGGGTCGTTCCTGTCGGGCGCGGCAAAAGAAGTCGTGAACACCCTGTACAACGGGGTGAAGCAACTGCCCCAGACCATGCTGAACCTGGGCCGGCAGATGATCCAGGGCCTTATCAACGGCATCCGCGGGATGATCGCCGGGGTGAAGGACAACATCGCCGAAGTAGCTTCCGGCGCGGTGTCTACCCTGAAAAACATCCTCGGCATCCATTCCCCGTCCACCGTGTTTAAGGAGATCGGCGTCAACCTGATGCAGGGCCTTGCCATCGGCATGAAGGACGGCTCGGGCGAAGTCATGGAGACGGTGGACGACCTGGCCGCCGAGCTAGAAAACCGCTTCCAGAGCCTCCGACAGGCTCTTTCCACGGCCCAGGACGTCAGCGATTTGGAGTATCAGTCCTGGCTGGGCGGCGCCGGTGCGGATGCGACCGAAGCTGAAAAAGCCGCGCGGCAGCTGGCCTCCCTGAACGAGCAGCTTTCTGCCCAGGCCCAGACGGTGACCGCCGCCCAGCTGGCTTACGACAAGATCGTGAGCCTGTACGGCGAGGCCAGCGCCGAGGCCCAAAACTACAAAAAGACTCTGCTGGAAGAGGTCGTCGCCTACCAGGACCTGCAGGAGCAGATCGACGGCCTGCAGGTGGATGCACTGACCGCCGGCTTTGACGAAGTCAAGGCCTCGATGGACGCTGCGGCCGAAAGCGCCGAGCTGGACTTCAAGGTCTGGCAGTCCCAGTTTGCGGATACCGTATCTGAGAGCGAAAAGCTGCAAAAACAGCTTGCCTACCAGACCAAAGAGATGGAGGCCCAGGAAAAGGTCGTCCAGGCTGCGCAGGACACCTACAAAGAGCTCTGCGACACCTATGGCGAGACCAGCGACGAGGCCGCCGCCTTCCGTTCCACCCTCACCCAGGAGATCGACACCTACGAGGACCTGAAGGACGCCGTCGCCGAGACCACCGACGCCCTGGAAGAATCCCAGGACAAGCTGGCCCAGTTCCGCAAGGAGGCCGAGACGGTGTTCAACGCCGCCGACAATTTCAGCGGCAAGGTGTCCTCTCTGGGGAATGCCCTTTCCGACCTGGGCGACCGCTTTGGGCTGGAAGCCCTGTCCAGCCTGGGGGATGTGGTGTCCTCTTTTGGGGACGGTGCTTCCTCCATCCTTGGCTTTGCGGACACGGTATCGCAGGTGGTCTCCACCGGCGGCGAGCTGCTCGGCGCGCTGGGCGACATGAAGTCTCTCGGCAGCCTGTTCGCCTCGCTGAGTTCCAGCCTGTCCTCCAGTCTGGGCGGCATCGTCTCGACCATCACCGGTGCCCTCGGCTCGGTGGGCTCGCTGGGGTCGGTGTTTACCGGCCTGGCGTCTACGGTCGGCAGGTCCATCGGCTCGATCGGCGCCGCTCTGGCGGGCGTGGCCAGCACGGCAGGCGGGGTCATCGGCTCCATCGGTTCGGCTCTGGCTGGGCTGGCCGGCGGCCCGGTCGGGCTTGCGGTCGCCGCTGTCGCAGCTCTGGGCAGCGCTTTTGTGGTTGCCGGGGCAGACGGCGACACCCTGGGCGAGAAGCTGTCCAACGTGTTCCGGGGGATCGGCGAGACCGTCAGCAATCTGATCTCCTCGGCCTTCAACTGGGGGCGCGACCTGATCGAGGGCATCGGAAATGGCATCGCCTCGGCGGCCAACTGGCTGTTCAGCGGCGTGAAAAGCATCGCCCAGGGCATCGCGTCCTTCCTTCACTTCTCCCGGCCCGACCAGGGTCCCCTGCGGGAGTATGAACAGTGGATGCCCGACATGATCGCCGGCATGGCAAAAGGCATCCGGCTCAACTCCGGCCTGCTGGAGGGCGCCGCGCAGGACGCCGCCTCCAGGATGCGTTCGGCCCTGACCGTCCCGGCCGACCTGGCCGCGGCGGCCGTGGGCACAGCGCCCGCGCAGAGCGCAGGCCGCAGCCTGACCATCACCATCGGCGACGTCATCGTCAACGGCAGCAGCGCGCAGGACGTGGACGGCCTGGCCGACCTGATCGTCCAGAAGATCACCCGGCAGGTCCGGCGAAAGGAGGCAGCCTATGGGCTGGTTTAAGTTTGACGGCCGTGACAGCCGGGACTTCGGCCTGCGCATCGAGCATATCCCCGGCATCCCCTCTCCCGTCAAGTCGGTGACCGAGTACACCGTACCCGGCCGCAACGGCGTCCTGCACGCCGACAGCGGCAGCTTTGAGGACATCACCCTGTCCTACGAAGTCTGGTTCCGGGACGGCCAGCGGCTGCGCATCGTCCCTCGGCTGGCCCACGGGGTCAAGGCCTGGCTGCTGGCCGGCAGCGGCTACCGCTGGCTGCAGGACAGCTACGATCCCGAGTTCATCCGCCGGGCCGTGCCGTCGGAGGTGGAGGACATCGAGAACCGCTTCATGCTTCACGGCCGAACTACACTCAGCTTTGCCTGCGACCCGCGGGCCTTCCTGCTGTCGGGAACCATCCCGCAGCAAATGGCCAGCGGGGGCAAGCTGCACAACCCCTTCCCCTTCACGGCCCTGCCCCTCATCAAGGTGACGGGCAGCGGCGCGGGGACGCTCACGGTGGGCGATCTGCAGATCGACCTGACCGGCCTGAGCGATTATATCTGCATCGACTGCGAGCGGCAGAACGTCTACCGCACGCTGGGCGAAAACAAGAACGAAGTATTGGTGAGCGACGGCGCGGCCTTCCCTGCGCTGCCTGCCGGTGAGACGGCGGTCAGCTGGTCGGGCGGCGTCACCGCCGTCGAGATCACGCCGAGGTGGTGGACAGTATGAGTTATCCGAGACTGTTTGACGGCACGGCGTCCGATATGGACGCCTTTGCCGATGCACTGGGCCGGGGCGTGCTGTCGGATGCTACAAGCTGCACTGTGACCGAGCAGCTGAACGGCGAGTACGAGCTGGAACTGACCTACCCCATCGACGGCCAGCACTTCGAGCTGATCGGCACGGGTAAGATCATCGCGGCGCGGCCCTACCGCAACGCGCCGCGGGTCCAGCCCTTCCGCATCTACGCCGAGAGCAGGCCGCTGAACGGCGAGGTCACCTTCTACGCTCGGCACATCAGCTACGACGCGCTGGGCGTACCGGTGCGGCCCTTTGTGGCCGCCAGCGCGGCGGCCGCCCTGGTCACCCTGACCCAGAGCGTGGTCATCCAGTGCCCGTTCACCTTTGCCACCAACATCGAGAGCGCCGGGAACTTCGCCCTGGAACGCCCGGCCAAGCTCCAGTCTGTGCTGCTGGGCACCGGCGAGGGCAGCCTGACGGCCGCCTACGGCGGCGAGCTGGTCCGGGACGGCTACAGCATCCAGCTCTTGCAGCGGCGCGGCGCAGACCGGGGCGCCCGCATCGTCTACGGCCGCAACCTCATCGACCTGACCCAGGAAAAGAGCATCGAGGAAATGTACGACGCGGTTTACCCCTACTACGTCAACGACAGCTCCGAAGAGGGCGAGCAGGCCGGTGTCACCGAGCTGGCCGACGCCCTGGTGCTGATCTCGGTGGAGAGCGCTGCCGACGCCAAAAACGTCTGCATGCTGGACCTGTCGAACGACTTCGACGAGACGCCCAGCGCCGAGCAGATGCAGCAGGTCGCGGCAGCGTACATCGACAAAAACGGCCTGGACAAGCCCAAAGTGACCCTCTCGGTCAAATACGTGGACCTGAGCCGCACCCAGGAATACGCCGATATGGTCAACCTGGACCACATCGAGCTGGGGGATACAGTCACGGTGCAGTATGCCCGCCTTGAGGTAGACGTCAAGGCGCGGGTCACAGCACTGACCTACGACGTGCTGCGGGACGAATACGAGAGCCTGACTGTGGGCGATGCGCAGGAAAACCTGTCCGGCATCATCGCCCAGAACAAGACGGATTCGGCCGGTACGGCCAGCAGCCTGCGCAAGCTGGGCATCAAGGCCGACGAGGCTGCCCGCTATGCCACCGACTACCTGGACTACAGCGAATCCGGCGGGCTGGTCATCTCGCAGCCGGGCAGGCCCGCCATCAATGTGGGCATCAAGCCAGGTGGACTTGACTTCCACGGCATCCGCAACCAGTCCCCCCTGTGGACCAACTCGGATATCACGTCCGGGCAGTCCAGCCCGTCCGATTTTGCGGCCCAGACCATCAGCCTGGACCTGTCCAGCTATTCGGCGGTGCTGATCCTTTACACCACCTCCATCGCGGCCCACTGGTGGAGCGGCGCGGAGGACGGCGAGATGACCGCCATCGTCCTGCCGGTCAACGGCCTGACCACCACCATGCTCTACCCCTACAACACCCTGACCCGGCGCAACGTCCGCGTGTCGACCACCGGCGTCCGCTTTTACGGCGGGTACGAGCGCTGGCAGGACTACAACCTCGGCATCATCAACTCTTTCGAGCTGGATGTGCCCTGGCAGGTGGGCTGGCACGCGGACGACGGGTGCTGCATTCCCTGCTACATCTACGGTTTTATGTAAGGAGGGCCTATGTATCTTGTGAACTTTGACCCCGGCACCGGGCGGGTGCTGGGCGCGGGCCTTGTGGACGACAGCGTCCTGCCCAAAACCCTGCCCGAGGGCACGGTGGCGGTGGAAAGCCTGCCCGCGGGCCGCGCCTTCGACTACCTCTACCGAAACGGCCGGTTCGTGCCCACAGAAGGGAGTGACGGCGCATGACCCAGATCATGGACATCGAGCTGGCGCGGCCGGGGTATCTGACGCCGGTCTACGCCACCGCGGGCGACAAGTACAGCCGCTTTGTCGAGATGCACCTGTACGAAAACGGCGCGCCCTACACCCCGCCCGAGGGCACCACCTGCCTGGTGGGCTGGCGGCGGGAAGGCGGTGCCTGCGGCAACTACGACACCATCACCGAGAGCGACGAAACCACCACACACAGCGCCTATCAGCTGCAAGGCAGTGCCCTGACGGTGGAGCTTTCCGCCGACGTCTGCCGCCTGGCGGGCCGCGTCTTTGTCAACGTGGCCCTGATCGGCGCGGACGGTGCCCGCCTGCACACCTGGGAGCTTGTCTGTCAGGTGGAGCGGGGGGCCGTGGCCGACAGCGAGGACGGCAGCCAGCCCAGCGAGAGCGCCAGCCAGGCCGCCAACCGGGCCGAGAAAGCCGCCCAGGACGCCGAAGCCGCCCTCGGCCAGGTGGACGGCAAGATCGACGCCGCCGTCCAGGGCGTCACCGACGAGGCCAAGCAGGCCGCCAAAAACGCCGCCGCCAGCGCCGGGCAGGCTGCTGCCAGCGCCGAAAAGGTGGACGCCGCCCTCAATGAGCTGGACGGGATGCTCGAGGACGGCCCGGTGGTGTCGGTGAACGGCAAGACCGGCCGCGTCACCCTCACCGCCGCCGACGTCAAGGCCCTGGGCCTGCCCGCCGCGCCCAAAGCGGGCCAGCTGCTGGTGGTGCAGTCTGTGGGCGAAGATGGGTCCATCACGGTGGGCACCGCCGACAGCGCCCCCGGCGGCGGGCTGGTGGTGTCGGACGTGTACATCCCGGTGGAAAACCGCACCGAGGGGATGCTGTACTTCTTCACGGACAGCGGCAGCGGGGGTGACGGCGCATGAGCACGCGGTATGTCTGGAATCGCTACGATGACGAGTATACGTTGTACTCCTCAAGTATGGGGAGCACCAGTCACCGTTTCGACAGCAGCGACGGGCTTTCAGGCAACCGCGAAGCCTGGATGATGACGGAACAGCGCTCGCAACCCCGCTATTCGTCGGTTGATGGCGCGATGAGCGACGACGCCTTCAGCACCTATAACAACTTTAACGAAGAAGACGACTACAGCTGTTACTTCTTCTGCCTCAAAAGTCCCAGCAAAAACATAGTGCGCGAGTGCTGGGGTGCAGGCGGCGACCAAATCAGTGTCGAATACAATGATTCGGGCTCTCTCTGGGTCTCCGTATCAGGTGGTGCCAGCAATCTCCGGCATTACACCACCCAGCGTGCCGCCAACCACGACGCACCCCGCGGTTCGGTCAGCTCGGCCAGCTCGGGCGCATACCCTACCGACGGTTGGCGCAGCCCCTATTGGTACGAGTACCAGGGCGCCGACACCATCGACCCGGCGGCGGTGAGCCTGCCGGCGTCCATCTTCGGCGGGGACACGGTGACGGCCACCGTCACCCCATCGGCGGGCAAGGTGTACGGCGGCACCGTGACCTATACCTGGCAGTACCGGCTGGACGGCGGCGCCTGGCAGAGCCTTGCCAGCGGCACCGCCGCCACACAGCAGCTGACCGTCCCCGCCGGGACAAACACCGTCGAGGTGCAGGTGCGGGCAAACGACGACCTCGGCTTCACCAGCTCGACGTGGGTATCCAGCGGCGCGGTGAGCGTCACCAACAACCTTCCCCCCTCGGCCCCGGGGAGCATCGACGTGACCGCGCCGGTGGCGGGCCAGCCGGTCACCGTCACCCTCACCGCCGCCACTGATCCCGACGGCACGGTGGCCGCCTACGTCATCGAGCGCTGGGTCGACAGTGTGTACGGCGGATACTGGTTGCAGGTGCAAAACAGCGCCGCCCTCACCTTCACCGAGACGGTGGGCGCGGACTGGCAGAGCGTCCAGTACCGGGCCGCCGCGGTGGACGACGAGGGCGCGCAGGGCCCCTACATCGAGAGCGGGACGCTCCCTGTCCGCACCGGCGCGGTGACCCTCACGGGCCCCGCATCCGGCCAGGGGGAGCACGCCCAGCCCTTCGACCTCGGGCCGATCACCCTCGGCCTGACCCCGGCGGGCACCGACAGCGGCATCGCCTTTGCCGTCCTGCTGGACGGCGCCGAGACGGTCAGCGCCAGCCAGGCCGCCGGGGACGAGATCACCCTGCGGGTGGACCCCCGGGTCATGGCCCGCGGGGCCCACACCATCACCATCACAGCCGGCAAGGAGGCATATACCACAGCCATGGCACAGTACACCTACACCGTCCCCGCCTGGGACGGCTCCGACATCGCGGGGGGCAAGTCCGGCCGCTTCGAGGACCACCTCGGCAACAAGCTGCTGCCCAAAACCCTCGCCCAGGACAGCCTCGGCCCCGGCGGGGCGGACATGGCCACTCTCATCGCCGAGGCACAGGCAGCGGCCGCCGCCGCGCCCCTCGAGCCGGTGGTCAAGGCTGCGCCGCCCTCCGGCAGCTACGCCCTCTCCCCCGGCGTCCTCTACGACTTCACCCAGGCCGACGCCACCGCCCTGACCTTTACGTTTGAGGCCCCCGAGAGCGGCAAGGCCGCGGCCTATCACGTCATGTTCAAGTGCGGCAGCACGGCGGCCACCGTCACCCTCCCCGAGGGCGTCAAGACCCCCGACGGCTATGTCATCGAGGCGGGGCGGGTGTACGAGCTGTCGGTATTGGAAGGGCTGCTGACCTACCAGAGCTGGGAGGCAGACGCATGAGGCGGCGGGGGCTGATGGGCGACGGGCTGCACAAAACCGTCCTTCTCCGCAACTTTGACGCTGCCAGCGGGCAGACCTTTACAGAATCCACCGGCTTCACCGCCGCCGCGGGCAGCATGCTGACCCTGTTCCTGGACTTCACCTTTGACGGCGGCAGCAGCAGCAACCTGATCTGCGCGGGCCTGAACCCCCAAATCTGGACCAACAACGACGGCCTGCGCATCTACCTGTGCATCGACGGCGACACGGGCACCACCCGCTTCCATTTCTTCGAGGCCACCAACAACGTGGCCCTGGGCGACCCCGCCGGCCGCAACAAGATGGTCTGCCGGGTGAACTACCTGTCAGGGTCCAGCGCCGTGCTGGACGTCTGGCGCAACGGCGTGCAGGTCATCAGCGGCTACACCGCCGGCAGCGTCTCTCTGGGCGCGGTCAGCATCTCCAACGCCGAGGGCTCCAGCCGCTTCCGGGGCACCTACCACGAGATCAGCATCCTGCCCGGCACTTTGCGGGACGAGCAGCTCCGGGCGCTGACCATTGTTTAAGAAAGGACAACCCATGTACGACGTCAAAGTTTGCTCCCTTAAAAGTGAAGGCAGCCGCCAGATCACCGAGCACTTCCGGGTGTACGAGTTCGCCTGCACCGACGGCAGCGACCCGGTGTTCATCTCCACCGCCCTTGTGGAGATTTTGGAGAACATCCGGGTGCACTTCGGCGCGGCCGTCACCGTGACCAGCGGCTACCGCACCGTCAGCTACAACGCCACCTTGGAAAACAGCAGCAAGACCAGCCAGCACTGCAACGGTCTGGCCGCCGACATCAAGGTAGCGGGCGTCAGCCCGGCGGCGGTGGCCGACTACGCCGAGCAGCTGCTGGGCAGCCACGGCGGCGTGGGCCGGTACGGCACCTTTACCCACATCGACGTCCGCGCCGACAAGAGCCGCTGGAAGGGGTGAGACCCATGGAGACGATTTTGGCCTCGCTGATCGGCGGGGCGGTGACGCTGGTGGGGGTGCTGATCGCCAACGGCAAGAGCCAGGCCGTCATGGATCAGAAGATCGAGGAGCTGACCCGCGAGGTACGCGCCCACAACAACTTCGCCCAGCGGGTGCCGGTGCTGGAGGAAAAGGTGAAGGTGGCAAACCACCGCATCGGGGACCTGGAAAACACAACCCAACGCCTGGAAGCCCTGCACACCCACCCGGCCGAGTAACTTGCCAGCTTGCCAAAAAGTAGCTTGCCACCTTGCTAAGAAAGGCCGCAAGATGTTGCAACTTGAGGCCAATTTAGCAACTGTTTCGATTGTTGAAAGGAGCACAAGCATGAACGCAAACGACATTCTCCGCAAGCTCACCAGCCGTAAGTTCATCGCGGCGGCGTCCGGCTTCGTCGCCGGCCTGTCCATGGTCTTCGGCCTGGACGGGAATATCATCACCAGCGTGGCCGGCGCTGTGGTGTCCGCCGCGTCGGTGGTGTCCTACATCATCGCCGAGGGCCGCGTGGACGCCGAGGGCGTCAAGAACGCCATCGAGGACGCCCAGCAGGCCGCCGACACCATCAAAAACTCTGCCGACAACGGGCAGATGTTCGAGTAAAGGCTCACGAATCCCCCAGACGCACAGCACCCCCTGCAGCCGCCTTTGGAGCAGCTGCAGGGGGTGTTGTGCTGCTATTTGGTTTTAATTTTTAAGCCATTCCAAGCTTCCTCATAATAGTTTCGCACACTATCACTTTGCTGAAGAAGCAATAAGTCATATCTTGATACAAGGAAAGATAGAAGCATCGATGCTACTATAATAAATGGCTTTATGTATTCTGATATTCTGCAGTCCATAATAGTATGCAGTGAAATTAAAATAAATGTACCCCATGCAATAATCGAGTACACATAATAGTGAAGACGAACAGGACGAAATTCATTGTCAGCGTTACGATCGTCGGCTTTATCTTTATGCGTGTTGGTTTCCCAGTTCAATCCTTCAATGTCTTTTTCAATAAATATTTGAATATATGTGGCTGCTTTTGTTACCATTTCATGGTAGAAAATATGACGACAACGAAGCGGAATCAAAATTATATAGGAAATAAATAAAAGATATAGCTCATTACTGTTAAAAGCAAGAGCATAGATTGCACTAACACCTGTAAAAATAAACAGTGTGATTTCATGTTGGATTTTTTCCATGTCTAGAATTTCTTGACGCAGAGTTTTGTATTCTTCCAGTTTAGCTTCTTGTATCAAATGAATTCTAGATTCCAGATTGAGAGTTTCACACTCGTTTTCTTTGAAGTTTGTATTATGAACACTAGACATCAACTTTCTCCTCTCCTGATGTGTGTTATTAACATAATATCACAAACAGGTCGATTTTACAAAGAGTACAAAGTGATAAAAGTACAAAACAACTTTTGTGCAATAGAAACAAAAAGCCTGGTAGCATAATTGACTTTCAGAAGAATTTTATAAGCGTCTAAGCGTCGAGAGTTTCATTGTGGGGTGAATTTGGGGTGAAAGGCTGCGAAAACTCGATTCACGGTACGGTCGAAAACAAATTCTGTGAAGCAAAAATCCAGCATTTACGCGAGTTTTCGCAAATGACAAAACCCTGCAAAAGGCAAAGCCCTTTATTGGTAAGGATGAGGTCTCCAGTTCAAATCTGGATAGCAGCTCCATCGTTGAAAAGCCTCGAAGGCATTGGCCTTCGGGGCTTTTTGTTGTTTGCGCGTTTGCCCGGCAGGTTGTGAAATCGGGGTGAAGGCTGCAATATTGGCCCGGCCTTGTTCGTATCATGAATAACAGACCAAATTTTGGCATTCGACCGAACGAGGTGAACAAGATGCAAAACATCTATAGAGCGGCGGCCGTCCTGGCCTGCCTGGCGCTGGCAGCCGGGACCCTGGCGGGCTGCGCCCCGGCCGTGCCGCCGGCCAGCAGCAGCGCTCCCGCCCAGACCGAAGAAGGGGCCGCCAGCCCCCTGCACGACGGGCGGCTGCGCTATCTTTACAATCTGAACGGCAGCGGCGGGGGCACCCTGCTGCGCGGGGACGAACTGCTCTATCAGGCAAGCCCCTCCGAGAGCATCACCCTGCTGTATACCCCCGGCGCGGCAGACCCCGCGGGCTGGCAGCTGAGCCGGAACGACGGGAGCGGCCAGCGCATCACCGAGGTGTACAGCGCGGCGGGGGACTTGCTCTGGTCGGGCGCGGGCGAATGGCGGGCCGCTCTGGCCGGGGGCATGCTGGCTTTGGAGCCGGGCGGCTTTTCCGTGGATGCGGGGCCGGGCAGCGAGACTGGCTGCCGCCTGATCGACACGGCCAGCGGGCAGGAATATGCGCTGCCCGCCGAGGCGACCGGCTGCATCCCCACCGAGAGCGGGCAGGCGGTGCTGACTTTGAACACCGACCCCGCCGCCGGCGGGCTGGAAGGGTGCAGCGTGGTGGTCCTGAATCTGGCGGACGGCAGCGAGCTGCAGCGCGTGGAGCGCGCCTACGCCTACCGCGCCTATGGCGCCGAGGGGGTCAGCCGGTGCGCCGCCCTCCAGCGCTACGACCCCGAGACCGAACAGTGGTCCACCGACCTGTACGACCCCGCCAGCCGGACGATGTACAGCGGGTTCGAGACGTTCTGCGGGGATGATCTGATCTGCTGCCAGGCGGGGCCGGGGCAGTACGACGTTTTCCGGCTGGGGGAGAGCGAGCCTCTGGCCAGCTACAGCGGGCTGTGCTCCTACTGGCAGGACGGGCTGGCCCTGGCGCAGGACGCCACGGGCGGCACCGTCCTGTATACCCCGGACGGGGAAGCCCGCCCCCTGTTGGACTTTATGAGCTACAGCACCAGCGGGCCGTATGCCGCTTTCCTGCTGGAGGATGACACCCTGCTGCTCTGCGGCCCGGACGGCAGCGAAACGGCAATCGAGACCGGCCTGACCAGCCAGGACCGGGTGTCAGTGATGGGGGCCCAGGGGGGCTATGTCCTGCTCAGTGTCAGCGACGCAGACTACACCGTCACTCGCAGCTTGATCTATAATGCTTCCGGCCTTGTATACGACAGTACCGGCAGCGGCTACGAGCGGCTGAACTACCTGACCATGGGCCCGGACGGCCCGGTCTACGAGGCTGCCCGGCAGGGCGCGGGCGGGGCCTGGCTCTCCGATGTGCTGGACAGCCGGGGCAATGTCCTGCTGTCGGGCCTGGCCGACGTCTCGGGGGACAGCAGCCTGCCCGGCGGGGTGTTCGCGGCCCGGCGCGGCTTTGAGCGGGGCTACATGGACCTTGCCGGAAACTGGCTTTACAGCGAGAGCGTCTTTACCTCCCTGTCGGACGAAGACGCCTCGTATTACTGGTAATGCAAAGGAGAAACGCCATGCGTGATTTGAAAGTATCCCGCCGCAGCTTTCTGGCGGCGCTGGGCCTGGGCGCGGCCGCCGCGTATCTGGCGGGCTGTGGGCCCGCTTCCAGCGCTTCGGACGGCAGTTCCGGCGCCGCCGGCAGCGAGGCGACGGCCTCCAGCCAGCCGGAGGAAGAAGCGGCGGAACCCTTCCTGACCCCGGAGGAGTTTCCCGGGGTGGACGGCTCCACCGCCTGTATCCCCCTCATCGCCCAGATGATGGCCGACACCGCCGGCGTCCCCCTCACCGAGGCGCAGAGCAGCGTCACGGTCAGCACCACCGCCTACGCCTGGGAGAATATGGGCGTCTACGGCAGCTCGGACGTGGAGCTGCTGGTGGTCTACGAGGCGCCCGACTACGTCAAGGAGGAGATCGCCGCCGCCGGCGTGGAGCTGGAACAAAAGGCGGTGGGCCGGGACGCGCTGGTCTTTATCGTCAACGAGGATAACCCGGTCCAAAGTCTGACGCTTGCCCAGCTGCGGGACATCTACGCCGGCCGCGTCACCAACTGGAGCGAGGTGGGCGGGGCCGATGTGCCCATCGTGGCGTTCCAGCGCGGGGAGGACAGCGGCAGCCAGACCCTGTTCCAAAAGCTGCTGATCGGGGACGGCGAGCTGATGGAAGCCCCCACCGAGCTGGCCCCCGCCTCGATGGGCGGGCTGGTGGACAGCGTGGCCGCCTACAACAACAGCGCCAACGCCATCGGCTTTTCGGTCTACTACTATGTGGACCAGATGTATTCCCAGCCGGGGCTGCGGCTGCTGGCGGTGGAAGGGGTGGAGCCCTCGAGCGACACCATCGCCGCGCAGGACTACCCCCTGTGCAACGATTTCTACGCCGTCATCCGGGCGAGCGCCGCCCCCGGCAGCCCCGAGCGCCAGCTCTACGACTGGCTGTCCACCGACGCCGGCCGCGCCTGCATCGAAAAGGCGGGCTACGTCCCGGCCTGACCCCCTGTGATTGCAAAAAAGCGTGCGCTTTTGGGCCGCAGAGCCTGGAAGCGCACGCTGATTGTTTGTAAAGAGAGTGCTGTCAGGGCAGGCCCGCCGCGGCGGCGGCCAGCTTCAGCACGCCGGCCAGCACCATGACCAGGATGGGGTCCAGCTTGCACTTGAGCAGCAGGAACACGCACAGCGCAAAGATCAGCACCATCACCCAGTTGGTGGCGGCAAAGGCGATCACCGCGCCGCCCCAAAAGGCGGTGACGAGGATGGAAATGCCCGCTGAGGCGATCAGGGCGACCACCGCCGGCCGCAGAGAGCCCAGTACCCCCTGCAGCAGCGCCATGCTGCGGTATTTTAAGTAGAGCCGGGCGATGAGGGTGACGATGATGCAGGAGGGCAGGATGCAGCCCAGCGTAGCCACCAGCGCCCCCGCCAGCCCCGCGATCTTGATGCCCACAAAGGTGGCCGAGTTGATGGCGATGGGCCCCGGCGTCATCTGGGAGATGGTGACAAGGTCGGTGAATTCCGGCATGGAGAGCCAGCCGTGCCGGTCCACGATCTGCCCCTGGATGAGGGGGATGGCCGCATACCCGCCCCCGAAGCTGAACAGCCCGATCTGCAAAAAGCTCCAAAACAGCTGCAGGTAGATCATTGCTCCCCCTCCTTTTTCTGCCGCTGGGCCAGCAGGGTGCGCGCCACGCCCACCGCGGCCGCGGCCAGGATCACCAGCACCACGTTCACCCCGAAAAAGCAGGTGGCGGCAAAGGCGGCCGCCATGATGAGAACCGAGGCCGCGCTTTTGGAGCGGACCACGTCCGCGCCCATCTGCCACACCACCGAGGCGATCACCGCGCCCACCCCGGCCTGCATCCCGGTCAGCATCTGGCTGACCAGGAAGTTGTCCCGGAACGTCTCGTAAAACACCGAGATGACCGAGATGATGACAAAGGGCGGGAGGATGGTGGCCGTGATGGCCACCGCCGCGCCCAGCAGCCCCGCCAGCTTGTAGCCCACCACGATGGCGCCGTTCACCGCGATGGCTCCCGGCGCAGACTGGGCAATGGCGACGAGGTCCAGCATCTCGTCCTCCTCGATCCAGTGGCATTCATCCACGAATTTTTTCTTGAGCAGGGTGACGATCACATACCCGCCCCCAAATGTGAAAGCGCTGAGGTACAGCGTGGAGAAAAACAGCCGCCGCAGCACCTGCTTTTTGTCTTTCGTCTCGTTCATAAGCGGAGCCCTCCTGTCGATCTGGTAGGGCAAGCATAGCACGGGCGGGGCTTTCTGTCAAATAGAGGGGGAGTTCCGGACAAATTTTACCCGGATTCTACGCATTTTGTGGCGCAGGCAACGCAAAACTAAGGATTTGCTGACACACCGGAAACATTTGGGTGCTATACTTATTCTGGTTTGAGCCCGGCCCCGGCCGGGAAGCGTTTGGAACATCCTTGCATGATGCACCGTTCAGAAAGGATCGCACACCCATGAACACGAAACCGAAGAAGAAAAAACGTATCTGGCTGCCCTTGGCCATTGCGGCGGGGGTGCTCGTCCTGCTGCTGCTTTTGGCCCCTATCGTGGTGCCGGCGGTGGGCAAGTGGTTCACGTCGCAGGAGACTGCCGTCCGCGACGCCTGGGCCGTGGACGTCGGCGACCTGATCGGCGTGGACGAGGCCGAGCAGATCGAGATCCGCCACGCGCCGGTGGAGTCCAGCATCACGGTGCTGCAGCTGGTGCCCACCGACATCGAGGACGAAGGGTTTACGTACTACGACACCGCCGTCCAGCAGCGGGTCCGCGCCATGCTGGACCGGGGGCAGCAGATCTCCGGCCGGCAGGTGCAGTGGACCGCCGAAACGCCGATGGCTTTCCTCGACCCGTTCGGCACCGGGGCCAACGGCCTGTACCTCTATTTTGAGACGGATTTCCCCACCCAGGTGGAGTACACCGTCCGGGTGGACGACGAGCGCATCCCCGACTACACCGCCACCGCCGCCGACAGCTCCGGCAAGGTGTATTCCACCACCCACGAGTTCCAGCTGATCGGGCTGGTGCCCGGCGAGGTGAACGAAGTCACCATGAAGCTGCGGGGCAGCTGGGGCAACGTCCGCCAGACCGTCCGCTTCACCATCGAGATGCCCGAGACGCACTCGGGCTACGACACCGTGCTGGAAGTGACCGACGGCCCCAGCACCGAGCCGCTGGACGAGGGGCTGTTCACCATGATGCGGACCAACGGCTATCTGGGCTATGGCTTTTTGTACGACAACAGCGGCGTCATGCGCTATGAGATGGTGCTGGAAGGCTTCGGCATGGACCGCATCCTGTTCTATGAGGACGAGATCGTCACCTGCGTTTCCTCCAACAAGCTGGCCCGGATCAACGGCCTGGGCGAGGTGGAGCAGGTCTACCCCCTGGGGGACTACGAGCTGCACCACGACATCGACTACGGCCGGGACGGCACGGTGGTGGCCCTGGCCGAAAAGGCCGGCGACACCAACGTCGAGGACCTGGTGCTGGAGATCGACCTCGACACCGGCGCAGTCACCGAGCTGCTGGACTTCAAGGACCTGATGGCGGGCTACTACGCCCAGACCCGGCCCATCCGCGCCACCGACCCCTTCTTCTGGCAGGTGGATGAACAGGACTGGATCCACCTGAACACCATCCAGTACCTGCCCGACACCGACAGCCTGATGGTGTCCTCCCGCGAGACGTCCACCGCCATCAAGGTGGAAAACGTCCACGGCGAGGCCTCCATCGGCTGGTTCTGCGGCGACCCGGCTTTCTGGCAGGGCACCGGCTACGAAGAATACTGCCTGACCCCGGTGAACGACTTTACCTGGCAGTACGGCCAGCACAGCGTGGCCTGGGCCCCCGGCGACGAGGAGGGCGTGGGCTATCTGCGGATGTTCAACAACAACTACTGGGCCCTGTCCTCCCGCGACGGCTACGACCCCGCCCTGCCCGAAGGGGTGAGCACCGAACTGTACGGCGGCGAAGGGGACTACAGCTATACATACGTCTACCGCATCGACGAGAACGCCGGCACGGTGGAGTTGGTGGAATCCTTCCCGGTGCCCTATTCCAGCATCGTGTCCAACTCCACTTTGAACGAGGCAAGCGGCCACTGGGCCGTCAACAGCGGCATCGCCATGGTGTTCGGCGAGTACGACGCCGGCGGCGCGCTGATCCGCCAGTACGACTACGAGTGCACCATGCAGGGCTACCGGACGTTCAAGTACGACTACAAAGGCTTTTGGTTCCAATAAAAACGATACCAAAGCAAAACGCTCCCCGGACGTTCGCGTTCAGGGAGCGTTTTTTTCGCTTACAGGCAGTCCGCCGCTTATCAGCACCCGCCGTTGCCGGCGCAGCCGTGGTAGCCGCAGGCGTGTCCGCCTTCGGCGTGGTGCTCGCCGTGATGGTCGCAGTGGACGGCGGGGTCGTAGGCCAGGCGGCCCGCGAGGAAGGCGTCCACAGCGGCGTCAGCCGGGCCGGACGCCCCGCCGTACAGCTGGATGCCGGCCGAAGCCAGCGCGGCCTGGGCGCCGCCGCCGATGCCGCCGCAGATCAGCACGTCGGCGTGCAGCTGCTGCAGGACGCCGGCCAGCGCGCCGTGGCCCTGGCCGTTGGTGCCCACCACCTCGCTGTGGACGACCTGGCCGTTTTCCACATCGTAGACCTTGAACTGTTCGGTGCGGCCGAAATGCTGGAAGATCTCGCCGCCGGCGTAAGTGACTGCAATTCTCATGGGATAGCTTCCTTTCTGTCTGGGCCCTTTGGGGCCGGGTAGTTCCCCCTTATTGTAGCACGCCGCGGGGCGGAATGCCAGAGGCCGCAGGAAAACCGGGCGGCGGGCGCGATTGCCTTCCGGCTGCAAATCATGTATAATAAAAGAAAATCTTCTGCGCTGCAATGATGTTGGAACAGGGAGGGGAGCTTGTATGCCTGCAGACGCGAACCGGCCTTTCGGGCCGACGGCCATGCCCGAACGCGGCGTGATGCTGATCGTGGACGACGATGCGATCAACTGCGCGATCCTCGAAACGATTTTCAGCCCTTATTACGCCACGGCCACCGCCCCGGACGGCCGCGCGGGGCTCGAGGCCATTTTGGAAAAGCAGGACAGCCTGTGCGCCGTCCTGCTGGACGTTATCATGCCCGAGATGGACGGCATCCAGGTGCTGCACGCTTTGGCGGAGCGGGGCCTGCTGGAAAAGATCCCCGTCTTTCTCATCACGGCTGAGGCTTCCGGCAGCGTCATGAAGGAGGCCTACGCCCTGGGGGTGATGGACGTCATCAGCAAGCCGGTGATCCCCTATGTGGTGCTGCGGCGGGTGCAGTCGGTGGTGGAATTGTTCCGCGCGCGGGAGCGGCTGAGCAACGTGGTGGAGCTGCAGCAGGCCGACCTGCTGGCCCAGGCCAAAAAGATCATCTCGCTGAACCGCGGCATGATCGAGGCGCTGGCCGCGGCCATTGAGTTCCGCAGCGAGGAATCGGGCGAGCACGTCCGCCGCATCCACGACATCACCCGCGCCCTGCTCACCTCCACCCCTCTGGGCGAGGGGCTGAGCCGGATCGAGATCGAGCAGATAGCCCTGGCGTCCATCATGCACGACGTGGGCAAGATCGCCGTCCCCGACGCCATCCTGAACAAGCCCGGCAGGCTGACCGCCGCCGAGTTCGAGGTGATGAAAAGCCACACCGTCCAGGGCGCCCGCCTGCTGGAACAGATCCCCCAGCTGCGGGAAAACGGGGCCTACCCCTATGCCTGGGACATCGCCCGCCACCACCACGAGCGCTGGGACGGCCGGGGCTACCCCGACGGCCTGAAAGGGGACGAGATCACCCTGTGGGCCCAGATCGTCTCCCTGGCCGACGTCTACGACGCGCTCAGCTGCAAGCGGGTGTACAAAGACGCCTTCCCCCGGGAAAAGGTGAACGAAATGATCCGCACCGGGGCCTGCGGGTGCTTCAACCCCCGGCTGCTGGACTGTTTTTTCAGCGTGGAGGACCAGCTCCACAAGCTGTACGATAAGGAGGACTGACCATGGAACAGGCAAAGATGGACCGCCTTGCGGCCGCCGGCATCGACGCGGCAGACGCATTGGAGCGCTTTATGGGCAGCGAGGCGCTGCTGACCCGTTTTCTGGGCCGCTTTTTAGAGGACGGCAACATGGACGCCCTGCGCGCGGCTGTGGCCGCCGGCGAATGGGACAAAGCCCTGACCGCCTCCCACACCCTGAAAGGGATGAGCGGCAACCTGTCCATGACCGTGCTGTATGACCTGTTCACCCGGCAGGTGGCCCTGCTGCGGCAGCCCGACACGGCCGGAGCCGCCGCCCTGATGCCCGCCATCGAGGCGGCCTATCAGAAAGCCGCCGCGGCCATCCGGGAGATGTAAACATGGCCGGGCCGAAAAAGGGGCGCTGGTTCGCCCTGTGGAAAAAGCTGCGCTATTACATCGCGGCGACGGCGGTGCTGGTGGGCGCGGGGATAGGGTTCTTTCTGTTCCTGCGGCGCATCCTGCTGGTGAATTACCAGGGACTGGAGACCTTGCTGGCCCAGAACTACGCCGCCGAGGTGGAAGGGGACCTCGACATCTACAAGGCCCTGATCGAGATGGCGGCGGACGGCGTCGACGCCCGCATCGAGGAAGGGGCGTCCGCCGGGGAGCTGGAACGCTGGATCGGCCGCTACAGCGACCGCCTGCAGAAAATCTTCGGGGAGGATATGGTGGACGTCTACGCCGTTTACGACCGGCAGATCCTGGCGGCCAACCCCTGGGAAGGGGACGCCAGCTACGACTACGCCTCGACGGAGTGGTATCAGCAGGCCATGGCGGCGGGCGGCGGGCCCATCATCACCGACGTTTACACCGATGTGATCTACGGCCGGGATGTGCTGACG
>ERZ1090867.305-NODE-305-length-22327-cov-16.216819_pt1 | contig 22327 bp, 16 predicted proteins | sample MGYA00478476_ERZ1090867 | MGnify/ENA primary metagenome ERZ1090867 (study PRJEB33644, sample SAMEA5815742) | chicken gut metagenome | biome: Chicken; feature: Gastrointestinal Tract; material: Caecum | place: Ireland | collected 2019-01-01 | study: A study of the... | reverse complement strand
CGACATGACGTCGAGTCTCGTGGGCTCGGAGATGTGTATAAGAGACAGGCATAGACTAAAGATGTAGAAAACAGAAGATTTTGGAAGGCAGGTAATAGAAATGAAGATAATAGAAAAACAAACATTGGATCAGGAAAGAGCTCTATATGGAAGCGAAAATCTGCTGGTAAAAGATTGTGTTTTTGACGGACCGGCAGACGGAGAAAGTGCATTGAAAGAATGCCAGAAAATAGAAGTAGAAGGATGTTTCTGGAATCTTAGATACCCATTCTGGCATGATCATGGTTTAAAAATAAAAGATACCGAATTGACACAGATGTGCAGAGCGGCATTATGGTATTCTGACCATATTGAAATTACCGGGACCAAAATGCATGGAATCAAGGCATTAAGAGAATGCAGTGATGTGGTTATAAAGAACTGCGACATTATCTCACCGGAATTTGGATGGTCTGTCCGCGGAATTCAAATGGAGGACACCAGGGCAGAGAGCGAATATTTTATGATGAGATCTGAGAATCTGCACTTTAAAAACGTAGAATTCAAAGGAAAATATTCTTTCCAGTATATCAAAAATGCGGTTTTTGAAAACTGTAATTTTGATACAAAAGATGCTTTCTGGCATGCAGAAAATGTTACAGTAAAAAACAGTGTGGTAAAGGGTGAATATCTTGCATGGTATTCTGATGGCCTGACACTGGAAAATTGCAAGATCATCGGTACACAGCCTTTATGCTACTGCAAAAACCTGAAACTGATTCACTGTGAAATGATTGACACAGATCTGGCATTTGAGAAGTCTAAGGTGGAAGCAGAAGTTACCACACCGGTAATCAGCATAAAGAATCCAAAAGAAGGATACATCAAAGTTCCGCAGGTTGGTGAAATCATTATGGATGACGAGACAGCCAAAGGAAAGGTGATCATAAATGAGCCATGCAGAAAATGTTCCAATGCGGCATGTGCGTAAAAAGAAGACGCTGAACGGACAAAATCATGAGAAGAATATGGAGCAGGAACTGGCCAGGATTATCCGCCAGGAGCCGGAGCCGGACAGAAAGCAGAAGCTGTTTCTCTTATGCAGGATGAGTGTTCCCTCTATTCTTTCGCAGATTACTTCTATTATTATGCAGTATATTGACGCGGCAATGGTTGGAGGACTGGGCGCGGCGGCATCCGCGTCCATCGGAGTAGTATCAACGAGTACATGGCTGTTAAGCGGATTGTGCAGCGCAGTGTCAACAGGATTTTCCGTTCAGTCTTCCCATCAGATTGGAGCAGGAAACAAGGAAGGCGCGCGAAACGTATTAAGGCATGGGATGATAACAGCAATTCTTATTTCCTCTTTTCTTGCGCTTTTCGGGGCGTCTGTCAGCACAGCACTGCCAGTATGGCTCAAGGCAGATCCGGAAATCAGAGAACAGGCATCAGGATATTTTCTTGTATTTGCCTGTTCTCTTCCGTTTGTTCAGATGAATTCCATCTGCAGCTTAATGCTGCAGAGCAGCGGAAACATGCGGACGCCCAGCATTCTGAATGCATCGATGTGTCTGCTGGATGTGGGGTTCAACTGGATTTTTATCCGGCATTTCGGAGTTATAGGAGCTGCGCTGGGAACAGCAATGGCAGAAGTGACCATTGCATGTATTATGATATGGGAAGTTTTTGTAAAATCACCGGTATATCGATGCCGAAAAGGAGAAAAACACCGCTTTGACGCAGGAATTTTGTCCAGAGCGTTTCGTCTGGGGGTTCCCATGGGCTTTGAACATCTTGTAGTGTGTGGAGCAATGATCGTGACAACCAGAATCATTGCGCCGATTGGAACCACTGCAGTAGCAGCGAATTCCTTTGCGGTAACAGCGGAAAGTTTTTGTTATATGCCTGGATATGGAATTGCCGCGGCAATATCCGCTTTGGTGGGACAGAGCCTTGGAGCGGGAAAGAAAAAGCTGGCAAAAAGCTTTTCCAATATGGCGGTACTGTCAGGGGCTGCAGTCATGGGCATTGCCGGAGGGCTCATGTTCTTCTTATGTCCGTTTGTATTTCAGATTCTGACGCCAGATCTGCAGGTAAGAAAATCAGCAGTGGAAGTGCTGCGGATCGAATTGTTTGCGGAGCCGCTGTATGGGGTTTCTATTGTCGCGGCAGGAGCTCTTCGGGGCGCCGGAGATTCTCTGATTCCAAGCCTGTTAAATTTAATCAGTATCTGGGGTGTGAGAATCAGCCTGTCTGTTATGCTGGCAGGAAGATGGGGACTGAGAGGCGTATGGGCTGCCATGGCCGTGGAATTGTGCGTCAGAGGGCTTCTTTTATTGATCCGTCAGCAGAGAAAATTGTGAAGACATTATGCAGTTTGTTACAGAATTATTACAGAATTATTGAAAAAAGTGTTTACAAGGCGTAATAAATGTGATATATTAGTCGTTGTAAGAAAAATGTAAGAAATGTAATAAAGTGATTTTAATTGGGAGGAACAAGAAACTATGTACCGAAAATTCTGTACAAAGGCTGCGGCATGTGCAATGAGCTTAATGATGGCAGGCGGTGTTTCAGTAATTACCAGTGAAAATAATGTAAAAAATGTATCTGCGTCTTCTACATATTCAAGATATGTCACAGCATCATCTTTGAACATCAGATCCAAAGCGAGCACAAGCTCATCTAAAGTTGGATCTTATAAAAAAGGAACAAAAGTTACCTGTTATGGAACAAGCGGAAGCTGGACGAAAGTAAAATACAGCGGAAAGACAAGATATGTCTCCAGCCAGTATTTATCTACAAAGAAACCAGGATCCAGCACAAGCAGTTCCAGTACAAGTACTTCTGCATATTCAAGATATGTCACAGCATCATCTTTGAATATCAGATCCAAAGCGAGCACAAGCTCATCTAAAGTTGGATCCTACAAAAAAGGATCAAAAGTTTCCTGCTATGGAAAAAGCGGAAGCTGGACAAAGGTAAAACACAGCGGAAAGACAAGATATGTCTCCAGCCAGTATTTGTCCACAAAGAAACCAGGATCGTCTGCAAGCAGCAGTTCAACTTCATCCAGCAGCAGTAAAGGACAGCAGATTGCAAATTACGCACAGCAGTTTGTTGGAAATCCATACCGCTATGGCGGAACAAGCTTAACAAAGGGAGCAGACTGCTCAGGATTTACACAGTCTGTATATAAAAAATTTGGATATAGCATTCCAAGAACATCTTCTTCACAGAGAAGCGCTGGAAAATCAGTAAGCTGGTCTCAGAGAAAAGCGGGAGATTTGATCTGCTATTCAGGACATGTGGCAATCTACATTGGAAACAATAAGATCGTACATGCAAGTAACGCAAAAGACGGTATCAAGATCACATCACCGGCAAATTACCGTACAGTATTAAGCGTAAGAAGAATTGCAAACTAATTTTCGTAAGAAATTTAAGAAAAAGATAATAAGGAAAAGGCAAAACCTCATGGGTTCTGCCTTTTTTTTTCTTATCTTACATGCTATAATATCCGTATTGGATACAGGACAGTCCATAGATCAGAACATTTTCAAATGTGTATGAAACGGAGTGATATCGGTGATTTCAGAAGAGAAAGTGAAGATTATGACGGAACTTGCCCGCTATGAAAAAGAATATGGCAGAAAAGACTTCTATATCAATCGATATCAGAAAGAGGACTATGTCCGGCTGGAAATCATTAAAGTAAGCATGGCTCTGACGGTGGCGTTTCTGGGCATTATCCTTCTGCTTGCGTTTTTTCAGATGGATCTGGTCCTTTCCATGCTGCGTCAGGATAAGCTTACTTTGATTCTGCTGGGACTGCTGGTTTCTTATATTCTGCTGTTCCTCATTTACATTCATTTTACGAAGAAGAGGGCAGAACGGGAATATCAGGAAGCAGAAGTAAGAATCAGGGTTTACGATAAGCAGTTAGAAGAACTCCTTCGGCTTTATGAAGAGAAAGAGAAGGAGGATGACAGTCCTACAATCATTTCGGAGGAAAAGGAAGATGGAGAAACTATTAATATTTAGAGAACGGATTTTAAAATTTCTTTCTTCTAATGGAAGGGTGCTTCGCCTTGCGGGTAAATTTATCGGGGGAGCATTGCTGTTTTATGTGGCAGGAGAAATGTACGCCTACGGTTCTCTGCTGTCGCAGCCGTTTATGTTCCTGATCCTGGGAATTGCCTGTATTTTTTTGCCGGTTTCCGTCATTTTTCTTTTATATCATCTGATTGTTGCCTTTCAGCTGTCCGCACTGGCCATGGAAATTGGAATCTTATATCTGATTGTGATCGGACTGTATTATCTTATTTATCAGAGAATGTTTAAAAAGACAGAATTATTGTTATTGATGACGCCGGTTCTTTTTTATTTCCATATACCGGCAGTGCTGCCGATCGTTGTAGGATCGTTTATCGGGCTGTATGGACTTCCTGCTATTTTAATGGGATCCTGCTGTTATTATTTCGCTGTCACAGTACAGGAAGGAATCCGCCAGATGAGCGGAGGCGGAAACGAAGGGGGACAGATTTACAGCCTGATCATGAGCAGTACGGCTGAGAATAAAGAGCTGATGCTGGGCCTTCTGGTGTTTATTATAGTCACTGCGGCGGTTGCAGGAATACGAAAGCTCTGGATTGCATATGGATGGTATATCGCAATTCTTGCAGGCGGAGGACTGTATTTATTTGCTGTGCTGACCGGAGGATATTTCTTAGACAATGAAGTTCATATCGTTCCGCAGCTTCTGATGATTCTGGCAAGTCTGCTGATTGTTATGGCGGGGCAGTTTTTGTACAGCGTCATTGATTATACCAGGGAAGAAAATTTTGAATATGAAGATGAAGAGTATTATTATTATGTAAGGGCGATACCGAAAATCTCCATGGAAGAAGAAATGAGTGTAAAGAAAGTAATTGTACCTGCCAGGAGATTTTATTTGAAGCATAAAGAGAAGCATGATGATAAGGGAGAGGAATCTTGAACAATATTGTTAATACAGTTGGAAAATATTTATATTGGTTATCAATACCCCGGATCGGTTTTACAGATGTACTGGATATCCTGATTGTCAGTATTTTGTTTTATCAGATTGTAAAATGGATCAAGACAACCAGAGCGTGGGTATTGTTAAAAGGAATTATATTGCTGCTTTGTATTGCGCTGGCAGCCTATCTTCTGCAGCTGCATACGATCACATTTATTTTGGCGAATACGATGAGTGTGGGAATTACCGCTGTTTTGATCGTATTCCAGCCGGAACTTAGGAGTGCCCTGGAACAGCTGGGAAGAAAGAACTGGATCGCGAATATTTTTTCCACAGATACAGATCAGGTCAAGGAAGGCTATACTGCCAGAACCCTGCAGGAAATCTACAGAGCAGCCATTGAGATGGGCAAAGTGAAAACAGGAGCTTTGATCGTAATTGAGAGAGAAGTTATGCTGGGTGAGTACGAAAGGACGGGAATTCCTATCGATGGAAAAGTCAGCAGTCAGCTTCTGATCAATATTTTTGAACATAATACACCTCTGCATGATGGCGCGGTCATCATTCGAAATAACCGGATTGTTTCTGCAACCTGTTACCTGCCTTTGAGTGACAGTGTGGAGATCGGAAAGGAATTGGGAACCCGGCACCGTGCGGCGGTTGGAATCAGTGAGGTGTCTGACAGTATCACAGTTATCGTTTCTGAAGAGACAGGGGATATCTCCATTGCTGTCAACGGCAAGATCAAGCATGCCCTGGCTCCGCAGGAATTTCGAGATGAACTTTCTGTTCTGCGGGAGGAAAATACCAGCAGCAAGAAGTTTAAGTTATGGAAGGGACTGAATCGCAATGAAAGAAAAAATAGGGAATAACCTGGTTTTGAAAATATTTTCCGTTATTTTTGCGTTCTTATTATGGGTATTTGTCATTAATGTAGACAATCCTGTTATTACAAGAAGCTTTTCCGATGTACCGGTTGATATGCTGAATGAACAGGTGCTGGATGACCTGAATCAGACATATACCATCGAAGACGGGGATACGGTAAGTTTTACCGTGCGGGGAAAAAAGGATATTGTAGACCAGTTAAAGAAATCAGATTTCCGGGCAACAGCGGATGTTTCTTCCATGTCTGATGTTCATGCAATACCAATTCAGGTGGATGCCCTCAAATATAAGGAGCAGCTGGAGATTGATACAGGAAACGCAACGGTTAAGATCGTTCTGGAAGACTTAAAGAGTGACCAGTTCCCGGTAACAGTCAAGGTCAAAGGAGAGCCTGCCAGCGGTTATACGGTGACAGATCAGACAGCAAGCCCGAATCTGGTATCGGTGTCAGGCCCAAAAAGCACGATCAGTCAGATTGATGAGGTTGTGGCGGAAGTGGATGTAAGCGGACTGAAGAAAGATGTCACGACGACACAGACCTTGAAATGTTATGATTCCGACGGGGAAGAGATCAGTCAGAATGATATTACCCTGGATACGAAGGAGATCCATGTACACGTACAGCTTTCCAGGACCAAGACAGTTCCGTTTACTGTTAAAACAAAGGGAAGTCCGGCGAGCGGATATATTCTGGGAAGTGTAACTTATAAGCCGAAAGAGATTGAGATCACAGGAAATGCAGATGATCTTGATAAGATTGATGAGATTGAACTGGCAACACTGGACATTTCCAACAGCGCGGAAGATGTGGAAAAGACGATTAAAGCATCAGAGATTAAACTTCCAGATGGCATCAGCTTTGTAAAAGATGCCAGCGACATTGGAAATATCGTGATACGTGCCAACATTGAAAAGCAAAAAGAGCGTACATTGGAGATACCAGTCAGTCAGATCACATTGGAAAATAATACGGACAATTATGATGTGACATTTGATGATGAAACTATAGAAGTTCAGCTTACAGGACTGCAGTCTGCAGTGGATGGTGTAAAAGCAAAAGATCTGAATCCAAAGATTGATATGAGTCTGTACAAAGAAGGAACTCATACAGTTCAGGTACAGCTGACGGATATTGACAATGTATCGATCAAGGGAAATGTCAGCACAACGATTACGGTAAAATAAGGAGACCACGAAACTATGGATAAAACATTATCGATTGTTCTTCCATCGTATAATGAAGAGCAGATGATTGAAAAAACCACAGAAACAATCAGTGATATTATGGAAAGGGAAAGAATTCCTTATGAGCTGATTTTTGTCAATGACGGATCAAAAGACGGAACATGGGATAAGATCCTGGAGCAGAAGGAGAAAAACACTCATGTCAAAGGAGTCTGTTTTTCCCGGAATTTTGGAAAAGAATCGGCCATTTCTGCCGGACTTGATCAGGCAGCAGGTGCATGTGTCGCAGTTATGGACTGTGATCTGCAGCATCCTCCGGAGACGCTGGTAACCATGTATCGTTTATGGGAAAGCGGATTTCAGGTAATTGAAGGAATCAAAGCATCCAGGGGAAAAGAAAGCCCGATTTATAAGATGTTTGCAAAAACTTTCTATAAGATCATCAGCAACGCCACAGGCATTGATATGTCCCGGGCGTCTGATTTCAAGCTTCTGGATCGACAGGTAGTGGATGAATATCTGAAGCTGCCGGAACGGAATGTTTTTTTCCGCGCCTTATCTTCCTGGGTTGGATTTAAGACCACATATGTAGAGTTTGACGTACAGAAAAGAGAAGCAGGAGAATCCAAGTGGTCTTTCAAATCTCTGGTAAAATATGCCGTCAACAATATTTCGGCTTTTAGTGCGGCGCCGATGCAGATTGTAACATTTTTTGGATTTATTTTCTTTTTGGTTGCGGTGGTGTTAGGTATCCAGTCTCTTTATATGTATTTTTCCGGACACGCTGTAGAAGGATTTACAACGGTCATTTTGCTGCTGTTATTTGTGGGCAGTGTTCTGATGTTCAGTCTCGGTGTGATCGGATACTATATTTCAAAGATTTATGAAGAAGTAAAAATGAGACCAAGGTATATTATTTCGGAAATAGTTGGATCTGATGAAGAATAAAAGTTTTTTGTCAGACAATGAAGCAAATCATAATTTATGAAGAAGCTTTTTCCAGAATAAAAAGCGAAGAATCTGTGTTATGTATAGATTCTTCGCTTTTCTTTTATTTATGGAACTTTCTTTTTGCGTTATTCCAGTCCGATGCTTTGATCCATTGTTCATAAGGGTGCATCAGCTGGTGTTTTTTGATGGTGTTTCTTTCTCTGTAATATGGGCGGAACATCTTTTGCTTGATCTCAAGATATTTGCGGTCAACGGTTACAATATCTTTTACATCTTTCAAATCCCACTGGTAAATGCCAAAATACTGCAGACGGTCGTATTGGCCAGTTTCTTTGCAGACTTTTGTCACAATGCGGGAAGCAGCAATATGATGCTGATGTCCATATTCGCCATCCGGATTATGGGTAACGATTTCTTTCCAGTCACGATAAGAAAGAAGAGACCGGATATCCTGTTCGATTTCTTTTTCATATGGAGCCCAGTCGATACGGTGTCCATTTTCATAATCCGGATAATTCAGGATAATATTTGGCGTATTGGTGATCTTCATAGCATTTTTAAATTCCCAGTAGCGCCGGTGGTTATAGGTCTTTGCATTAGTCAGACATACAACAAAATAGCGGTGCTGCGCCAGGTGAGCGCCGCCCCAGAGACTTTCATCATCCGGATGCGCAACGATCATAATGCGGTCGACATGATCCAGACAAATTTTATTCAGATAGGAAGTATCGACATAATCCTCTGTATCAGGAGGATTTGTATTCATAATGCAGAAGAAAGCAAACACCATGCAGGCAATCAGAAATATTTTTTGTACTCGATCAAAATATCTCATACAGTCACACTTTTCCGCCTGTTGATTTGAAAACCAGGAACTTGCTGATAAAGTAATTGACAACGGTGACAATTACCTGAGTTTCCAGTTTTGCAATCATTTCCGGCTGATGGAGAATTTCTACGCAGAAAGGGACGCCGCCCACCTCTACGGCCATGGTAACAAGACGGCCGAGGACAAAACGGATAAATTCCCGAAACCCTTCAGTGAAAGAAGATGTCTTGGACTGAAAGACAAACAATTTGTTGACGACAAAGGCGAAACAGATCGCCGCGGCAACAGAAAAGAAATTGCTGATCCGGTAATCAATGCCCAGAGGGCCTTTCAAAACCGCAAACAGTCCAAGATTCACTAAAGTGGTGCATCCGCCGAAAAATAGATAACGGATCCGTGAATCATGATAAAGCTTTTTGACAATGTGTAACATAACCTACTCCTTTTCCCTATAAAACAAAACATTGACAAATTACTGCATATAAGAAATTTGTCTTAATATAGCTAATATCTTAAGACATTTTTTAAGATTTTTCAACTGTAATTTGATATACTACAATTTGAAAGTATGATCTGCGGATCAGGAATCGCTGATCAGAATATGGAATAGGAGAAAATAAAGGAGTAGAAAAGAGATGGTAGAAGAAAGGAAAAGAGGGAAAGTATATCTGATCTATACGCTGATGTTTCTTGTTATGTGTGCCGCGGCCTTTTATCCGTTTTACGAAGAAGGCAAGGGATTCATATGGGGAGCAGGAGTGGAAGACGGACTAAGCCAGCACTTTACTGCGCTGACCTGTTACGGACGGTGGATCAGAGAGGCAGTTTCCAATTTATTCAGCGGACATCTGGAATTTCCCATGTGGAATATGAGCATAGGATATGGAGCGGATATTCTTGCAACGCTGAACTATTACGGAGTAGGAGATCCTCTGAATTTATTGTATGGGCTTGTGCCGGAAAAAAATATGGAGCAGATGTATAATTTTATGATTCTTCTTCGAATGTATCTGGCTGGCCTGGCTTTTGTCATATACAGCAGGAAGATGAAGAAAAGAAGTTTCGGCACTGTAATGGGAGCACTGGTCTATGTATTTTGCGGATTCAGTTTCCGCCTGGGACTGCGGCATCCGTTTTTCCTGAATTCCATGATTTATTTTCCAATGCTCTGTCTTGGAATCGAAAAGATCTATAAAAAGGAAAAACCTTATGTGTTTATTCTGACTGTGGCTGTAGCGGCAATGAGCAACTATTATTTCCTGTACATGCTGACAATCTTTTCTGTGATTTATGCATGGATTCGTTTTTATGAGTATGTAAAAGAAGACAGGATCAGGAAGTTTTTCCTGACAGTAGGGCAGTTTATCGGATATTATGTACTGGGGATTGCCATGGCGGCGGCCGTTCTTTTACCGTCTGTCATAGGATTTCTGGGAAATGGACGTTATGGAAATGGTGTGAATCTTTTGACTTTGATCGTTTATCCGGCAAAATATTATATGCTGGTGCTGGATAACATCATCGGATATGGAAATGCGGGAAACAATACAAATGTAGGGTATCTTCCAATCGCGGGAATTGCGATCTTATTTGTTCTCTTCTCTCAGAGGATGAAACACAAAAAATATAAGGCTGCGTTTCTGGCCTGCATCATAGCGCTGGCATTTCCGATTTTCGGCTTCGCATTCAATGGATTTTCTTATGCCAGCAACCGCTGGAGCTTTGTTCTGAGTTTTATTGTAGCGCTGCTGGTTGCGGAGATGTATCCAAGGTTTTTCCTGATGTCAAAGAAGCAGAAAATAGGAATCGCCGCCGGCATTGTTCTTTATATTGCCATTGTCGGCATCAGTCTTCTCTCCGGCAATGAATCGCTGCTGGGCAATAATCAGGGGAATCTTCTGGCAGGAGCGCTGATGGCAGTATTTTTCCTTGTTTTTCTGCTGGCACAGAGCAGGGAATGGGATCATAAAAACAAACTCTGCCGGATTTGTATAGCGGTGCTGATGGTGGTTTCTGCAGGAGTTCACGGATACTACCGTTTTGATATGGATCAGAAGGGATATGTAAAAGAATTTCTGGATTACGGAACCGCGGCAGAGACTCTGCAGGCAAAACAGGTGGAGATGCTGAATCAGATAAAGGATGATTCCTTATACAGAGTCCATGCAGAAGGATACAAATATAAGAATTATGGACTGTATAATAATCTGAATACGATCAGCGGATATTACAGCATCACTCCGGGGAATATTTCAAAGACCATCAACAGTTTTCAGACGCTGGGAATGCAGTATTCTGATAAATATCACGGCCTGGATCAGAGAATGGGGCTCCTGACATTGTCAGGGGTGAAATACATGACTACATCCAAGGAAAATGATGTGCCGTATGGATTTAAGAAAATTAAGCAGAATGGAAAGGTCGGTCTGTATGAAAATCAATATGCGCTGCCGCTGGCCTACAGCTACGATACTTACATTACCGAGAATCAGTATGAGGCGCTGAACGGAGTCGGCAGGGAGCAGGCTATGCTGGAAAACATCGTGCTGAAGGAGGAAATCGAAGGATGCTCTGTAAAACAGGAAAAAGTATCAGATAACACATCGGTTACAACGATTCCACTGTCCGGAAACCGGATTTCATCTCCGGAAGGGAAAGAATACGCGGAGATAACGATTTCGGCGAATCCGGATAAGGAAACTTATCTGTACTTTAAGAATCTGGTTTACGATGATTCTCAGAGCAATACAGGAAATATTTTCATGAGCGGAAAGAAGAGTACGGATGGAATCCGGGTGAAACAAAATGACATCAGTAAAAAGATTTATATTCAGAGTACATTCAGTCCGTACTATTTCGGCCGTACAGATTATATGGTAAAACTTAACCACCGGGGAACAGAAGACAAGGAAAAGATAAAATTATATTTCCTGTCACCGGGAACTTACCAGTTTGATCAGCTGTATCTGGTGGAAGTAGACCGGGAAGACACCATACAAAAAATCCAGAACCTCCAGAAGAATGCGCTGGAACATATTTCTTACAGCGGCAATCATTTTTTCGGAGAGATAAAAACAGACCGGGAAAAGATCGTCTGTGTGGCAGTTCCTTATTCCAGCGGCTGGAAGGCATACGTTGACGGGAAAGAAACGAAGATCTATCAGGCAAATGGCATGTATATGGGAATTCCGGTAGAAAAGGGCGCCCATACCATAGAATTAAGCTATACAACGCCAGGACTTAAGATTGGGGCTGCAGTCAGCGCAGCGGCATGGATCATTTTTATTGTATTTGTTATCGCAATGCAGAAGAAAAAGACGATCAAAAAGGAAAAATAAATCAAAGAAGGGAGACTGATTCCAGATGCGGAGTTGGTCTCTTTTGCTTTTTACGAGCATCTAACAGAAATCTTACCTGCATTTTTTTGATATTTTCCATGATATTCCGTAACATAAATTGAAGACAGGAGAATGGGAAAATGAAAGAACAGGAACGCCGGCAGGTTTATGCAAAATTTTATACGCAGCATGAAATTGAAAAAAATCATATTTTATACGAAGCTGATTATGGGAGAGGAATGACTGGCAATCCGTATGGTATCTTCCGGGCATTTCGGAAAAGAAAAGACTTTACACAATATGAGCATTTCTGGGTCATGAAAAACTGGAAGGAGAATGCCAGGATCATGGAACTTTATAAAAATGACCAAAATGTGCATTTCATTCGATATATGAGCGAAGAATATCTGTATCATGCGGCAACCGCCGCGTATCTGATCAATGATCTTGCATTTCCTTCTTTTTATACACCGCGGAAGGGGCAGATTTATTTCAATACCTGGCATGAGATGAAACCGGGAGAATACGGATTTGACGCCCGGGATGGAAATGTAGAAGTCAGGAATATCATTCGGAATTTTCTGGCGTCAGATTATCTGCTGGCGTCTGATGACAGGATGGAGGAAATCTATCAGAAATCTTTTAAGCTGAAAGGAATATACAAAGGAATCATTTTGCGGGGAGGAGAGCCCAGACTGGATATGGATAATAACAGTCTGCAAAATTGGGAAGAAAATGGAACGCGTCTTTTAAACATTATCATCGACCATGCAGGAATTCCAAAGAAAGAATCGATTTTGAAAAAAATAAAGAAAAAAGCAGCTCGGAAAAAAGAAACCGTTTTATTTTATGGAAGTGACCTGAGAGAAAATGGGGTAACATATTCTCTGCTGAGCCTGCTGGATTCCATAGATTATAGAAAATATGATGTGACTCTGCTGGCTGTACTGAACCGGGAAGGAACGAACCGGGAGAAAATATGCGCGGTCAATCCTAATGTGCGGGTGATTACAAGATTTGGAGCGCCAAACGGGACGCCGCAGGAACAAAAACGATATGAAAAAGCCCTGAAGCAGGGGATTCCCGCTGAGGCAGCGGAAAGAGAAGCCCTGAGACAGTATATGGAACGAGAGTTCCGCAGAATGTTCGGCAGAGCTGATTTTGATCATCTTATTGAGTTTACAGGATACAGCCCTCACTATGGGATGCTCTTTGCTGCAGCAAAGAAGGGCAGAAAATATATTTGGCAGCACAGTGATTTGGGCCGGGAGACGAAAAAGGAATTAAAAAAGGGCATCAGTCTGCAGCAAACGCTGGGAACCGTTTTTTCTCTGTATCCATATTATGATAAAATCGTGGCCTGCAGTGAGAGTGTCAGAAATCTGAATCGGAAAACACTGGACAGTGAGGCAGCAGGAGATAAATTTGTATATGTCAGGAACAGTTTTTCAGCAGACCGGGTGCGGACAGACGCAGAGGTGCCATATGATCAGATCGAAGAATACCGGCGTTTTCAGCGTCCGGAGAAAAATTGTATGGTATACGCGAACATGGGACGGCTGTCACCGGAAAAGAACCAGAAAAACCTGATTGAAGCATTCCGAAAACTCCACGAAGAATACCATGATACACAGCTGTACATTCTGGGAGACGGACCGTTAAAAGAAGAATTGGAAAAGCTGACCGGAGAATACCATCTGGAGCGTGATGTGATTTTAACCGGTAACCTTTTGAATCCGTTTGCCCTGCTGAAAGAATGCGGATGTTTTGTTCTGCCTTCTTTGTATGAAGGACAGCCGATGTCCGTCCTGGAAGTACGGGTATTAGGTCTTCCGATTCTTATTTCGGATTTTGAAACAAGGAGAGATGTCTGTATGCCGGCTGGACAGATTGTGGTAAAACAGGATCCGGAGAGCATATACCAGGGAATGAAGCAGGTGTATCAAAATAGAAAATGTGGTTATCACTTCAAGCCGGAACAGTATAACAAAAAAGCTTACCGGGAATTTGAAAACCTGCTGAAAGGAAAATGAAAACGCCCCTCCGCAGGTGGAGAATCCTGTAAAGCAGGATTCTTTCTCAATTTTAAGAATAATTTTGCAGAAGAATGAAGAAAATGAGGGTATCAGCAAATGAAAGAATAGAATGAATACAGATGGAGACGGTTGTATGAATGCATTGAGAAAAATAAAAACAATCCGGCAGGAATGGGAAACGATAAAAAAGGAAAGCCGTGTCTTTCTAAACCAGACAGGAACCCGGAGAGCCAGTGTAAAATTTGCGGAAGCATACAAGAGAGCGAAAATAGACGATAAAAAAATCCTTTATGAAAGCTATTGGGGCAGAGGGATGATTGATAATCCATACGCCATTTTTCTGGAGCTAATGTCCAGAGAACGATATCGTGCATTTACACATGTATGGGTGCTGGATGATTTTGAAAAAAATCAGCCTGCTCTGCAGGAATATAGAGAAAATCCTAATGTACGGTTTGTTCTATTTGGAAGTGATGAGTATTTTTACGAACTGGCCAGTGCGAAATATCTGATCAACAATACGACTTATCCACAATACTTTGCAAAGAAAGAACAGCAGATTTATATCAATACCTGGCATGGAACTCCGTTGAAAAGCATGGGATATGAAGTAAAAGGCGGAAACAGCAGTTCCGCCAATACAGTCCGTAATTTTCTGCATGCAGATTATCTTTTGTCAGCAAATGAACGGATGACCAGAATGTATCTGAAAAGTTATAAGATGGAAGGACTCCTCCCGGGAAAGATCATAGAAGAAGGACAGCCGCGCAATGATCTGCTGTTTCATGAAAGAAAGGATGCTGTATATAAAAAGCTGGAACAATATGGGATTACAGCTGACCGGAATAAAAAAGTGATCTTATATGCGCCAACATGGAGAGAAGCCCAGGAGGGAGGACTGAAGGTAAATCCAGAAGAACTGCTGGAAGTAAAAAAGAAGTTGGAAGAAATCATTGGAAAGAATCAGTATCAGATTCTGATCAAACCTCATCAGTATGTATATCAGCAGCTAAAAGACAGGAAAGAATATCGAAACCTGCTGGTTCCCTCATCAGTAGATCCAAATGAACTGATGATTCTGGCAGATATGCTGATTTCAGATTATTCCAGCATTTTTTTAGATTATCTGGTTTTAAACCGGCCTGTTTTATTTTATGTTCCGGATTTGGAACACTACAAGGAAATGCGGGGGCTGAATATCAGGTTAGATGAACTTCCCGGTCCTTGCAGCGATCGTATTTCAGATATTGCCGAGAATATCAGAGATATAGAGACAGTTCAGGAACAATTTAAAGAAAAATATCAAAGGATGCGACAAAGGATCTGTGGTAAGGATGATGGAAAGGTTTGTGCAAGGATTGTAGATACTATTTTTGAAAAGAGCAGGAAATGCAGTGTGGTGACAGGGCAGCATGACAAAAAACGGCTGCTGATTTCCTGTGGAGGATTAGCAGAAAATGGGATTACGCATTCCTTTTTGAGTTTATTAGAGCAGATTGATTATGATGAATGGGATGTCACTGCACTGGTAGGAGATGATCCGAAAGATCAGGCAAAACACAGGAAAGTAAATGAAATGAATCAAAATGTCAGGGCACTTGTCTTATGCGGATTTCGAGCCTCTACATTGAAGGAAGAACAGAGAAGGATCATAACAGTTCGTCATGGATTATACCATTCCGTCTGGAAAAGGATCTGTCCGTGGGAAATGTATGACAGAGAGTACCGCAGGATTGTTGGGATGGCTGAGTTTGATTATATTGTCGATTTTCAGGGCTATAATGTCATTCTGACATCTGTATTAAGCAGAGGAAAGGCGAAGAAAAAATCAATCTGGCTGCATAACGACATACTGGCAGATATGAATAAGAAAGTGAATGGAAAGAAAAAAAACTGGGAGTGCCTGCATTATAATGTCTCCATGTACCCTTATTTTGATTCTTTAGTTTCATGCAGCAAAGAGGTCATGAAGGTGAACCGGGAAAAACTGGCAGTAAAAGAAACATATCAGAAATTCAGGTATGCTAAAAATACGGTAAATCAGAAAAGAATGGAATATTATCTGCGGCATCAGGAGACCATCAAAATAAAGAACCGGGAATATCTGATGAAAAATGAAAGTCAGACAGGCTGGGATTCCAAACGAGTGGATGTTATAAGGCTTCCGGAAAGAGAGAACATTAATTTTCTGACAATGGGGAGGATGTCGGTGGAAAAGAATCAGACTGCTTTGATTCATGCATTTTCCAGACTGCATGCAGAATACGAAAAAACAAGGCTGTTTATCATAGGAGCGGGACCTCTCGAAAAGAAAATCAGAGAATGTATTTCGAATCTGGACTTATGTCCATATATAACGCTGACTGGAAACATAGAGAATCCCTTTGCGTTTATGAAGCGGAGTGACTGCTTTATTCTGCCTTCGATTCACGAAGGACAGCCCATGGTGCTTTTAGAAGCAAGAGCCTGCGGACTGCCGATTATTGTATCTGACTTCTCTACGGTAAACGACAGCCTGTATCCGGACGGGCAGCTGCTGATCGGAACAGATGAGGAAAGTATATACAATGGCTTGAAAACATTGATAGAAGGAACGGTGCCTAAATGCAAATTTGATCTGGGAACCTATAATCAGGAAGCATATGAAGAATTTCAGATGGCGATACAGTGAGGAAGGGGAAATATGGAATCTTTAAATTCTTTCAAAGATGTATACAGTGATTTCAAAACAGATTTAGAAAATAAAATGACCCAGCGAAAAGGGAGAATCAAGGATGGCATTATATATGGAGAGTATTATGATCTGCCGATAACGAAAAATAAAATCGTATATTATTTTCATCAGGAGGACAGTCAGAATCCTGTTTTTCGAATGATGGCAGATTATATGCTGTCGGAAATGCAGAAAAAAGAAAAGTCATCTTTCATCATTATATCAAATAAAGTTCAAAGGGAAGTACTGCCAGCCAAATACAGAAGTTTCATATTAGAGGAAAACAGAAGAGAGGCAAAAGAAGCGGTTGCGTGCGCGGAATTTATAATTGCGGGTAACGGGCTGCCAAAATATTTTGTGAAAAAGAAACAGCAGATGGTTATCCGTTTTCTATCTTTTGTGAAAGAAAAACCAGGGCGCAGCTGGCTGGCACAAAACAGAATCTCCTGGTTTATGAATTCTTCTCTGATTTTTGTGGAGACAGAAGAAGAAAAAAGAATTCTGGAAAGAGATTATCAGTTAAAGGGTTTGTTTGAAGGGGAAATTGCGGTTATATCAGAAAATCAGATAAAAAAGAACTGGATTCCCGAATTGAGACGCAGGAGATCTGAGAATGACAAACAGAGCGCCAACTTAGATATTTCCAGGAAGAAAATCCTGATATTAAATGGACAGGGAATGAGGGAAGAGGGGAAAATGATAGGCGTTATCGCAGACTCTCTGGATTCCCGTCAGTATGATATTACACTGGCCATGAAGAAGGCAGCAAATATAGAAGATGAGGAAATAAACAATTTAAACTCCAATGTCCGGCTGATTTATCGGGAAGGCTCTTTTTCGTGCAGCATGGAGGAATATATCGATATCCAGTATCTGCTGAAAAATTTTCACGCCTTTGAAGATTTGGAAAGGGCATACAAATTTCTGAATCAGAGGATAGTGCAGCGGGAGTGCCGCAGATTATGGGGCAATGTGGAGTTTGATGCTGTTATTTATGTCGGTAATCACAGCGCTGTATGGCCGGTAATCGCCGGTGGAGTAAAAGCCAAGAAAAAAATCCGTATCGAATCGAGAAATCTGGAGCAGGAAGAACAAAGGCGTCAGACGAAAAATAAGAAAAAATCTTTTCTCAACATGATGCAGCTGTATCAGCTTATATTTGATAAAATTATTTTTCCGTCAAAATCTGACATGATACAAGCCATTAAGCGGCACTTTATTATGAAAGGAAAGGGAGAGTATTTTTATTATCCGGCAGGGAATGTGATACCGGAGCAGGAGGATAGTAATAATCTGATTTGGTATCAGAAAGATCAATTTTTTGTGGCGTCAGAAAAGATAAGCGCCTGTGGAAGAGGACAAATAGAATTGCTGCCTCTGCCCAATGAAAAAAAGAAAGCGTATATCATAGATGGAGATTTACACTGCATAGAAGGAATTTTAAAAGAGATCCAGAGGGGGACTTTGTTAAATCAAGATATGGAGCTTACAATCTGTGCTGTCGAACGATATGATTCGAAGCGTCTGAAAGAAAAATACCAGACAAATTTTTTGAAAATAATTGACAGGGATATGTTAACCTCCTCTCCATTTATGAGCGGGTATTTAAGGTATTTTGAGGGATGTATCGCAGCGGCGGAATGGAAATTCAGTCCAATTCGGATCAGCATGGAATTTCTCGGAAAAGAGATCTTAGTTTATAAGAATCAGAAGCTGATCAGACAGGATGAAAAATGTTTCAACAGTGAACAGGATTATCTAAGCTATATGGAAAAGAGCTGGGAAGAGATTTTAATGAAAAAATAGAAAGAGCATCATCATTATAAGAAATCAGTTTCTGAAAGTACAATAAGCAACATGGGGACAGAAACTGATTTTTTTTGTTATACGAATATAACGGAAAAGTAAAACTGATGTTAAAACACATATATTTAAAAGATATTTTTTGACAAAAGTTTATTGCTAACCTATAATAGGCGATATTGAAGAGTATAGACCGAACCAATGACAGAGGATTTTTGAAATATAATCAAATGAATTATTTGATGCAGGAGGGAACAATGGGAAATGTGATAAAAGAAAAAGTCTGCGGTAAGTTTTACAGGATTCTTCTTGCGAGTTTATTAATACTGGTGGGAATTTGCTTCTGGCAGGGACTATTTTACATCAATGGGGAACCGTCTATCGACAAATATAGTCCGGCGGTATTGCTGCTGGGTATCTTTGTTTTAAGTTTCAGTCTTATGGCTGCAGCCAGGATTATAAAGAAGTGTTCCGAAAAAAGGCTGAAGGTAATCAGCTTTATTTTGCTGACAGCAATACTGGCAGAGCTTATTTTTTTTGGAACCCAGCTTATCTATGTTCCGCCGTATGACTTGATCAATATTCATGCCGAAGCCGTTAATATGCTGGAAAATGGGAAAATATCTTATACAGAGTATTATGCCGGCTATACAAATCAGCAGCCGCTTACGATTTTTCTTTTCTTTTTATTTTCTATTGCAAAACATTTAGGGATTACAGATTATAATGCGGTTGGCATCGGGTTCAATATTGTTATGATCTTTTTATCTGCATGGTGTACGTATAAAATATGTTCTTTATGGTCCCTGAAAGCAGGAGTAATCAGTCTGATCGTGTTTCTGATCGATCCGATGCTGTTCATCTGGGCATCTCATTATTATACAGATACCATATGCATGCCGTTTATGCTGGGAGGAGTTTTATTATTTCTTCATGGGGAGAAAACGGAATCGAAAAAGAAGGAAATTCTATTTTTGATTTTATCGGCCTTTCTGATTTTCATTGGCGGGCAGATACGTATGACGGCAGTTTTCCCGCTCATAGCAATCTGTATGTTTCTGTTTATAAAATATCCGGTGAAATCCTTCCTGAAACGATTCGCTTTTATCGTCATCGGATTATTTTGTGCAATGATATTAATCAGCAGTATGCTGAACACATATGGCGTAAAAGACAGAAGATATGAATATCCGGTCACTCACTGGTTAAAATTGGGGTTGAGCGAAAACGGAATGTACACAACAGAAGATAACAATACGACGAAAGCCCAGGACAGCTATGAAAAAAAGGTAAATGAAAATATCAGCACCATAAAAGAGAGGATAAAGGAAAGAGGCGTCCTGGGTCTGAAACAGCTGTATTTAAAAAAGATCAGTAAAAGCTGGTCATCGGCGGCAGTCACAGAGCGGCTGCAGACAACCGTTGAAAGTTATAATACATTGTATAAGTATACGACAGGCCGATCGTCGAAAGCCTTTAAATACTGGCTTCAAATCGTCCGCTGTACGATGCTAATTTTTGTTTTTGCAGGTGTGATACTGGCGCTGAGACGGAAAACAGATGTTAATGCCTGGATGTTCATTACGATTTTAGGCGGAATTGTATTTTATATTTTCTGGGAAGTGAAGCCTAAATATATTCTCTGCTTTTTGCCGGTTTTCTATATCATTCAGTCATACAGTATCATTGGTTTATCGGGAATTTTTAAAATCGACAGTATAAAAATCCTGCGTGATGATCAGAAGGAATACCTTTTCAATCGACGATCGTTACAGCCATGGATCAAAGGAATCAGCATTTTTGCTGTGATTTTTACGATCGTCATAGGAACTTTATCCTATTTTCAGTATGTGCCAGAGCGGAGCATACAAAAGGATTTAAGAGTAAAGCAGGATACCTTGTACAGGGATGGAAGAATGGAAGAAATAGGATCTGAGGGTGTGGCACAGTCTTTTACAGCGGAAGGAGATTTTAATACGATAGAAATTAGTTTTATAAATCCGCATAAGCTGAAAGGACAGAAATACACCTTATCGATTCTGAACAGTGAAAAGAAAACGATTTACGAAAAAACGTTTTCTTCTGATCATATAGAAGACAATAAAATGCACACATTCCATTTAGATCAAATACATGCTGATAAAGAAAAAATGTTTGCAGCCATTCGCCCATGTCAGGAGTATGAGGAGTATATAGGGGTGAATACTGCGGTTTTCCCTTCGTACCATGGCTATAAGAAATCGCCGGATTACTATCTTGACGGCTGTTTTTATGCTGGCGGTCAGGCAAAGCCGGCCAATGATTTAACGTTTATCGTATCGGAGCAGCACATGGATTCAATTTTTTCACAGCGGATATTTCTTTTGATCTGGAGTATGGTGATCATAATAGAAATTGCTGCTGGCGTATTTTTCTATAAAACAATTGGAGCGCGGGAGGTCTGAAGAGATAAGATGAAGGATATATTATATTTGGTAATTCCCTGTTATAATGAGGAAGCGGTTTTACATGAGACGGCAAAGAGACTGAAAGAAAAGATATCGACGATGGTATCCGAGGGTATGATTTCTATGAAAAGCCGCATTATGTTTGTAAATGATGGTTCCAAAGATGATACATGGAATATTATCCAGGAACTGCATGAAAAAGATTCCGTTTTCAGCGGTGTTTCTCTCAGCAGAAACAGAGGGCATCAGAACGCCCTGCTGGCAGGACTGATGACAGCGAAAGAATATGCGGATATGGTGATTTCCCTGGATGCAGATCTCCAGGATGATATCGATGCGATCGATCAGTTTGTAGAAAAATATTACGAGGGATATGACATTGTCTATGGAGTGAGAAATAAAAGAGAGACAGATACATTTTTTAAGCGGAATACGGCGCTGGCATTCTATAAATTTCAGGCGTTTATGGGAGTTGATGCAGTATATAATCATGCGGATTACCGCCTGATGAGTAAACGGGCGCTGGAGGGATTAGAGGAATTTAAGGAAGTTAATCTGTTCCTGAGGGGCATTGTTCCGCTGATCGGATATAAGTATACGACAGTGACTTATGACAGAAACGAACGGTTTGCCGGTGAATCCAAATATCCATTAAAAAAGATGCTTGCATTTGCTTTGGATGGGATTACTTCCTTTAGCATTAAACCGATTCGATTTGTTACCATGACAGGATTTCTCATTTTTTTGGGAAGCATTCTGGTCATTATCTATTCTTTCATAAGAAAGGCACTCGGCTTTACAGTAGGAGGATGGGCCTTCCTGTCCTGCTCCATCTGGCTGTTAGGCGGAATTGAACTGCTGGGGCTTGGGGTTGTAGGTGAATACATTGGTAAAATTTACAATGAAACCAAACAACGGCCACGGTATATTATTTCCGATGTACTGAATACACAGTAAATTAAAATTTGTCTTAATTGAAAAGGGATACAAAGAAGTCTGTGAGATGACGGATTCAGGTCATCGGCAGGCTTCTTTTGGTTTGTAAAGGATTTTTGAGAGAAAAAATAAAAAATATTGTCTAATTTGTTGTATAAATACTATTTTCATTGAAAAAGATAAGGATAGATGCTGTCTCTTATACACATCTCCGAGCCCA
>ERZ1090867.298-NODE-298-length-22755-cov-11.717709_pt1 | contig 22755 bp, 23 predicted proteins | sample MGYA00478476_ERZ1090867 | MGnify/ENA primary metagenome ERZ1090867 (study PRJEB33644, sample SAMEA5815742) | chicken gut metagenome | biome: Chicken; feature: Gastrointestinal Tract; material: Caecum | place: Ireland | collected 2019-01-01 | study: A study of the... | reverse complement strand
AGGTTATAATTTGAAGAAAAAGTAGAAGGAAAAACAGAGTGACGAAAAGAGGTTAGGAAATTGGAATATTTGGCACATATTGATATAGATAGTGGAAGAAAACAGCGGATCAAAGATCATCTGGAAGGAACAGCTGAACGAGCAAGAAAATTTGCAGAACAATTTGGAAAAAGTGACTGGGGATATTGCTGTGGGATGCTTCATGATATTGGAAAATATTCAAAAAGTTTTCAAAAAAGGATAAACGGTGAAAGTAGTCAGCAGGTAGATCATTCTACAGCTGGTGCACAATTGTGCATGGAAAGAAAGGGAATGTATGAATTGTTAAGTTATTGTATCGCTGGGCATCATGCCGGGCTACCTGATTGTGGCGGAATGTCAGATAGAAACGGAGCATCTACGTTAATGGGAAGACTGAGAAAAAAGATTGATGATTATCAGTCATATCGAGAAGAAATCAAGATACCGAAATTGAAAACAGTTCCATTTAATCCCGAGAAGGCAGCAAATCTGGATTTTTCTCTGAGTGTTTTTATTCGCATGATTTATTCTTGTTTGGTAGATGCAGATTTTCTGGACACAGAATATTTTATGAAAAACGGGCAGGTAGAACGAGATTCTGGTAATAGTATGAATGTACTTTTGAAACGATTAGAAAAACATATTTCAGGATGGCTGCCCAATAATGAACTCAATACTGTTAATGGGAGAAGGACGGAGATATTAAAATATTGCTTGAAAAATGGGGAAAAGGGAAGAGGATTATTTCGACTGACTGTTCCCACAGGAGGAGGCAAAACCATTGATTCTTTGGCATTTGCTCTGCGCCATGCAGTAAAACATCATATGAGCAGAATTATTTATGTGATTCCATACACTAGTATTATTGAACAGAATGCAGAAGTATTTCGGGAAATTCTGGGAGAAGGAAATGTATTGGAACATCATAGTAATGTGAATTTTGAAAGTTCAGAGGAATTAAAGCCTATGCAGCTAGCCTCTGAAAATTGGGATAAACCTGTGATTGTGACAACGAATGTACAGTTTTTTGAATCATTGTTTGCCAGTAAATCTTCAAAATGCAGAAAAATACATAATATAGCGAATAGTGTTATAATTTTTGATGAAGCGCAGATGCTGCCGAATGATTATCTGAAGCCGTGTATCAGTATGATGGAGGAATTGTTGAATCATTATCGAACAAGTATTGTTTTGTGTACAGCAACACAGCCTGCGTTAACAACATTTTTTAAAAATGAAACGGAGATAATTGAATTATGTCCACGAATGAAAGAGCAGTTTACTTTTTTTGAGAGGGCAGTTTTTCAGAATATTGGTAAAATAACAGAGGAACAATTGGCAGAACGATTGGCAAAAGAAACTCAGGCACTTTGCATTGTAAATACAAAGAAAAGAGCACAGCAGCTTTATCGGAAATTAAAAGGGAAAGGTATATATCACTTATCAACCACCATGTATCCTAAACATAGACGATGCGTTTTGAATAAAATTAGAGATAAATTGCAAAAACAGGAGAAATGTATATTAATTTCTACCAGCTTAGTAGAAGCAGGTGTTGATTTAGATTTTCAGAATGTATATCGACAACTTGCTGGAGTAGATTCTATTATTCAGGCAGCAGGAAGATGCAATAGAGAAGGAAGGAGAGCTAAAGAAAACAGCGTAGTGACAATTTTTCAATTTAAAGAAAAAGAATATATGCCAGGACAACGACAGCAGATGGATATTACAGAAAATCTGTTGGCAGAAGATTGGGATATTTCTTCTCTGGAATGTATTGAAGAATATTTTAAAAGATTATATCATTTCAGAGGAGAGAATCTAGATAAAAAAAGGATTATGGATGAATTTAAAAAGAGACGATATAATTTTGCAAAGGTAGGGAAAGAATTTAAATTAATTGAAGAAAATACGAAGACTATTTTTATCAATAGAGAAGATGAGGCAGAGGAACTATTAAAAAAGATGAAGCAATCAGGATATACAAAATCTGGGATGCGGAAGGCAGGGCAGTATTGTATTCAGATTTACGACAGAGAATTTGAAAACTTACATGGAGCCGGAATGATACGACCAGTATCAGAAGATATAAAAGATTTTTATGAATTGGTGAATGCGGAAGCATATACAGAAGAAATGGGATTAAGTTTAGAAATTGATACAGGAATGGCATTATGGACATAAGAATTGGGGATACAGATAACATTATTTGTATCCCCGTTAGTTTATGTTACCATAAATACTATTATTTCAATCCACAGAAAATTAGAAATTTTCCGACTGTAAAAGTAGTATAGCAAAGAAAAAGTAAAAATTCAATAGTATTTAATGTAACAAAACAGAATCAGTCTTGAATTATTGAATGTGATGTTGTAATATTATAATTGAACAATATAGAAAAGCAAAATATAATGGAAGGAGGGAATATGATTCTTTATCATGGAAGTAATGAAATCGTAGAGTATCCAGAGATAAGAAAAGCACGGTACAATAAAGATTTTTATTTTGGGTTTTATTGTACTAAGTTTCCAGAACAGGCAAAGAGATGGGCTGTGCGTTATGGAAAAGAAGGATATTTAAATAAATATGAGTATATTTCAAATGAAAAGTTAAATTATAAAGTATTTCCTAAAATGACAGAAGAATGGTTGGATTTCGTTGTGGATTGTCGAAGAGGAAAATCACATCAATATGACATTGTGGAAGGACCAATGGCAGACGACACTATATATAATTATATCCAGAACTTATTGGATGGCCGCATTTCACGAGCAGCTTTTTGGGAATTAGCAAAATTTAAATATCCAACGCATCAAATTAGCTTTCATACTATTTCAGCTCTTGATACATTGCATTATTTAGGAAGCGAGGTCGTGTATGGGAACAAAAAACAATAATAATTTATTTTTCACATGCAGCTTAATTGAATACATTGGCAGAACAGTGAAACGAACAAGGAAGGAGGTGACAGATTATCTTGGGAAAGAGAGAATAGAAAAAATTTATGAATATGCAGATGTGCTGCATTGTGAACCAATTGAAAAAGTTGCGGCAGAATTTATTGAGGACAGTAAGATTACAGAAGGTAACTTTGACAATGTAGAGGAAAGCAAATATTCAATCCCGGATTATTGGGACATCGGAGAGGTTTATGAACGATTAATAGAAGATTCATATGACGATAAGGATATTGTGAAAGGAATCTGGGAAGTATATCATTCTTGGATTGATTCGCATATTTCGGATTATAATACAGATTTTTATTATCAGCCCAGGGATTATATAGCAGCATGTTATGAGGATGGTAATATATTATTGTAAAATGTCGAGAGGAGGCGAAAACATGAGTAGAGGAGTAAAAGTCAGAGTATGGGGCGATTATGCGCTTTTTTCGAGACCGGAGATGAAAGTGGAACGCTGTTCATATGATGTTATGACTCCTTCAGCAGCAAGAGGAATTCTTGAGGCTATTTACTGGCATCCAGGTATGAGATGGATGATTGATAAAATATATGTAAAAAAACCAATTCGGTTTACCAGTGTGCGGAGGAATGAAGTAAAAAATAAAATTTTGTCTAGCAATGTATTGCAGGCTTATAATGGAGGAGATAAATCTCTTTATCTCAGCAGTAAAGCGGAAATTGTACAGAGAGCTTCATTATTATTATGCAATGTAGATTATGTAATAGAGGCTCATTTTGAAATGACAGAAAAGGCAAATGAAACAGATAATCCCGGAAAGTTTAAGGATATTATGATGCGGCGGCTTAGAAGAGGAGAATGTTTTCATATGCCTTATTTTGGCTGCAGAGAATTTCCGGCTAATTTTTGTTTATGTGAAGAAGATAAAATAGAAACAGCTTATGATGATTTGGAGGAAAAAGATTTTGGATTTATGCTGTATGATATTGATTATATAGATAAAGAGAATTTACAGCCAATGTTTTTCAGAGCTGTCATGAGGCATGGAATTTTAGATTTGAGGAACTGTGAGGTGGTAAGGTGATTTTACAGGCACTCGTAAAACATTATGAAAAACTGCTGGAAGAGGTGAAGGTTCCGAAAAAAGGCTGGTGCCAGGCTAAAGTTTCCTATGGGATAAATTTGTCAAAAGAGGGAGAAATTATTGGAATCATTTTCTTTAAAAGGGAAGAACAGCGAGGTAAAAAGAAAGTAGAAGTACCAATTTCTTTGATGGTCCCCAACATGGTCACTCGCTCTTCTGGTGTGTCTGCTAATTTTTTATGTGATAATTCGAAATATCTATTAGGAATTGACGTGAATGGATTCAATAAAAGGACATTAGATTGTTTTCAGGCCGCAAAAGAAAAACATTTGCAATTACTGAAGAAAACGGTCGGTGATATGGCGCAAGCTGTTTGTAACTATTTTGAAAAGTGGAATCCGGAGAAAGCTTCTGAAAACGATATTATAAAAGATCGTTGGGACGAATTGACAGATGGCGGGAATATTATTTTTTGTATGGGAAGTGATTATGCTCAAGATGATGGTGAAATTAAGGAAAGATGGGATGAATGTGCAGAGGATTCAGATGATGTACAGGAAGGGATTTGTCTTGTGACAGGGGAAAAAACAGAAATCTCAAGAATCCACAAAACAATTAAAGGTGTACCTGGGGCACAGTCAAGTGGAGCTGCATTGGTTTCATTTAATGCTCCGGCATTTAATTCATATGGAAAAGAACAAAGTTATAATGCACCTGTTGGAAAATATGCAGAATTTGCGTATACAACAGCACTAAATTATCTTCTAAGTCAGAGAGATTATACATTTCAATTAGGGGATTCTATGGTTGTCTTTTGGGCAGAAAGTGGCAAAGAAGCATATCAGAATGTTTTTTCTTTTTCAATAAGTGCCCAGCCAGACAACGAGGAAGAATTGAAGGTGCTTTTTCGGAATTTGAGAGAACAGAAACGAATTCAGACAGATACATTAAATTTAGACCCAGATCAAAAGTTTTATATTCTTGCGTTGGCACCAAATGCAGCCAGATTGTCTGTTCGATTTTTTTATCAGAATTCTTTCGGCAATATTTTGGACAATATTTCTAAGCATTACGATAGAATAAATGTAATAAGACCTGTATGGGAGGAAAGAGAGTATTTGGGAATTCGTGATTTGTTATATGAAACAGTCAATCAGAAATCTAAAGATAAGACACCGATTCCTAATATGGCAGCAATGACTTTACAAGCTGTTTTGGCAAATAGAAGATATCCGGCAAGCTTGTATACAAACACTATTATTCGAATTCGTGCTGAGCAGGGAAATATAACCTGGGGCAGAGCTGGAATTATAAAGGCGTACTTAATTCAAAATTATAAATGGAAGGAAGGAGATACATATATGGCTTTGAATGAAGAATGTAAAGATGTATCATATTTGTTAGGACGGTTGTTTTCTGTGCTGGAATCAATACAGTTAGATGCAAACCCTGGAATTAAAGCAACAATCCGTGACCGGTATTTTAATTCTGCCTGTACGACACCGGCTTCTATTTTTCCAATTTTAATAAAATTAAAAAATAGTCATATCAAAAAATTGGAGAGAGAGAAAGCGGGAGCAAAAATATATTATGAAAAATTATTGACAAAAATTATGGGAAAAATAGAGCAATTTCCAAAGCAGCTTTCATTGCAGCAGCAAGGACAGTTTGATTTAGGATATTATCACCAGGTACAGAAAAAATATGAAAAAAAGGAGGAAAAGTAAATGGGTGAGGTAATTAAGAACAGGTATGAATTTGTTATATTATTTGATGTGGAGAATGGAAATCCAAATGGTGATCCAGATGCGGGAAATATGCCTAGGATTGATCCTGAGAGTGGCTTAGGTTTAGTGACAGATGTATGCTTAAAGAGAAAGATTAGAAATTATATAGAAACAGTAAAAGAAGATGAACAAAGATATAAAATTTATATCAAAGAAGATGTGCCGTTAAATCGAAGTGACAGGGAAGCTTGTCGAAGTCTTGGAATTGAAGAGACTGCTGATAAAAAAGTAACGGATGCATTGAAAAAATTGAAGAAAAATGACCCGGATGTGGATATCAAATTAAGAGACTATATGTGCGAAAATTTTTATGATATTCGTACTTTTGGGGCGGTTATGACAACATTTGTTAAGGCGGCATTGAATTGCGGACAGGTGCGAGGTCCGGTGCAGATAGGGTTTGCAAGAAGTATAGATCCGATTTTCAGCCAGGAGGTAACAATTACGAGAGTTGCTATTACAACGGAAAAAGACGCAGAAAATAAAAGTACAGAAATGGGAAGAAAGAACATAGTACCATATGGCTTGTATCGTGCAGAGGGATACATTTCAGCAAATCTTGCCCGGAAGGTAACTGGTTTTTCAGAAGAAGATCTTGAGTTATTATGGGAAGCGATTATCAATATGTTTGAGAATGACCATTCAGCAGCAAGAGGAAATATGGCAGTCAGAGAATTAATTGTTTTCAAGCACAGTAAAGAATTAGGTGATTGTCCTGCTTACAAATTATTTGATGCGGTAGAAGTTAAGAAAAATGAAAATGTGGAATATCCTAGAAAATATCAGGATTATATTGTTCAGGTTCACGAGGGAAAAATACCGGATTCTGTAGAAGTAAAAAGGATGATTTAATGGAATATACGGAAGATGATTTTTTGATGATTTCTGGAATACAGCATTTTAAATTTTGCAGACGTCAATGGGCTTTAATTCATATTGAACAACAGTGGGCAGAAAATCAGCATACTGTTATCGGTGAATTAATGCACAAGAAAGTGCATGATCCTTATTTAAGAGAAAAAAGAAAGGGGATTATCATAGCGCGGGCGCTACCTGTTTCATCTAGGAAAATGGGAATCAGTGGAGAATGCGATGTGGTGGAATTTCATAAATGTGAAGATGGAGTGAAGCTTTATGGACATCGGGGACTCTATTCCATATATCCTGTTGAATATAAGAAAGGAAAACCTAAGATTACAGATGAAGATCGCTTGCAGCTTGCGGCACAGGCGATGTGCTTAGAAGAAATGTTTTGTACGGAAATTCCAAAGGGAGCCATTTTTTATGGCGATACAAGAAGGCGTGAGTCAGTTGAGATTACAAAAGAGTTAAAAGAAGAAGTACAAAGCATGTTTCAAGAAATGCATGAGTATTACAGACGAAAATATACACCAAAAGTAAAAAATAGTAAGAAGTGCAGGTCGTGCTCATTAAAAGAAATTTGTTTACCTAAATTAGGAAGATCGTTGTCTGTGAAGAGTTATATCAGCCAGATGCTAAAGGAGGAAGAAAAGTGAAAAAATTATTGAATACTTTATATGTTACTTCGGAAGACAGCTACCTGGCTTTGGATGGAGAAAATATTGTTGTACTTAATGGAAAGACAGAAATAGGACGTTTGCCTCTGCACAATTTAGAAGGAATAGTCTCTTTTGGATATCGAGGTACAAGCCCGGCGTTAATGGGTGCATGTGTAGAAAGGAATATTTCTTTATGTTATTTGACGCCTCAGGGGAAATTTTTAGCAAGAATTTCTGGAAGAACCAAAGGAAATGTAATATTAAGGCAGCAGCAGTATGTCAGTAGCAGAGACGATACTGTAAGTTTAGGTATAGCAAAAAACTGTATTTTAGGAAAGGTTTATAATGCCAGATGGGTGTTAGAACGCGGAATCAGAGATCATAGTTTTCAAATCGATACAGATAAAGTCAAGAAAGCGTCCAGTTATTTGAAGAAAACTCTGGAGTGCATTCGAAATTGTCAAACAAAAGATCAGCTTAGGGGATATGAGGGAGAAGCAGCGAGTGTTTATTTTGGTGTGTTTGATCAGTTGATTTTACAGCAAAAGAAGGATTTCATTTTTACAGGGCGAAATAAAAGACCACCAAAAGATAATGTAAATGCATTGTTGTCATTTGTATACACTATGCTGTCCAATAGTATCACATCTGCATTAGAGACTGTCGGATTAGATCCATATGTAGGATATTTGCATACGGATAGGCCTGGAAGAGCTTCTTTATCTTTGGATTTGATAGAAGAATTAAGAGCTGTGTTAGCAGATCGGTTTGTTTTATCATTAATTAATAAGAAAATTATCAGTGGAAAGAACTTTTCAAAGAAAGAAAATGGAGCAGTTTTAATGGATGATGAATTACGGAAAAGGTTGTTGATAGAATGGCAAAATAGAAAGAAAGAAACAATTACTCATCCATTTTTAAAAGAGAAAATAGAGTGGGGAATGGTCCCCTATGCACAGGCAATGCTTCTTGCAAGATATTTAAGAGGCGATTTGGATGGCTATCCCGTTTTCTTATGGAAATGAGGTGAAATAATGTTAGTATTGGTAACTTATGATGTAAATACAGAAACCGCAGCAGGAAAAAAGCGATTGAGGCAAGTTGCAAAACAATGTGTTAATTATGGCAGAAGAGTTCAAAATTCGGTATTCGAATGCATTGTAGATAATGCGCAATGGATAACATTAAAAGTTCTGCTGACAGATATTATCGACGAAGAAGTAGATAGTTTAAGGTTTTATTATTTGGGAAATAGGTATCAGGCGAAAGTGGAGCATGTTGGTATTGATCGAGGTATTTCGCAGGATCAAACTCTGATTTTGTAAATGGTGCGAATAATAAGTGACCAGGAATTCCTTGAGAGATTCGCACTATATTGTATAAATAAAAACAAAGAATTGGAAGGAGGTGGTAAGTTTTTTGGAGCTTAATGAGATTAATAGAGTATAAAAATTAGTGATATTGAACAAAATTGACTAGTGAAAATTAGTTATATTTGCTGTCGCTCCCCTCGCGGGAGCGTGGATTGAAATCCACAAGGATGCATTTCTTGTGGATTGGTCAGCAGGTCGCTCCCCTCGCGGGAGCGTGGATTGAAATATCAGAAGCTACAATTTTAACCTTACAGCCATCAGTCGCTCCCCTCGCGGGAGCGTGGATTGAAATTGCATTAGTACATTTATATTCTGAAAATGTTAAAATGTCGCTCCCCTCGCGGGAGCGTGGATTGAAATATCTTCGTCGGCACAGTATAATTATTTTGCTGGTGTCGCTCCCCTCGCGGGAGCGTGGATTGAAATGATACCTGAAGGATTACCATAAATATCAAACCCTGGTCGCTCCCCTCGCGGGAGCGTGGATTGAAATAGTGTAGTTATTACCGTATTGTTCAATATTTGACGTCGCTCCCCTCGCGGGAGCGTGGATTGAAATATTAAATAAGGTGCAATTTGTAGTAAAGATTTTATCGTCGCTCCCCTCGCGGGAGCGTGGATTGAAATCAGATTTGACAACTTATGATTTACCCGAAAAATATGGTCGCTCCCCTCGCGGGAGCGTGGATTGAAATATTCGACCAGATTCAGACTGCTATCACCAACGGCGTCGCTCCCCTCGCGGGAGCGTGGATTGAAATCTTTAATTGAAAAATTAATTAATGAGTTATTTAAGTCGCTCCCCTCGCGGGAGCGTGGATTGAAATACGTATCCTTATAACTATATGATGGTATCAAATGTCGCTCCCCTCGCGGGAGCGTGGATTGAAATCTTTATTTTGTGCCATCCATGCTTTATATGTATCGTCGCTCCCCTCGCGGGAGCGTGGATTGAAATCGCGCCAATACGCCGATGTTGACTTGATCGTCACGTCGCTCCCCTCGCGGGAGCGTGGATTGAAATTTGTCAATCCGGAAGCCTCATTGATGCCGATCACAGTCGCTCCCCTCGCGGGAGCGTGGATTGAAATGGGAACGAAGGATGCAAAGAAAAATGTAGGGCTGCGTCGCTCCCCTCGCGGGAGCGTGGATTGAAATACTTACAGCCCTAGCTCGAAATCCGGCTGTTCTCCGTCGCTCCCCTCGCGGGAGCGTGGATTGAAATCCATACTGCCCAGCTGACCGATGCCGTCCGGAAGGAGTCGCTCCCCTCGCGGGAGCGTGGATTGAAATCTCTGCTCCAAGTGTAATCATACTCCGCAATCTTGGTCGCTCCCCTCGCGGGAGCGTGGATTGAAATGTCTTTAATGCCTGTCCAAAAGTGGCAAACACTGGTCGCTCCCCTCGCGGGAGCGTGGATTGAAATAGAAAGTGCAACAGCCGCCTGCGCCAAAAGATAGGTCGCTCCCCTCGCGGGAGCGTGGATTGAAATTGTAGATCGGACTTAAATTCTGCGTCAGTCTGATCGTCGCTCCCCTCGCGGGAGCGTGGATTGAAATTCGTTACCCGGAATTTAATACCGGTCAGGCTAGAGGTCGCTCCCCTCGCGGGAGCGTGGATTGAAATTCTCCATCTAATTCGCCCATTTTATCAACCAGTTTGGTCGCTCCCCTCGCGGGAGCGTGGATTGAAATATCCGGTATCATCCTCACCGTAGTCAACAGTAATAGTCGCTCCCCTCGCGGGAGCGTGGATTGAAATCCCTGGATCTGGTACCGGAAGTTTCCGTACAGTGTCGCTCCCCTCGCGGGAGCGTGGATTGAAATTTTGTCCCTGTCAAACGGTTTAAATCAATTTTTCGTCGCTCCCCTCGCGGGAGCGTGGATTGAAATATACTGGTTACCCCACTTAAACTACCTTGAGGGGGTCGCTCCCCTCGCGGGAGCGTGGATTGAAATTCCTTTCTAATAAGTCCAGCGACAATACATCCAGTCGCTCCCCTCGCGGGAGCGTGGATTGAAATATAAATTATATTGACAATTATGGTAAAAAATGATACGTCGCTCCCCTCGCGGGAGCGTGGATTGAAATCTTATTGGTTGTATACCTATCTAAAAAAAGGAAATGTCGCTCCCCTCGCGGGAGCGTGGATTGAAATATACAAATAAAAAATAATTTGCTGTATAAAGGAGTCGCTCCCCTCGCGGGAGCGTGGATTGAAATACCAGTGCCCTCCTGTTAAAGTATACAACATAATTGTCGCTCCCCTCGCGGGAGCGTGGATTGAAATAGGAATTTTTGTAATTCTAGAATGAAAGGACTATAAGTCGCTCCCCTCGCGGGAGCGTGGATTGAAATATTGTTAACATATTCAACAGCTGTAACAAATGCGGTCGCTCCCCTCGCGGGAGCGTGGATTGAAATTTTAAAATATGTTCGTTTTCTACCCAAAAATTAGTCGCTCCCCTCGCGGGAGCGTGGATTGAAATACAGCGAAAACGAAATCAATGTCACCACTATATTTGTCGCTCCCCTCGCGGGAGCGTGGATTGAAATTTTTTCGTCGACCGTTTCAACAATTAACGATTTGAAAGTCGCTCCCCTCGCGGGAGCGTGGATTGAAATTTTTTTAGAATCAATGTTAGGTACACCTAAGAAATGTCGCTCCCCTCGCGGGAGCGTGGATTGAAATCTGACGGCTGTAAGGTTAAGATTGTAGCATCTGGTCGCTCCCCTCGCGGGAGCGTGGATTGAAATATGTTTTTTTCACGTGAAACATTAAAGGGTGTTTAACGTCGCTCCCCTCGCGGGAGCGTGGATTGAAATCCCATCCAGTGTTAATTCAAGAAATTTCCTTCCTGCTGTCGCTCCCCTCGCGGGAGCGTGGATTGAAATCAGCTCTCTATCAGTAATCCGGTTATAATTTCCAGTCGCTCCCCTCGCGGGAGCGTGGATTGAAATGGTTAAACCGAAGTCTAATGGCAAAAAAATAATTGTCGCTCCCCTCGCGGGAGCGTGGATTGAAATTATCGAAAAAGCGATTGAGGCAGTTAAAATATATGTCGCTCCCCTCGCGGGAGCGTGGATTGAAATACAGTCTGAAATCAGGGGGCTTACAAAGTCAAAATCCGTCGCTCCCCTCGCGGGAGCGTGGATTGAAATGTCCTCGTCGTATCCGCATTCTACATAATCTCCACGTCGCTCCCCTCGCGGGAGCGTGGATTGAAATTGAATCAACTATATATAGTTGGGAGAATGGAAATGTCGCTCCCCTCGCGGGAGCGTGGATTGAAATCATATAAGATAAACTGCGTCCCGGCTCTGTATTTATGTCGCTCCCCTCGCGGGAGCGTGGATTGAAATTGCCGGGCATGTGGCAGATGTACTTGCCAAAAATGTCGCTCCCCTCGCGGGAGCGTGGATTGAAATGAGAAGGTGGATGACATTGTGTGGGAATGGGAGCGTCGCTCCCCTCGCGGGAGCGTGGATTGAAATTGGAACCGTTCGCAAGGTTGACCGTACATATATTTGTCGCTCCCCTCGCGGGAGCGTGGATTGAAATTCTCTTATCCATGTAATACGGTATTAAGCGTCTCAGTCGCTCCCCTCGCGGGAGCGTGGATTGAAATTCCAAATATCCAAACACAACATCCAGTTTATATGAGTCGCTCCCCTCGCGGGAGCGTGGATTGAAATTCCAAATATCCAAACACAACATCCAGTTTATATGAGTCGCTCCCCTCGCGGGAGCGTGGATTGAAATGATCTGAATGCTGAGGATCCATGGGAAGCGGCTTGTCGCTCCCCTCGCGGGAGCGTGGATTGAAATGCCCCAGTATAATTTCCATTGTATAAAATATGTTGTCGCTCCCCTCGCGGGAGCGTGGATTGAAATCTGTCTTGTATACCGCTTATAGTTATCAGCATTATAGTCGCTCCCCTCGCGGGAGCGTGGATTGAAATTAAAAAAGCAGAACTTTTAAATAACTAAACAATAGTCGCTCCCCTCGCGGGAGCGTGGATTGAAATTGCCAACCAGCCAGGAGAATGTTATATTATCACCGTCGCTCCCCTCGCGGGAGCGTGGATTGAAATCTGTATACCGATCCGATACCTCGGATACCGGACCGCGTCGCTCCCCTCGCGGGAGCGTGGATTGAAATAACATCTCCTGTTTCTTTTTCTTGCTGTAACTCTTCGTCGCTCCCCTCGCGGGAGCGTGGATTGAAATAGATTGCACGGTCTAACTGGGTTCCTGAGCTAACGTCGCTCCCCTCGCGGGAGCGTGGATTGAAATCAACGATGCTGAGCAATCAAGCTGTTATAAAAAGCGTCGCTCCCCTCGCGGGAGCGTGGATTGAAATAGATAAGGATAAGTTGTCCGTCATCATGAAATGCAAGTCGCTCCCCTCGCGGGAGCGTGGATTGAAATATGTTCTGGAACAGCATGGTGCACATCTTTTCAAAGTCGCTCCCCTCGCGGGAGCGTGGATTGAAATTTCCTGCTCGCCGCTCACATCCATCCAGCCGCCACGTCGCTCCCCTCGCGGGAGCGTGGATTGAAATCTGTATATCTTATGGACAGTCCTGACGTGATAATTGTCGCTCCCCTCGCGGGAGCGTGGATTGAAATTACAATGTACGGGATGTAGAGTGAGTGAATTAATCGTCGCTCCCCTCGCGGGAGCGTGGATTGAAATCGTATCGGAGAAGACTCAGACGGAAAGCCATTGTTGTCGCTCCCCTCGCGGGAGCGTGGATTGAAATACAGTCTGAAATCAGGGGGCTTACAAAGTCAAAATGTCGCTCCCCTCGCGGGAGCGTGGATTGAAATCATCCACTCTTTTCGGATGTCTTAATTTTGCATCTGTCGCTCCCCTCGCGGGAGCGTGGATTGAAATCCAAGACTGGACAATCTTATTTTCCTGCTCCTGCCGTCGCTCCCCTCGCGGGAGCGTGGATTGAAATGTGAAAGAGGAAAAATTTTTAACGGTGTTATCTGCTTTGTTTGAGAAATATGAGCCGAATTTTTATAAAAATATTCCAGCATGCAGAGAAGAAGTGGAAAAGGCCTGCAGATTTATGGAAGAAAACTTATCGGAACATATCAGCCTGGAAGAAATCAGCAGGTATGCGGGTCTTAGCAAATCGACGCTGCTGCGTGCGTTCGCAAAAGAAAAGGGTATCACGCCGTATCGATATCTGGAAACAATTCGGATTCATCAGGCGAAACAGATGCTGGGAGAGGGAATGGCACCGGCGGAAGTAGCCATAAAGACAGGTTTTCAGACCAAAGTCATTTTACAAACTATTTCAGCCGCCTGATCGGAGTCGCCCCGGGAGCTTACCGCCAAATCTTTTATAAAAGAAAAGAAGGGAAATGAAAAAGATGGAAAACAAAGATTACATAGGTCATGGAGCCGCACTGCTTACAATCCTCATCTGGGGAACGACCTTTATATCAACCAAAATGCTGCTTGTGGAATTTAAGCCTATTGAAATCCTGGTATTCCGGTTTGTGATGGGATTTCTTGCGCTTTGGATTATCTGCCCGAAACGGCTGAAAACTAACGGCTGGAAGCAGGAAGCTGTATTTGCGGCAGCAGGACTGTCGGGAATCTGCCTGTATTATCTGCTGGAAAATATTGCGCTGACTTACACGCTGGCATCCAATGTTGGTGTGATTATTTCAGTTGCACCGTTTTTCACGGCAATTCTGGCCCACATATTTATTGGCTCAGAAGAAAAATTCCGGGTTAATTTTTTTGCTGGCTTTATTATTGCTATGACAGGAATTGTTATGATCAGTTTAAATGGCGCAAAGCTCCAGCTGAATCCAATGGGAGACTTTCTTGCAATCCTTGCGGCCATTGTCTGGGCTGTTTATTCAATTTTGTCAAAGAAAATCAGCGGATTCGGATATCCGGTTGTTTTAACGACACGGAGAACTTTTTTCTATGGGATTCTATTTATGATACCGGCGGCATGGATTTTTGATCTCCGCCTTGATGTTACAGGATTCGCAGACCCTAAGAATTTATTGAATATTTTATATCTGGGTCTTGGAGCATCGGCGCTTTGCTTTGTTACCTGGAACTTTGCAGTGAAAAAACTGGGAGCCGTAAAGACCAGCATTTATATTTATATGGTGCCGGTCATTACAGTTATCACTTCAGTATTGATTCTTGGTGAACAGATCACATGGATGTCAGGATTGGGAGTCATTTTTACAATGTGTGGACTGATCATATCAGAAATGAAAATAAATCCAAAGAAGCTGAAAAGAATCGGCGTCTTTCTGGTTTTTCTGATTCCTTTTCTTTTTATCGGGTGTTCCGGAAGAAACAATGAATCTTCCAATTCGCAGTCTGCACAAACAAAAGAAAAAGAGCCGGAAACAAAGATAGAGGAAAAAGACTGGTCCGAAGATTTTGCCGGGTTAAATGGTGCAGCCGTCATTTACAAACCGGAGGAAAATCATTATCAGATATATAATCAGGATCTGGCACAGACACGGAGATCTCCCTGCTCCACTTTTAAAATCATATCTTCTTTGATTGCTCTGGAAAATGAAGTGATCGATCCAGATCATTCTGTCCGCAAATGGAGCGGAGAACAATTCTGGAACAGCGACTGGAACCGGGATCTTTCTTTTGAGGAAGCATTTCGCGCGTCCTGCGTCTGGTATTTCAGGGAAGTGATCGATGATATAGGAAAAGAACGAATGCAGAAAGAACTGGACAAGTTATCCTATGGAAACTGTGATATTTCCGACTGGGAAGGGAGACAGAACACAAACAATAATAACAGGGCACTGACAGGATTCTGGATTGAATCATCCCTGAAAATATCTCCAAAAGAGCAGACAGAAGTAATGGAAAGAATCTTTGGTGATACATCATCTTATTCAAAAGAAAGCCTGAACCAGTTAAAACAGGTGATGCTGACATCACAGGATAAAGAAAAAGACATTACAATTTACGGAAAAACCGGTATGGGAAAAGACAATGGAATTACGGTAGACGCCTGGTTTACGGGCTTTGCAGATGTTTCCGATGAACGGATGTATTTCTGCGTTTATCTTGGGGAAACTGAAGGAGCGGATGTGACAAGCACAAAAGCAAAAGAGATTGCAATCCAGATCATCTCTGATTTATAATTCAGAATGGAGATATGATGCAGCTGAAAAGGGCCGCAGGAAAATAGAATCAAAATAATAAATAGAAAACCACTGGCAGCAGAATGAGCCGGTGGTTTTCTGCGTAATAGGCAATCTATTTTTCCCTAACGATTTCTTCTTTTATGATTTCTATGAAGTTTTTTACATCGCTGGAAGGATTTTTTGGATAAAGAATTCCATATGGAATCTGATAATCCCACTGCACAGGCAGTGTTGTTAAAAACGGATGGATATCAGACCATGCATCTAATGTAAGAAGAAACATACCGGTCTGTTCGCACATATTAAAGGTATCCATATCATAGTAATATCCGGCATCTGTGATCATGATTTGAGGATGCGTCATATTCAATATAGTGCGGAAATAATCCAGAAGTTCGGTATCTCCGCTTTTGATCATGACAAGCCGTTCTCCGTGAAGATCTTGAAGAGACAGTTTCTTTTTGGAACACAGGGGGTGCCCTTTGGGTACGGCCACGCAAAGCTGATAATTTCCCAGATGCAGGTAATCCGCCATTTTCAGCATAGCTCTGGAATTAAAGCAGCCGACTAAAACATCCATTCGTTCTCCGAGAGACCCGATCACAGACAGAATCTGTTCCTTCCTATCTTCATATGGGACAATGCGAAACTTATACTGGGGATATTTTTCACGAAGCGGTGCCCAGAGATTCGACAAGACACTGCTTGGATTGAGGAGGGAAGAGCCGACTCTTATGGTAATTCCATCTGAAAGTTCTGCATTTCTGGCTCTCGCAATAGCATTTTCTGCATCAGCGAACATCCTTTTTCCATCTTCGTACAAGGATTTTCCAGCAGCTGTCAGCTGAATACCATGATTGCTTCGTTTTAGAAGAGTCATACCCAGGCGGTTTTCCAATGTGTTCATGTGCTTCATAACAGAAGCCGGTGTTACGAGAAGCCGCTTGGCAGCTTTAGAGAAACTGCCAGCATCTACTACCTGAAGAAAAATCTGCAATTGTTGACTGAGCATAAAGGTCACCTCTTTTTGCGTTTACTTTGAGTAAATACAGCGTAGCATTTTTGGTTATTCCATGTCAAGGAAAATGAAAATATAATAAAAAATGGAAAATACAGAAAGCAAGGAGGAAAGACATGGGATATTTAGGTGAAGACATTAAAAAACTTGGTTTTGGTCTGATGCGCCTTCCGCAGAAAGACGGAGCGGTCGATATCGAACAGACAAAGACGATGGTTGATATGTTCATGGATGCCGGATTTACATATTTTGATACGGCCTGGGCGTATGCAGGCTCTGAAGACGCCATTCGACAGGCACTGGTAGAACGTTATCCGAGAGAAAGTTTCCAGCTGGCAACAAAGAATGCGGCATGGATCAACTGCAAGACAAGAGAAGAGGCCATCCAGCAGTTTGATACTTCTCTGAAGCAGACAGGAGCAGGCTATTTTGATTTCTATCTGCTTCATAATCTGGGTGAGACCCGTACGAAATATTTTGATGACTATGATATGTGGAACTGGATCAAAGAGAAGAAGGAAAGCGGACAGATCAAACATATGGGATTCTCTTTCCATTCCACACCGGAAGAATTGGAAGAAATCCTCAACCAGCATCCGGAAATGGAATTTGTTCAGCTGCAGATCAACTATGCTGACTGGGAAAATCCTGCGGTTCAGTCCAGAGCATGTTATGAAGTGGCACGTGCCCACGGAAAATCTGTGATTATCATGGAGCCGGTTAAAGGAGGAATGCTTGCCAATCCTCCGGAATCTGTACAGAAGATTTTCAAGGAAGCAGAACCGGAAAGTTCCGTTGCATCCTGGGCAATCCGTTTCGCGGCTAATTTAGACGGACTGATTACAGTTCTTTCCGGTATGAGCAATGTAGAACAGATGGAAGACAACTTATCTTACATGAAAGACTTCCATGGACTTACAGATGCACAGAAAGAAACACTGAAAAAAGCACAGGAAGAATTGAACCGGATTCCGTTGATTCCATGTACCACATGCAATTACTGTGCAAAAGTCTGCCCGAAGGAAATTGGAATCTCCGGATCCTTCACGGCCATGAACTATCTGACATTATACGGAGATGTGGCAGCAGCTAAACATCAGGAAGAATGGCTGGTAGGAGGCCATGGAAGAAAGCCTGCGGCAGAATGTATCAAATGTGGAAAATGCGAAGCAGTCTGTCCACAGCATATTAAGATCAGAGACGAACTTGTAAAAGTAAGCGAAGCATTAAAATAAGAAAAAAAGTATAAGAAGGGCCTGTTCTTTGCGGCTGCGAAGAACAGGTCCTTTTGTAATGTTGCAGGAAAGATAACAGGTGTAGTAAAATAAATATCAGAGAAGAACTGGATTTTTTCATATCAAGGATGAAAGAGAAATGGGGTGACGGAATGCTGAAGATTGCGATTTGTGATGATGACATTGCAGCTGTCAGGCTGCATAGAGAAATTACAGAAGACTGCTTAAGGCAGTGCGGCAGCACCGGAGAAATAGAAGAGTATATCACCAGCGACAATCTGCTGTATGATATCACAGAAGACCATTTTTTCTATGATCTGATCTTACTGGATATTGAAATGCCGGGAAGCAGCGGTATGGAGATTGCAGAAAAAATAAAACCCTTTCTTCCAAGCATAAAAATTATTTTTATAACATCCCATATCGAATACGCAATTGATGCATTTGAATTATCAGTGTTTCGCTATGTGCCAAAAGATGACATCGACAAACGGCTTCCATCCGCGATCAAAGATGCAGTGAAACTGATTGAACTGGAAGAAGGAAGAAATTACATCATTCAGACCAACAGCCGTTTGGAGAAAATCCCTTATAAATCAATTTATTATATTGATCGTGACGGAAAAAACGCAAATATTGTAACGGAAAACGGCAGTTCAAAAGTGCGCAAAAGTCTGGCACAGGTTTATGACGAACTGAATGCGGAGGAATTTATTTATATCGACAGAGGCTGCATTGTCAATCTCATCCATATTATGCAGATAAAAGACGGAATGGCGATCTTGAAAAATGGAGCTTCTCTTTCCATCAGCCGCTCACATTTGCAGAAAGTAAAGGAACAGATCAATCGATACTGGGGGATGCACATATGACAGACTGGATTTTTATTATCTCAAATATTGCGACAGCATGGGTGCGGGCTGCGGCAGGTTTATATCTCATTTCACGAATCCTGTCGACAGAAAGATTAAGTCTGAAGACTATAACGGCAGCGGGGACCGGCATGACAGTGATTTGTCTGATTTTCCATTTTACGAGCCTGCCGGAATTCTATCGTTTTGCACTGGAAGCTGTCTGGATTACAATCTGTTCCAGACAGCTGCAGCATACAGATACGAGACTCAGTCTTTTTCTTGGGATTTTTTATGAAATTGCGGCAGCCTTCTGGCAGTTTCTGGTTTCCGCGTGGCTGGGCGTGCTGTTTCACTCCAGCAAATTTTTGGACGTTCAGATGAAGCAGGGACAGACTGCAGTCTGGATATTTTATGTCATTTTCATACTTCTGATTCTATATCTTTCCAGAAAGCGGGATATGACGGAGAAAACAGGATTTCGCATAGCTTCTGCAATCGGTGTGGCAGGTTTTCTCGGAATTGTGACTCTAACGGAACAAGAGATTTTGTTTATTGAGGATGAGACGCTGGATATGTGGATGATTCTGGCGCTTGTCTTTATGATGGCAGTGCTGATTTATAATATGAGACGACAATATGAAATGGAGAAAGAACTGGCAAAATTAAAAACAGAGCAGGCGGAGTTATTAGAGCGGGATTATATCACATTGAACCGGGCCTATGAAATGAATGCAAAACTATTTCATGATTTCCATAATCATATTGGAATTCTGAGGCAGTTTCTCTCCCGCGGGAAAACAAAAGAGGCAGTTGAGTACCTTGACGAACTGCAGGCGCCGGTTCGGAAAATGACAGACACTGTATGGACGGGAGATGAAACGGTAGATTACCTGATCAGCAGCAAGGCAGCGGCAGCAAAGGACAACGATATTCAATTTACAGTGCAGGTGGAATTCCCAAAACATATGAATATAAAAAGCATTGATCTGTGTGCGATTCTCGGCAATCTGCTGGACAATGCGCTGGAAGCGGCCGTGCAGGCATCAGACCCGGAGCGAAAATGGATCCGGCTGACAATCCGCCGGATTCATCAGATGCTGGTCATAAAAATAGAGAATGGTCTTGAGACCACATTAAAACAGGAAAACGGCAGCTTAAAAACGACAAAGGAAGAAAATGGACTGCATGGATGGGGATTAAAAAGCGCTCAGACTGCAGCTGAAAAATATGAAGGCATGGTACAGACTTCCCATACAGAAGATACATTTTACGCAGTCGCAACCCTCTCTTATCAGGCTGTATCTGTTGAAACATAAAATTTACAAACCACAAGGCAGAATGAACGGCCTTGTGGTTTTTTCACGGTCAAAAACCTGCTGTTTGCGGACATTCCTGCAGAGCCGCGGTTTCCGGAGTATGATAAAGACAGAAAAAGGAAAGGACAAAAAGGAGGGAAAAACGATGAGACATGTATATATTCGGGGAATTTTAGCATTGATCTGGTTTGTATGTGCAGTCGTATGTGTGATATCCGGGAACTTTGAAATGATAATTTTCTATCTTGCCATGGGAATTGTCTTCGCATATTCTGCATATACCACGTGGAAGAAAGAAAAGAATCATAAAGGAGGCAGGTAGTATGAAATGCCCTCTTCTGGAAATCAGAAACCTGAGTGCGTGGTATCAAAAAGACAGGAAGGTGTTATCAGAATTATCTTTAAAATTATATGAAAACGAGGTGGCCGGGCTGATCGGATTAAATGGAGCCGGGAAAACAACATTTCTAAAAGTCCTGTCCGGTCTTCTGCCTTCGTATCGCTGTGAAGGCATCTGGTTTCATAATACACCTGTAAAACCGAGGGAAAGCAGCTTTAAAACATGCCGTTATACGGTATTTGCCGAAGACAATGCATTTCAATATTTTACATTCTGGGAATATCTGTCTTATGTCTTTGGTGCTTATGGAAAAGAAATACCGGATGTAACAGATTTCATCCATGGATTTCATTTTGAGAACCATGCGGAAACACTAATCAAAGATTTATCAACCGGCAATCGGAAAAAAGTATTCCTGATTACGGCATTCGCATTGAAACCGGAATTGCTGTTTTTGGATGAGCCGGTGGGAGCGCTGGATTTTCAAAGTACAGAATATCTGTATCAGCAGATTGCAGACTATAAAAAATATGGAACTGTCCTATTTTCTTCTCATATACTGGAAAGCATCACGATAACCTCAGACCGTGTTTTTGTTCTGGAAGAAGGACGGATCCGGCAGACATTTGAAAAGGAGCAGATAGACTCCGCAAAAATCCGGGAGGCGCTGCGTTATGAAAATGATATTTAAATGTTACGCAAAAAAATTATTTGGAGCAAAATATGAGAAAGTCCTACAGAATCTATTCGTGATTTTCATTTTATATTGGGGACTGCATCTGGCAGAGATAAAGATAATAATTGCTCCGTCCATCCTGTATTTTATGATAGGCTTTCTGACTGCCGGCGTTATGTGGCAGGTTCTGGCTGCGGAGGCCGGAGCTGCTCAGATGCAGAATATGATGATGCTTCCTCTGGACGAGAAAAAATTTGTTCTTGCCTATACCGCAGCCCTTGGTCTGTATACGATTTTTTCCAGAACCGCTGTTTTACTGGCGGTGATTCTGGCAGTGTCAGAACAGGAATGGCAGGAAATCATACACACGATTTTCTGTATGATAAACGCAGTACTGGTGACTGCAGTCATCTTTTCTCTTAAGAAATATCGCGCTGCAGGTATTCTATGCGCCGCAGGGATGGCTGCGTTGATTTTTCTTGGATGGTGCAAAAATTGGTTCATGGGTGTGCTGCTGGTGATTGGAATTACAGCTCTGTTATTGCTGCAAAATACGGACGTCTATTCTTTTTACAGGCCGGAAGGAGAGAAGAAACGGACGCCGAAAACACATCGGCACGGCTCTGTGCGGCGCTATTTCCTTCGATATTTAAAAGATCACAAAAATTATCTGGCAAATACAGGAATCATGTGGTGCGCGGCCTGTATACTGCCGATGATCTTCAGACAAATGGGGAGTATGTTTGCTGTTCTGATCGGATTTGCTGTTTTAACACTTAATACACCAATTTGCATTTTATTGTCCTGTGATCGCTCTCTGGAACAAGCGGTTCGGTTTCTGCCGGGACAGAAGCAGGCGTTTTGTATTCCTTACTGCCTGTTTATTTTTTCCTGCAATGTGACAGCAGACATGATCTTTCTCTGCAGCTGGCAGATTCAGGCAGGAGGGGCCACTGCATGGATGTTCATAACAGCTGTCTGCTTTTCGCTGCAAAGCGCCATATGCTCTGTTCTTCTGGAGTGGTTTTATCCCATCCGAAAATGGAAAACAGAAAGTGACTTGTGGCATCATCCACGGAAATATGTGGTGCCGGGATTTATGATGCTGCTGGCGGGAATGATTGGAACGAATCCTGAAATGGCGATTCTTTTCCTGATCTTGTTGGGGATAGAGGTGATAAGTTTTGTGATATTGTGGCGAAAAGCTTAGAAAATGATAAAAAGCAGGGAAAACATAAACAGAGACCGAACATGATGAACAGTTATGCAGAAAAGAAAATAATGAAAACATGGAAGGAGAAATGGATTGATTAAAAAAATCAGGAGCAACAACTCTTTACAGATATGTCACTCCTTCCAAAATGGTAAACCATTTTCAATTCTATTGATATTATATGTATATTAAGAAAGACTGTCAACAACTTTTTTCACAAAGTTATAGGCCTGT
>ERZ1090867.297-NODE-297-length-22765-cov-18.369221_pt1 | contig 22765 bp, 30 predicted proteins | sample MGYA00478476_ERZ1090867 | MGnify/ENA primary metagenome ERZ1090867 (study PRJEB33644, sample SAMEA5815742) | chicken gut metagenome | biome: Chicken; feature: Gastrointestinal Tract; material: Caecum | place: Ireland | collected 2019-01-01 | study: A study of the... | reverse complement strand
GCGCATCCTTGGTAAGGATGAGGTCTCCAGTTCAAATCTGGATAGCAGCTCCATAGATATAGGAAAATCCCTCGAAGGTATGAGCCTTCGGGGGATTTTTCTTTTTGCGCTTTTCAGCCCCTCTTGCGCTTTGGGGTGAATTTGGGGTGAATGTGCGCTGGACTATTTATATGATTACATAGGCTCTATGGAAATTACACGAGCCACTTCGCTGGAGTTATCGCCTCTGTATAGACGGATGCCGTTTTTTGTGGCATCTTCAATCGCACTGCGCACAATTTCCTGTTGCAAGCAACTGCAAGGAACTGGTGAAAGATCAGCATATACAGAGTGTCCCTTGTCACCTGGCACAAGTTTGTCAGAATATAAGCCAAAAAACTGCACAAGACCAATAGTATAATCACCGTAATGAAATCCAAAAGGTAAATCAACTGTTACACGCCATAACTGATAAGACTTTTCAGGCAAAATTTGCCACCCATTCTCTGCAAGCCTATTCTCAATGGTAGGGCTCTTAGGGGCATCGCTGGTCTCTTTGATTCCCACAAAATATGAAATATCATGAGTATCTTTATGAGCTGCCTGAACAGCAGCAAACACAATGATTCCTTTATCTTTTTTATTGACTTTAGAATAAATCATTTGTTGACACTCCTTGTTTAATTAATTGATTTGCAGCAACGAGTGCTTACACTTAATATTATACTGTTTACTTGTATAAAGTAAAGTGAGTAAAAATCGGCTTTAATGAGAATTTGATGAAAAACGTTCATCTTTGCTTTCCCCGTGTCGGCTCATCCTGCCCCGTCAGCCCATCCGCGAAGCGGTCCAGGATGCCGGCGGCGGCCACCTCGGCGGACTGGATGGTGTGGGCGTAGATGTTGGCGGTGGTGCTGGCCTGGGCGTGGCCCAGGTTGTGGGCGACCACCACCAGCGGGGTGCGCTCAGCCAGCAGCAGGCTGGCGTAGGTGTGGCGCAGGCTGTGGACCGAGCTGGGCGGCAGCCCGGTGCGCCGGATGAATTTGCGCAGCCATGCCGTCAAAGAAGAGGGGAAGATGGGCCGCCCCATCTCGCCGGTGAAAACGCGGCCGTCGGTGTCCTGCCAGGCATCCCCGAGGGATGACCGCAGGCCGTCCTGCCAGGTTTTGTAGGTGCGCAGGATGGCCACCGCCGCTGTGGACACCCGCAGGCAGCGGATAGACCCCTCGGTCTTGGGGGTGCTGATGTAGGTGCCGGTGCCCGGAACATAGTTCCAGCTTTGGGCGACCCGCAGCAGCCCGGCGTCCAGATCCACGTCCTGCCAGCGCAGGCCCAGCAGCTCGGCCCGGCGTAGTCCGCTGAGCAGGTCAAAGATCACCGGCGCGGCCCATTTGATGGGCTCGGAGAGGAGCAGCTGTAGCATCCGCCGGGCGTCCGGCTCATCCAGGTAGTGGGCGCTGTGGCCCGCCAGGGAGGGCAGCTCAGCACCCTCGGCGGGATTTGCGGGGATGCAGCGCCACCGCACCGCCCGCTTGAGGATGGAGGACAACACCCGATGGTAAGCGTGGATGGTAGCCGCTGAGAGGGGGGCGGTGTTGGGCTGCACCTGGAACAGGACGCCAACAGGCTGCCCGGCGACGGCGGCCAGCTTTTGGGCGCTGTCCAGGCTGACCGGGCGGCCCTTGAGGGCCTGTCCTACCGTGGGCCGGGAAACGCCCGCCCGGCGGGCCAGCTCGGCCTGGGAGAGCTTTTGCCCCTGCTGCCAGGCCGCCAGGGCGGGGGTGGCCTGGGCGGTGACCTTCTGGCGCACCCCCTCCTCCTGCAGGTTGCGGTAAAAAGCCTGGATGTGCAGCGGGGTGATGTCCTTGAGCCGCAGGTGCCCGATGGCCTGGTTGATCCGCACCAGGCATCCCTGGTAGTTGGCCAGGGTGGTGGGTTTGAGATACAGCTTGCCATACTCCTTCATATAGCGGGCCGCAAAGTCCGCAAATCGGATGTTCCCGCCGTCGCCCCCGCCGCCGGCCTTGACCTGTTCCTCGAATTTGACCACCTGCCGGACCAGCTCCTTCTCCACCTGCCGGGGCGTCATCTTGGGGTCCGGGGTCCAGATCGTCCGGCGGCGTATCTGCCGCCCGTCTAGCCCGATGCCGGCCGCCACCGTGATGCGGTAGCCCTTGCCCCGTTTTTCGACCGTTGCCATAAAAATAACCTCCTTCAAAATGGGCGCAGTTTGACAAGCCCGCCTGAAAGAGGTATAATCGCAAGTGTCTAGGCTGTGCGACGACCCTCTTTTGAGGCGAGCCGGTCTTTTCCCGTCCACCTGTTGGCGCAGGTGGGCGGGTTTTCTTTTTAACGGTTCAAAGGTTAATAGCAGCGCCCGCAAGGGGTGAAACCGCAAGCTTGGGCATAGCCCAGGTCAACCTTTTGCGGATTGATCATATTACTGCAGCTGGATCTGCGATGATAGCGCTCCCCACCATGGGTGGGAATCCATACCATCTGCCCGGTGGGGGTGAACTCTACATAGCGGAGGCCTCGACTGGCGTATTCCGCTTCTTTTGCAGCACGCTCGGCCGCGGCGGCTTCGGCGGCAGCCTGGGCAGCCTTTGCCTCGTCGATCTGCTGCTGATACGTGGGCAGCTCTCCTGCCAGGGCGTGGACCTTATCGCCGCCGGCCTCTGCATCAAGGACCAGCGCCTGCCCGGCGGCCAGGTCCACCACCGGCAGCCCGTTGGCCTCCAGCAGGCCCACATAGATGCCGCAGGCGGTGAACTCGCTGATAGAGCCATTGTCGGGGACGATCTTTTTCAGAGCATCCACGCTGGAACTGCCCAGCCGTATATACCATGTCCCCTTGTCGGTGTTGAAGCCGACGTAGTTGTACTGCCCGTCACTGTAGGCGGCGTTGTAGTCGGGCATACCGGTCAGGATGATGGGTGTCCCAATAGGCAACTCGGCGATGTCCTGGTACTGCTGGTCCAGGTAGGTAACCTGATTGCCGGCCGCATCGGGGAAGGTCAGGCTGCTGTAATTGACCGCAGATGCCGGCACACAGAGGGACGCCGCCGCCAGGACAACAGCCAGCGCAGCTGAAAGAATTCGAGATGGAAAGCGCATGGGTAAGACTCCTTATTATAAATAAACACACAAAATTAAAGATTATCTAAAATCGATGCAATAGCGCGTTTCCCCTGTTTAGGTTTTCTGCTATATTGATCATATATTTCAAAACAAAAATGTAACTGTCGATCAAACCACTGCAAACTGTCAAGCAATTGTTCAGGGGTAACAATGGCCAGGACTTCATCAAAGGACCATTCATTAGGATGAGCTTCTTCTATGGAGTTTAGAATTTTTCGCGATAGGTCTTGTGTCTTAGAATCAACTGGATCACTCTGTGAAAAAGGACAGGAATTTAAATGGCATACCAGCCATTCAATATGACACAAATACTTGTTTTTTGTTATTAAAGAAAGATTTAAACAAACTCTTTTGCGGTTGCTTTTGAGACCGCCTTTTGGATAGAAATTGAAAATTCTGATGCCGCTGAATAGTTTACGGAGCAAATCACAAGAAAAACCGTACTTATCATATAACTGCTTTAGCTTTTTGATACCTGGGCAAAAAATAATTTTATTTATTTTTTCCTTCTGAAAATCAAACAACATGCTCATATATTCATCGGTAATACAAGAACCGGATTTAGACATCCAGTCGGCTAAGAGATCAGATTGATCTTTATCGGTCAGTTTACAGGTATACCAAGCTGCGAAATATTCCTGGAAAGAGCGATGAATAAAACGATAGTTCAATCCATCTTTCACAAGCATACAAATGGATAGAGTCAGATCTTCTTTAAAGCCGTCGACTGAAAAAGGACGAACATCGACTTTCTCTTTTGCTCTCTGAATATATTGACGCAACTCGGTTTCTGAAAACTCAAAATCTTCTGCAAAGTAAGAGCGAATGCAGATATGGGCAAAAACTTTTTTAAATTCCTCGCAACTCAAGCCACTCCGAATATCTCGCACAAAGTAATCTTTTGTAGCATCATGTCCATTAAAGAGCGTTGAGAAAGCCTGGTCATAAAACTCGTTCAAATTCCTAGGTAGTGCGGCATGATTGCTAAAGGTGAGCAGCATAATGGTTAGAAGAAGAGGATTAGAGGCAAAAGATCTATATGTATCAAACAACTCACTTTCAAGAGCTTCAGAAAACGGCCTTTTTATAGCTTCGTCAAAATCGATTTTTTGTATCAGATTGAGAGCTTGCTTTTTTGTCAAGTCACAAAGAGACAGTTCGTGAAAATCATTCCAACCCATAAAACGATCAGAAGGACGGGAAGATACAATAAAATGATTTTTATTGTATCGTTGGCTGAAACTGTCAATTTGTTCAAAAATTTTTGTGATTTTATCTCGGTTAATTTCATCAAACCCATCTAAAAGAATGACGTATCCGCCTGCATCAAGGCTGTAAGCATAATATTTATCATCTAGTGTGAAGCCATTGTCGGATAAATTTTGATAAATGGCTTTGTATAGTGATATATCTTTACTGTCCAACTGGTTGAATTTTCTCAATTCAATTAAAATAGGAATATAATAGCCATATTGAGCTGTATTCAGAAAAATGTGCTTTAATAAAAGAGATTTGCCAATACCACCGGTACCAGTAATAATTAACTTATTGTTGATATTCAGAATGTCTTGTGCATTGGATGTTTCTATGATTTTACCTTCGTATCGCACATTTGGACATTCATAAAATAAATAGAGAAACTTAGGCACACGATGATAAATAAGCGTTTTGATCTGACTGTTTTTCTTAACGGTATTCTGAAGATAATCTACATAGGCATCACCGTAATCAACGGAATCTTTTGCTTCCAAATCTTTGAAAAAATTCTTGACTCTTTTCCAACCAGACTTGATTGCTTCTGTAATCAATGTTGTGGTGACATCAGTTGCAATTTTATTGGGATCAAATGAATTCGCTGTTTCTGTCCCCATTTTTATTCCTCCGTTAAAACACATCATATATCAGATAAGGACTTTAAGCATGTGCTAAAAATCAAAGTGCCAGCAGCTGTTTCTTTTTGGCGTCAAATTCCTCCTGAGTGATGGCGCCAGCGTCCAGCAGATTTTTCAGTTTGGCTATTTCGTCCAGGGCAGAGCCGCTGGATGCAGCAGCACCGGACGCAGAGTGAGCCACCGCCTCGGCCTGCGCCTTGTCCGCGGCGACCTGCAGGGCTGAAAGAATATCCTGGGCCTGTTTGGCTGCGTTTTTATAGACAATGCTGTTGCACTTGGTCTCCTTGGTGATCAGGTCGATGTATAAGGCGTCGACGTCATAATCCCGCAGAGTGATTTTGATTTTCATGGAGGTGCAGACCTTCTTGGAGCGTTTTCCGCCCGTGACAGCGCCCACGATCGCGCCGGCGCCGCCGAAGATCATCCCGCCAACAATGGCCCGACCGATGCCTCCTTTGGATTTGACAAGGGACTCACCATCCTCCAGCAGCTCGAAGTCCAAAATCTTGCGGGCAAAAAAGGTGTGCATTTTCTGGCCAAGCGCGGACACGCGGACGGCTCCCAAACTTTCATCCACGGCCAGTGGACCGATGGTCTTGGTGGCACGGAATTTTTCCAGTTCCTTGCGCTCTGCTTCCCGCGCTTCGATCCGCTCCCGGATTTGGGCCAAAGTATACTGATTGCTGGTCGATTGCACGGCCACAACGTTCTGAAAACCGGCTTTTGCCCAGCAGTCACAGCAGATCTCACCATCGGCCAGGTGCAGATCGCCTGCCAGTAGCCCCAGCGGTTTGCCGCAGCAGGCACAAGGCTTTTTCTCGGCTTTGTTGCCAAATAAATTGAACATACAATATAGCCTCCTCACAACAGAACCCCTTTACGGGGCTTTTTATATATCCCTGCAAAGCCCCACGGCCTTGCCTTCGATGGTGACTTCCGCCATCTTTTCACCAATCAGGATGATGGATTCATAGTTTGGGTTCTCGGGGCGTAGCTCCAAAAAGCCATCACGCTTATAAACGCGCTTCAAGGTCGCTTCCTCGCCAATGCGGACGGCCGCGATCTCGCCATTTTCCACTTCCGGCTGGCTACGCACGGCCACCAGGTCGCCGTCCTGGATGCGAGGGGACATGCTGTCGCCTTTGCACATCAGGGTAAAGGTTGCGTGCCACGCAGTCGGAACAGAGACAATTTGTTCAATGTTCTGCTCAGCCAGGATGGGCGTGCCGCAGGCAATAGAGCCGATCAGCGGAACCTGCTCCATCTCAGGCATGGGCAAGAAACCAGGAGGAATAGTCCCAGCTGGCTTTTCAGATTCGGTCTCACATGTGGTGGAGCGCTCCATCGGCACATCATAGCCCATGAGCCAGGCCTCGGAAACGTTCAAGGCAAGCCCCAGAATGGACAGTTTATCCTGTCCCGGAGCAAATTTCCCGGAAACGTATTGACTTAAATCGGATTTTGTGAGTTTGACGCCATATTTTTTGCAATAGGGAGCGGCTTTTTCCAAAATATCCACCTGACGGAGGTTCCGTTCAGAGAGGAGCCGCTTGAGCCTGACTGATGTTGTTTCTTTCATAGGATGTGTCCTCCATTGATATAAGTATACTCTAAATTGAGCAAAAGTTCAATAGCAAAAAACAAAGTTTCAGAAAAATTGAATTTTTCTATTGACAACCCGCGCCGGCTATCGTATACTATAGGCAGTTCAGAAAAACTGAACAAAAGGAGGTGAATTCTGTGCCGTATAACTACAGCAAGCTCCTTGGCAAAATTGTAGAACGTGTCGGGACACAAGCAGCTTTTGCCGAAAAAATGGGCCTTTCCGAGCGCTCAATCAGCCTGAAACTGAACGGAAAAGTGGCTTGGAAACAGACCGAAATCGCAAAAGCCTGTGAAGTTTTGGGGATTCGGCTGAACGAAATTGACAAATATTTTTTTTGCCTTGTGAGTTCAGAAAAATTGAACAAATAAGAAGGGGTCAGTGATTTTTGACGGAACTACTTATCACTGCCGCTGTGGCTGGTCTGTCCGGTCTGGGTGTCTGGTGCCTGATGGCAATCCTTGAGCGCAGCGGACCCGATGAAGGCCGCACTCCACAAGCGGACCTGACAGGCGGCAAAGCCAAACAGAACATCGCGCATGATCTGCCGGTGGCAATCGACTTGCCCCTGCCTGTGGGTGAGATCAATGTTTCCACCCAGAAGCAGCTTTCCGGTCGTCCTGTAACGGAAGTCTATTTCGCGCTTTATAAAGACGACATGGATCAGCTGGAACAGTCTGAACTCTGGCAACAGTTTTGCCAAGCGTTTGCTGCTGTACAAAGCAGAGAAAAGGAGAAATGACCCATGCTTGAAACCATTCCCCGGATGCGCACGGCGGCCGGGATCGTGGCCGAACTCAAGGCTATAGACCCTGACACCGGCGTCACCGAGTATTTCGTCCGGCGGATGATGCGGGAGGGCGTCCTGCCGGTCGTCCGTGCGGGCAGCAAGACCCTGGTCAATCTGGACGATGTGCTGGCGCTGCTGCACAGCGGCACCGCCCAGCCGGACCCCATCCCTACAGCGCCCGGCGGCATTCGACGGCTGGACGTAAAACTCAAGTAAAGGAGAGACACCATGAGACACTTTTACATCCGCAAGGCGGTCATCCTGGCCGTCAGGACGGCGGGCCTCGGTATGCTGGTCCCCGCGCTGCTGACGCTGGGCGGCATCATTGAGGGACCGGTGGACCTGTGGTGGCTGTACGCCCTGGCCTGTCTCGGCTTTGTCTGCGCCAGCTGTCTGCTGATCGGGCTGGGCGAGGCGCTGGACAGAGAGCTGGCCGCCGACCTCAAGGACTGGCAGCGGGTGCCGGTCCGCAAGATCGACCGGAGGCACAGCGCATGAGCGCGCCGGCCAAAGAGCCCCAGCCGCTGGGCAGCACCACCGGCAAACGAGAAGATGTCCGTATCTGCGTCCGCTGCGGCAAGGAGATGCAGATGGTAGGGCGTAACGCAAAATACTGCCTGCTCTGCCGCGGAGAGGTATACCGCGAAAGAGCTCGCGCTTACCGAGCCAGCCATCATGCCTCGACCAATACAGGGGCCGGTCCCGGTGCTCAGAAAATTCGTTTCTGCCAGCGTTGCGGCGTTGAAATTAAGGATGCACGACCGCAGCAGAAATGGTGCGCCGACTGTCACAAAGCGGTCAAGGCGCAGCAGTCCCGGCAGTCTTACATACGCCGGCATGAGGCGGCCCCGGCCACAAAGCAGCTGATCTGTCAGCGCTGTGAGCAGCCTTTCGAGGTCCCATCCGCGGGCTATGCCAGAGCAAAGTATTGTCCTGCGTGCAGACCCATTGTAGAGTCGGAGCAACACGCGGCCAGCTATGAGCGCAAAAAGTCCGCTCGCAGCTTTGCCGGTCCTTACATGACCAACTCTCGCCCCGCAGATATCGCCACCCGCGCCTCAGCTAAAGCACAAGTTGGAGAGGACCGGTTGCGGCTGCTATCCAATGTGGCCGACTGGGTCGGCATCTCCTACGGCCAGCTAATGCTCAAGAGCCCGGCCGAGCGAGAGGCCCTCATCCTGGCCTACAAAACCGCGAAAGGAGGGAACGCCCCATGAACCGCCCCACCCGCACCCTGCTGGCCGCCCTGGCCGCCGTGCTGCTGGCGCTGGCCGCCTGGTACATCCGGCAGATGCACGCCCTGGCCCGTGTGATGGAGAGCATCCGTCCGTAAACGCAAAGCGGCCCCACCCGAAGTACCAGTTCGGGCAGGGCCAAGGGTGAGAAAGTGATTCCTTCTCGCCTGCCATTATACCAGAATGGAGGTCGATTTGAAAGTATGGAAAAAAGCAACGCCGTCAAGCTGGCGGCAGGTCTAGTTAAGAGATTGAAAGAGCTTTATGTTTCACCTACAGCCTCAGAGTTTCGGGATTACTTCGGAAAATCCTATGCCGGGACTTGCAATGACTGTGGCAGTGTTCTGTGCTCGCCCCGGGGAGTGAAAATTGTGCCTGAAGGAGAAGAAGGTATGGACCTGACCTGGTCCAAGTTTATCAAATTCTGCCATGAAAACGGCATAATTGAAAATGTTGAGCCGTCCAAAAAGGAGGAACCTGCACAATGCAACATGAAACCTGCCCCGAGCGGGGACACTGCTGCGAATTCGAGCACATCTGCTGCCCCGAACAGCTGCTTGATGGATGCCGCGCCCTTGACGTCCGGCTCCTCGAACGTACTTACCCCACCCTCTGGATCGGGCCCCGACTGCCCTGCGGCCTGCGACACTGCCGTGCCTTTGGAGCCTGCGCGTCCTGCGTCCGCAGCCATGGCAGCGTTTGATTACAGCAGCCTTGACCAGCGCACAGCGGACACCCTGCACGCGGCCGAACATCTGATTGCCGAGGCCCGGCGGGACTATGTCGTCCAGCTGGCCCAGGCGGTGAGCATTGCCCATGAGGTGCTGTGTTCCACCGCTGTCCACCGCGTGGACAACTGCGGAGTTGTCGCAAATTGCGACAACTCAAAGCATGGGCACCGTGGCGAAGATGCTTTCCGGCGTTGGTGCGCCAGTGTGGGGCTGGGCAAGGACACTGCCTACCGTCTCTTGCAGGTCGCCGCCCTGCTGAATGGCTCCACCCCCGAAGAACAGGCCGTCCTGGAAGCGGCCAGCCCGTCTCTGCTGTATGCGGCGGCCAAGCCCTCGGCGCCGGCCGAGCTGGTGCAGGCTGTCAAGGATGGGGACATCACCACCCACAAGCAGTATCAGGAGCTGCTGGCCCGGCTCAAGGCCCAGGAAGCAGAGCTGGCCCGCGTCCAGCATGAGGCTGAACTGGACCGCAAGGAACAGGAGGACGCCAACGCGGCCGCCATGCGCTACAAGGCAGAAGCGGAGCGCCGTGCATCCGATCAGCAACGGCTGGAAGGCCGAGTCCAGAACCTGACCGAAGCCCTGAACGCATCCCGGCAGGAAGCGCAGACCAGCGCCGCCCGGGTACAGGAACTGGAAGCCCGGCCCATCGAGGTGAAGGGCGCCGACCCCGACGACATCGCCCGCTGGCGGGCTGAGGGCGCCAAACAGGCGCAGGCCCAGCTGGACAAGGCCCAGGCCGAGGCCGCCGCCCTGCGGGGCCGTCTGGAAGAACAGGATAGACATGCCGGTGCGCATGCCGTGGCGCTGTCCGAACAGGTCGCCGCCAGCGTGGAGACCATCCTGCAAGGGCATTTCGAGGAGCTGGATGCTTTGCCCTACGATACATTTGAAAAAGCAGTCGCACCGTTTGTGACGCTGCTCAACCACCTGACCACTGCTTTGAACCTCGGCTGCTGGCCGGAGGCCGATTGATTTTGAAAGGAAATGTAAAGGGAGGATACCATGACCTATTCTGAACGCCTCTACGCCGCCCAGGCCGCCGCGCTGGAGCGGGCTTACATGGCCAGCCTGGAGCCGGGTGACTACTATTACCCGGACTGGCCCGATGGGGAGGACCAGCCCTGGCCGGAGGAGGAAGAGCTGTGAAGGTCGCCATGAAGGACGGGCGAATCGTCCTTGCACAGATCGAGCAGGCCCGGATGGACAAGCTCAAAAAGACCGGGATGCTGCGATGGAACAAAGCCGCTCGAACCTATTCTGCACCTGTCACCCTGGATCTGCTGAATGCGCTGGCGCAGATCTTCACGCTGCCGGACTGCATCGAGACCGAGCGCCGGCGGCTGGCCGGCGTCGCCCGCGAGCTGGACGCCCAGCGCGCAGCCGCCGAGCCGGCGCCCCTGGTCCCGTACCCGGTGCGGGCCAGGATGTTCCGCCACCAGGTGCGGGCCGCCAACATGGCCCTGATCCAGCTTGCCAGCAAGCCGTCGGCGGGGTTCGGGCTGCTGTTCGAGATGGGCTGCGGCAAGACCCTAACCGCCATCGCCATCATGGGGGCGCTCTACCGCCAGCGCAGGATCACCCGGGTGCTGGTGGCGGCCTCCAGCAGCGTGTGCAGCGTCTGGCCCCACGACCTGGCGGCCTTCGCGGCCTTCCCCTACGAGGTGCGGGTGCTGCTGGGCGAGAAAAAGCAGCGGCTGGAAGCCCTGCACAGCCTGACAAACTACCCCGACACGGCCAACCGGCTGCTGATCGCGGTCATCAACTACGAGGCCACCCACCGGGAGGGCATCTTCGAGGCGCTGGAAGCCTACGCCGCCGGCCTTGTCATCTGCGACGAGAGCCAGCGGATCAAAAACCCCAAGGCTGCCCAGTCCAAGGCGGTGCAGATGCTGGGCGACCACGCCGATTACCGGCTGATCCTCAGCGGGACGCCGGTCCAGAACAGCGCCATCGACCTGTACAGCCAGTACCGTTTCCTCGACCCGTCGGTGTTCGGCGCGAACTTCTACGCCTTCCGCAACCGCTACTGCCAGATGGGCGGCTATGGCGGCCACGAGGTGGTGGGCTTCCGGCACATGGACGAGCTGGTGCGCAAGGAGCACGCCATCGCCCTGCGGGTCACCAAGGCCGAGTGCCTGGACCTGCCGGCGCAGACCTTCGTCCGCCGCTATGTGGAGCTGGAACCCGCCGCGCGGCGGCTGTACGACCAGATCGCCCGGGCAAGCTGCGCCGAGCTGGAAAGCGGCGGCCGCGTCACCGCCTCCATCGTCCTGACCAAGCTGCTGCGGCTGATGCAGCTGACCGGCGGCTTTGTACAGGCCGACGGCGGCGACCGCCCCCGGCCCGCCGGCAGCGCCAAGCTGGACGCTTTGGCCGACATCCTGGAGGACTACGTCCAGGAGGCCGGGCAGAAGCTGGTGGTCTTTGCCCGCTTCCGCCCCGAGATCGCCGCCATCTGCCAGCTGCTGGAGCAGCGCGGCATCCGCTATGGCCGCATCGACGGCGAGGTCCCCATGGACCAGCGGGGCGCCATCGTCGAGACGTTCCAGCAGGACCCCGGCGTCAAGGTCTTTGTGGCCCAGATCCAGACGGCAGGCCTGGGCATCACCCTGCACGCGGCCAGCGCGGCGGTGTTTTACAGCCTGGACTTCAACTACGCCAACTACGCCCAGGCGCTGGCCCGCATCCACCGCATCGGGCAGGCGCAGCCTGTCACCTACATCCATCTGCTGGCCGAGAACACGGTGGACGAGCAGGTGCTGGACGCTTTGGAGCGGAAGGAGGACCTGGCCCGCACCATCGTGGACGGCTGGAAGAACTATTTTCAAGGAGATACACCATGAGCATTATGGAACAGCTGGACGCTTACCGCGCGCTGCTGGACAGAAAAGAGCAGCTGGCGGAAGCCGTCAAGGAGAACAACCGCGCCATCGAGGTCGCCCGGGACGCCCTGGCGGACAGCATGGTCAACGAGGAAACGGTGCAGATCGTCCGGGACGGGTACAGCTACACCCTGACCCCCAAGACCAAGTACAGCAAGGCGGCCGGCCAGGACGAGGCCCTGATGGATGCGCTGCGCAACTATGGCCTGGGCAGCCTGATCCGGGAGACGGTCAACGCCCAGAGCCTCCAGGGGGCTATGAGCGCCCTGGCCGAAGAGAACGACGACGAGCTGCCCGATGAATTTGAGGGCCTTGTCAATGTGTACACATTCAACGACGTCACCCGGCGCAAAGCCCGGACGTTCCACAAACAGTAAGGAGGATTTACCTATGGCAGCCAATTTAATTAAAGCGGAAAACTTTTCCATCGTCCCCATGTCGGGCGAGATCTCCAAGATGCTCACCGAGGAGCTGGACGGCCTGGGGCAGGTGCCCTTCGACACGGTCAAGATCCCCAGCGGCGGCGGGCTGGCCTTTGAGGTGCCGGGCGACGACCCCGACAACCCCGAGACGGCCCAGTCCCTCACCGGCGTGATCGTCCATCACCACCCGGTCAATGTCTACTGGGAGCACGACTTCGACGGCTCGGGCGGCCTGCCCGACTGCAGCAGCCCCGACGGCAAGCGCGGTCTGGACACCAGGACCGGCGAGATTCGGGACTGTGCCACCTGCCCCTTCAACCAGTTCGGCAGCGGCGGCAAGGGCAGCGCCAAAGCCTGCAAGAACACCCATCGGGTCTACCTGCTGCGGGAGAACGAGGCCCTGCCCATCCTGCTGACCCTGCCGCCCACCAGCCTGCGGGCCTTCAAGGATTATCTGGCCAAGCGGCTCATTATGAAGGGCAAGCGCAGCGCCGACGTCATCACCTGCATCAAACTGAAAAAGGAAAAGAACGCCGACGGCATCGCCTATTCGGCCTGCGTGTTCAGCAAAGCGGCCGACCTGGCCCCCGGCCAGATCGAGGCCATCCAGCCCACCTGCGCCTGGATCAAGGGCGTCGCCAGCCATGTGCCGGTGGTGGACCAGAGCGCAGAGCCGGATGCAAACGACGGCTTTGTGGATGTGCCCGACGATGAACCCATGACGTTCTAAATTTTTGGGAGGCCCGCATGGAAAAAAGCAAAAGCGTCCTTCTGTATACCGATTGGGCAAAAGCCATTCGGGGCCTTCCGCTGGAAGATGTGGGCCGCCTGTTTTTCGCTATTCTGGATTACACCGAGACAGGGAAACTCCCTGCTTTTGAGAATCCGGCCGCGTCTGTGGCCTGGGAGTTTATGCGGCTACGGCTGGACGACAACTTGGAAAAGTGGGAGGAAATACGTGAAAAGCGCCGCGTGGCTGGGCGTATGGGTGCCGATGCAACAAACAGCAAGCGGCAGCAGTCCGGAAAGTCGGCAAATGCCGATTTTGCCGAAAATGAAAACGGCAAATCCGGCTTACCTGTACCTGCTCCTGTACCTGTACCTGTTCCTGTGAAGACTTCGTCTTCTTCCGGCTCGGACCCGCCGGAGAAGGCGAAGGCCGAACCGGAATCGTTCTGGACAGCCTGCGGCTACAACGGAGGGGCTGCCGTGCATCAGACTTTTGCTGAATACAGAAAAGCAGGCATCGAGGATACGCTGATCCTGGAAGCCATCCGGGAGACAGCAGCCCATGCCGCCAAATGCCCGCTGGCCTATACCCGTCGCATCCTGGACCGCTGCCAGGCCCAGGGCATCCACACCCTAGACGCCTGGCAGGCGGCCCACCGCGGCAGCGGTGGCAAGCGGGTGGACCGGGCGCAGCCCAGCGGAATCGATTTTCTGGCGGACGTCCTGAACCGGCCCCGCCGGCACAAGAGGAAGGAGTGAGGCCATGCAATACAAACTGACCATCCCCGGCCGCCTGCCTGGCCTGAATGAACTGATCGAGGCCGAGCGGGCCAACCGGTACAAGGGCGCCCAGCTTAAAAAAGACGCCGAGCGCCGCATCTGCGCCGAGATACGCCGCCAGCTGCATGGCGTACATATCCGCCGGCCGGTGGTGATGCGGTATCTGTGGGTCGAGCCGGACCGCCGCCGGGACCGGGACAACATCACCGCCGGGCGCAAGTTCGTGCAGGACGCGCTGGTCCGCTGCAAGGTGCTGCAAAACGACGGCTGGAAAGAGATAGCCGGGTTTTCTGACGATTGGGCTGTGGACAAAGCGAGGCCCCGGGTGGAGATCACAATCACAGAGATGGAGGAAGGTGACAAAGAATGACCCGCAAACGGTTTAAGAAGCTGCTCATGTCAGAGCGTTTTGACCGGAATGAAGCCAATTTTTGGGCGGATTATTACAACATGATGGGCACAAGCTATGCCGAGGCATACGAAGACATGAAGCCGTATCTGTGTTCGCGTTTGATTTCGTGGAACGGGAATAGAACTTTCAAGGATTTTCGAAGCATGGTTTTGGATTGTACAAGCACAATTTTTCTATCATTGGCAGACGCGATGGAAAGGATGCGGGAAGTTTTCCGCGAAGTGGGAAACGCACTGCGTGAGGTGAACACATGAGCACCCCGCGGTATGACTGGTGGCCTTACGTCAAGGGCATGATCCGCCGTTACCCGGAGCTGTGCTGCCGGGAAGCGGACCTGCACACCACCGCCGTTACCCCGAACTATGGCGGCGCGCCTGGCGGCCACGGCGGGCGGTCTGACCCTGTGGCAAACGCCGCCCTGCGCACCATGCCGGAGATCAACCGCCGCGAGATGGACGCTGTGCGGGCGGCTCTGGACGAAACAGAAAAGCTGCCCCATGGTCGCCAGCGCCTCGAGATGATCCGGCTGTACTACTGGAAACGCTCGCACACCCTGTTTGGCGCGGCCATCAAGGTAGGGGTATCCGAGCGGACAGGCCAGGGTTGGAACAGCGAATTCATAAGGGCCGTTGCAAAAAATTTCGGGCTTTTATGATCTTTGCGGCTCAGAGCCGAAAACCTATGCTATATTGATACCATCGAGAGCCGCAGGCGGGGGCGCACCCCTTCGCCGGCGGCTCTTTTGGTCCAGCGCAATGCTGTCACCATACACCCCGCGGCCGGAGGCGGGTAAGTTCCCCGGCAGCCTGCTCGGCTCAAGAGCGCACCGCCCGAAGGCTCGGAGGCCACCGGGCGGTTTTTCATGCGGCCGGCCGTTGGGGTCCGGGGTTCCTTTGCTGTTCGTGGGTCTTGGATTGCAGGCATCGTTTTTTACCTCCTTTTCTTCCCGGCCCGGTTCAAGTCCGGGCGGCCGCACCAATAAAAGCCGATAAGAGGTGACCGGCATGACGCCTGACTTTCTCCGTTGGCTGACCGGCCTGATCGAGGCGGGGGACGTGCATCCGTTCTACGTCTGCCGGGAGTGGCTGCAGGTGTCCCAGCAGGTGCGCCGGATGGACCGGGACGAGTGCCAGATCTGCAAAGCCCGTGGGCGTTACCGCAGGGCGGAGCTGGTACATCACGTCAACCATCTGAGGCGTGCGCCCGCCCTGGCGCTGGACATCTGGTACACCGACGGCGAGGGGCAGCGGCAGCGCAACCTGCTCTCGGTCTGCCGGGCCTGCCATGAGACGGTCTGCCATCCCCGGCGGATGCAGTCCGCGCCGGCAAAGCTGCCGGTCACGCCGGAGCGGTGGGACTGAGCCAGACGGCTTTCCAAACGAAAGCCCCCCGGTCAAAAATTTTTCGATTTTTCCAAAAATGCTTACTCGGGGCGTTGCTGACCTTTCCAGACGCGCGCCCCTCTATCGTAAGGCGGTGTGGTGAAATGTCTCGTTACAACGAAGAGCCTGTAGCCAAAAAGCCCAAAGACTGGAGCCGGACGCAGGACTACAAAAACCTGAAAAAGGATATGCTGGACGACCTGGACGCCCGGGGGCTGCTTGGGTTCCAGTTCCGGGACAAGGTAGAGGAGTACATGGCTTTGTGGTGTGTGCTCCAGCAGCTCAAGGCCGACATCATGGAACACGGCGTCACCCTGGAGTACAAGAACGGCTCCAACCAGTACGGCGTCACCGACAACAAGAGTGTGGCGTCCATCACGCGGGTGAGCGCCCAGATGCTCCAGATATGGACGGCGCTGGGCTTCCGCAGCCAGGCGACGGCCGCGAGCGCGCCGCCGGCCCAGGACGCCGGGGAAGATGAGCTGTAAGATCCCGCCTGCCGTCCAGAACTACATCGACCTTGTCAAGTCCGGCAGTCCGCGGGCCTGCCCGGAACAGCACGCCCTCGTCGAGCGGATCGAGCGCATCTTTTCGGCCGAGCCGCTCTATGTGGATGAGACGAAACTGTCCAAATACCTGAGCCTGGCAAAGTATTTTCCCTTCGGGAGGCTCCTGCCGTGGGAAGAGTTCCTGACCGCCCTGTGGCTGTGCACCTACGACGCGAAAGGCTTCCCGCGGTTCAAGACCTGCTTTTGCATGGTGGGCCGGGGCGCGGGGAAAGACGGCCTGATCGGCTTTGTGGGTTTCTGCATGGTCTCACCCTACAACAAAGTGCCCCATTACAACATCGACATCTGCGCCAACAACGAAGAACAGGCCGTCACCCCGGTGCGGGACATCGCCGAGGTGCTGGAGACGCCCCGTCTAGAGCGGAAACTGAAAAAATACTACTACCACACCAAAGAGCTGGTGCAGGGCCGGACCAACAAGGGGGTCATCAAGGGCCGCACCAACAACCCCAAAGGCCGGGACGGGATGCGGTCGGGCATGGTGGTGTTCAACGAAGTGCACCAGTTTGAAAACTACGACAACATCACCGTCTTTGTCACCGGTCAGGGCAAGGTGGCCGAGCCGCGGGTGGGGATCTTCACCTCCAACGGCGAGGTGAGCGACGGCCCCCTGGACGACTACCTGGAGCGGGGCCGCCGCATCCTGTTCGACGGCGAGGAGGACGGCGGTTTTCTGCCCTTTATCTGCTGCCTGGAAAACAAGGACCAGGTGCATGACCCGGCCAACTGGACCATGGCCAACCCCTCCCTTGCCTATATGCCTCACCTGCAAAAGGAGATCGAGGACGAATACGCCGCCTGGCTGCTCAACCCCGAGGAAAACACCAGCTTCATCACCAAGCGGATGGGGGTACGGGCGGGCAAAAAGGAACTGGCCGTCACCGACTACGAGAAGGTCAAGGCCACCAACCGTCCCCTGCCCGACCTGACCGGCTGGAGCTGCACGGTGGGCATCGACTATGCCGAGCTGACCGACTGGGCCGCCGTCAACCTGCATTTCCGGCAGGGGGCGCAGCGGTACGACATCAACCACGCATGGATCTGCCGGGACGCCAAGACCCTGCCCAAGATCAAGGCTCCCTGGCGGGCCTGGGTGGAGGCGGGGCACTGCACCTTTGTGGAAGATGTAAGCATCCATCCCCGGCTGCTGGCCGGATACATCCAGCAGGCCGCCGCAAAATACAACATCCTGGGGCTGGCCATGGATAAATTCCGCTGGACCATGATGAGCGAGGCCCTGAAAGAGATCGGCTTCGATGCCAACGACAAAAACCGGGTGCATCTGGTGCGACCCTCCGACATCATGCAGCTGGACCCGGTGGTCCAGGACTGCTTTGACCGGGGGCTGTTCTGCTGGGGCGACAACCCGGCCCTGCGCTGGGCCGTCAACAACACCAAGCGGGTCCGCAGCGCCCAGCGCCAGGGGGTGGACACCGGAAATTTTATCTACGCCAAGATCGAGTGGCGCAGCCGCAAGACCGACCCCTGGATGGCCCTGGTGGCCAGCATGACCATCGAGGATAAGCTGGGGGACGGCGGACGCGGCGCCGCCCCCATGATCGAAGCCTTTACATTTTGACCAAGGAGGTGAACGCCCTTGACCCGTGAAGAATGGGACCGCTGGCAGCCAAAGGCCCCGGGCGAAATCGGCTGTGCCGAGCTCTACCAGGCCAAAGAGGAGCTGCGCATCCGGGAGCTGGCCTTTTCCTCGGCGGTCAACCTGATCGCGTCTGCCATCGGAAGCTGCGAGGTCAAGACTTTTCGGAATGGCAAGCCCCAAAAGGGGGCGGAATATTACACCTGGAACATCGAGCCCAACCCCTACCAGTCCTCCAGTGCGTTCTGGCACAAGCTGATCTACCGGCTCTACTCTTCCGGCGAGGCACTGGTGATCCCTATGCTGCGGGAGGGCCGCCGGCAGCTGCTGGTGGCCGACAGCTGGAGTGCCTCCGCCTTTGACCCCATGCAGGAAACGGAGTACACCGGCGTCACGGTGGACGGCTACCAGTACCGGCAGGCTTTCAGGGAGCGGGACGTGCTGCACTTCCGGCTCTTCCAGCGGAACACCAAAGGGGTGGTGGACGCGATGGTCAACAGCTATTACAAGTTGTTCGACACGGCGGCCCGTGCCTTCCAGTGGGGCGCCCCCGGCAAGCATTTCAAGGTGCACGTCAGCCAGGTGCAGGCGGGCGCCTCCGATTTTGCCGAGAAGTTCGCCGAACGGATGGAAAAGCAGGTCAAGCCCTGGATGAACGCCGAAAACGGCGTCCTGCCCGAGTTCGACGGCTACGACTACACCGACATGGCCCCGGACGGCGGCGGGCAGACCAGCCGCGATGTCCGGGCCCTGGCGGACGACATCTTCGATTTTACCTACAACGCCTTCTGCATCCCCACCGCCCTGTTCCGGGGGACGGCCACCAACCTGCAGGAGGTGGTCAGCCACTGGCTGACCGTCTGCATCGACCCGCTGGCCGCCATGATCGGCGAGGAGATCACCCGCAAGCGGTACGGCCTTGCGGACTGGCAGCGGGGCAGCTTCGCCCAGGTGGACACCAGCACCCTGCAGCACTTCGACATTTTCGCCAACGCCGGCAACATCGAGAAGCTGGTTGGCAGCGGGGCGTTTTCCATCAACGACGTGCTGGCCGCTGCCGGCCGGGCCGAAATTGACGAGGACTGGGCCCGCAGCCACTGGCTGACCCTGAACATTACCCGCATCGAAAACGCAGCACAGGCGGCCGAGACCGCCGGAAAGGAGCCCAACAGTGCCTAAACCTTATTTTCAGCTCCAGCAGAGCGGGCAGAGCGCGGACATCTACCTGTTCGGCGACATCGTGGATGACGCCTATTGGGGCAGCGAGACCAGCCCCTACAGCCTGGTCAACCAGCTGAACAGCCTTGCCCCTGATGTGACCGAGATCGCCCTGCATATCGACTGCTACGGCGGCAGTGTGTCGGCCGGCTGGGGCATCTACAACGTCCTGCGCCAGAAACAGGGCGTCACCGTCCGCACCTACGCCGACGGCTTCGTGGCCTCGGCGGCCATCTACCCCTTTTTGGCCGGCAAGGAACGCTTTGCCAACAGCGTGTCGGCGTTTTACTTCCACCCGGTGCTCAGCGGCGCCTATGGCTATGCCGACGACCTGCGGGCCGAAGCCGATGCCATCGACAAGCTGACCGAGATCGGCCGGCAGGCGCTGGTGGACGTGGCCGGCCTGAGCCAGGACGCCGCCCGTGAACTGGTGGACAGCAAGACCTGGTACAGCCCCCAGCAGATGCTGGACATGGGCATCGCCACCGCAGTCGCCGGCCGGAGCACCGGCGACGGGGCGCAGCAGAGCGTCCGGGACGGGATCATCCGGCAGCTGCTGGCAAAACCCGCCGCGCCGGAGGTGCCCCCGGCAAAACCTGAACAGCCCTGCATCCTGCAGCTGTTTGAAAAACTGGTTGAAAAGGCCTGACCCCCTGTCGGGCTTTTGTGATAGAAAGGAGCTTTATTATGTCCCTGATGAACAACAACGACCGGCAGGCCGAGGTCACTGCCATCCGCCAGAAGATCGCGGATGCGGTGAAGGCCAACGATGCCGCCGCTTTTTCCAGCGCCCTGACCGAGTACGGCCAGCTGATCGAGACCAGCATCCTGGCCGAGGCCGAGAAGAGCGCTGACGCCAAAATCCAGGCCGCGACCCAGCACATTGACAGCGAGGTGCTGCGCAGCCGCGGCGTCCGCCAGCTGACCAGTGCCGAGACGGGCTACTGGCAGAAGGTGACCGAGGCCATGAAGTCCACCAACCCCAAGCAGGCGCTGGAGGACCTGGACGTGGTCATGCCTGAAACCGTCATTGACAGCGTCTTTGAGGACCTGCGCGCCAACCACCCCCTGCTGAACGCCGTGAATTTCCGCGCGGTGAGCGGCCACGTCCGCATGATGATGAACACCGACGGCGTCAACAAGGCCCAGTGGGGCGAGCTGTGCGACGAGATCGTCAAGGAGATCATGTCCGGCTTCAAGGAGGTCGATTCCGGCCTGTTCAAGCTGTCGGCCTTTATCCCCATCTGCAACTCCATGCTGGACCTCGGTCCCCAGTGGCTCGACCGGTATATCCGCGAGATCCTCTATGAGGCCCTGGCCAACGGCCTGGAGGACGGCATCATCAACGGCGACGGCGACAAGCAGCCCATCGGCATGATCCGCCAGGTGGGTGACGACGTCACCGTCACCGGCGGCAAGTACCCCGCCAAGGCCGCCATGGAGGTGACCGATTTCAGCCCCGAGACCATGGGCAACCTGATGAGCCTGCTGGCCGCCGGCCCGAACGGCAAGTACCGCACCGTCAGCGGCCTGATCCTGCTGGTCAACCCCCAGGATTATTTCCGCAAGGTGATGCCCGCCACTACCATCATGGCCCCCGACGGCACCTACCGCAACAACATCCTGCCCTATCCGGTGCAGATCATCCAGTCCTTTGCGGTGAGCCTGGGCGAGGCCATTTTCGGCATCGGCCGCCGCTATTTCGGCTCCATCGCCAGCGGCTACAACCGCAGCGGCCGCATCGAGTACAGTGACAGCTACCGCTTTCTGGAGGACCAGCGGGTCTACCGCATCAAGCTGCTGGCCAATGGCTTCCCCCTGGACAGCACCAGTTTCCTGCGGCTGGATATTTCCGGCCTGCAGCCGCCCGTCCTGCGCACCCAGACGGTGACGCCCCCGGCGGCATCCAAGAACGCCAACCTGGCCAGCCTGTCCGTCACCGGCGGCAAGCTGAGCCCTGCTTTTGCCGCCGCCACTGACACCTACACCATGACCACCACCAAGGCCTCCGGCGTGGTGCTGGCCGTGCCCGCCGACAGCGCCGCCGACGTGGTGGTCAAGGCCAAGATCGGCGCGGAGGGCGAGGCTGTCGAGATCGTCAACGGCAGCGCCGTCACCTGGGAGACCGGCGCCAACAACGTCATCACGGTGGATGTTACCGCCGAGGACGGCTCCACCAAGGAGACCTACACCATCACGGTCACCAAGTCCTGATGCAGGGAGGGCAAACGCCGTGAACAACACCAAAGAGGCCCTGCTGCCTGTCCTGAAAAGCTATCTGGACATCACCTGGACGGATGAGGCCACCGACGCAAAAGTCTGGGATATGGCCCGCGCCGGCATGGCCTACCTGGACAGCAAGGCGGGGCGGCAGATGGACTACAATCTGCCCGGCTTTGCCCGCTCTTTGCTGATGGACTACGTCCGGTATATGAGGGATGGGGCGCTGGACATTTTTGAGGCCAACTATCTCTCCCTGATCCTTGCAATGCAGAACGAAGTGGCGGTGAACCGATATGAGGAAAGCGAAACCGACCCGGCCGGCGGCTGAGATCACCCAGCCGTTCAACGACGGGCTGGTCCGAATCTACACCTTGTCCGACGCCGAGACCGGCGGGATGCAGCCCAAGGTGACGGGCGTCCTGCGGCTGACGCTGCGCTATGCAGAGCAGCGGCTGGGGATCAATCGTCTCTACCTGGCCCGGCAGAACCAGGCCGAGGTGGTGCGGGTGATCCGGGTGCCGCGCCACCCCATCAGCAATCAGGACGGGGCCGTCACCGAGGACGGCACCCGGTACGGCATCGAATCGGTGCAGTCGGTCCCCGACGTCTGGCCGCCCTGCCTGGACGTAAGTTTGAAACGTATCGACCAAATCTTTGATGTGAGGGGGGAGCCGCCTTGACCTGGTACGAGCATATCCTGGCCGCCCTCCACGCCGTGACCGACCAGGTCAGTCATGGGGGCCGGCTCAAGTCCTCCCGCTACTTTGTCTGGCAGGAGGAGGACCGCGGCGACTACATGGCCGACGGCCGCCACGCTGAAAAAGTCTGGACCGGCAGCACCGACCTCTACAGCAAGACCGAGCTGGACCCCTGGGCGGCGCAGTACGAGGCCGCGCTGGACGCGGACGACTGCATCGCCTGGGAGTGTACCGGCGTCGATTATGACCCGGACACTGGCTTTTGGCACTGGGAATGGACCTGGGAGGCGGTGGGCGATGGCTAAAGTCACCATGAAGGGGATGGACGTCTATCTCCGTCAGCTGCAGGACCTTGCGGCCGATACCGACAGCATGTGCAAGATGGCCGTCTACGAGGGTGCGCGCGTGGTCGCCGACGCTGTGCGGGACGGGATCTGTCTCTTATACACATCTCCGAGCCCACGAGACTCGACGTCATG
>ERZ1090867.296-NODE-296-length-22768-cov-14.571523_pt1 | contig 22768 bp, 11 predicted proteins | sample MGYA00478476_ERZ1090867 | MGnify/ENA primary metagenome ERZ1090867 (study PRJEB33644, sample SAMEA5815742) | chicken gut metagenome | biome: Chicken; feature: Gastrointestinal Tract; material: Caecum | place: Ireland | collected 2019-01-01 | study: A study of the... | reverse complement strand
ATGCCGTGTAGGCAGCCGCCAACGTGTTGCCCACCGTGTTGGTGACAGGGCCGATCACCAGGAAAGTGGCGGGCACGATGAGCGCCAGCGTAAACAGCGGCGTAAGGATCCGCTTGACCATGGCGGGCAGGACTTTATTGCACAGGGCTTCCAGCTTGGACTGGGCAAACACCGCGCAGACGATGGGCAGTACCGAGGAAGTGTAGCTCATCAGGTTCACTGGAATGCCCAGGAAGGTCAGGCTTTCGCCGGCGCTGGCGGCTGCGGTCATATCGGGGTAGGCCAGCGCGCAGCCCACGGCTACCGCCACAAAGGTGTTGGCGCCGAACTTTTTGGCTGCCGTAAAGGCCAGCATCACCGGCAGGAAGGTAAACATACCGTCGGCCGCCGCGTAGAGGATGCGGTAGGTGCCGCTGTCGGCCGCCAGCAGGTTGAAGGTAGTGAGCAAAATCAGGATGCCTTTGAGCATACCGGCACCGGCCATGGCGCCGATAACCGGGGTAAAGGTGCCGATGATGGCATCCAGAATGGCGTTGAAGGGATTCTGCTTTTTGGGTTTGGCGTCGCTCTGGGGCTGCGCAGCGCCGCCATCGGTCATGCCCAGTTCCTTGAGCACGAAGGGGTATACATCCGCCACGTGGTCACCGATGACCACCTGGAACTGCCCGCCGCTCTCCACCAGAGAGATGACGCCCTTGACTTTTTTGACACCCTCCCGGTCGGCTTTGTCCTCCTGCCGCAGGATGAAACGAAGACGTGTGGCGCAGTGGGTAATACCGGAAACATTCTCTTTGCCGCCTACACAGCGGACCACCTGTTCCGCCAGTTGGGTGTAGTCTTTGCTTGCCATTTGTAAATTTCTCCTCCAGTTTGCTGCCGGGCTCCTTCTTCCGGCAGCAGCAGTGCAATGGTAGGTGGGATCGCGGCCGGCCTGCGTCCCTTTTCGAGTTTCAGTATACTCAGTCGTTCACTTAATTTTAACGAATTGTTCAGTTGTATTTTCTGAACATTCAGCTTAATCTGTTGCACTGTTTCCTGAACCGGTTTATAATGAGGGCAAATCCACGAAGGAGAGGCGAAAATCATGTCGGTCACTGCCAGAGACATTGCCCGGGAACTGGGGCTTTCCCCTGCTGCCGTTTCCATGGCACTGAACAACCGCCCCGGCGTAAGCGCCGCCACCCGCAAACAGGTCTACGACACAGCCGAAAAGCTGGGCTATGACCTGAGCCGCCACCTGACCCAGGCAAGCGGCACCGGCAGCATCTACTTTATCTGTGTGCAGACTTCCTCGGCCATCTTTTCCTACGCTCCCATTTTTGATGAGATCCTGCGCGGTGCCGTGCAGGAATGCCAGGCATCCTCTTACCGCATAAAGGTGCAGCAGTTCTATGCCCAGCAGGACACCCTGGAACAGCAGATCAGCGATCTGCGGGTTTCGGACTGTGCGGGCATCATCCTGTTGGGTACCGAGATGAACCAGGATGTAGCCCTGGCCTTTCTTTCCCTGCGGGTACCGGTGATCGTGGTGGACTCCAACGTGGAGCCGCTGGACTGCAGCTGTGTGGTCATCAACAACGCCCAGGGGGCGTACCTGGCCACCGACTACCTCATCAGCCGCCGCCTGACCCAGCCGGGCTACCTGAAATCCTTTGTGCCGCTGCGCAACTTTGACGAGCGCTGGGAAGGCTTCCAGAAAGCCCTGCGCACCAACGGCATGCACGCTGCCCACAGCATCGTGCATACCCTGGCCCCCACCATCGAGGGTGCCATGACCGAAATGCTGGAGATCCTGGACCGGGGGGACCCCCTGGCCAACTGCTATTTTGCCGAGAACGACCTTATCGCCATCGGCGCCATGAAGGCCTTCAAACTGCGGGGTTACCGCATCCCCGAGGATATCGCCATTGTGGGGTTCGATAACATCTCCGAAGGGCAGGTCATGGAACCGGCCCTGACCACCGTGAACATCCCCCGTACCTTTATGGGCCGGGTGGCGGTGCGCTGCCTGATCAACGCCATCCGGGACGGTATCCCCCATCATATCAAGGTGGAAGTTTCCACCGAACTGGTCATCCGTTCGTCGGTGGTGCGGTCCCCCCATACCCCCTGACCGCCCCTGCCGTTTTTGCAACCATTGGAAAGGAGAAAACAAACCCATGAAAACTGCATTTCCCGAAGGATTTTTGTGGGGCGGCGCCACCGCCGCCAACCAGTGCGAGGGCGCCTGGCTGGAGGGAGGCAAAGGCCTGGGCACCAACGATGTAGTGCCCGCCGGGCCGGACCGGTTCCCGGTAGCCACCGGGCGACTGGTCATGTCCCAGCCTGACGCCGACCACGTGTACCCCGCCCACGACGCCATCGACTTTTACCACCATTACAAAGAGGACATTGCCCTGATGGCCGAGATGGGGTTCAAGTGCTTCCGTATGTCCATCTCCTGGACGCGGATCTTCCCCAACGGGGACGACGCCCACCCCAACGAGGAAGGCCTGGCTTTCTATGACGCGGTATTCGACGAGTGCGCCCGCTACGGCATCGAGCCGCTGGTATCCATCGTCCACTTTGACGCCCCCATGCACCTGGTAAACACCATCGGCAGCTGGAAAAGCCGGGCCATGATCGACCATTTTCTGCGGTACTGCCGAGTATTGTTTGAGCGGTACGGCAAAAAGGTAAAATACTGGCTGACCATCAACGAGATCAACATGCTGCTGGCCATGCCTTTTATGGCGGCGGGTATCCGCTTTGCCCCCGGCGAGGACGAGAAGAAAGTGAAGTACCAGGCTGCCCATCACGAACTGGTGGCCAGCGCCCTGGCCGTAAAACTGGGCCACGAACTGATGCCCGGGGCCATGATCGGCTGTATGCTGGCGGGCGGCACCTACTACCCCTACACCTGCGCGCCGGAGGATGTGTGGCAGAGCATCTGCCGTGACCGGGACAATTTCTTCTTCATCGATGTGCAGAGCCGGGGCGCTTACCCCGCCTACGCCCTGAAGCAGATGGAGCGGGAGGGCGTGATGCCGGTGATGGAACCCGGCGACGCCGACATCCTGCGGGAAAACACCGTGGACTACATCACCTTCAGCTACTATGCCAGCCGCTGTGCCAGTGCCGACCCCGCCGTGGCTGGCAAGCAAACCTCCGGCAACGTGTTTGCCAGCGTGAAGAATCCCTACCTGAAAGCCAGCGAATGGGGCTGGCAGATCGACCCGCTGGGACTGCGCATCACCCTGAACACTCTGTACGACCGCTACCAGAAACCCCTGTTCATTGTGGAAAATGGCCTGGGCGCCAAGGACACGGTGGAGGCCGACGGTTCCATCCACGATACCTACCGCATGGACTATATGCGGGCCCATATCCGGGCGATGGCCGACGCAGTGGCCCTGGACGGCGTTCCGCTGATGGGCTACCTGGCCTGGGGCTGCATCGACCTGGTGAGTGCTTCCACCGGTGAGATGGCCAAGCGCTATGGCATGATCTATGTGGACAAGCACGACGACGGCACCGGCACGCTGGAACGTCGCCGCAAGGACAGCTTTGCCTGGTACCGAAAAGTCATTGCCACCAACGGCGAGGATCTGGACTGAGGAAAACATTATGCATGGCCCTATCACCGCCCTCCCGAACGGGCACACCCTGCTGCGGGACGCTACCCCGTTCTTCTGGCCGGCCGATACCTGCTGGAGCGCTTTTACCCGCATTCCCGACGGGGAGTAGGAGGATTACCTGAACCTGCGGGCCAAACAGCGCTTTACGGTGCTGCATCTGCTCCCCCTGGCCCAGTGTGACCGATGCAGCACTCCCCAAGACCGTCATCCCTTTGCTACCACGGACGGCATCTGTTACGACTTTACCCGGCCAGACCTGACCTATTTCGTCCATGCCAAAGCTATGTACCGCCCCCCATGGAAAAAGAAAAAAGGGGGTACTCTGGCGTTGGTGGTGATGCGGTGCAACTATGTGCCGGATACCTGAGCCGCCCGGATTTTTCCTGAGAACGTGATGCCAGCATCCCGCGTGGAATCGGTGGTACGTGCCATCTGCGAGAATTCCCGGGAATTTGCGCCTGTGTGAATCGTCATCGGCGACACAGATTTCAAAAGCGAAGCCGCCTGCACCCGCTACCGCCAAGTGACCGAACTGGTGGAACCGTACGCCACCAGCCTGCTCCAAGCCTACCATATCCGCAGGCGCAACGATGCCCTGCCGGACTGGTTTGCCCGGCACACCGACTTTTACCTGTACCAGTCCGGCCATAACCGGGCTGGGCAGGACTGTACTTTTACCCTGGCAGAACATCTCGTCGCTCTGCAGCTACACCATCCGGTAATCAACAGCGAACCCTGCTACGAACAGACGGGCTACAGACACTCGGAAAAGTACTGTAGCGTACAGGAATATTTTTTCTGAATGCTTTTGAATTGTGAGAGTTTCTTTATAGAAACATCGAAGATACGAACATTTTTTGATTCAGAAAAGCGCGGTTGTCTCAAAATCAGTTATTTGTAGTCCAGTTGGACGTAGTAGTCTGGTCGGAGAACTGTGACAGATGGCAAAATACAAAGATACAGCGCCGGAAATTGTGTGGTGTGCACAACTTCCGGCGCTGTTTGTGGTGGTTATAAAAGAATGTTGGAGCGTTCAAAACGACAAACGGAACCGGCTGGGAAGAAGGAGTGGTCAGATGTGGTCAGAAAGGGACCAACCGCCGGAGAAGCCGCTCATGTTTCCGGCAGATAAAACCCGAAAACACCGTTGGAAAATTCTCCGGCCGCGAAGCGGCGCACCTGTCCCTCGATGATTACCTCATAGACGTGAAACCGTTTTTCGACACCGTGGTGCGGATCAATTACAGCAGCGGTTTCCCCGCAGTCCCGCCAGGAATATCGGAAAATATTCACGCCGAACAGACGGCAGTCCCCGTCCAGACCGGCGATCTCAAAGGTCCATTTCATAAGAGGGCTCCTTTCTTCAGCGTCCGCCCAGCACCGCACGCAATCTCTCTTCAGTGGCGGCGGGAAAATGGGCCTGAATCTGGTGAAACACCTTCGCCCGGGACTGTACCGGGTCAGTGGTGTAGGCTGCGGCGATGCACTCCGCACCCCAGAGCGCTTCCGGCGTCGTATACTCTGCCCGGGGCCAGCCGTAAGGCTGGCCTTTTTTGTTCAGTTTCTGACGGAAATCCCGGATGACCAGATAGCTGCTCGTCTGCAGGTCGGTCACGGTGCCCTCGAAGTTCTTCTCTCCACCCTTGCCGAATCCGGCCCGCTCTTTCAGCTCATAGGAGAGCAGGGCGTCTACTTCGGCAAACTGGTCCATGATCTTCTTCTGGCGGGCGGTGGCGAGACCATCGTCCCACCGGCTGTCAAAGTCGTGGCCGTCCCGCCGCCAGTTGGCAAAATCCGGGAACCAGGCCTTGGAGATGAAGCCCGCTTTCTTGCCGTAGGCCACCCGGCCGCTGCAGGCAATCAGCTGCCGCCACTCCCAGGGATCACGGTCCGCATCTCCGCTCCACCAGTCCTGGGGACAGGTGCGTTCCTCCGCCGAAAAACCGTCGATGCCGTTACGGAACAGAGGCAGGAATCCCACTTCGTCGATCCAGTCTACCAGTTCCTGCCAGCTGTGGATACAGGCCGGGTCCTCCCAAGCCGGTCCCCGCATGATCCACTCCCCGTTTTCCACTGCCATCCTGCCATCCCCCTTTCTGTTTCTGGTAAGAACAGTATAACAAAAAATCCCCTCGGTGCAGAAAAATGATTGCCTGCACCGGGAGATTGTTGTAAACGGAAAAGCACTCAGCTTAGAATCTCTATGAATAATCAAATTCGTTCTTGCCAGAGCGTTTTTTCCGCTTTGGGGAAAGTCATATCATTTCCCATAATGCGCAGATGGTCCAGGTAAGCCAGAATTTCATCGTGGCAAAGCAGAAGTTTTCCTTCTGCGTCTCGCCGATTGCACAGAGCGCCAAACAGCAACGCATATTCATTCTCGATAGATGTATCAAATACCCCCAAATCGTCCGTGTTGACAGATACCCGGATCTGCCCGGTGGAATCCTGACACTCTGGAAGATGCAGGCCAAAATGATTAAATCGGAAGATGGGGTGCTCATCATAACGGTCAAAAGTCCCAATCAGGCGATTAGAGGATGGGTTGCATTCAACCGCGATCCCTTTTACCATGATTTTTTCCATCATTCGTACCTGAAGCTTTTCTAATACGGCGGAGAAATCTGGCGTAACCACAAACCGGACGACCCGTTCCCCTTCTTCCCGTTCCCGGAACCCAAAGTGATAACGCACCAACAAACGACAGATTTGAGGCGATTTTCGAAGCCGTGACCGAGGATCAACGCCATCCCCATTTTTGCTTGTGTGCAGCATAGCCCGTTTGTATGGATGATCCCACAGCAGCGAGGAACCCGCCAGAATCCGCTTTGTTTGCTCATCACCGGTGTGGTATTGCCAATACAGTTTTGGATCGTCACTGCGCAACTGCCAGGCTTCGTAATACGTTCGCAGCGTGATGACATTCGGATATTGGCCTTCGTCAGGATAGATTTCATCCAGCAGTTGCTGTGCACGCTCCCGCAAAGTTTCCCGCAAAGAACTGGGGATATGCACATCCCATTCCAGGCTGCGGTGCAACAACCACACCAGATTGTCCAACAGATCCTGCGCGGGCAGCCAAACCGCATTATCCTTTACACGGTAATACTGGCGGGGAGAAATACCCAGCGCCATAGCATGTCCCAGGCGGTCTCCCTGTCCCAGATCCAGAAAACAAATAGCCTCGTCAATGGCACGCAGCCCGTCTGTCAGATCCAGAAAATCCTCGCCCGCATGGTAGGTCGCTTTTAATCTTGGCCAGTAGCGCAGAATATGGGAAGCTTGGGAATGGGGTACAAGGTTTCCACGCAGATAACGAAACTGTGTGGCAAAGGTTTCCGGCCGGCATCCGATTTCCCGGGAACAGGCGTCGATTCCCCGGATCCGGCTGCACAAATAGCTGCTTCCAATCAGTCCCTTGGCAACAGCCTTCGCCTGCCGTTCAGATGCTTCACGAACATCCTGGTTCCTTGCCGGCAGATAATCTGCCTCAAAGCGTCTTACCTCCGATGCTTTTTTTGGCGGGACTTTTGGAAAGTGCAACACATAAAAATAGGGCGCACTTTCCTGTGCCTTTTTCCAGTATCGTTCTTCTCTGAAGCGGATTTCTTGCTGCGGGGATTGGATCGCTCGCCGCTCTCGATATTCTTCCACGGAACCGTCTATATTGCGGATGCTCTTTAAAAGCGCCATCGCTGTCTTTTTAGGGCAGATCCGCGCTTCCAGCGCTTGTAAAACCGGTTTTCCGGTTCTTGAGCCGGAAAGATTTTCCGCCAGAGAAAGGATGTAGGATTCCCTCAAATATGCCGGGGACATTTCCCAAACAAGCGATTTTCGATCCTGATAATCCGCAAAATTCCAAAAACCTCGGCGTCCGTTTGTCTGGACCAGCTCGCTGCGGAATTCTCGTTTGATCAGCAGATACAGATAAAACATATCCATCTGTTCCTGATCAAACTCGTCGGAATAGCAGCGATAGAAGCACTGATACAAAAAATTTCTCTCCCCAGCCAGAAGTCGGGTGGGTCTTGTATTGCACTCTGCCAAGGGGGGCGTGATCGCATAATCCAGCCGGACCTTTTTCCGCCCCTGCGGCAAAGGAGCTGCATGCCAGCGGCACTGCTTCACCAGTGAGCGCGCGCCATACCGCCTGTCCGGTTGACGATAGTACTCTCCAAGGGCAGGAAGGTCATTCACTTCGCCTTCCGTTCTGACCATTTGGAAAAACAGACGGGCCCGAATCCAGGCGGCAAGGGTCATCTTGTCTACCCAGTCGATCATATTGTCCCGGATGTGGGTGCCGCTTCTGGCACTGAGACCGTCTTGCATCTCCTTGGTGGCAAAGTACTCCCCCATCTTTTCGGGGTGGTTCATCAAGTAACACCAGGCAATAGGAAAGATCTGAGTAGATCCATTCAGGTGATAATGGTTTTCCGAACAGCCTGCCTCCAGAAGATGCTGTAACGGAATATTGTCTGTGGGAACGGCGGAAGGCCAGCAAAAAGACTGCCGCTGTGCCTTATCCCGCACATCCTTTTTAGCCAGCGCCGCACAGGTGAAGATATCCTGTCCCAGGGCCAGAGAAACCTCCCGCCATTCCAGGATTTTATCTTGTTTTGCCTTGGGATCTGCGTCATTCAGATTCAGAACCCGGTCACCATAATCCGAAAGCAGGCGCAAGATCCCACCCGGCTGTTTTCTGACAAGGAATTCTTTCAGTTCACGATACCGTTGAATCTGTTCATCCACCGTTTTTCGGGCATTACCAGGAAACATCAACGAAAAATGCAGATAGGTCTTTTCAGATATCTCCTTTGTGCTTATTGTAAAAGGGGTGCTGCGACGGGAATGCCTACAGACCTCGTCACCGTCCAAAAGACTTTGCAGAAGGATCTCCGGTGATACCTGGCCGAACAGAATATGCCCCTGTAAAAAGTGCTCGACCATCTGTTTCACCTGCTTTCTGGCCGCAGTTGCGCGGCATTACTTTTGCGGATCAACGGTTCCCTCCTGAGAGGTCGGCTGGGACGATTGCTGTTGTCCGTTTTGCTGTAAAAACGTCATTGTGTTCAAAAGCTGCTGCCCCAACTGGAGCAGGCCCTGGAGGGCTTTCATGGCGGCTTCCGGATCGGCCGCCGGTGTCACACCGGGCGCGGCAGCCGTTGTTTCCGTGATCCCGCTCTGGACCGCATTGGAGTTTGTGGCGGATGTCGCCTGAGAAGCCACGGAAATTCCGGTTCGCGGTGACTTTCCGTCTGCCGAATCCGGGCCCTGCTCTAAGAGCTGTTTCAACACTCCTCGATAGTTTTCCAGCGCTTTAACGATTGTGCGGGGTGTGAAAGCCGAATTCTGCAAAGAGAAATTGTAGTCAGCGGAATAATTCTCCAATATTTTATAAAGTACGGTACTTTTAGAAATTTCCTGCTTGACGCGCTCGTTTACAGCAGATCCTGAGAAGAGACACGTCTGAACTGCACTTTCCATAGACCGTAAATGCAACTTCCACTCCCGATCCGTGCTCCTTTCCCACAGCTTTTTCATGCTGCATTTACTTGTTGAACCATACGTTTTTTCGAGAGCTGTTAGGCTCATATTAAAGTTAAACAATCCCCTGTCCGCGTTCGTAATACAACGCCTAAATTCTGGCGCCGGGTGTACCCGCATAGTCAAAATATCAAATAACTTTTGGCTGTTTTCATTCCAAAGCGAGTCAAAACAGTCTCCCGTCTGGAGCCAGGAAGGTCCTTCGTCCGGTATCAAACCAATAAGATTGTCAATGTACACAAGATACAATTCACTTACCATGCCGTACACAGAATCACCCATTTGGTTTTTGATGTCCTTAAACAAAACCCGCTGCACATCCCAATTCAGGCATATCAATAAAGCCATATAGATTTGAGACATATACATATATTTATCGTCTGTATCTTCCATCGTCTTCGTATTTTGAAAATACGCAAAGCGATCCAGTGCATCCAGCAGCGGATACAGGGGACTGAACACAACAACCTCCGTGTCTTCTTGTCCTAATGCTATACCAATAGGCCGGCGAACACCAAACTCCCCCTTACTTTCAATCGTGGAAATCATACGGATCATGTGATCGTTTACAAATTTCCGGCGGAGGAAGGGGCTTTCAACATATGTCGTTTCTCCGTTTTGGTTGTTATCGGCAGCAAACCACCGCACCGGCATTTCCAGCCTCCAGAAGCCAAACGGTGTTCTTTTCGTATCGTTAATCGGTCCACTTTTGAGAAGAGTATCCCGTAGAAGAATGGTAAGTGTCCGAAAGCCATTCGTCACTGTGCCATTTCCGATCATGCGGATTTCCTGGATCAAGGCAATGTGGAAACGAATAGAGTAAAACAGTCGGACAGCGTAAGCAAATTTATATTGCCGGTTCGCCCCCGGAAGATCCGTCAGCGCGGCCAATACCCCCATAACATCCGCGTACGAAACACTCATTTCCCCCTGCACGGTATCCTCCAGATAGGAATCCAGATCGATTCCCCGCAGGGTGCAAGCGTACACAAATTCTGCTCGGCACTCCGATCCATCCCCTACAGCGACAGAGGAAGTTCTTTCCGAGGCCATTCGCTCCCTTACATAGTAGTCCCCGATATTTCGCAGCAGGTACAAATTGCGCACATTCTCCGGCTGCGCCACAAATTCTCGGAATAGATTGCGGCTTCCCTCCCGCAGATTGATGGCCGACCACAAATTGACCAGATAGAACTCCAGTCGTTTCAGATTTTGTTCCCATTGATTCAGCTGCTGAGGAACTTCACTTTTGGCAGAGAACCCCTGATTTTGGAAGGTTTCCGCTGCGATTTCATACCCATCTGAAACGTCTTCCATGGAAACAAAGAACGGGAGAAATTGGCACAGTTCCCGCATATGTGCGGGCAAAAGATTGTGCAGATAATCCTGCTCGAAGGTAAACACCATACCGGTTTTCCGGTGCAGCAGCTCGAGTAATTGTTCTTGATAGGTTCCATTCTCAGAAAGGAGATTACACTCTTTTGCATCGGCACCGCCATCGGAAGGATCATCAGACTCCTGATAGTTTACCCGCAGCTGTGAAAGATGCTGACGTATCGTTTCACCGATATCCGGCAGATAGATACGGCGGGGATGGGGAATCGCTTTCTCCAGGTACAATACGGCGATCTCATGGCACCGCTCCACCGTAATCATGCTGTCGCCATGCTTCAGCCCGTGCTCATATTCTTTCAGAAAATGTTGTTCCACCGTGGTTTCCAGTTGCTGGAGATTGGTGGCCATCAAAACGATAACCCTGGGAAGGCCCAAGTATTTCCGTACGTCTTCCAAAATCTGATACGAACGCCCAATGTCCATATCCGCATCGTCGATCTGCACCACCAGGCAACGTTTCGGCCCTTCGTCGTTTTGCATAAAATCCAGATATTTGTTGATCATCTCGTGCAGAAGCAGCAAAAGTTTTCCGCTCTGTCCAATCTCTGCGATTTTATCCAGTTCGTCTTCAATCAGAGTGTCCGGCGTTTTTTCACTTTTGTACAAAGCATCGATCGCCTGTGCGCATTTCTGAAACTTATCCGACAGTTCCTCACGATCGCATTTTTTTCCGCCGGATTCATAGCGGGCTCTGCGCTTTGCCTCCCGGCAAAAATTCTCAAACAGCTGGGAAATAATTTGCTGCAATACCGAGTCTGTATTCTCCATAGCTGCCGGATCTATGGGTGCCATGACCTCGAACCGGGCATTCAAAGGCTGTTCCATAGTGGGAAGAGTTCCCCAAAATTTTTGGGGACTATTTTCCGGCGAGGTTCCTAATGCCTCCAGTGCGTTGGAAAAGGAGAGCATGGCGGTGGTTTTCCCTCGTCCCCGATCGGCGCAAAAGGCGATCACATTGTTGGGGTATTCGTGCAGCAACTCAATACGCTTTTTGGTGGTGGGTTCTTCCTGCTCTCTTTTTTGGTTTCGGTAGGAAGCCAATACAATTTCCTGCAGCTGATACTTGGCATCCTGATAGGCATTATAAAAGAATTCCGAGGGAGAATTGATCCGGTCTGGCGTTAAAACTGCCCGATGTTCTCGCCCCTTTTTGATTTGAAGCTCATAGATTTTTTGGCTTTCCTCCATTTTTTCCTCCTGTTCCGGCAGTCATGACCCCCGGCTAAGCCGGGGGCTTGTGTAAGCCCTAGAAGGGCATCGTACCGGCAAGCCTCTCAAGAGGCACTGAAAAATCTGCCACTCGCATCACTTGCCCTACAGCCCGTAAACGGGCGCTGTTTATCCAAGATCAACTTTCTTGACAATAGTAAAGTTGTTGATTTCTTCTCGCTTCGCTCGATACTTGAAGCTAAAGCTTTTTTACTCTCCCCAGCAGAGCTGGGGGTTCTCATTTCGCTAAAGCATACAACAGAAAAGCGGAGCAAAACTCTAGTAAAAGAGTTTGCTCCGCCTCCTTTTGCTTGTTTTTTCGATTTTACAAATTCCGATATGCCCACAAAAAGTTTGTTCTCAGTCTCCGGTCAGTTTCGCCATTCCTTTCCTGTTCCTCAAACGATACGCGGCGATTGTGCAGACCGCATTGCCATTCCTTAATTTTTTGGCCTCCCGACACCAGCATTTCATAGGCACTGCACAGGCTGCGTCTCAACTGGTCTGCCGACATGCGAACGTCATAGGCAACAGGGATCATGTCGTCCTTTGCGGACAAGCTGCCCACAAAGCGGCCCAGGTCAAAGGTAGCACCTTCAAAGTCTTCACCCCGCTTTTCCTGAATCTCACTCAGCACGGGCAAGAAATTGCGATACCGGATCGGCAAAAGGAAGAGTGAGGCTTCCCCGGCCCGCTGCCGGGTATATAGTTCACGGGGATTTCCCCTATAACTCGCTCTATCCTCACAAGGCTGCTTGTCAAGGATCGTGTTCATGCCCAGCAGCCCCAGATCCATCGCCTGTGTGATGATTGCCACCGCTTCGTATAGATTGATCTTGGCCAAAACGGGGGCATAGGTTTGGGTTTGCTTATGCACCTCTCCCAGTAAAGTATCCAAAGAGTGGTCATCCCCCCAGTGGGACAAGGCCTCATCGGAAAAAGACAACCCACTTCCATACAGGGTATATGCATTCCGTTCCGCCTCCAGACCGACCCTTGCGATCGTATCTTCCAGGCATTGAACGAGCGGCGAATCCTCTCCTAGTCCTGTGCGGGCGTTTACTGGGCTCCGATCCATCCAATCCACCGCGAGTGGCTTTGCATTGACAGTGTAAACAGAAAAATACTCTTCCAAAACTCTGGAAGGCTCCCAACTCCAAAGCTCTTTCAACGCATCAATCGTTTTGTCAGATGCCGAATTTGCAAGATCATACAGTCGAAAGTTTGCGGCGAGCTGCTCCCAGTCGATGGCGTCATTCCATGTGCCCTCGATATCTTGCTGGTTGATGCCTTTAACATCCCGTAGGAAACGCTTCATGATCCAGGAAGTCAGAACCAAGTCAGCCGTCTGCGCGACCCACGGGACAAGCAACTCCTTTTTCTGATTTTTTTCTGCCAATAAAACATCCGTCATCCCATTCAGCAGCGATGCAATAGCCTGCTTCCCGCTTGCATGGGCTTCCTGTACTAGCTGACGATGCAATTCCAGCAACTGTTTGGGGTCGATATGATCCAAAATCAAAAAAGGAACATACAGATTTTTCTTTTTATCGGTCTGGCTTTGCTTGCAGCGCACCGTACATACCATTCGCGGCTGCTCCGCACTGGGATAAAAATAAAGCCAGGTATTCTGCTCAATGTCCTGCAGACTGGTTGCAACCCTTGTAAATAACGAACCATCACGAGAAGAGGGTTCTTTGTCTTGTTCAGCTGGAATGGCAATTCCCAGTGTAAATCCTGTATTATTGATCCCGCAAACCGAAACATATTGGGCATATGCGATGGAACGATTTCGCCAATCCTCAATAGGCAGTTCAATATCAGGATTGTTTTTCGCCAAATTTTCTTGATATCGGGAAAGCAATACACTGGAACCTACATTTCGATTGGCAACGCGAATGGTCAAATTGCCAAGAAATATATCGCGAACAAATATTTCATCAGGGATCTCATAGAGAAATTCATCTTGATACAGAAACTTTGCATGCAGCAAACGTTTTTCAAAGCCGTACAAAAAGCCATTGAGCGCTCTGCCATGGAACAACAATTCATCTGTAACTATCAGTTGAGGAAACACTTGCTCTGTCGCGTAATTCCGTACCATGTCATAGGCCATGGCCCAGGCAGCATTATCCGTTATGACGCAATTTTTAAATACTTCTGCGAGTTCGATCATCTCCTCGCGAGAATAGTCTTTCCATGGAAGCGGACGCTCGGAAGAGGGGTGATCTATACACCAACACAGCATTTCATAATATGAAAAAAACAAAACAAAACAACGCCTGGTAATCACCACAATGAAAACCGGACGCGTTTTGTCTTCGTTTTGAAATGCAAGAGCCTTGCAGAGAATGCTGGTAAAAAATCGGCAAAATGGATCAGAGATGCCTTTTGAAAGCACACGCTCGGCAAACATGTTCGGTGCCTGCTGCAAAGTCTGTCCCCCCTGCGTGCGCGAGTGTGCTCTTTCTGAGGACAGCCGTGCGCACCGCTGATTTTGTAATTTCATAAAGGAATTACAAGATACCTTAGAATACATATAAAGAGAATACCAAATCGATTACAAGATTTCAATAGATCGCGTAAAAAAAATCAAAAATCAATGAGCAAATTTTCGCATTTTTTTCCTGATAGCTCTTTTATTTTAAGCAAATCGTCAAAATGCTGCGAGCCACGTCTTTTTACTAAGCCGTTAGGGGATAACCCTGCTGTACTTCACTGAGCCAAGTTTTTCTCTTGTGAAGAAATGCATTTGCCCTATTCTTATGCAGGTGATATTGCACCATATAACTTGAATAGACCATTCCGTAAAAGCACAATGTTCCCCGGACGAAGGCAACAAACATTTTGTACCGCCACTCCTTTGTCATGTAGGTATCTTCCCTCTGCTGAACAGGAGTATGCGGTTTGATTCCCCCTTTTAAACAAGAACCAGAATCGCTTCGCCAAAAGTTCGTTTTTGTGCATGGAGCAATGGAGTATATACTGAAAAAAGTCACCAATCATTTTTGATTGGTGACTTTTTTCTCGGGGCATTCCTGCCGTACGCTACTTCTTCTGTGCCCCATTAGGCCGGAAGATTTTTATCAATCTGCCAATGTATAATACCCCGGACGGGACTGGCAAAGGATTCCCTTTCGCTCGCCATAGGCGATGCCGGTTTCCATGGCAGGCCGTACCGAAGTGCCCAGGCGGGTATAGCCCAGCAGGCGTGCCGTTTCCCGCACAAGGTCCTCTTCCGGCAGGCCGATCTGATTCTGCAAAACGGCTGCAGCCGCATTGGCAATTTCCTGCTGCGGAAGATCCCGCGCATCCCGTTTATCGTCGCCTTCCCCGGCCACGCGGTATGTTTCATAGTGGTCGGGGTCTTGCTTGGGCGTCCAATAAAAGCGCTCGCCGTTCTGCGTTGTGGTCTGCAGCTTGGCCGCAGAAAGCAGCTGCATAAGATACCGTTGAATGCGCGATCCTGCACGGGCAATGCCAAAGCTTTGGGTCACACGGCGGATCAGCAGGCTTTCCCGGATGGGTGCTTCCCGCTCCAGAACATCGGCCAGGGCCCGGACGATTCGTTTCTGATTCTGGGGTTCCAGGAAAGCATCCGCATCCAGGGCATACGCCGGAAGCAGTGTCGCACGGTAGACCGGCGGCTGGGCGGCTTTCTTTGCCGGGGCTTGCACAAGATCCGGTTTATTGGCCAGCCGCATCGGTGCCGGTTCCGCCGCAGGGGGCGTTGGTGCGGTGTGCGGTTTGTTTTTCAGTGCCTGCAGATGCTCCAACAGACGAGCCAGCTCTTTTTTGCGGCTTTCCAGCCAGTCCATTGTCCAGATCCGATGCAGCTCCCAGCCCAGACCTTCCAATACAGCCTCCTGCGCCAACTCCCGGTCGCGGGTGGTACGGGCATCCCGGTAGGTGTTGCCGTCCAGAAGGATTCCCAGGAGATACTGTCCCGGATGGGCCGGGTCAATCACGCCGATATCCAGGCGATATTGAGAATGGCCCACCATGCAGTGGGTTTTCCAGCCGTTCTTGGCCAGTTCACTGCAGATATCCCGCGCAATACCGTGCACGGCGTGGCTTTCCGAGGCGGAAACCGCCGTTTCCTGCAGACTTCCGTCCGCCGCATAGCTGAGGAAGTCTTTCAGCGCCGCCACACCCGTTGCGGATGTACGGGACAAGTTGATCTGTTCCGGCTGCAAGGTGGAAAAAACCACCATCTCCCGTCTTGCGCGGGAAACCGCCACGTTCAGACGGCGCCAGCCGCCTTCCCGGTTCAAGGGACCAAAATTCATGGTCACCTTGCCCTGCTTATCCGGCCCGTATCCAATGGAAAAGAGGATGACATCCCGCTCATCGCCCTGCACATTCTCCAGGTTTTTGATGAACAGCGGCTCCGCAGCGTCAAAGGCCCAGCTTTCCAGCTGGGGATCGGTTTTGCAGGCTTCATCCAACAGATCGCTGATCAGCGTTTGCTGCTGCACATTGAATGTGACAACTCCCACGCTGCATCCTGCCAGCTGCGGGTCATGAGCGCGCCGGGACAGTTCTTTCACAACCGCCTGTGCCTCTGCCAGATTCTGGCGCGTCTTGCCGCGGTCAAACCAACCGTCCACATGGACCAGCCGCACGCGGCTCTGCCGGTCATCCGCCGACGGGAAGGTATACAGTTTGTTGTCATAGAACTCCCGGTTGCTGAAGGCGATCAGGCTCTCATGGCGGCTGCGGTAATGCCAGAGCAGATGGCTCTGGGGCATATTCAATGCCAGGCAGTCATCCAGAATGCTTTCCAGATCTTCGTGTTCCAGGTTTTCCTCATCCACCGTATTGCCGGTAAAAAAGCTGGTGGGCGGCATCTGCTTGGGATCTCCCACAATCGCGGCGTTTTTACCCCGCGCCAGAACACCTACCGCTTTGCAGGTGGGAAGCTGGGACGCCTCATCAAATACCACCAGATCAAACGGCGGCTGCTGGGGGTCCAGGTATTGCGCCACTGAAAGAGGGCTCATCAACATACAGGGGCAGAGTTTCGGCAGCAAGGTAGGAATCTGTTCAAACAGACGACGGATGCTCATGCCGCGCCCGCCGCTGCGGATGGCGCGCTGCAGAATACCCACCTCGGAACTGTTGGCCGCAACCTGGGTAAAGTCCGGCACCTGGGCCGCCAGGCGGCAGTAAATTTCGGTGCGGGCCAATTCGGTGAGATGGGTATCCAGTTCCTTGAACTGACGGATGGTTTCATTGAATACGCTGCCGCGGAACTGCCGCAGAACAGGCTCGCTTTCCACCACCGAGAGAATCAGTGCGATGGAAACCGCACGGTGCCATACGGGCGCCGCCTGTTCTGGCTGCAAGCCGTGGCACAAAGCCTCGGTCAGCGGTCCCATGCCCGCCTTCTGTGCGGTTTCGCAGGTCTGATTCCACACACACCAATCCTTGGCGGCTTCCAGATGCTCCCCCATGGTCCGGCTGTTTTCCCGCATCACCGGCGGCGTTTGTGTGGCAAATTCCTGTGTGGGGCAAAGCAGCGGTTCCAGCCCCTGCCAGGCGGCTTGCTTCTGCGCCTGGGCCTGCAGCAGCTCTTCACAGATGTGGCCGATGGTTTCCCCATCCTGGGCCAGCAAAGATTTTGTCTTTTCCGCATTCAGTTCCTGGAACCGAGCGTTCAGCTGCCGGGTCGTTGCCGCCAACATGCGCAATGCTTCCGATTCCGTCTGCTCCGGTTCCAGCAACTGCAGCAGCGGCTGCAGCGAACCCCGCAATGCCTCCGCCGCCTGCTGTTCCTGCTGCCATTGCGCCAGGGCATCCAGATCTGCCTGCAAGGCAGCGCGCTGGACCGTCCCTTTGGCATAGGGGGCCAGCATCTTGCAGATCCGGTTTTGGGCAAACCATCTGGGGATCAGCCACTGCAACCCGGCCTGTGTCCAAGCATTTTTCCAGGTAGCTGCGTCCTGCTGCAAAAAGCTTTCCTGCCAGCGTGCATCCAGCGTCGCCGCCAGTTTCCGTGCCGCTTCTGTATGATCGGCGTATTGCTCCAGCCTGGTCAGATGGTCTGCATCCGCAGCGCTTTCCGGCAATTTTGTCCAGGGAAGATCTTGCCATGTCCGCAGCACTTCCGCCAGCTTACAGAGCTGTTCCCAGTCTGCTGTGGTTTGCAAGGGCCGGGCCGTTTTTGCTGACAGGGCATTTCCTGCCTGCTCCAACGAATCCAGCGCTGCGGTCATCTTTTCCAGTGCCTCCGCCAGGTCTGTTCCCAGGGAGAGGGTATAGTCGGTACGCCCCATCCAGCGCAGCGGATGCTGTGCCGGATTGCCAACTTCCTGGCAAGCTGCGGTAAGCTGTCCCACCAGCCGTTCCTGAGCACGCAGAGAATCCTCCGTCGCCTCCGCTGCAAAAGAAGCCGGCAACTGTACCACACTGGGGGCTGTTTTGCAATCTTCGTACTGGCTGACCAGTTCAAACAGGCTGGAACCGCAGGCGCGCTTTTTGTGCAGTGCGTGGGCATAGGCATCCAGGTCACCGCGCAGTTTGGCGGCCTCTTCGGCCTGTTTTTGCCAGGATTCCCGCGGTTGTCCGTGGGCCACCTCCGAGGCGGCTTTCAGTTGATCCAGCACATCCCGCTTCTTGGATTTATTGGAATGCAGCTGCAAACAAAACGGACCGATTCCGATTTTTTCCAGCCGGTTTTGCACCACCGAAAGAGCCGCCATCTTCTCCGCCACAAACAGCACGGTTTTTCCCTGTGCCAGAGCGTTGGCGATCAGCGCCGTGATGGTCTGGGACTTGCCGGTTCCCGGAGGTCCGTGCAGCACAAAGCTCTGCCCCGCTGCAGCCTGCTCGATGGCGTACAGCTGCGAGGCATCCGCCGGAATGGGCAGCAGGGCGCCCTTTTCATCCACAGCTGCGTCCGGCTGCATGGGCTGCGGTGTCCAGGTCAGCTTTCCTTCCACCAGGCTGCGCACGATCTTGTTGCGCTGCAGATCCTCCACCCGGTTGCGCATATCATTCCACATGACGAACTGCGTGAAGGAGAAAATGCCCAGAAAGGCAGCTTCGATCACATCCCACCGGGGTTGTGCCATGACAGCCCGCCGCAGGGTGGTATACACGGTGCGCAGATCCACACCGTGTTCGTCCTGGGGTAAAGGGTCCAATCCGCTTACCGTAATGCCGAAATCCTGTTTGAGCATTTCCAGCATGGTAATGTTCAGCTGAGGTTCTTCCTCCCGCAGGCGAATGACATAGCCTTTGTTGGCGGATTTTCGTACGATCTCCACCGGCAGCAACACAATGGGGGCATAGCGCGGCCGCTCGCTGGTATTGGTTTCATACCAGCGCAAAAGGCCCAGCGCCAGATACAGCGTGTTAGCACCGTTTTCCTCCAAGGAGGTGCGCGCCGCCCGGTACAAACCGGTAATCGCCTGGGAAAGTTCCGCTACGCTCAAAGCGGAACGCAGGCGGTGATTTTCAAACTCCGAGTGGATCAACGCCTGATACGGCCCCAGATCGGCAAACTGTTCCGGATCGCGGCGGTCCGTCTCTTTCTGTTCCCACTCCGCCGGGCGAGGACCGACCCCATATTCCTCCCCGTCGGAAAGGGCATCTTCCAACCGGCCCAGGGAATCGGTCAGAATGGGAATGACCCGTTTGGTCAGACGCAGATGGATCAGCGGATTGCGCAGGCCCAGGTCCAACAGTTTGCGTTCCCACTGGGCAATTTTCCCCGCCGGTTTGGGCGCAGGTCCTTCTTTCACTTCAATCTTTTCTGCGCGTTCCTGCGGCGCACCGGTAATTTCCGCCGAGTCCCGCTGCGCTGTTTCGATATGCCAGCCGGTATCGGTCAGGACACGTTGCGGCAACGGATGGATACCGCTCAGGCGGGCACGGCTCACATCTATAATGTACTCAATAGGTTCAGCCAGTTCCCGCTCCGCCGCAGCACAGGCCCCATCAAAATCCAGGGATTTTCCGGCTGTCAGGGCTGTGCATTCCACCACGGCTACCTCGCCGATGCCATCCGCCAGACGCTTGGTCAGCAGACTGGGGTCATCCTGCACCGCTTCGGGGAAGGTTTGTTCTTCCAGCCATACCCCCGCGAAGATGTGCCCCGGCTGCAAAATCAGCAAGGGATGCAGACCTATGGCTTCCAGCACCGCAGCATACAATAAAGTCAGGTCCAGACAGGTACCCATTTTTTGTTGCATCACGGCATCGCACAGCCGCACGCGCTGTCCCACCGCTTCAAAGCTGGCGGGTGGCACCGAATAGACAATGTTCTGTTCCTGCAGAGCCGCATAGGCAGCCGCGGCCTGCATGCGTACCCGGTTGGGATTTTTTCTCTGGTAGGCATCCAGCGAGGGACTGTCGCTCCATTTTCCCAGATAGTCTGCCGTCCGTGCGGCCAGTTTGGTAATTTCCGGGTGGTTTGGCGTGATAAAGGCACAGAGCAATTCCGGATAAAAGGCCGTTCCGTGCCATTCATCAAAGGCAAGGGCGGTAGCGTCGGCGCTGTATTCCGTCAGGGTATCGGCGCCACAAGTCAGCCGGATTGTGATGCGCCCCCGCACCCGCTCGGTCAGTTCTGCCAGATAGGCGGGGTCTGCCTGTACATTCAGACCTTGCAGCGTATACTCGGACTGGGGCGGGATTTGCTCGATCTGCTGTGCAAATGGCAACAGCATGGCCGGGGCGCTTTCCACAGACAGGGTTACGCCGGAGAGCGCCGCATCCGTATGGTTTTGAATGGTGACCTGGGGCAGAATCGGCAGCCGGTTCTGCTGTAAAGCGTAGTTGATCACCGGCGTCAGCTGCGGAAGCAGCTGAATGGCCGGTGCCTCTTTGGTTTGTTCTGTCCGTTCCGTGTTGGTATCGTTCACACCGGATACCTCCTTACAAATTCCGCACGATTGCATCAAGAATCGATGATTTCTTCCATTATAGCCCGGCAAGAGAACAGCCGCAAGCACTGGGGAACGCCATTCTTCCGCCCCTATTAAAAATCCTTGTATTTCTTTTGTCGTAGCGGCGGCGAAAGCAAACACTCCTGCGGGAAACCTCGCAGGAGTGTCTGCTTACACGTTTATTCTTCCAGCAAGGCTTCCTGTTCCAGCCGGAGATGATGCTGCAGCATATACATGAGGACCTTCCGGCTATCCTGCAGGTAGGGGTCTTGCAGAAGGCGTTCCAGTTTTGCCGCGTATGCTTCCGAGAACGGTTCTGCCTGTGCCTGATGCCCTTGGAGCTGTTCCACATCCATACGCCAGGGCCGGATACGGGGATCGATCTCCCGACGCAGACGGCTATCCATCTGAAAGCCGCCGCAGTCGATATCTCCCCAGTGAAGCAGCTGGATCTGGGGGCCCGCCGCCCGGCAGAGTTGTTGAAAAAACCGCCCCCGCTGGGGACTGTAGCACCCGCCGTGAAACACCACCACCCGCTCCGGGGAAGGGTGCTTGCGGATAGTATCAAAATAGTTGGCCTTGTTTTCCACAAACAGCAGGGTGCTGACCTGTGGGGCGTAGGAAATCTGTACCTGTGGAGCGTCCGCCGCACTGATCTGAAGCCCATCCCGCAAAGGAGCCATATCCAGCACTTTCCCGTCCGGCCAGGTCAGCTGCACCGCACCACAGAAGGAAAACCATTCGGGATATTTTTCCAGCCCTGCCTGGCGCAGCAGCTCCTCCTCGCTCATCTCCTCGGTATCCAACGGAAGGTGCTTGCGCAGCACACCCAGCAACCGGGCGCGGTGGTGCTTTTCAAAGGCCTTGCTGTTTCCCAGGCAACGCAGAGAAAACACCCGTTCCAGAAGCGGCTGTTCGGGTGCCTGTGGTCCCAGCATTTCCAGCACTGCCAGCCAATCGTTCTGCTCCGTTGCATCCGACGGGAAGGCAGCCCGCGGGCGCCGGTTCTTTGCCAAGAAATCCAGTTCCTCTTGCAGATACCCGCAGACCCATTGTACCGAGGACGCCTGCTGGACCTGTCGCAGCCGCCTTTCCAGTTGCCCAGCTGTATCGGCCAACGGTTCCCGGTCGGTGCGGCGGTATGCATCCGCCAGCGCCCCCGGGCACAGCGCGATTCGGCGCAGAATATGCCCTTCCTGGCCGCGCATCCACTCCAATTCGATCACACTCTGCTCTGCCAGCTTCCCGGCCGCTTCGTTGATAGCCATCCGGGCTGAGTTGTCCTCAATATCATAGGCAGGGAAATCCGTTTTGCCGCCGCCATACATCTGAAGCTGAATCCGCCGCTGCTGGCTGCGGTTTTCCTTAAACCCACGGCTTCGTTCATAGCGGTCCAGCAGGGCATTCAGCAACGCTGTTTCAAGATTCAACATATGCTGCCTCCCGTGGGTCAAAGGCACGGACAATGGTGATATGGCCTTTGCGCATCACGCACAGGTTGCGGTCCACCAGGGTGGAAATATCCCCGATCTTATCCGGCGGTGCCGACAGGATCACCTGAAAGTGGAAGTCCCGCAGGATCTTCATACTTTGAGCAATGCGTTCGCCGTCCATTTTGGAGAAGGCTTCATCAAAAACGATCAGGCGAATGGTACTGCCGCGGGGGTCACGGTCCATGCGGTAAAGCTGGGCAAAAGATGCCAGCACCGCAATGTAAAAGGGCGTCTGGGTTTCGCCGCCGGATTTCTTCTCCATCATACGGGAAAGACGCTGTACCAGGCCGTCCGGCGTGGTTACTGTGAGATCAAATTGCAGGTAGGTACGATAATTCGTGTACTTTTCCACCCGCTTGTCAATGTCACCGGTGCTGGTATCGGTAAGGATACCGAACAGTTCTTCGATCTCCGCCGCATACTTCTGCCGGAATTGCTCGGCATAAAGGGTATAGCTTTCCAGATTCATACGGTCGGTGAGCATATCATAGAAGCGGCGGTATTCCGGGTTCGGCTTTACCTGGAAGGCGTAGGCATCCTCCGAGAAAGGCGTGCGCAGCGCATGGTTCAAGTCCCGGATGGCTCTTTCCGCATTGCTGATGTTGGTATGCAATAC
>ERZ1090867.293-NODE-293-length-22937-cov-15.166987_pt1 | contig 22937 bp, 20 predicted proteins | sample MGYA00478476_ERZ1090867 | MGnify/ENA primary metagenome ERZ1090867 (study PRJEB33644, sample SAMEA5815742) | chicken gut metagenome | biome: Chicken; feature: Gastrointestinal Tract; material: Caecum | place: Ireland | collected 2019-01-01 | study: A study of the... | reverse complement strand
GCATCAGGCCAGCAGCGGCTTGCAGGCTTCGGCAAGTTTGTCCTTCTGGGCTTGGGCCTCAGCCAGATCTTTACCCTTCGTGGTAAAGTAAGTCTTGATCTTAGGCTCGGTACCGGAGGGGCGCACCACCACCGTGGCACCGCTTTCCAGCGTATAAATCAACACATTGGCGGCGGGAAGTCCCGTTTCCTCGGACTTTTCATAGTCCACCACTTTGACCACCTTATCCCCGTCAAAGTCCTTCGGCGGGTTGGTGCGCAGGTTGGCCATGATTCCGGCCATCTTGTCCATGCCGGACAGGCCGGGGAACTCAAAGCTGTCCACCTTGTTCAGATAGCGGCCATACTGGGCATAGATGCGTTCCAGTTCTTCCTTGATGGAGGAACCCTGAGCACGGTAATAGGCGGCCATTTCACAGATCAGCATGGAACCGATGATGGCGTCCTTATCACGCACATAGGGGCCAGCCAGATAACCGTAACTTTCCTCAAATCCGAAGATAAAGCGCTCCACTTCACCGGCGGCTTCCAGCTTGGCGATCTGGTCGCCGATCCACTTGAAGCCGGTGAGCACATTGCGGCATTCCACACCATAATGCTCGGCAACTTTATCTGCCAGCGGAGTGGAAACAATGGACTTGCACATAACGGCGTTCTTCGGCATAGTCCCCTGCTCAATGCGACCTGCACAGATATAATCCAGCAGCAGCACACCCACTTCGTTGCCGGAGAGCAATTCATAGCTACCGTCCTTGCACTTAACAGCAATGCCCACACGGTCGGCGTCGGGGTCGGTAGCCAGCATCAGGTCCGCGCCGGATTTTTCGGCCAGTTCCAGCCCCAGGCGCAGCGCCTCGAAGATTTCGGGATTGGGATACGGGCAGGTGGGGAAATTTCCGTCCGGGTCCTTCTGCTCGGGCACGATGGTGATATCGGTGATGCCGATGTCCTGCAGCACATGGGTAACAGGCACCAGACCGGAACCATTCAGTGGGCTGTACACCAGTTTAAGACCGGCAGTCTTGCAGACACCCGGGCGGATGGCACGGGCTTCAATGGCCTGGTACAGGGCATTGATACAGTCATCCCCCACATACTCGATAAGCCCCTGGGCCAGTCCCTCTTCAAAAGAGATGAGCTTGGCACCGGTGAGCACATCGGTCTTCTGGATCTCAGCGTAGACGATGTCGGCGGCTTCATCCGTCATCTGGCAGCCATCCGGGCCATAGGCCTTGTAACCATTGTACTTGGCCGGGTTGTGGCTGGCGGTGACCATGATACCCGCATTGCAGTTGTAATACCGGGTGGCAAAGGAAAGCGCAGGCACCGGCATCAGCGCCTGATAGATACGGACCTTGATGCCGTTGGCAGCCAGAACCTGGGCCGCCGTGCGGGCAAAGAGATCGCTCTTGATTCGACTGTCGTAGCTGATGGCTACCGTCTGTGTGCCGCCTTGGGTCTTGACCCAGTTGGCCAGGCCCTGCGTCGCCTGACGAACCACATAAATATTCATACGGTTGGTGCCGGCGCCGATCACTCCGCGCAGACCGGCAGTGCCGAACTTCAGCGCTACGGCAAAACGATCCTGGATTGCTGCGTCATCGCCCTTGACACTTTCCAGCTCGGGCTTGAGATCGGGGTCATCAAGGTCGGCAGCAAGCCAACGTTCATACATATCCTGATACATAAGTATACACCTACACTTTCCATATAAATGCAGTAAGCATATACTAAATATACCAACTCAAACCGGCGCTGTCAATGAAATTTTAGGCAAAATAGCCTGTTCTTCCGGTGAACCGCTTGTGAAACCGCTCACAGCGCGCTATACTTGTCGTAGAATGTCAAGCGGGAGGGAAATCTATGTTTGCAAAGGTAACGAGCCTGGGTGTTACAGGTCTTGCCGGCTATATCGTGCAGGTGGAAGCCGATCTATCCGGAGGGTTGCCGCAATTCAATCTGGTGGGATTGCCGGATTCTGCCGTCAAGGAAAGCAGCGAACGCGTCAGGAGTGCCGTCAAAAATCTGCACTATCAATGGCCGGCCAGCCGAATCACCATCAACCTTGCTCCCGCTGATGTCCGCAAAACAGGGCCCGTCTATGATCTGCCTGTCTTTATCGGCATTCTTGCCGCACAGGGGAAGCTCCCCCCTCCCGGAGGTGAGCGGGCCTTTTTGGGCGAGTTGGGACTGGACGGAACGCTGCGTCCCGTGACAGGTGTGCTGCCCATGGCTCTTGCCGCCGTAAAACAGGGTATAAAAGAACTGTTTTTGCCCGCCGAAAACGCGGCGGAAGCCGCTGTTGCCGAAGGTCTTACCGTTTATCCGGTGCGCAACGCCCAGGAAGTAGTCCTGCATTTGTGCGGCGCCGAAGCAATCAGCCCCGCTCATGCGGACGGCTACGATGAAAACGGGACATGGTTAGGCCCTGACATGGCGGACGTGCGCGGACAGAGCGAAGCGCGCCGTGCCCTGGAAGTAGCCGCCGCCGGCGGACACAATCTGCTGTTGGTCGGCCCGCCGGGAACCGGAAAGAGTATGCTGGCCAAACGCCTGCCCGGGATTCTGCCGCCGCTGACTTACGAGGAAGCGTTGGAAACCAGTGCCATCTATTCCGTTGCCGGTCTGCTGCGCGGCGGAGAAGGTCTGCTGAAAACCCGTCCCTTCCGCAGCCCCCACCATAGCGTCAGTGCCACAGCCATAGTGGGCGGCGGTACGTTCCCCCGCCCGGGTGAAGTAAGTCTTGCCCACAACGGGGTACTGTTCCTGGACGAACTGCCGGAGTTCTCCCGTGATACACTGGAAGTTCTTCGCCAACCGTTGGAAGACGGTCTTGTAACGGTCAGCCGTGTGCACGGCACAGCATCCTACCCTTGCAAGTTCATGCTGGTAGCTGCCATGAACCCCTGTAAATGCGGATATCTGGGTCACCCCACACGTGAGTGTACCTGTACTCCCAGCGCCATCGAACAGTACCGGCGCCGCATTTCCGGGCCACTGCTCGACCGTATTGACCTTCACGTGGAGGCTCTCCCGGTAGAATACGAAGAACTGGCTGCCGAGCAAGGCGGTGAGTCCAGCGCAACTGTACGAGCCCGCGTGGTGGCAGCCCGCACATTGCAAAAAGAGCGGTACCGGAATCTGGCCGGCGTACGGTGCAACGCCCAGCTGCCCGGCGGCGCATTGCGCCGTTACTGCCGCATGACCCCCGACGCCGAAAAAATTCTGCGGGCCGCCTTTGAACGTTTAGGCTACAGCGCACGTGCCTATGACAGGATTTTACGGGTCGCACGCACGATTGCCGACCTGGATGGCAGTGAAGTTCTGAACAGCGCCCATCTGTCCGAAGCGCTGCAGTATCGCAGTCTGGACCGAAAATTCAATATCCGATAATCCGATAGCAAAGAGCCTCGTGGTTTTCCGCCACGAGGCTCTTTGTTCATACGCTTTGTTGTTCCAGAACTTCCAGAAAGTCTTTTGCACTCTTTTCCCAGCTGTATCGTGCCAGCAGCTGCGCCGCATCCTGTTTTGGGGGAATCACGTCATCCACATATCCGCGGTTGGTTTTGAGGTCGATATATCCCGCACAGTCCCCGTACACTTCCCGCATACAGGGTGTATCACTCACATAAATCCGCGGTGCGCCGCAAGCTACCGCTTCCAGTGGCGGAATGCCAAAGCCTTCATAGAGCGTCGGAAAAAGGAACGCTTTGCAATGGTGCATCAGTGCCTTAGCCTCGCCGTCAGAAACATAGCCGAGATATACCACGTTCGGCAGGTCGGCCAGCCCCAGGCGTTTGGCTTCCGCTTCCAGGCTGCCGCCCCCTGCAATGGCAAATACCGCATCCGGCTTATTGCGGGCAGCCCGGAGCACCCAGGGGAAGTTCTTGTTTTTCAGCAGGTTGGCCATACTGAAATAATATTCCCCTCGCCGGAGCAGGGGCACCTTTTCAAAAATCCGTTCGTCCGGGGCAATGCGCTGCATCTGCTGCCATGCATTGTACACCACCGAAATCCGGTCCGGTTCCACGCCATAATACCGGGTAAGCTCCTGTTTGGAAAACTGCGAAACGGTAATAATGTGCTCAGCCGTCCGGGCAATCCGGCGATACTGCAAACGATGCCACGCGGCGCTCAAGCGACCGCGAAAATCCGTATAAAAGTCCGGCCTTGCGCGGTAGCAGACATCGTGGACCACCGCAATCCCCCGGAACCCGAACAGAGGTATCACATTGCAGGTGGCAAGGCCCCTGGCACCGCGCTGTTTCAAATACGCAGGATAATCCCGCTGCTGCCAGGCAACGCCTTTCCGGGTACCGAAGGTTACCGCTTTGATGTTTTCATAGACCGGTGCACGCACACCGGGCGGCGTAACCACTTCGACCAACCCCGGCGGCACAATGGCATCCAATGCAGAAAGAAGCTCTATAGAATAACGCTGGATCCCTGAAATGCGCTGTCCAAAAAAAGAGCCATCTACAGCCCATACAATATTTTCCATACTGTCCCCTACTGTCCCGCGGCGGTTTGCAGCCCCGCGTATTGTTGTTTGAAACGCAGAATCCTTGCCACGCTCTCGTCAAGGCGCTCTTCGCTGATGGTTCCGTCCTCCACGGCGGCCAGGACAGCCTCAAACGCCTCGGCCAAACCGTCCGGCATCAGAATCATGTCATTTCCTGCCAAGACCGCCTCTACGGCTGCCTGCCCCGGCGTATACTGCTCGGTAATAGCCCCCATTGCCAGGGAATCCGTGATCACAAGTACGTCTTCATTCCCCAGGAGTTCTTCACGCAGCAGTTTTGTGACCATTTTCCAGGAAAGCGAAGCCGGAGTATCGCCGGTCCCCAGTTCCGGATTTGCAATATGACCTACCATGACAGCGCGGAACCCTTCCTCGCTGCCACCGCCCGAGGAGGACAAGAACGGCAAAAACTCGCACTGTGTCATTTCCTCTTTCGTTCGGTAGGTATAGGCAAGCCCGCTGTGGCTGTCCTCTGCGGTATTGCCATGTCCCGGGAAATGCTTGAAGGTCGGCAAAATGCCTGCCTCCCGCAGCCCCCGCGCCATGGAATCCGCCATCGCCGCTGCCATAGAGGCATCCTGAGAAAAGGCTCTTGTACCGATCACCGTATTCCCGGGATTTGTCCACACATCGGCGACAGGCGCAAAATCCATTGTAAAGCCGTAAGACTTCAGATAACTTCCGATGGTACACCCCATCTGCCGGGCGTTCTCCGGATTTCCCGTGGCACCTACCGCAGCCGCACTTTCATACTGCGGCAGTTCAAATCCTGGATGGTTGGCCAGCCGCGCCACGCTGCCCCCCTCTTCGTCCACCGCAATCAGCAGCGGAACGTCACTTGCTTCCTGTAGGGACGCGTTGAACGTTGTGATCTGCTGTGGGTCCGTGATATTTTTGCCAAACTGGCAGATTCCGCCCACCGGATATTCTTCCAACGTCTGCCGCATTGCATCGCTAAGGTATGTGACACCACCGGCCTTTTCATCGTCGATGGTTTCCTGTTCCAAAGTCAGATCCAGGGCATCCGGCCGTACCATGAACAGCTGCCCTACTTTTTGGCGCAGTGTCATTTGCCGCATCAACTCCTCAACGGCATCCCCGGAAGTTGATTCTTCGACCACCTCAACTTGCGGAGCGGGTGTTGCGGCTGCCGTTTGTGCAGTGGCTTGCGTTTTGCAGGCAGACAGAAACAACGGTACTGCCAAAAGCGCCGCAAAGTGCTGAAGCACCGTTGGTTTCATCCGTCTTCGCCCCCTTTGTTTTGTATTATATCATGGGCTGTCTGCCAGGGCAAGCATCTGCCCGTACGGAAAAAGCCCCTGGCCCTTGCAGGGTCAGAGGCTTTTCCTTCTTGTCATTCGCTTTGTGCAACGTCTGCAAAGTCATCCTTGCCACCCACAGGATGCTCTGCCACAATGTTGTCCTCCTCCGCAGATTCCGCGGTGGCGGTTTCCTCATACAGGCTCTCTTTGGTTACGGCAAAGGCCGCTTTATAGTCGGCATTCACTTCGTAGACAACCGTAGGCGTTTCACTGGAGGCCAGATAGCACAACGCATCATCCTCCGCTTTCAGGTTACCGAAGCGCACCGTCAGGCTGGTGCCGTCTGTGAAAGTCGCTGTCACTGTCACATCCGGCGTATCCAAACCATATACGCTGTCCTCTTCAGGCGTGGTGATTGTCCAGTCCGTCTTGGCTCCGCACACGGTATTCGCCATCTTCTTCACGGCATCCTGATCCAACGGATAGTCAGGATCATCCGTCAATGTCCAGGTCCCGTTTGTCTGGGTAAAATGCAGTGTTTCCACCTGCATGGTGGCCACATCCTCAATGGTCTTTTCTGAAATCACCTGGGACAGGTACAGATCCCTGGGTGCCTTGCAAAGTCCCGCCAGATCCGTCTGGGCTACCGTATAAACCGTGCCGTTTTCGTCATAAACATAGTAAATATCCGCCACGTCATTGGCTTGATCTACCGTAAGGGTACAGGTCGTTTCTCCGCTGGAGATTGTAAAAACCATCAACGGCGTATCGCTCAGAGCCGGAATCTCCGCCAGTTCTTCCTGCTGAAGCTGTCTGCTCGCTGTCAGTCCGGCAAATTTTTCCAGCAGCGAGCTGACCACGCTCTGGTCCAACGGCAAGGTCGGGTCAGATTCCAGCATCCAATCCCCTTCACTGCCTTTCAGGAGGGTTGCCTCAACATTCTCTCCACTGTAAGACACCTTATCTATAGCATCCACAGAAAAATCGCACAGCGCGATCCCCGGCTCCTGCTGCCCGGCCTGCGAAAGTTTCAGCACAACCAACAGCGCAGCCAGTACCAGCACACTGCCGGCCAGGATGAGCAGCGGCATCATTTTTTTTCGATTCACAGGTACTTTCTCCTTTTTATCGACGGCGTCTGATCAGGCAGACCACGACGCCCGCAATCAGGCACACAATGGGCAGCACAAAGACAAACAACAGCCCCAGGCCAATCATCGCCCCATTAGGCACCATAAGGCTTGTTGCACTCAGACTTTTGCTATTGATAACAGCCGTCGTCTGCTCATTGTTGAACCAGTTTGCAATGCTGCCCAGCATCTGGGCATTCCCACCCGATACACTCTGATTGGTGGCGGATAGCAACGCATTGGGGCAGTTGATCCAAACAACGCGAGCCCCTGTGGTGGTGTTTTCGGCAGCCACCGCCAGCGCCAAACTCCCCTCGGGATCAGAATCGGTTTTCTCGATGGTTTCGGCATTGGCATAATCCAGCAGTGAATAGGCCCCATCACTTGTGGAGAGCAACGGTGTCAGAACATAGTCGCTGTCCTCGCTTTGCACAATTCCCTGTGCAATGGGCATATACACCCGCATTCCGGTGGTCATGCCGGCCATAATTTCGTTGCTCTCAACATCCGGCATCAGATAGGTCTGCGGGTAGCCGTAGGGATAATGATCCGCGTCCGTTTCTACCAGCAAGCCCTCCTGGCGCGTCATTCCGCAGACCGCCAGTACCGCATCCAGCCGGGGGGTGTTGATCGTGAAGTCGGTAACCACAAGCACCTTACCGCCGTTTTCTACGTAGGTTGTCAGCATTGCTGCTTCGGCTTCCGTTACATCAGCCAGTGGGGCATTGATCAACAGCTCATCGGCATCCTCCGGAATGGCGCCAGCGGTGGTCAGATTCAATTCTTCCACCGCAACGCCGGCATTGTCCAGCGTTTCGGTAAAGTCGTCCGCCAGCGCGGTTTCTCCGTGACCGGTCAACTCGTACATCCGATAGCTTGTGGTGCGTACCACTTTGGCAATACCGGCAGTCAGGCAGTTTTCTGCATCAAAGCTGTATTGCTGCGTGCCGTAATAGTAATAGGCTTCCAGGTCCATGGGGTACATATCGTTATAGCTGACAACATCGTAGTTGTCTGCCGTTGCCAGAACCACGCACCCGGTGGAAGCGCCCTCATATTTTTCCGCAAAAGTGGGATACAGCACCGAGTCCCGCTGTTCCCAGGTGAAATGGCTGCTTTCGTCTGCATAGCGGTCCAAAAGGCGGGTGATATTGGCATCTTCCTGCCCCGAAACCGCCAGATAGTACGCCTTGACATCTGTTTGCAGCTCGTGGAGCAAATTCCTGCTCGTTTCACTGAGAGTAAAAAGATCGCTGGTGGAAATATCATACTCGGTATATTTGCTGGGCAGCGCCCGTACAACCAGGTTGAGCAGAATCACGGCCACCAGCACCACAACCGCCAGTACCGAGGCATAGACCCCGTTGCGGAAGGTCTTTTTGCTGCCATGCAGTTTTTGCCAGTTTTCTTTCAGATTCATCTGTGTTCCCTCCCTCAATTCCAGCGGCGGCGCTCAAGCGCCTGCCCTGTCAGGAACAGGAACAGCGCAATGACCGAGAGATAGTACACAATAGCGGATACGCTGAACATTCCCCCCACAACACCATTGAACGGTTCAAACAACGCCATTGCAGAAAGTACACTGTCAAAGGCGGCCAACAGCCAGGTCGGACGAACCACGAACAGGATTGCCAGCAACACACCGCCGGCGCAGAAAACCGCACAGCAGGAAGTAAGGCTCTTGCATACAACGCCTACCAGTACCGAAGCAATCAGCAAAACCACCAGAAACACAATAAGGGCCAGCAGATTTCCGCTGGTGAACATCGTCTGGATGCCGTTCATGAGATAGGCAACAATAAGAACGCCGAAAGTAGCCAGATAAGCAATGATCTGGTTTTCCGTCAGGGCAGAGATCCAGGTACCAATCGCCAGGCAGGCTCCTCCCAACAGCAGGTATGCCAGCAGAGCGCTGTAGGCCGAAACCAAAGATACACTTCCGAAGGCTTTCAGAACCAGCGGCATAATCACCGCCACCGCCATGGGTGCCGCAAAGACCGCAAATTCTGCCAGGAATTTGCCCAACACAATGGACGGAATCCCCACAGGGCTTGTCAGCAGAAGCTGATCGGTCTTGTTACGGCGCTCCTCGGCAAAGCTGCGCATACTGATGGCGGGCATCAGAAAGAGCAGGATCATCGTGATGGTATACAGTACCGAAGCAAAGTCCGAGGATGCATACATCAGATTCCGGTTGGTAAAGTACAGTCCCAGAAAAAACAGGCTGACCGCTGCCGTCACATACCCGACCATACTGGTAAAATAGGCTTGGGTTTCCCGTTTGAAAATAGCCGCCATATTATGCCTCCTCCTTTTCTTCCGGATTTTCCGTCAGCTGCAGGAACACATCTTCCAGGCTCATGCTTTCGGCGCTCAAGGTAAGCACCGGGCAGTTGGCCTGGGCCAGCGCCAGCGAAAGCGCTCCCCGCAGATCGGTGCCCGCTTCGCTGACAGCGGTAAAGCTGACCTCACCGCCCTTTTCGGCGGTCACACGCAGATCGCTCAGGCCGGGCACTTTGGAAGCCGCTGCCAGAACCGCTTCCCGTCCGCCCTGGGCCGTAGCCGAAATCGTTCCCTTGGCCGCCAGCTTGCCTGCCAGTTCTTCCGGCGTGCCCTGGGCAATCAGTTTGCCCCTGGCAATAATCAGTACACGGTCACAAACCGTTTGTACTTCGCTGAGAATATGGCTGGACAAAATGACGGTATGGGTCTTGCCCAAATCATGAATCAGCGAGCGAATTTCGATCATCTGGGCAGGGTCCAGACCGACAGTAGGTTCATCGAGAATAATGACCTTGGGTGAGCCAAGCAACGCCGCGGCAATGCCAACACGCTGACGATAGCCTTTGGAAAGATTGCGGATCAGGCGCTGTTCCATTCCCTGCAGTCCGGCACGGGCGTTCACCTTTTCTACCGCGGCACGCCGCTCTGCCTTTTTGCGCACACCTTTGAGTTCTGCCACAAATAAGAGATATTCTGTCACCGTCATATCCTGGTACAGCGGCGGCTGCTCCGGAAGGTAGCCAATACAGGCCTTGGCTTCCGCCGGTTCTTCCGCAATATCGTGCCCGTCGATTTTTACAGTACCGTCCGTCGCCGACAAATACCCTGTAATAATATTCATTGTGGTGGATTTACCGGCACCATTCGGCCCCAACAGGCCATAGATGCAACCGTCCTCTACCGTAAAACTGATATCATCCACGGCGGTATGTTTGCCGTAACGCTTTGTCAGATGAGTCACTTCGATCAAAGTGCTTTCTCCCCCTTTTGTAGGAATCCATGCAAACAGTCCGATCCGACTGTACATACAGGTTTGATTATAGCGCCAAATTGTGAAAATTGTAAGTGAGGAGGTTTACAGAGCATAAAACATTGCCCATTGAAACCCGGTGTGATATAGTAAAGACACACAAAAATGCCACTTTCCACCTGACAGAGAGGTACTGTTATGACGGAACGCGAAAAAATGCTGGCGGGCCAGCTGTACGATTGCGGGGATGCCGAGTTGCTGACCCAATGGCACAAAGCCAAAAATCTTGCTCGGGAATACAACCAGCTGGATTCCACCGACGCTGCGGCCAAGGACCGCATCCTGACCGAACTCCTGGGCGGTCGCGGTGCCAATTTATGGATCACTGCGCCCTTTTATGTGGATTACGGCAACAACATTTACTTCGGCAACAACTGCGAAGTAAACATGAACTGCACCTTCCTGGATGACAGCCGCATCGTTATTGGCGATAACGCTTTGATTGCTCCCAACGTGCAGATCTATACCGCCTTCCACCCCACCAACGCCGCTGACCGGTTTGGGCCGCAGAAAGAAGACGGGTCTTTCGCCTTCTGCAAAACCCAGACAGCACCGGTCATCATCGGCAACAACGTCTGGATTGGCGGCGGTGCCATTCTTCTGCCGGGGATGCATATCGGAAACAATGTGGTCATCGGTGCGGGGAGTGTGGTCACGCGGGACATCCCCGACAACACCGTGGCCTGCGGCAATCCCTGCCGTGTTGTGCGGGAAACCGTTGAAATCGGAAACAGAGAAAGCCCGGAGTTTGGCCTCCGGGCTTTGTTTATACCAGTTCCACCTTGTACGTTTGCAGCCAATAGTTGAGCTGCAAAAACCATGCAATCGTCTGCGGGGTCGTCATCAGCTGCCCGTACCACGGTACCGGGTTGTCGGCGCCCGATGCCAGCAGCTGTTCCAATGCTTCGGCGCGGATGATGCGCAGCAGCGGTGCCGCCGGGTCTTCCAGCACTTTTCGCAGTTCCGCCGACACGGCTGCCAGATACCCCGGATTCCAGGTTTTGGGATAGGGGCTTTTTTTCCGCCAGAGTACCTCCGGCGGAAGCACGCCGTTCATAGCCTCCCGCAGCAGCCCTTTTTCCTTGCCCTGGTAATCCTTGAACTCCCACGGCACCGAATAGAGATACTCGGCAATGCGGTAATCGCAGAACGGCACCCGGACTTCCAAGCCACTGTACATACTCATGCGGTCTTTGCGGTCCAGCAGCGTCTGCATGAACCAATGGAAATTCAGGCTCATCATCTGCCGCATCCGCTGTTCCAATGGCGAAAGTCCCGGACGCACGGAAGTTTCGGCCAGCGTTTTTTGATATTGGGCATCCACGAAGGCTTCCGGATCGATGCTCCCCAGTACGCCCGGCTTGATGAAATCCGCCCGGTAGGCTGTGGACTGTGCCCACGGGAAGCCGTATTTTTCCCGCACGGTTGGGTCACGGTACCAGGGATAGCCCCCGAAAATCTCATCGGCACATTCTCCCGACAGCGCTACCGTGGCATGGGGTTTGATGTACCGGCAGAATGCCAGCAGCGAGGCATCCACATCCGCCATGCCCGGCAGGTCCCGCGCTTCCACCGCCTCATACAGCGCCGGTACCAGTTCCGGGGTGTCCAGGGTGACCCAGTGATGTTCCGCGTGCAGGAACTCGTTCATGCGACGGATAAACGGCGCATCCGGCCCGGGCTGGAATTTGGTTTCGTGAAAATAACGCTTATTGTCCTTATAACCTACCGAGAAGGTGTGCAGTGTTTTGCCCCGGGCCGTAAAGTGTGCATCCGCCACCGCCGAAATCAGGCTGGAATCCAGCCCGCCCGACAGAAACGTTGCCACCGGGACATCAGAAACCAGCTGCCGTTCAATAGCATCCATCAGCAGATCCCGCACTTTGTGCGCGGTAGCCGTAAAATCATCGGGGTGCTCGTGATCCACCAGCTGCCAATAGCGATGCAACAGCAGTCGGCCGCTGTCCGCCTCATAAATGGCGTACTGCCCCGGCAGCAGTTCCTGGACATTTTGATACACACCGCTGCCAGGCATACGCCCCGGTCCCAACAGAAGCACCTCCGCCAGACCGTTGGCATCCACACGCGGCGGCACCGATGGATGGGCCAGTACCGTTTTGATCTCGCTGCCGAAAATCAGACTGTCCCCGGTTCGGGCATAAAACAGCGGTTTGACCCCGCAGCGGTCCCGGGCCAGGAACAGTTTACCCGCGTGGTCCGCCCATACTGCAAACGCAAAGATTCCGTTGAAGCGGTCCACGCAGGAAGCGCCCCACTCGGCATAGGCATGAAGCAGCACCTCAGTATCAGAATGACCTTGGAAGGTATGCCCTCTGGATTCCAGAATTGCCCGCAGTTCCGGAGTATTATACAATTCCCCATTGTAGACAAGGGTGTAGCTTTCCCCTTGCCAGTCCAACTGCATCGGCTGGCAGCCGTTTTCCAGATCCACCACAGCCAGACGCGCATGGATCAGCGCCGCACGCCCGCTGATGTACATACCGCGCTGGTCCGGCCCCCGGCGGGCCAGTGTGCGCTGCATCACACAGTATGCCGCGTAGTTGCCTTGTATGGCGCGCGGGTCGCGCCCGATCTGCCCCGCTATTCCGCACATAAAAAGTCCCCTTTCTGCCATAGCTCCTACCAGGAATATGCAGAAAGGGGGGCTTTTTAGAACTTTTCTCAATGCCGGGCTGCGGCAATCGCATCGGCAATGCGGTGCGCCACGGCATCCTTGCTCTGCAGCGGCAGCTCCTCACTGCCCTGCTCCGTGATAAGTGTTACCACATTGGTATCCACACCGAATCCGGCGCCGGGCACTTTCAGGTTGTTGGCCACGATCATGTCCATACGTTTTTTATGCAGCTTGGCGGTGGAGTTTTCGATCAGGTCCCGCGTTTCCATCGAGAAACCGCACACGAACAGTTTTTCCGGCTTATGTTCCCCGACCCAGGCGAGAATATCCTGGGTACGTTCCAGCGCCAAGGACATTTCGCCATCCTGTTTTTTGACCTTATCCTGCGCCACATTCGCGGGGCGGTAATCCGCCACAGCAGCCGCCATTACCAGCGCATCGGCATCCATGGCGTGCTCCTGCACGGCGGCAAACAAATCCGCCGCCGTGGTATAAGGTACCATTTTTACAAAGGGCACTGCGGGCAGCGTACAGCCGGTAGAAGCCAGCAGCGTAACATCCGCCCCGCGCAGCATACAGGCACGCGCCACAGCATATCCCATTTTGCCGGTGGAATGGTTGGTCAGGTACCGCACCGGGTCCATCGATTCCTGGGTAGCACCCGCAGAAACCACGATCTTCTTGCCGCGCAGATCTTTTTCGCAGGCCAGTTCCCGCAGCACATACTCCACAAGAACGCTTTCTTCCGGCAAACGGCCGGAGCCCACATCGCCGCAGGCCAGCAGCCCGGACCCCGAGGGAATCACGGTAAACCCGTAATGTTCCAATGTTTTCAGGTTGTCCTGGGTGATGGGATTTTCCAGCATGTGGGTATTCATGGCAGGCGCCACCAGTTTAGGGCAGGTAGCTGCCAGGGTCACGGTGGTGAGCATATCATCCGCCAGGCCATGGGCCATCTTGGCAATGACATTGGCCGTAGCCGGAGCAATCAGCATCAGATCCGCTGCATTGGCCAGCGATACATGAGCCACATCATACTGAAAATTGCGGTCGAAGGTATCCACAATGCAACGGCGGTTGGTCAGTGTTTCAAATACCAGCGGTGCAATAAACTCTGTCGCGTGTTTGGTCATCAATACGTGTACATCGGCACCCATTTTGACCAGTGCATGGGCCACATTGGGCATTTTATACGCAGCGATGCCCCCGGTAATGCCGAGAACGATCGTTTTGCCTTTAAGCTGCATAGGATTCACGGTCCTTTCCCTGTATGGATAGGTCTATTATAACAATTCACGCCGCGTTTGTAAATTACATCCACAGCCACATTTGCCTTTGCAAAATGCTTGTAAACTGCTATAATGATACCAGTTTTACAGAAATGGAGCCTTTAAGGTATGGTACTGGCGGTCGACATTGGAAATTCAAATATCTGCATCGGAGGCCTGGCCGGTGAAGGGCACCGCAAGGTACTGTTCACCACACGCATGGTCACCCGTGCCCGCTGCACCGGGGACGAATATGCCGCAGAGCTGAAATTTTTGTTGGGGCGCCTGCAGGTGGACTGCTCCGCCTGCGAAGGTGTCATCGTCTGCAGCGTAGTCCCCAGACTGACCACACCGCTGGCAGATGCCTGCCGCCGCCTGACTGGCAAAGATGCCCTGATTGTACAGTACACCCTGAACAGCGGGTTGATCTTCCGGGTGGATGAGCCCTGGCGGGTGGGCCGTGATCGCATTGCCGATGCAGCGGCTGCCGCCGCACTTTACCCGCTGCCTTGCATGACGGTAGACCTTGGCACTGCCACCACCTACAACGTTTTATCTGCCAGACATGAATTCCTGGGCGGTTTCATTGTTCCCGGCGTCCAGACCAGTCTGCGCGCCATCAGCGTCGGTACCGCACAGCTCCCTCCTATTGCCCCCGAGCCCCCCAGTGACCTCATCGGCCGTAATACCGTAGAAGCGCTGAACAATGGCGCCATGTTCGGTACCGCCGCCATGCTGGACGGACTGGCCGACCGGGTGGAAGCACAATTGGGTGCGCCGCTGACCGTGGTTGCCACCGGGGGTCTGGCCCCTTACATCACTCCCTGTTGCCGCCGCAACGTCATCTATGACGCAGACCTGTTGTTCAAAGGGCTGGCACTGCTGTGGGAACTGAACCACAAATCCGCCTGATAACAAAATCATAAACCGCCGCAGCCGGGAAACTCCGGTTGCGGCGGCTTTGTTTTACTGCATCACGGTCCAATTACTGGACCGGGAGCAGCCACTGTTCCACCGTCAGTGTATCGTCCGGGCTGTAGGTCATCAGAACGACTTGTCCCGAATCGGACCACATTGCCACCCAGTCCTTCTCCTGCGGCTCCCAGCCTGCCACGCTGGCTTGGAAACCGCCGTCCCCATAATACCAGCCCGTGCCGTAGACGCCGTCGGTGATGGAAACAGTTTCGGTACTTTGCAGTGTGCCTTGCGTCCGGACCTGTTCCGGCGTGAGCGTTTCCAAATCATCCAGCAGGTCCTGCCCGTCGGTATTTTCCGCTGCGGTATCCCCCGTGCCCAGCCACTGGTCCCGCAGAGCCGCCGCCTGTTCCGGGTCTGCCTTGCTCTCGTCGATGGGTAGATCAAAAAGCAGGCATTGACTTTCCATCCCCGCCTTAGGGGCGATTGTGCCGGTTTCCAGGTCCTGGGTATAGCCGTTCAGCAGGTCGCTGATGCCAGCTGTACTGCTCAACATTACCGCCAGCTGGGGATTTTTGTCCGCAAAGGGTTCCAGCAGGTCGGTTTCCACCAGGATATAATGGACGCCCTCCTCCACCAGGTCATGCCGGGCTCCATTCATGGTATACACATTGTATTCCATCAGCGGACAGTCCGGTGCAGCCAATACCGGCGATACCAGACTGTTGCTTACGGTCACATCCGTCGTTTCTGCATCCAGGTCTGCCATAGGGGTGCCATCGCGGCGGCTTACCGCCAGCACCGCATAGCTGCGGCCCCGGGGCGCGTCCGATCCCTCCCAGTCCGAGGACCAGTATTCCGTGACATTGGCACCGCTGGTAAGCCCCAGCAGCGTGACGGTATAGTCCCCCGCCTGCTGCGTTTCTTCCACCGGCACCGCGTCCGCCCCCGCAAACAACGTGGCCAGGTCCCGCTGTTCCATCTGCTGCGCAACCTGGGCCGGGGCCAGGAAATGCCCTGCCGCTGCTACGCCCCCGGCACACAGGCAGCACAGGGCTACCGCTGCGGCAACCAGCCGCCACACAGGCCGCCGGACTCGCCGCACCGTCGCCGTCTGGCGGTGAGTGCCTTCAATGTGTTGCAGCGCCTTACGCAAGATTTGCTCCTGCTGTGCCCGGGTCAGTTCGTGCTCCGGCCACTGCAAGTTTTCCATCTCATCATACACATTTCCCATGCCCGTACTCCTTTCCGAATCTCTGCACAAATTGTTGTTTTAACCGTGCCCGCCCCCGGGACAGTCGTACATTGACGTTGTGTTCCTCCATCCCCAGGGCCCGGGCAATTTCCCGGCTGGATTGCAGCCCGTAGTACCGACGCAGAAAGATTTCTTTGTCCGGGGGCGGCAATTCCTCTACTAACTGAGCAATGACTTCTTCCGCCTCCGATGGGCCCGCAGCTTCTATTTCCTGGGCCAACAGCTCAAAATCCTCAGGCAGCGGGACGGCATTCTCCCGGCGCTGGCGCCGGTAACGATCAATAGCCTTGTTGCGCGCAGTCACAATCAGCCAGGCTTTCAGGCTGCAGTCGTCCCGGACAAGAACCTCCGCCCTGCGCCAGCACTGGACCAGAATATCCGCCAGACACTCCTCCACATCCCGCTCGTCGGTCAGGATATGCCGCACCACGCCATGCAGCAGCCCGCCATACCGTTCCAGAAGCTGGGGCAGACCGGTCTGCGGGTCCCGCAGGATGGTTTGCAAAATCTGGCTGTCCTCTGCCGTTTGCATGGTTTCCATCTCCTTTTCTTCTGACTTGAGAAGGCCTTTCACCTGGATAGACGCAGTCGGGGCGTCAGATATCTCACCCGTCACCAATTTTTGCAAAAAAATCCCGCCGGGGTCCGGGCGGACCACCGACGGGGTTCAGATTTCAGGGGGTTACAGTTCCGGTGTAACAGGCACCGCACCATAGTTGCGGATGTTCAGCACATGGCAGCTGCCCTCACCAAAACAAGCATCAATGGCTCCACGGTAGGCATCCACCAGATCATTGGGCACAAATGCCTGGATCGTACCGGCGAAACCGCCGCCCTGCAGGCGCCAGGCACCACGGCCGTTGAGCACCTTCTGGCTCAAAGCCAGCGCCAGGGGCACGCCCTGCTCCTGGGGGTTTTTGATGCTGTACGCATTCTGGTTAAACTCAAAGCTGGAATGGCCGCCTTCCACAATCAGGCGCAGGAATTTATCAAACTCATCCTTCTGCACAGCGTCACACAGTTCCGCGGCGCGGCGGCAGTCATTGTAGAAGTGAATGGAACGCACCACAGCACGATCCCCAACAGCTTTGCGCAGTTCGGGAATGGCTGCATAGAATTCCTCCTCCGGAACATCGCGCAGCACTTTCTTGCCAAACTGAGCGGCAACGCTCTCCATCTCGCGACGAATGGCAGCGTAGTCATCGGTCAGATCCGCATGGCTGCCTTTGGTGTCGCTGATGCACATGACAAAGCCATGCTTGGCCAGATCAATCTCCGTCTGGCCCACCACCGGATGTTCCGGGTCTTTGAAGTCAATGGTGATCACGCCGCCCACCGCGCAGGCAGTCTGATCCATCAAACCGCAGGGCTTGCCGAAGAACACATTTTCTGCATACTGACCGATCTGCGCAATGCGGACCTGGCTGAATTTTTCCATGTCGTTATCATTGTACTCACCACGGAAAATCGCGCCGATGCAGACTTCAAACGCAGCAGAACTGGACAGGCCGGAACCCCGCAGCACGTTGCTGGTGGTATAGGCATCAAAACCGCCAACCTTGCCGCCGTCGTTAAGGATTCCCACAGCAACACCGCGAATCAATGCTGCAGAGTGCTCGGCTTCCCGAGGCTGCGGCGTACGGATGCTCAGGTCCACATCGTCGATTTTCTCAAAGCCATGGGACTTTACACGAACGATGTTGTCGTTGTTGGGAGAAACCACCGCCACAATGTCCAGGTTGACCGAACCCGCCAGCACAACGCCGTTATTATGGTCGGTATGATTGCCGCCAATTTCGGTACGGCCGGGAGCAGAGTACAGGCGCACCGTGCGGTCGGCACCATACGCTTCAGCAAAGCGATCAATCAGCTGTGTATAACGTTCACGCTGGGCTGCAACAATTTTCTCGTCCTCGCCATACAATTTTGCGAATGCTCCATCATACAGACCTTGCGCAATCTGCTGCTTCAATTCAATGGTATTTGCCATAGTTCCACTCGCCTTTCCAGTTGCGTGCGGTTCTTCTTTTCGAGCATATTCATCATGCACAAAACGAACTGCACATTTTTAGGCAAACAGCCAAGCATCCAGCCATTTGCATCGTTCTTGTACCCAGTATAACAAATTCTACCGGGAAGTAAACATTTTTTTACTGCTCATTTATGGACTTTTGATGAGTGCTTTGCTATAATAATAGATATGATCGAACCGTTGCATCGCATCAACGGCGAACGAGGTGTGAATCATGACCAATTTAAGCAAGCAATCTTACAAACAAAGTTATACGGACAATGTTGAATTGTCCATTTTCAATTGCGGCCACGAATACTGCGAACCCGGCCACACCTGGGGCCCCGGCGTACGGGATCATTACTTGATTCATCTGGTCGTTGCCGGCAAAGGCGTATACCAGGTCGGGGATGTTTCCTACACCCTGCAGGAAGGTGACCTGTTCCTGGCCAAGCCGAACCAGCTGATCACCTACGCGGCCGACGAAACCGACCCCTGGGAATATTATTGGGTAGGCTTCAACGGTGCCTGTGCCAACAAGCTCGTTCAGCAGACGCCCTTCAGCGATCTGCACCCGGTTCATCACTGCAAGGAACCGCAAACCGTCCGGGAAGCACTGTATAACATTTACCTTTCCCGTGGAACAGAACCGCAATGCGAAGCGTTGATGACCGGCTACCTCTACATCTTTATGGCGCATTTAATGAAAGAAGCCCGCGACGCCATGCCGAATGTGGGTTCTTCCAGCAGCCAATATGTGCTTTCTGCCATCAAATATATTCAATTCAATTATTCCCATGATATCTCGGTGGACGATATTGCCAAGGCTGTTGGTGTCAGCCGCAGTCATCTGTACCGGGTATTCATGGCGAACGTCGCACAAAGCCCCATCGATTACCTGACCAACTATCGCATCAGCGAAGCCTGCAGCCTGCTGAAAAATTCCAACTTGTCCATCGCCGAAATTGCCATATCGGTTGGCTTCTTTGACCAGTTTTATTTTTCCCGCGTCTTCAAAAAGGTCAAGGGGGTCCCCCCCAGCAAGTACCTTTCCACGCTGGAAAAAGAGCAAGGCAAATCGCAGGATAAATAAGGAGCATACATGGCATTTACCAAGAATCAAATTCTCACACTGGAGATTGAGTCGCTGTCCAGCGACGGAAACGGCGTAGCGCACAGTGAAGGGCAGGCTGTTTTTGTACCCGGAACGGCCCCCGGCGACACCGCCGAAATACGCATCGTAAAACCGATGAAAACCTACGCCTTCGGACGGGTGGAAAAAATTCTGACACCGGGTCCGGGACGCATCGCCACGGATTGCCCCGTGGCGGGTCCCTGCGGCGGGTGCGGTTTGCGGCATATTTCCTACGAAACCGAATGTGCTGCCAAAACGCGGTTTGTCCAGGACGCCTTTGCCCGTCTGGGGAAATTGGACGTTCCGGTATTGCCGGTTTTAGGTGCCCCTGCCCTTGACCGTTACCGCAACAAAGTACAATTACCGGTAGGAACGGACGAGAACGGACATCTTACAACCGGCTTCTTTGCTGGCCGAAGCCACCGGATCGTATCTTGCGCCGATTGTAAGTTACAGCCTGAATGGATGAACCAATTGGCCGCACGCGCCTGCACACTGTTGGAGCAGGCCGGCGCCACCGCCTACTCCGAAGAAAGCCACACGGGTCTGGTGCGGCATCTTTTTATGCGGCAGGGATGGCACAGCGGCCAGCGCCTTCTGTGCTTTGTTCTTAATGGAAAAACGCTTCCGCAGGAATCCGCCTTATGTCAGACTCTGCAGCAGGAATTCGGACTGACGACCATGCTGGTCAATGAAAACACCGCGCAGACCAACGTGATTCTGGGCGCGCATACCCGTACGGTACTGGGTACCGGCACAATTGAAGACACTTTGGCCGGGGTTGCTCTGCGCATGGGTGTACACGAATTCTATCAGGTCAACACCCCTGCCGCCGAAATTCTGTATGGTAAGGCAAGAGCCTATGCGGCACTGCAGCCAGACGATTTTCTGCTGGACCTGTACTGTGGAATGGGCACCATCGGTCTTTCCATGCTGCCTGATTGCCAACGGTTGCTGGGCGTGGAAATCGTCCCCCAGGCGGTGGAAGGTGCCAAAGCAACTGCTGCACGGCTGGGCCTGCCCGCCGAAAAAGCAGATTTCCGTTGCCAGGATGCCGGTGCCGCTGCCGCGCAGTTGGCCGCCGAAGGGCTGCATCCCGACGTGATCGTGGTAGACCCTCCTCGCAAAGGATGCGACGAAGCCACCTTGCAGGCCATTGTGCAGATGGCGCCCCGTACACTGGTAATGGTAAGCTGCAACGCAGCCACTGCCGCCCGGGACGCCCGCTGGCTTACCGAACATAGCTATCGTGCGCTGGAGGTCCAACCTGTGGATTTGTTCCCCCGCACACGCCATGTGGAATGTGTGGTAAAGTTCATGCGCCAGTGCTGAATTTTGCAAGTTCCTTTTTACCTTTTCCTGGGTTTAAAAAAGATTTGTTCAAATTCTTTTTTGCTCTTGTTCACGATTTACCAACATTTGCGTGCCATAATGAAGAGCGAAATTACGGGCAACGCCCGAAAAGGTGGTTTTTTGATGAAAGCCTGGTTGCAGCGCTTTATGTCCGGACGTTACGGTTTTGACCGTTTCAGCGGCTTTTTGTCCACGTGTTCCCTGATTCTGATCGTACTCGGAGCCTTGTTCAGTTCCGTTCTGTATTGGTTGGGATTGCTTTTGCTGATCTACTGTTATTTCCGCATTTTAAGCCGCAACATTCAAAAACGTTATCAGGAAAATCTCAAATACCTGGCGTTGGAATCCAAGGTGACCGGCTGGTTTTCCACTCGAAAATCACGCTTCCAGCAACGCAAGCAGTATCATTATTACCGCTGCCCGCACTGCGGTCAACAGCTTCGCGTTCCTCGTAGCCGCGGTAAGATTTCGATCACCTGCCCCAAATGCGCCACCCAGTTCATCAAAAAGAGTTGACGCTTCATGTTTGGATATGTTACCATCTATCGCAAAGGATTGGCAAAAGAAGACCTTGACCGCTATCAGGCATACTATTGCGGTCTGTGTCAGGCATTAGGCCGCAAATACGGTATGCCCGGGCAGCTGACACTCAGCTACGACATGGCTTTTGTAGCCATCCTGCTCAGCGCATTGTACGAGCCGGAAACACAGTTTGGCACCGGGCGCTGCGCGCCGCATCCTTTGAAAGTGCGTCCTCGTGCCTACAACGAGTTCCAGGATTACGCGGCAGATATGACCGTTGCGCTTGCCTACTATAATTTTATGGACGACTGGCAGGATGACCACCGTCGTGCAAGCCTGCGCCAAGCGCAAAAGTTGGAAGGTTTTCTGCCGGGGATTCGCGAACGCTGGCCCCGTCAATGCAATGTCATTGCCGAACAGCTGTCTGCCTTGAATCTTCTAGAGGAAGCCGGTTCCCACGATCTGGATGCCTTATGCAACGCATTCGGCACTTTGCTGGGAACGGTTTTTGCCTGCCGAGATGATGCCTGGTCCCCTGTTCTGGAGGCTATGGGCCGCGGTTTGGGTGGTTTTATCTATTTGATGGACGCCTATGATGATCTGGAAAAGGATCAAAAAAAGGGGCGCTTCAATGCACTGCAAGGTTTGGCGGAGAGTATGTCTTCCGTTGAATATGAAACGCGTTGCCATGAATTGCTGACGCAGCAGATTGGTCTGTGTGCACAGCAGTTTTCTATGCTTCCGATTCTGCAACAGACACCGGAGGGGAAATTATTGTATAATACCATTTATTCCGGCGTGTGGAGTAAATACGCGCTGGTGAGAAAGCACAGAGAGGGGCGTCACCAATGACCGATCCATATAGTGTATTGGGCATCACCCCCGGTGCCGATGACGAAACGATCAAAAAAGCCTACCGGCAAAAATGTAAGCAATATCACCCGGATCTGCACCCCAACGACCCCTCCGCCGAGGAGAAATTCAAAGAGGTGCAGGCTGCTTACAGCGAAATTATGCGACGCAAGCAAAATGGCGGTCAGGCCGGCTATCAGCAGCAACAGAGTTCCGGTGGCTCGTACGGTTACAACCAAAACAGTTATGGAAATTCCTATCAGGGAGATCCCTTCGGCGGTTTTGGTTTTGGTCCTTTCGGCTTCGGTTTTTATGGGTCCTCCGGCAGCAGGCAAACGTACACTACCGGTCAGGAAAGTCCTGAACTGCGCGCCGCAGCCAACTATATCCGCAATGGATTCTATCAGGAAGCACTGAATACGCTGAATGGTATTGCTGCTAGCGAACGCAATGCGCAATGGCATTATTACTGTGCACTGGCCAACCAGGGCCTAGGCAACAATATCCGTGCCCGTGACGAAGCCCGGACTGCAGCATCCATGGAACCCAACAACTACGCATACCAGAACTTACTGGACCAGCTCCAGACTCCGGGCCAGACTTACTCCAATTATCAGCAACCGTATGCGCAGCCCAGTGGTGATCCCGGACGTTTCTGTCTTTCTTTCTGGATGTACCTTTTGATGTGCAATATTTGCAGCTGGTGTTGCTGCGGCGGCCGCGGCGGTATGTTCTGCTGCTAATACTTTTCTACTCTTTTATAGA